>PDWI01000862.1_pt1 | contig 65374 bp, 63 predicted proteins | sample 1430891 | NCBI WGS metagenome assembly PDWI01 (sample SAMN01162508, study PRJNA174530) | Oral metagenome, whole genome shotgun sequencing project. | biome: Marine environment; feature: Marine mammal; material: Swab sample of the gingival sulcus; isolation source: swab sample of gingival sulcus...
CTGCTATACCCTCTAATCCAGGAACCGTTTCCCATCTATCTTTGTTTTCGTCTGCAAGTGTATTCCAGTATGTCTTTATACTCTTTGACATTGTTACTATTCCCTCCTTGGTTCTAAAATTCGAAGTTGCGTAACACTTTAATAGGGCGCCCCGCTAGGGGTCACCTTGATTTATTTGTTATGTGGATACTCGTAATTACGCTCGATCTTAGCTATATCAACTTTGTACCAACTGTACCATTTCTGTTTGCCAAGGGATTGAGCCTCCAAGTGCCGTATATCTTTTTTCCATCCTTGAATGTCTTCAAGACTTTGCCAGTATGATACAGCTATTTCCATTCCATCTTCCTCAGATGCATTAAATTCCTTACATCCATACTTTGAGAAGGCTAGCTCTCTCATCTTCTGCGCGGTTTTCGAATACTGCTCATCTAGTTTCTTAATCTTTGCTGTAAAAATCACTGCGTACATCCTTAGTCCCTTTAGATGTTTGAGCTACATTTTCCGAGAATTGAAATCACATAGCTATTTATTAACCACACATTTTATCCATTTATCACTTAAAAATACAAATAACATACAATAGGTAATAAATCCCTTAAATACAATACTTACTATAAACAAGATTACAATATGTAATGTTTTTTTTATATATTTTAATATTTTATTATAATTTTATTGTATGGTTTATAGGGGAATAACAATGGTAAACATACATTTTGCATATTATTTGTATAAAATCTTAATAAAAATACATTTTATGGGGAACAAAAATGGCTAAAAAAGCTTTTATACATCGTTAAAAATAAAATTAGATTCAAGCATTATAGTATAAGTACAGAAAGAGTATGTATTTATTGGGCTAAAAAATACATACTTTATCACCATAAAAAGCATACTAAAAATATGGGTAAGATTGAGATAGAACAATTTTTGACTCATTTGGATACTAAACTTCATGTATCTCCTATCGCCCAAAATCAAGTTTTTAATGCCCCATTATTTTTACATGAGCAAGTTAAATATTTCTTTAAAAGATCAAAATATTCAAGTATTAAGGGCAAAACAAAGAAAGCATATTCACGTAGTTCTTACTGCGGATGAAGTAAAAAAAGGTTATTTTAAACTTAAAAGGGGTTTGCCAGCTTGTGGTAAAACTGATGTATGGCTGTGGGCTTTTTAGATCCCTCATAACTTCCACCATTAATTATGATATAATATGTTTCAAAATTAACAAAAGAGTAAGAGAGTGATTATGAAATTTATTTTATTCATTTTAGTATCTTTAATATTTGCATCTTGTAGTTTAGATCAAAAATCAGTTCCACCTCAAACTAAGCCTACCATTAAAACTCCCCCTTTGAAAAAGCTTTCCAGTGTGCCTCAAAAGCAACAAAAGATAAATTCTAATATGATACGAGGTACCATAAATTCTCAAAAATATGATGAAGCGTCTAAAAAATGGATTTATGAGATTGAGGTTGATGATATGGTTTCTAATGCATTGGAGAAAAAAGTATTTTCAGATGCAAGGAAGATGCATGATGTGGGTGATCTAGTTTATGCTGTGTTTTATAAAAATGATTTAAATAGGCTAAAAAAAATGTATTTGATCAAAAAACAACATAAAAAAATACTTCGCGAAAAAAAATATAAAAGAGTAAATTCTATCAAAACCCCATGGATAAGCGTTCCTTTAGAGGAGACGGTTATTTTAAAATAAAAGTGTTAACCGCTTGTTTACTCTTAACAAGTATGATTTCAACATAGCAAACATAAATTTTTCAACTCCTTTAGAAATGAGGCAGGGGTTAAGAGCCCCTCTTCCTATTTTATGTTTTCCCCATTCCGTAGGCGTTTTTTTGATCTCAAATTTTTATGTAAGTTTTTGTGTATGTTACCATTTGAGTAAAAAATATCATTTTTTTTACATTAATTTATATTTTGTTTTATAATTAAGCTAACACCCTGTATAATCTAGGCTGTCGAACAAATATTAATTTAAGGAGTCTAGTATGAAGAAATTCATAAAAGTGCTATGTGCGGTTGCATTATTAGCAAGTACAGGTTTATTGGCTAAGGCTGATTATACTATTAAATTTTCCCATGTGGTAAGTCCAGATTCTCCAAAGGGAAAGGCGGCTGATTTCTTTGCTAAAAGAGTAGGCGAGCTAACAAATGGCAAGGTTAAAGTGGAAGTTTTTCCAAACTCTCAGCTATATACCGATGCTGCGGTTATGAAGGCGCTTAAAATTGGCAATGTGCACATGGCAGCTCCTAGTTTTTCAAAGTTTACCTCTCTAGTCCCAGCACTTCAACTTTTTGATTTGCCATTTTTATTTAGGGACAATGACCACTTACACAATGTAATGGATGGCGAAGTTGGACAAGCTCTAAAAGATATGGTTACAAAAAAAGGTTTTATCGCCCTTGATTTTTGGGATAATGGTTTTAAACAATTTAGCTCAAACAAAAAAGCTATCGTTTCTCCAAAGGATACCGTTGGTCAAAAGGTTCGTATCATGAGTTCAAAGGTTTTAGAAGCTCAGATGAAAGCACTTAATGCAAATCCTCAAGTTTTACCATTTTCGGAGGTTTATTCTGCACTTCAACAAGGTGTTGTTGATGGGGGCGAGAATCCACTTTCAAACTTTTATACAAAAAAATTCTATGAGGTTCAAACTAGCCTTTCTATGACAAATCATGGATATTTGGGGTATTTGGTTGTTATGAGTAAGAGATTTTGGAAAAAATTTCCCTCCGATCTAAAGCCAAAGATTATGCAAGCTATGAAAGAAGCAACCGCAAAAGAAAGGGTTTATGCAGCTGAGCTAGATGCATTTTATTTAGATAAGGTAAAAGCTTATGAAAAATCTTCTGGAAAAATAAAGATTTATTACCCCTCAAAGGAGCAAATTGGCGAATTTAGGAAGGCAACAGAGGTTATTTACCCAGAGTTTTATAAGACTATTGGCAAAGATTTGATAGAAAAAGCAAAAGCTACCAAATAAATTAGAGTATAGGCTATGAAAAAATTTTTTTATTTCATAGATATTTTTGTTGCAACCATAAATAAAAATATGGCCGTTGTGGGTTTAGCCCTTGGAGTTACCTTAGTTTTTATAAATTCATTCATAAGGTTCTCCATAGACTTTACTAAATATATAGCCGATATTTTGGCATCAAATATATCTTTTTTGTCCGATTCAATACAAAGTGTTGGAACTTATTTAGTAACAAATCTAACTGCAATAAACTCTAGTATGACTTGGGCGGGGGAGTTAACAAACTACCTATTCATATGGTCAGCACTTTTTGGAGCCGCCTATGGCTTCAAAAAGGGTATTCATATTTCAGTAACCGTTATGTTAAATCTTCTTCCTAAATATCTTGCAAAATCCTTGTTCGTTTTAGCAAATATTATATCCTTTATTTATCTTAGCGCAAATGCTTATTTTGGATATCAAGTTGTTATGCTTTTGGATGAGATCGAAGAGATGAGTGTAGATCTAGAAATCCCCATGTGGATACCAAATCTAGTCTTACCCATCGCTTTTGCAGGAGCTGCTTTTAGGGCGGGAGAAAAGGTTATAGAGGTTATGCAAACAGATGCTAGTAAGGTTCTTATTAGAAACGAAGAAGAAGTCGTTCACGACTCAGTGGTTAAGGAGTAAGATATGATAATAGCATGTTTATTTATATTACTCTTTTTGTTTATGCTCATAGGTGTCCCTGTGGCTGTGAGTTTGGGTGCTAGCACCATGATAACAGCCTTTGCCTTTACGGAGTTTGAGCCAGTTGGTGTTACCATGCACGTTTTTGATGGGCTCAATAAATATTCGCTTATGGCAATTCCTATGTTTATCCTAGCGGGCGCCTTTCTCTCTCGAGGTTCGGCTGCTGGAAGGATTATTGATTTTGCAAAATCAATAGTTGGTCATTTGCCAGGCGGTCTTCCCATTGCGGCGATTTTTGCAAGTATCATCTTTGCTGCTGTTAGTGGTAGCTCACCCGCAACCGTTGTTGCCATAGGTTCAGTAATGTATGGAGCCATAAAGGGTGCTGGGTATCCCAAGCAGTATGCCATAGGAACCATAGCAACAGCTGGTAGTTTGGGAATTTTGATACCTCCATCCATCGTTTTTATCGTTTATGGTGTAACTGCGGATGAAAGCATAGGTAAACTTTTTATGGCCGGTATCATGCCAGGACTTTTAATAGGCTTTATGCTTATGGCAGTAACCTATTTTGGTGCCAGGAGATTGGGCTTTAAAAGAAGCGAGATGGCACCCTTTAGCGAAAGGATGAGGAAGTTTAAAGATGCCTTTTGGGCCTTGATGCTAATCGTCCTAGTTATAGGTGGAATTTATGGGGGATTATTTACCCCAACAGAAGCTGGAGCCATGAGTGCGGCTTATGCGTTTTTTGTTTCATTTTTTGTTTATAAGGATTTGAAGTTAAAGGATATTTATCCTATTTTATTAGAATCAGCCATGACAAGTGCTATGATATTTTTTATCATTGCAAACGCCATGATATTTTCCCATTTCCTAACAGACGAGACTATTCCCCAGCAAATTACCCAAATGATATTAGATGCAAATGTGGGACCTGTTATGTTTTTGGTTATAGTAAACGTTTTACTATTTCTTATGGGTCAATTTATGGAGCCTAGCTCGGTTGTTATGATAACAGTTCCTCTTTTACTTCCCATAGCCACAACTTTGGGCATAGATCCCATACACTTTGGTGTTGTTATGGTTGTAAACATGGAACTTGGCATGATAACCCCGCCTGTGGGATTAAATCTTTTTGTTGCAAGTGGTATAACGGGATTGAGTTTAAAAGATGTTATAATGGCTTCATTGCCATGGAGTTTAACCATCTTGGTTGGATTGTTGCTTATAACTTATATTCCAATCATATCTTTATGGTTACCAAATATAATGTTTGGATAGGTGGTCTATATGTGGGGCTAAGAGGCTCCACATATAAGGCTTATTTTGCCTAAAATGGCAAAAATCTTGTAAAAATGCAATATTTTACTAAAAAACTTGAAAATTAAGTACAATTTAAGAAGAATTTGAGTTTTTTGTAGTATAATTTTGCTGTAATTAAAATTTTCTAAAGGAGTTTATATGAAAATAGCAAAGTTAAGTCTTGCCGCTATAGTTGCTGTGGGAGCAATGACTACGTTCGCAAGTGCTTCTCAACTTGAGGAAGCTGTAAAGGGAACAACAATTGACGGATTCGTTCGTTATAGATTTACTGATAATAACAACAGAGGTGGAGATCAACATCAATTTACATCTGTAGCTAATTTCACTATGCCAGTTGCTGAGCATGTAAAAGCTGGTGTTCTACTTACCGTTAATGGTACTGATAAAGCAAGTGAAGCTGCTGCTTCTGATTATAAGTCAGGTCTTTCTTATGATATAGGTAGAGTTTGGTTTGGTTTCGATTTTGATAATGTAAGTGCTAAATTAGGTAAGTTTGAGGTTTTAAGCCCTTGGACAGACCCAGGATATAGAGGTACAGTTGGTAATGGTCTTCTAGTTCTTTATACTGGTGTTCCTGATTGGACTTTTGCTGGTGCTGGTTTTGTTGATACTAACTTGGGAGATATTGGCGAGAAAAACCTGTATGCACTTGCTGCTATGGGAAAAGTTGGTCCTGCTGATCTACAAGTATGGTTTGCAAATATGGAAGATGTTTTTGATTATTCTGTATATGCAGATGCTAAGTTCGCTATGGCTGGTTTCAAAGCTAGATTACAAGCTAACGTTTTAAAATTAGATGCTGATGTTGAAGATGATACTGGTGTTTACTTCGGTGGTACGCTTGGATATAGTGCATATGGTTTTGATGCCACTTTAGGTTATACTAAAAATGACGATAAGCAACCAGTTTATAACTTAGCTAATGATGATTCAAGTGGATTTATTTGGTCTGGTGGTAAGCAAATCAATGGTATGGTTGCAAATACTGCCGATGCTCAAGTTATATTCTTTGATCTAGGTTATGGTATGGGTAAATATGGCTTAGGAGCTGGTGTTGCTAACTTCCAAGTTGATGGAGATGATGTGGCTAATGAGTGGTATGTTAGTGGAGCTTACAAGTACTCTAAAAACTTCAAGCTATCTTCTTACTATTCTTCTTTGAATCTTGAAGATGCACTTGATAACCACAAAGTTAGATTTGAAGCAAAGTATAGCTTCTAATTTTTATTGATAAGCTAACTTATTTATAATAATTCCAAAGCCAAGGGCGCTTTTGCGACCTTGGCTTTTTTATTTTAGATATTGACGAAATGCCATAAAGCCAAATGGCGTTTTGGAAAAATGCTTACCGCTAATTATCTGTTTTTCATTTTCAGTTGTCTGTAATCTGTTTTTAGCGCCGGCTAAATTAGCTACAAATTTGTGTATTTACATTTCATTATTTCCACAGATATTTTTCCAAAAAGTAGATTTTACATATGCAATTGGGTATTATTTATTTGGGTATTTATATATTTGTTACTATAATTAACATTTTCTAATTATTTTCCCATCAAGAGCCTTGCAAAAAGGACTTACAAAGTTATAATTTTATACAATAATAAATTATATTTTAAAATAAGGAGTTTTAATGAAAAAAATACTTAGCATTTTAAGTGCAACTGCACTTTTAGGTACGATCTCTTTTGCAAAAGAGATAAAAATTGGTGCTGTAATGCCTATGACTGGACCGCTTGCAGCTTATGGACAAACTTGCTATTCTGGAATTGAACTTGCAAATAAATTGCAACCAAAACTAAAAAATGGCGATACCATAAAGATAGTTCTTGTGGATAACAAGGGAGACAAGGTTGAAACGGCTACTGCTACAACAAGACTTCTCTCAAGTGATAAGGTTGTCGGTATATTAGGAGCTCTTACTAGTACAAATACAGCTCAGGTTATTTCTTTGGCTGATAAGAAAAAAGTTCCTGTAATTGCTTCAGTTGCCACAAACGATAAGCTTACTACAAACAGAGACTATGCAAACAGGGTTTGTTTTATGGATTCTTTCCAGGGTTCAGTTGTTGCAAACTATGCTTTTAAGGATTTGAAGCTAAAAACCGCAGTTATTATAGCTGATCAAGCTCAAGTTTATTCTTTGGGTCTAGCGAAAGCTTTTAAGAAAACGTTCAAGAAAAATGGTGGAAAAGTTCTTAAAACCATAAATATCACTTCAGGTGATAAGGATTTTAAAGCCGTAGTTTCTCAGATAAAATCACTTAATCCAGATATGATTTTCTTGCCTATGTATCACCCAGAAGCTTCTATGATAGCAAGACAAGCAAAGCAAATAGGTCTTGATAAGCCAATGTTCTCTGGAGATGGGGTTGCAAACCAAACCTTTATAGATCTTGGCGGAAAGTCAGTTGAAGGATATATGTTTACAGACTTTTTTGATTATTCTGCGCCTCCAACGCAAAAATCAAAGGATTTCTTAGCTTATCATGAGAAGCAAACAGGCAAGAAAGAGCTTAATTCTTTTACTGCCCTTGGTGCTGATACATACTTTGTTATGCTAAACGCGATGAATAGTTGTGAAGATCCAACAGATAGTGTATGTATAAATAAAAAAATCAAAGAAACAAAAGGTTTCGAAGGTGTTTCTGGAATACTCAATATTGATAAAAACGGAAACGCAAGTCGTTCGGCTGTTATAAAGGCTATTAAGGATCAAAAAGCTGTATATAAAGCTACGGTTAATCCTTAACAATTTTGCCCCATTTTTTGGGGCAAATCAAACATTTTGCTTAGGGAAAAGATTTTCTAAGCAAAATGTTTATTAATACATAAATTTGGGAGAATATATGGACTTAGGTACATTTATGCAACAAATGGTAAATGGGTTTAGTCTAGGAAGTATGTATGCCCTCATAGCCATAGGTTACACCATGGTTTACGGGGTTTTAAGGCTAATTAACTTTGCCCATGGCGATATAATGATGGTTGGTGCTTTTTTAGGTTTTTTTGCCATGGAAGTTATGGGGTTACCCTTTGTTCCAGCGACACTTTTTGCCATCATAGGAGCTGCCTTACTGGGAGTTTTGACGGATAAGATAGCTTATAAGCCTTTAAGAGATGCTCCAAAAATCTCACTTCTTATCACAGCTATTGGCGTGAGCTTCTTTTTGGAAAACTTTTTCAATGTGATCTTTGGAGGAACTCCAAGGGCCTTTCAAATACCAAGCTACTTAGAGCAACTTATAAATATAAACGGACTTGTTTTTTCGGTGGCATCTTTGATAGTTCCCATAGTAACACTTTTGCTTTTGGCTTGCATACTTTATATTTTATATAAAACAAAATATGGTATGGCAATTCGTGCCCTAGCCTTTGATATAAAAACCGTTAGCCTCATGGGAATAGATGCAAATAAAATCATTGCTATCATCTTTGCTTTAGGCTCGGCCCTTGCAGCCATTGGAGGCGTTTTTTGGGCAGTAAATTACCCAGCGGTTGAACCTATGATGGGGGTTTTGATAGGACTTAAAGCCTTCGCAGCAGCTGTGGTTGGAGGCATAGGAAGTGTTGTTGGGGCAGTTCTTGGTGGCTTTATAATAGGCTTTACCGAGGTTGTTGTTATAGCATTTTATCCAGATCTAGGTGGGTATAAAGATGCCTTTGCCTTTGTGTTTTTGATACTTGTTCTTTTATTTAGACCTACGGGAATTTTAGGGCAAGATTTTGAAAAGAGTAGATTTTAAGGATTACCATGATAGAAAGAAGACATTTTATAAATCTAACATTTTTTATAGCATCTATCTGGTTTATTTGGTTTGCCAATTCTCACTTTGATGAGTACAGCATCCATATTTTAAACAATATTGCCATTTTTATTATCCTAGCAGCAAGTTATAACCTTATAAATGGTGTTACAGGGCAGTTTTCCCTAGAGCCAAATGGTTTTGTTGCTATTGGAGCCTATGTGGCAGCCTTGCTTTTACTTGGAGAAGATGCGAAATCTTATCAGTATGATATAGAAGACCCGTATCCCTTTGTTTTAGCCTTGCATACAACAAACTTTTTGTTTGTACTTTTAGCGGCTGGTTTTGTATCCATGTTACTTTCTTTGTGTCTATCAGTACCAGTTTTTAGGGTTAGGGGAGATTATCTTGCCATTGTTACTTTAGGTTTTGGCTTTATCATAAGAATATTAGCCATAAATAACCCAGAAATAACCAATGGCTCTTTAGGATTAAATGACATTCCCCAGTATTCAAATCTCTACTGGACGGGTGGCATAGCAGTGGTGGCAGTTTTAGTTATACTAAATACCATTTATTCCAAATATGGAAGAGCCATGAAGGCTGTTAGGGACGATGAGGATGCTGCCATTGCCATGGGGGTAAATACCTTTAAAATAAAAACCATAGCCTTTTCCACAAGTGCATTTTTTGAGGGTGTTGGCGGAGCATTACTAGCTTCACTGCTCACAAGTACATCGCCAGATCAGTTTAGTTTTTTACTTACTTTTCAGCTTCTTATTATCATAGTTTTAGGAGGTCTTGGAAGTACTACTGGATCTATAATCGGAGCTATTTTAGTTATAGGCGGTTCAGAATGGCTTAGATTTTTGGATGAGCCAATGCATTTGTTTGGATACATAACCCCAGCCTTACCTGGGCTTAGGATGGTTATATTTTCTCTTATACTCATCTTTGTTATGTTATTTGCTAGAGAGGGAATCATGGGAAAAAGAGAGCTTAAAGACCTTTTTAGGAAGAAAAGGAAAAATATATGATTTTAGAGCTAAAAAATATAACAAAAACTTTCGGGGGTGTTGTTGCTATCTCGGATACTTCCTTTTGCGTACATCCAAAAGAGATCTATGGGATCATAGGACCAAATGGGGCTGGAAAAACAACCCTTTTCAATATAATAACAGGAAACTATATAGCCGATGAAGGTAAGGTGCTTTTTAGAAATGGAGATCTAAAAGGTTTAAAACCCCACCAGATAGTACGACAAGGTATTGCAAGAACCTTTCAAAATATAAGACTTTTTGAGTCTATGAGTGTGCTTGATAATGTTTTAATAGGCTTTGATTTTCAAACAAGATATTCTTTTTTAGAAACCATTTCAAGGTTGCCCCGCTTTTTCAAAGAAGAAAAGAGGATCAAAAAAAGAGCCATGGAAATCCTTGAATATTTTAAGCTAGATCAATACAAAGACAACCTCGCAACCGATCTAAGTTATGGACAGCAAAGAAAGATAGAAATAGCAAGGGCGCTAGCTACTAATCCCCAAATTTTACTGCTAGATGAGCCAGCAGCTGGAATGAACCCTGCTGAAACGGCCGAACTTGCTTCTATTATCACAAAGGCTAGGGAAGATTTTGATTTGGCTATAGTTTTGATTGAGCACGATATGCCCTTTGTGAATGAGCTTTGCGATAATGTTTTGGTTCTTGATTATGGTAAGGTAATTTTTGAAGGAAAACCAGCCGATGCTATCAAAAATGAAGAGGTTATAACTGCATATTTAGGAGATTTTATCCATGGTCAAAGTTAGAGATTTACATGTATATTATGGTTTGATTGAGGCTGTGAAGGGAATTGATTTTGATGTGGAAGAAGGAAGCATAGTCTCTCTCATAGGCTCAAACGGAGCAGGAAAAACTTCAACTCTAAGTGCTTTGCTAAATAGCGTAAAAAGAAGTGGAGAGGTTGTATATGGGGGCTATCATACGGACAAACATAAGACCCATAGCCTTGTGCAAAGGGGTTTAGGGCTAGTGCCAGAGGGTAGAAAAATCTTTATAAATCTAAGTGTGGAAGAAAACCTAAGAATGGGTGCTTTCAATAATGATGAAAACTATGAGCATCTAAAAGATGCTATGTATGAGCTTTTCCCTAGAATCAAACAAAAAAGACATCAGATGGCAGGAACCCTAAGTGGTGGTGAGCAACAAATGTTAGCCATTTCTAGAGCACTCATGGGAGAGCCAAAGGTTTTGATGTTGGATGAACCTTCTTTAGGACTTGCACCAAAGATAGTGGGCGAGGTTTTTGAAACCATTGTTAGGTTAAAAGAAGAGGGCATTACCATACTTTTGGTGGAGCAAAATGCCTATGCGGCACTTAAAATATCCGACCATGCCTATGTTTTAGAGAATGGAAAAATCGTTATGAATGGAAATGCAAAAGACATGATAGGAAATGACGAAATAAAGAAAAAATATTTAGGCGGTTAAGCTTAAAACAAATACAAAAAGCCCTTATTTAAAATTTGCATCTGAGGGCTTTTTGTTTAAAAATATATTAAATCCACAACTAGATCTGACTAAAAATTTACTCAATATTCATAAAATATTTACATTATTCTGATAGGATATACTTCTAATACCAAATCAAATAATAGGTAAATACTATAGGCAAATATAAAAGTATCAGATTGTGAATATTTTTTATAAAATTGTAACTAGTTACTATGATTAAAAAATATTTGCAAGATGGTGCTTTTATGTTTTAGTATGTTTAAAAAAGTTAAAAAATATTTAAATTGAGTTTATAGTGTTTAGCTATTATTTGATTTGGTATGATTATCATCAAAGGAAGAAAAATGTCTAATGTTTTAAATAAGCTATTTTCTATAAAAGTAGGTTTAGTTTTATTGCTTGTGTTTGCCCTCTCCTGTGCCGTGGCTACTTTTATAGAAAATGACTTTGGAACCCAGAGTGCTTTTGCTCTTGTTTATGGCTCTTGGTGGTTTGGGCTTATACAGCTTTGGCTTGGCATCTTAGTTTTTCACAATATATTTAGATTTAATCTTTTGAGAATGGAAAAATTGCCCTCGCTGATGTTTCACTTTAGTTTTATTTTCATACTTTTCGGCTCCATCCTTACTAGATATTATGGTTTTGAGGGGCTTATGCACATAAGAGAGGGAGCAAAACAAAATCTAGTCTCCTCCGCCACACCCCATGTTCATATAACTAGCAAAAAAGATGGCAAATTGTATTCCAATAGCAAGGCAAAGCTATTCTCGTTCATAGGTGGAAATTCTTACGATCTAGATCTAGACATAGATGGGAAAACTGCAAATTTTAAATATCTAAACATCATCCCAAATGCCACCAAAGAAATCATAAAAGATGAAAATTATCCAGCCATCATCTCCTTGATGATAAGCATGCAAGACAAAAAACCCCTTGAACTTGTTTTAAGGGAGGGAGAGTTTAGAAAGTTTGATGGTTTTTTCATAGGTTTTAATTCAAAAGAAAAAAATGATTTGCCAAGTTTTAATATAAGCTTGGATGATGGAAAGTTTTATTTTAGTTCAAATAAAAAAACCTCATGGTATAAGATGAGCGATGGCTCTAAGGGCGAATATGAGGCAGATAAAAAAATCCCTTTCCTAAGCAAACAATTATATGGCATAGAAGATATCAGCATAGTTCCAAAAAAACTTTTTCAACATGGTAAACAAACCTTTGTGAGTGGCAAAGAGGGATTCAAAAACCAAACTCCAACTGCCCTTATAGGACTTTTAAATTATGATGGAAAAAGCAAAGAGGTCGCCCTTTTAAAATTTGGCTCCCAAGGAATGACAGAAAAGGTAAGCTTATCAGATCAAACATTTTCTTTAAGATGGGGTGCAAAAATGTATGAACTCCCTTTTTCTTTGGAGCTTATAGATTTTCAACTCGACCGATATCCTGGCTCTATGTCCCCATCATCTTACGCTAGTGAGGTTAAGGTTTTAGATGCAAAAGATAATATAAATATGCCCTTTAGGATTTACATGAACCATGTTTTAGACTATAAGGGTTTTAGGTTTTTCCAATCTTCATATGATAGGGATGAGGGTGGAACCATCTTATCTGTAAACAAAGATCCAGGAAAAATTCCCACTTATATAGGTTATTTTTTACTATTTTTGGGTTTATTTTTAAATATCATAAATCCTAAAAGTAGATTTAGAAAACTTGCCATGCAGGTAAATAAAAACACCCTATCAAAAACCACATCTTTGCTTTTATTTGCCTTTATGATTTTAGGAGGCAATACCCTAAATGCTTCGCCTTTGCCCACTTATGATAAAGAGCATGCAAATTTATTTGGAACCATTTTAGCCCAAAGTGTCGATGGCAGGATAAAGCCCGTAGATACTATATCTCATGAGGTTTTATCTAAGGTTGCAAGATCTTCAGATCTAAAAGGTCAAAATGCAAACCAAGTTCTACTAGGAATGCTAACAAATCCTGCGTCTTGGCAACAGGTGCCCATGATCAAAATTCATCATAGAGAACTTAAAAAATTGCTTGGTATTGATCAAAAAGCCAAATACGCTTCCTTTGATGACTTTTTTGAAAAAGATGGGGATAAAAGGTATAAGCTTATAGGCAAAATAGAAAGGGCAAAGCGAAAAAAACCTTCCGATCTAAATACTTTTGATAAGGATTTGATAAAGGTTGATGAGAGATTAAACGTGTGTTATCTTGTTTATACGGGGGAGCTTTTAAAAATATTTCCACGCATCGGAGACAAACATAAAACTTGGCTTTCTCCAAATTCGGCTTTAATGTATCTTCCAAAGAGCCAAAGTTCTCAAATCCAAGAAATGCTAGAAGAATATTTTGATGGAGTAAGACATGGGGTAAAAACAGGGGATTGGAAGAGGGCCGATAGTGGGGTAGAGAGGATAAAAACCTACCAAAAGCAGTATGCAAGCAGTATAATTCCAAGTCAAAATAAGGTGTATGCGGAGATATATTTTAACAATTTTCAGATATTTTTCAAGCTTTTTCCAGTGTATTTGCTCTTAGGATTCTTGTTATTGTTTAGCATCTTGTTTAAGATTTTTATTCCATCTATGAATCTAAAAATATTAAACAACCTCGTCCTAAAAGCTTTCATGATAGCATTTGTTGTCCATACCATAGGGCTTGGAATGCGATGGTATATCTCAGGTCATGCTCCTTGGAGTGATGGTTATGAATCCATGGTGTATATAGCTTGGGCTTTGGCTTTAGCAGGTATATTATTTTCCAAAAAATCGCCCATTTCTTTGGCGCTAACGGCTATTTTAGCGGGAGTTTTCCTTTTTGTTGCCCATCTTTCTTGGATGGACCCCCAGATCACAAATCTAGTTCCAGTTTTAAAATCCTATTGGCTAACCATACATGTATCCATCATCACCGCAAGTTACGGCTTTTTGGGGCTTTGTTCCTTGCTTGGATTTTTTACTTTGGTATTATTTATCCTTCGTAGTTCAAAGAAAAATGACAGCAAAGGCTTAGCAATCGACAGCCATATAAAAGAAGCAAGCAAGATAAATGAAATGTCCATGATCCTAGGGCTCTCCCTTTTAACCATAGGAAATTTCCTAGGCGGAATCTGGGCAAATGAAAGCTGGGGCAGATACTGGGGCTGGGATGCTAAGGAAACTTGGGCATTGATATCTATCCTAATCTACGCAGCCGTAGTCCACATGAGATTCATCCCAAAACTAAACAACCAATACGCCTTTGCCGTAGCCTCAACCTTTGCCTATTGGTCTATCATAATGACATACTTTGGAGTAAATTTCTACCTCTCAGGAATGCACTCTTACGCTTCAGGAGACCCAATCCCAATTCCAATTTATGTACCTATAATAGCTGGAATTATGCTTTTATTTTCGGTGCTAGCGTATTTTAAGAGGAAAATTGGATCTAGGTTGTAATTAAATTTAAACAAGGGGGAAATATTTTGAAAATTTGAAAATGTTTTTAGGGTATTTCCAGATTTTAGATGCTTAGCTTCTAAAGCTACTTTTTTGCTATTTATAGTGGGCGATTGAAACGTTAAAAGTGTCGGGTTTTAAAAAAGGGTGTTATGGCTTCCGGGCCTTATGCAGGTTAGGACTAGGATTTCATCATCTTTTTTATAGATTAAGAGTAAGTCGGGCTTAATATGGCATTCTTTATAGCCTTTAAAATTGCCTTTTAAAAAGTGGTCTTTATGTTTTGGTACCAAATCTTTACCACTTAGCAAGATTTCGATAACCTCATCGACTAATAAAATGTCCTTTGTTTTAGATATTTTTTTGTATTGTTTGTCAAATCTTGATGAAGTTTCAAGTCTATACACCCATTGCCTTTTTGTATTCATCTAAGTTATTGTATGTTTTTGTTAAACCTTTTGCTTTTTCATCCTCATATTCTTTTATGGCTTGTGTGGCTTCATCCTCTTTTATGATTTGCATCTTATCTTTTAGTATAAAAGGTTTTAGCAAGATCTCAAGGGCATTTAATGTTTCGTGGTTTATATTTGTTATGGTTACATTCATCTCATAAGCCTTTTATTTTTGATTATTATAGCAAAAAACGAAAAATAATGTAAATTAAAGTTGGAGAGCTTTTTTGGAACTACCTAACGAGTCAATAAAAAAGATGGCGCGGCGGACGGGACTTGAACCCGCGACCCCCGGCGTGACAGGCCGGTATTCTAACCAACTAAACTACCGCCGCAAAAATGGTGGTCGCTATAAGACTCGAACTTATGACATCCACCTTGTAAGGGTGGCGCTCTACCAACTGAGCTAAGCGACCAGGGTTCGGAAAACGGAGAACGGATTACGGAAAACGGATAGTAAAGTAAGCGTTGCATAGCAACGCCATTTATTTAACAAAAAGCAAGGCAAAGCCCTGCATACTTTGAAATTCCGTTTTCCGTAATCCGTTTTCAGTTTTCCGCACTGGCGACCCCTAAAGGATTTGAACCTTTGTTTTTGCCATGAAAGGGCAATGTCCTGAGCCACTAGACGAAGGGGTCAGGGGATCAGAACACTGATTGCGGATTACGGAAAACGGATAACTAGTAAAGTAGCGTTGCTTTGCAACGCAATTCATTTAAATAAAAGCACTTTGTTAAAAGTGCATACCCCAAAATCCCGTCTTCCGTAATCCGTTCTCTGTTTTCCGAATGGTGACCCGTGTTGGATTCGAACCAACGGCCACCTCCTTAAAAGGGAGATGCTCTACCGGCTGAGCTAACGAGTCAATAAAAAAGATGGCGCGGCGGACGGGACTTGAACCCGCGACCCCCGGCGTGACAGGCCGGTATTCTAACCAACTAAACTACCGCCGCAAAGCGACCGGTTCGGAAAACAGAGAACGGATTACAGAAAGCGGATAGTAAAGTAAGCGTTGCATAGCAACGCCATTTATTTAAATAAAAGCAAGGCTTCGCCTTGCATACTTTGAAATTCTGTTTTCCGTAATCCGTTTTCAGTTTTCCGAATGGTGACCCGTGTTGGATTCGAACCAACGGCCACCTCCTTAAAAGGGAGATGCTCTACCGGCTGAGCTAACGAGTCACACTATATCTCTCAAAAAGAGGGTGAAATTATAGGAAAAAAAAGAGATTTTGTCAAGGTTTTTTCAAATATTTTGCTTTAAAAGCATTTTTGAGCTTTTACTTTGGAATTATTTGAAAAACAAATCTGGTTCTAGATCAAATAAAAGTTTAAAAGCACCAAAGGCACTTTGATTTTGAATATAAGCCCTATCCCCCTTTAAGGATAATCTCTCGATTAGCATATCGCCTTTGCTATTTGCAACTCCAACAAAAATCGTCCCCACAGGTTTAGTTTTGCTTCCTCCACTAGGTCCAGCTATGCCACTTGTTGCCATGCTAAAATTAGAGCCCGAAGCCCTTAAAATTCCTTTTAGCATTTCTTTTATGGTTGCCTCGCTAACTGCTCCTTGGGTTTTTAAAGTTTTTTCACTGACCCCTAGCCAAGAGTTTTTAATCCTATTAGAATATGTTGTCATTCCGCCCTCATAAATATCAGAAGAACCTGGAACACTAGTAATCAGCGAACTTATAAGTCCACCCGTACAACTCTCAGCTACGCTTATGGTTTTTTGATTTTTTGCAAGGCATTTTACTATATGTTCAATTGGATTATCGGCTATAAATATTTTATTTTTAAACATTTCTTTTATGTGCAAATAAAAATCTTGTTTATTTGCGGGCGATTTTACTATCATTTGAAGCCAATTTGGAGTTATTTGGCTGATACTCGTTGTTATTTTATAGTTTTTCTCAAGTAATTTTACCTTTTCTTCGTATGAATTTTCATTTATTAGATACAATGTGGATATGGTGGTATTTTGCGAGCTTGAAATATCAGGCAGCTTTTCATTTTCCCTAACAAATAAAATGTTTATATTGTCCCCATCGATAGGATCTAACAAAGGATTATTTTTGTGAATATAAGCGGTGGTGTGTTCGTATTTTTTAGATCTATCGTTGATAAAAAGTGAGGCATCTGGTTTTTTTGCATCGACAAAATAAATATCTCCTAGCTTTCCAAAATGCTTTTTATAATGCTCAAAAATATAATTTAACATTAAATCATTTTCTTTTAAATCTTGATCTATAATCAAAAGCATATTTTTCATCTATAATCCTTTAAGATTATTATATCACAATCTCAAAATACATTGGAAAAAATAAAATTTTATGCTATAATTGCCATAAAAAAATAAGGATTAAAAAATGGTAGCAACTTCAGTTAAAACTACAATCCAAATCCCCCTTGAGATCAAGGAGATGATAGAGAGTTTAAAGACCGATAAAATAAGATCAGTCTCAGCTGTTATCTCAGCAGCCGTGAGGGAATACAAGCTTCAGCAAGAGATAAAGAGGTGGGAAAGATCCTATGAACTTGCAAGTAAGGATGAAGAGATATTAAGGCTTGAACATGAATTAGCTGAGTGGGGAGTTGAAGACTATGTTGAGTATTAATCAGGGGGAAATTTGGTTAGTTAGGTTTAACCCCCAGGTGGGAAATGAAATTAGCAAAACTCGCCCTGCTGTGGTTATAGACAACAATGAAGCTGATAAGGTTGGTATGAGAATAGTCGTGCCTATAACCTCATGGCAGGATAGATTTAAACATATTAATTGGCATATAAAAATAAGGTATTTTGAGCAATTTGGATTAAAAAATCTTTCATCTTTTAATTGCCATCAGCTAAAAAGCTTCTCCCATGAGAGATTCGTAAAGCGATTAGGGCAAATCGATGATCAAAGTTTATTTGAAATTCACAAAACCATAACGAAGATATTTAATTTCAGATATGATTTGAAAAAGTTATAAAAAAATTTATTCTTAATTTCTCACATCTAGTTCTTATCTGGACAATTTTTCTCCCACTCAGCGTCCTAAAAGCAGTTTTTTAGTAAAATATCCAAATTTTATTTAATGGAGAGAGAATTGAAAGATTATAAAGATACCTTGTTGTTGCCTCGTACGAATTTTCCCATGAGAGGAAATTTGCCCCAAAATGAACCAAAGCGTTATGAGTCTTGGTTTGGCAAAAGAAATGTTTATGGAAAGATGAAAGCTAGAAAAAGCGATCTTAGCTTTACCCTCCATGATGGGCCTCCTTACGCAAATGGACATATTCATATAGGACACGCATTAAATAAAATTTTAAAAGATATTATTGTTAAAACCCACTATTTTTTAGGAGAAGAAGTCCGTTATGTTCCAGGCTGGGATTGTCATGGATTGCCCATAGAACAACAGGTTGAAAAGGCAATTGGAAAAGAGAAAAAAGATGCCTTACCAAAATCCAAAATTCGTGAACTTTGTCGCAAACACGCCTTAAAATTTATAGATATTCAAAGGGATGAATTTAAATCTTTGGGGGTTGTGGGCGACTGGGATAATCCATATCTAACCCTAAAATATCAATTTGAAGCCGATATTTATCGTTCCTTGTGTGAGGTGGCAAAGAAGGGGCTTTTGGTTGAGAGAAGTAAGCCTGTTTTTTGGTCATGGGCTGCAAAATCTGCCCTAGCAGAAGCCGAGGTTGAATATAAAGATAAAGAGGATTATTCGATTTTTGTAGCTTTTAAATTAGATCTAGATGCAAAAGAAAAGCTCGGCATTAGCGAAGATGTGAGAGCTGTTATTTGGACCACAACCCCATGGACACTTCCAGCAAACATGGCAATAGCTTTCAATAAAGATGAGGATTATGTTTTAACCGAAGATAATCTTATCTTTGCTAAAGCCTTGTTGGAAAATGCGGTTGAACTTGGTATCACAAACGGAAAAATCAAAAAAACATTTAAAGCTAAGATTTTAGAAAAAACCCATGCTATCAACCCTCTGAATGGAATAAAATCCACTCTTATTTTAGGTGATCATGTCATGATGGATGGGGGAAGTGGATTAGTTCATACAGCTCCTGGACATGGTGAGGATGATTATTATGTTTGTTTAAAGTATGGCATTGATGTTGTTATGCCTGTGGATGATGAGGGAAAATACGACCAAACCCTAGTGCGTGAAAAACTTTTGCCAGCCGAATTTGTAGGCCAGCATGTTTTAAGCGTAGCGGATGGAATTTTTGAGATTTTGGGAGAAAATTTGCTTTATCAGAGTAGATTTACCCACTCTTATCCCTTTTGCTGGAGAACCCATAAGCCCGTTATTTACAGAGCCACAAAGCAGTGGTTTATAGCTATGGATGAGGAAAAATTGGAGGGCAAAACTTTAAGACAAAGAGCCAGTGAAGAAATATCAAAAATCAACTTTTATCCAAGCTCAGGCATCAAAAGATTGAGCTCCATGATAGAAAATCGTCCAGATTGGTGTATCTCAAGACAAAGGGATTGGGGCGTTCCAATAGCCTTTTTTAGAGATAAAACCACAGGCAAAGTGTTACTTGATGAGGATTTACTAGATCATATCATAAAGTTATTTGAAGAAAACGGGGCTGATATTTGGTGGGATAAGGATATCAAAGATTTATTGCCAAGGGGTTCAAAGCTAGATCCAGAAAATTTAGAAAAAGTTATGGATATTTTAGATGTGTGGTTTGATAGCGGAAGCACTTGGAATGCAGTTTTAAAATCGGGAGAATACGATGCAGGAGAATATCCCGCATCTATGTATCTTGAAGGAAGTGATCAGCACAGGGGTTGGTTTCAAAGCTCCCTTTTAGTGAGCACTTCATGTGAAAATAAAGCTCCCTATAAAAACATTCTAACCCATGGTTTTACCGTTGATGAAAAGGGTGAAAAGATGAGCAAATCCAAAGGAAATGTGGTTGCTCCAAGTGATGTTGCCAAAAAATATGGAGTTGAGATTTTGCGACTTTGGGTTGGGGTGAGTGATTATACAACTGAGCTTAAAATCAGCGATACCATCTTAAAGCAAGCAAGCGAGCAGTATAGAAAGATAAGAAATACCTTTAGATTTTTACTAGCTGGATGCGATGGGCTTGATGAAGTTTTAAGCGTGGATAAACTTCAAGAACTTGATAAGTGGATACTTGGTGAAGCTAGGGAAGTTTTTGATGAGGTTGAGGGTTTATTTAGGAAAAATGACTTTGCAAAGGCTTATGCCTTGCTTTCGCATTTTATTGCCGTTGAGCTTAGTGGAATTTACCTTGATATTACCAAGGACAGGTTGTATTGCGATGATGAAAAAAGTGAAGCTAGAATTTCAACCCAGAGTGCATATGCGCATATTGCAAAATCCCTAATGCCATTGCTTGCCCCAGTTTTAACATATACTATCGATGAAATTTGCGAGTATGCTCCAAAGTCTATTTTGGGTGATGCTAAGGATGTGTTTGATCTATCTTATGAGCCCATAAAAAAAGCTACATGTAAAAATGATTGGGCTTACATGAAAGAAGTTAGAGAGAAGTTTTTTGAGATCATAGACCCACTCAAAAAGGATAAAAAAATTAGCTCAACTTTGGAATTAATTTTGAGTACAAATAGTAAAAAAGTGCTTGAGATTGACAAAACAAATGCCAGCGATTGGTTTACCATAAGTGGTGTTGAGAGCTTAAAAGATGGGGAGAGTTTAGGGGAATTTGAACTAGATGGAGATAAATTTAAGATTATCAAATCATCCCAGTCCAAATGCCCTAGGTGCTGGAAATTTCTCGCTCCTAAAGAGAATAAAGTATGTCCAAGATGCCAAGAGGTTTTAAGCAAAAATGTTTAGCCAGCCCGTAAGTTTAGCTTTTATATTTGCTACGATTGGTGTTATTTTGCTTGTTGTTGCCCTTGGCATAGTTGCGGTAAATAAGAAAACGAAACAGATTAAGGAGAAATAGTGATAAGTTTAAAAGAAGCATTAAAATTGAATAAAGATGAACTAAAAAAACTCCGTGAAGATTTGACAAAAAAGATAAAAGAAAAGAATGATTTGGGTGCTTATGTGGAGCAATTAACGGGCGAAGATTTAAATATCTCAGGCGAGGGCGTGCCAATAGCCATAAAGGATAATATCCAAGTAAAGGGCTGGAATGTTACGAGTGCATCGAACATTTTGCAAGGTTATGTTGCCCCTTATAATGCAATGGTTGTAGAAAAATTGCTCGAAAATGGACTAAGTCCCTTTGGAAGAACCAATATGGATGAATTTGCCATGGGAAGCACCACTGAAAGCTCCTTTTATGGAACCACAAAAAACCCAGCAAATCCTGATTTTGTACCTGGTGGAAGCAGTGGTGGTTCTGCTGCGGCAGTTGCAGGAGGCATAGCCATAGCAGCCTTAGGAAGTGATACGGGAGGAAGCATACGCCAACCTGCTTGTTTTTGTGGATGCGTGGGCATGAAGCCAACCTACGGAAAGGTTAGTCGTTATGGCTTAGGAGCATATTCAAGCTCTCTCGATCAGATCGGACCCATAACCCAAAATGTCGAAGATGCGGCGATTTTATATGACATCATAGCAGGAGCTGATAAAAGGGATAGTACGAGTTTTCAAGGCGAACATGTAAAGATAAGTGATAAACTAAATGGTGAGAGAAAATTAACAATCGCTGTGATAAAAAATTATCTTGAAAATGCGGATGAAGATGTGAAAACCCACATGAAAGAGGCTATACAAAAGCTTGAAAACGCAGGACATAAGATAATTTACAAAGACTTGCAAAATTCAAAATACGATGTGGCTGCCTACTATATCATAGCCACCGCAGAAGCGAGTGCCAACCTAAGTAGATATGATGGTGTAAGATACGGCAACCGAGCTGAGAGTGAAAATTTAAAAGAGATGTATGTTAAAACAAGAAGCGAGGGTTTTGGCGATGAGGTTAAAAGAAGAATTTTGCTTGGAACCTTTGTACTAAGTAGTGGATATTATGATGCTTACTACATAAAAGCTCAAAAAGCGAGGCATCTAATAAAGGAAAATTATGAAGCCATTTTCGAAGAAGCTGATCTTATCTTTATGCCTGTAAGCCCAAGTGTAGCACCCAAATTTGGCTCATTTGCTGATCCTTTGCAAATGTATCTAAGCGATATTTATACTATAAGTGTAAATCTGGCAGGACTTCCTGCAATTTCCTTACCTTTGGGAAAAAATACCAATGGATTACCAGTTGGAGCCCAATTTATAGCCAATGCTTATAAGGAACAAACGCTATTTGATGGAGCTTTGGGGTTGGAGAAGCTTTTAGGGCGGTAAAAATTAGCCTCTAAATGTCTTTAGAGGCGAAAATTTTATATTTTTTCTTTTTCAATCTCTTTTAGAATCTTTATTAATGCTTTTGCCCTAAAGTGGTTTGATCTTGTATTTTTTCATGAAATCAATTTCATGATTGCTCATAAAGTAGGTCCTGCATAATATTCGTCTGGTTAATTTAACTTAAACGATTAGTGAATTTTTATTTTATTCTCCCTCTTTTAATAGTCTCTTAAACTCCTCCTTATTAGGCAATATAGTCAAATATTTACTAGCATATATCTGCTTATTGTCCTTTGGAAGCGTTAGTTTTACTAAGGTTTCGTTTTTGTCTTTGCAAAGGATTATGCCTATTGTAGGATTTTCATCTTGGGTTTTTTCGTATCTGTCAAAATAATTCACATACATCATCATTTGCCCTATATCTTGGTGTTTTAGTTTGCCTATTTTTAAATCAATCAGCACAAAGGATTTTAAAAGTCTGTTGTAAAATACCAAATCAATTCTAAAATGTTCTTCATCAAAGCTAAATCTCTTTTGTCTTGCAACAAAAGTAAAACCACGTCCTAGTTCAAGTAAAAAATGCTCCAATTTATCTATGATTTTTTGCTCCAACTCACTCTCGCTATAAGATGAAAGCTCGGGAAGTCCCACGAACTCTAAAACATAAGGGTCTTTTATCACATCGTCAACGCTTTGAACGATTTGCCCTTTTAAGGATAATTCCTTAACTTTTTGTTTATCTTTGCTTAAAGCTAGTCGTTCATATAGTCCTGAATCAAACTGCCTCTTAAGTTCTCTTAGGCTCCAAGAGTTTTGGGTAGATTCGATTTCATAAAAATTTCTTTCATTTTTGTTTGAGATTTTTGTTAAAAATACGTAGTGAGACCAACTAAGATTAAATTTCCGTGACACTGTCTCGGATTTTGAAAAAGCCAAATAAAACTTTCTCATTTTTTCCAAATTATCAACAGAAAAACCCTTTCCAAACTCTTTTGTAAGTTCATGTGATAAGTTTTTTAAAAGCTCTTTGCCGTACTTTGCTCTTTTCTCTCCACCTTGTTCTTCTTCAACTATCCTTTTTCCTATCTCCCAATAAGTTTGCGTCATGGTTGCATTAATGCTTTGATATACCTTATTTTTGGCGTTTTGTAGCAATGACTTGATGTCGCTGTAAAAATTGTTATTTATCAAATCCATAAAATCTCCTTAATTCTTTCTTTTGTTTCTAAAATATACTCTTTAAATGTGAAATTTTGCACACGCAAATCCAAAGTTCTTACATATTTATAATAGCTTTTTATAAACTAATTATATCAAAGTTTAATGCAATTTTAGCTACAATACTTCGCAAAAAAAAGGAAGCCTCCATGAAAATTCGCTCTAAAGCTTTAACTTTTGAAGATGTGCTTTTAGTACCAAACTATTCTCAAATCCTACCAAAGGAAGTAAGCTTAAATACAAGACTTACAAAAAATATTCCTCTAAATATGCCTATAATCTCAGCTGCCATGGATACGGTTACCGAACACAGAGCTGCCATCATGATGGCTAGGCTTGGGGGGATTGGGATAATTCATAAAAATATGGATATTCCCTCTCAAGTTAGGGAAGTTAAAAGGGTTAAAAAAAGTGAAAGTGGTATTATACTAGATCCAATCTCCATCTTCCCAGATGCGAGTATAAATGAAGCCCTTGCTATCATGAGTGAATACCGAATTTCAGGGGTTCCTGTGGTGGATGAAAATAATATTTTGATAGGGATTTTAACAAATAGAGATCTACGATTTGAGACCGAATTTTCTCGTCCTGTTAAAGAAGCCATGACAAAAGCACCCCTTATCACAGCCCCTGTTGGATGCGACCTTGATGAGGCAGAGAGGATTTTCCATACAAATAAGGTTGAAAAACTTCCAATCGTTGATAAAAATGGAAAATTAGAAGGGCTTATAACCATAAAAGATTTGAAAAAAAGGAAAGAATATCCCAATGCAAATAAGGATTCTTACGGAAGATTGAGAGTTGGTGCTGCCATAGGAGTTGGACAATACGATAGGGTTAAAGCCTTGGTGGAGGCTGGGGTTGATGTGTTAGTTTTAGATTCTGCACATGGGCATTCAAAAGGCATAATCGATACTGTAAAAATCATAAAAGAAAAATATCAAATAGACATAATCGCAGGAAATGTAGCTACCCCAGAAGCAGTGGAGGCTCTCATCAAAGCAGGAGCAGATGGGGTAAAAGTTGGTATTGGACCAGGAAGTATTTGTACTACTAGGATAGTTGCAGGTGTTGGGGTTCCACAAATCACAGCCATAGATGAATGTGCCTCGATGGGTAAAAAATACGGCATCCCAGTCATAGCAGATGGGGGCATAAAATATAGTGGCGACATCGCAAAAGCCTTAGCCGTTGGGGCAAGCTGCGTGATGATAGGAAGCTTGCTTGCTGGAACAAAGGAGAGCCCAGGTGAGCTTGTGGTTTATCAAGGCAGACAATATAAAACTTACCGAGGGATGGGAAGTATAGGAGCCATGACAAAAGGAAGTAGCGATAGATATTTCCAAGAAGGAACCGCTCAAGATAAGCTAGTTCCAGAGGGAATTGAGGGAAGAGTGCCCTATGTTGGTACTATAAAGAGCTTGATTTTCCAACTTGTTGGAGGACTTAGGTCATCCATGGGCTATCTAGGAGCAAAGGATATACCAACCTTTCAAGAGCAGGCCGAATTTGTGGAAATCACAAGTGCGGGGCTTAAAGAAAGCCATGTTCATGATGTTTATATCACAAAAGAAGCACCAAATTATCATGTAAATTAAGATGCAAATATCCACTCAAATTGCCCATTTTAAAGAACCATTATATCTTGAAAGTGGGCGAATTTTAAGCAGTTTTTCCCAAGCTTATGAAACTTATGGCACCTTAAATGACGATAAATCAAACGTCATAGTCCTTTGCCACGCTCTAACAGGAAGCCACCATGCTGCAGGGATGTATGAGGGAGATAGAAAACCTGGATGGTGGGATGCTTTAGTTGGAGATGACAAGGTTATCGATACGAAAAAATATTTTGTAATTTGCATAAATGTTTTAGGCTCATGTTTTGGCTCAACTGGACCTATGAGTAAGGACCCAAAAACAAACAAACCATATCGCTTAAAATTTCCAGTTATTACCATAAGCGACATGGTAGCAGCCCAAAAAAGGCTTTTAAACTACCTTGGAATAGATAATGTTTATGCCATAATCGGTGGCTCACTTGGAGGAATGCAAGCCCTTTGTTATTCGGTGGAATATCCAGATTTTGCAAAAAAAGTGATACTTCTAGCATCCACTTATGCCACAAGACCTTGGGCAATAGCTTTCAATAAAATCGCCATCGAATCCATAGTAAATGATAAACGTTTTAATAATGGAAATTACGATCCAAAAGATTTGAAAGAAAATCCTCTCGTAAGCCTATCCATAGGCAGAATGGCGGGTCATCTTAGTTTCCTAAGCCCTTATGCTATGGATAAAAAATTTGGTCGTCATTATCTTGAAACAGATGGACTTTATGAGCTTTTTGGACGTTTTCAAGTGGAGCGTTACCTAGAATATAATGGCTACAATTTTGCCAAAAATTTTGACCCCTTAAGTTATCTTTACATCGTAAAAGCTATGAATATCTTCGATGCAACAAGAAACTATGAAAGCCTTACTCACTCCCTTAGCCATGTAAAAGCTAAACTAAATCTTTTTGCCTTTAAGGGCGATTTGCTATTTTTACCCCATGAAATGGAAGAGATTCAAAAAAGTTTTGAAGAGCTAGGACGTGGAGGGCAGGTTAATTACGTGGAAATCGACAGCCGTTACGGACATGATGGCTTTTTGGTGGAATATGATAAATTTGACATGTACCTTAAAAAGGCTTTGGAGGGCTAGTTGGCACTGACCAAAATTTAGTCAGCACCATTTGTACATTTTAATCTCATTTTAAATTACTTTTTATACAATAGACTAGGACGGGATTTTGGCTAAGTGTGAAGTGCGATACCCCCCCCATGTTTTTGCTTCAAACAGACCTTATTTAGCCGTGGATCGTTTCTATAAATCCAGTAAGGAATACAATATGAATAAGACAATGATTTTCAGCCTTTTGATGGCAGCAATATTTACAACAGCTTGCTCAATATCACATAAAAACAACAAATTAAGCGGTAGATATGCCGATAGAGTTTTAAAAAACGGCTCTATTTACACGGTCGATGAAAAAAATCCCAAGGCACAAGCAGTTGCCATTAAAGATGGTAAAATCATTTATGTTGGAAACGATGAAGGTGTAGAAAAATTCATTGGCTATAATACCGATGTTGAAGATTTGAATGGAAAATTTGTTTTACCAGGATTTATTGATACCCATGCCCACTTTATTAGCGGTGCGTTGGCATCAAAATCGGTAACTTTAAAATTAGACGACTCAGTAGAGCAGTGGAAAAAAGATATTAAAGAATTTGCCAAAGCCAACCCTGACCAAAAGGGAATTTTTGGCATAGGTATTTATGCGTTACGATTTGGTAAAAATGGTCCTACTAAAGAAGAATTGGACGAGCTTGTTCCTAAGCGTCCTGCAGTGATTATGGACGAGGGTGGACATTCGGCCTGGTTTAACTCAAAAGCCCTAGAAATGGCAGGTATTACCAAGGATACCCCTGATCCAGTACCTGGTGTGCATATGTATCAACGTAAATCTAATGGCGAGCCGTCGGGTTGGAATAAAGAGGCAATGACCATTTTCCCATTAATCAAAAAATTAAACCTAGTATCGCCCGAGATGATGGTAAGCGGAGCTGAAGAAATTTTTGAGTTATTGCCTGCTCTTGGTTTGACCTCTTATTATGATGCTGGCATGATGCAAATGGAAGATTTAATGTACCCAGTCCTTGCGTCATTGGAGAAAAAAGGCAAATTACCTGTTAAGGTGGTAGGTTCATATATGGTGCAATCGCCATCACAAGTGCCTATTGCCATTGATAAAATCAAAGAATATAACAAAAAATATGGATCTAAATTGATCAGACCCAATACCATAAAAATCCACAATGATGGTACATTAGAGGCAAAAACTGCCGCTTTGCATGAAGATTATAGCAATGAAAAAGGGCATAAAGGGGGCATCTTGTTAGAAGGTAAGGTATTGCAAAACTTTGTTGCTGATATTGCTAAAAACAATGTTAGCGCTCATATTCATGCCATTGGCGATAAGACCATTACCGAAGGTTTAGATGCAGTGGAATTTGCAAGAAAAGAAGTTCCAAATAGCAAAAGTCGCTTTTCAATTGCCCACGTTGTGTTAATTAAAGATAAAGATGTCCCTCGTTTTGGTCAGTTGGATGTTGTCGCACAAACTACTCCTGCATGGATAACGAGCGAAGATATTAACAATAAAGACATTGGAGTGGAGCGTTCAAAAAGACGCTATCGCATAAGATCTATTGAAGATGGTGGAGCAAAGGTTACTTTGGGTAGCGATTTCCCTGTTGGTGGCGAATTTGGCTTATATCCATTTTATAATATTGAAGTGGGTATGACACGCAAAGGTTTTGATAAAGACAGCAAAGTTTTACCATACGAAAAAGAAAAAATGTCCCTTGAAAGCATGATTAAAGGCTATACCATTAATGCTGCTTATCAGCTGGGTATGGAAGATGAAATTGGCTCAATTAGCGTTGGTAAAGATGCTGATATGATTGTTTTAAATGAAAACTTATTTAAAATAAAAACAAGTGATATTCACGATGTGAAAGTTAAAGAAACCATTATGAATGGTAAAACGACCTATACAAGAAAGTGGTATTATTGGTTGTTTGGGTATTAGCAAATAGCTTTTACTAAAGATAATGGTTTGGTGCAGATAAGATCTATGGCAGAATTTTGGGGCAGGATATTTTTGGCAATTGTAATGTATTAGATCAGAAATAAATCCAAAATTTTGATTTAATAAACTAAAAAGGCTTGGCATGAAGCGTATTAATATCTCATATCACAAGAGTGAAATCGGAGAGTTTATCATAGGCACTTATGATGAACAGCTTTGTATTATGGATTTTCGTTATAGAAAAACAAGAGCAAAACTAAACGAGAAAATCAAAAAAAGTTTAGAGGCTGAATTTATTGAATGCGAAGATGAACTAATACAAAAAGCTAAAAAGCAACTTGATGAATATTTGCTAGGCAAACGAAAAGAGTTTAGTCTGCCACTTTTGCTAGTTGGAAGCGAGTTTCAAAAGCAAGTTTGGAATGCCCTCTTGGATGTGCATTATGGACAAACAGCCTCATACAAAGAATTAGCAAAGAATATAGAAAAACCCGAAGCTGTAAGAGCTGTAGCAAATGCAAATGGAGCAAATTCATTAGCCATTATAGTCCCATGCCACAGGATAATAGCAAGTGATGGGGAATTAGGTGGCTATAGTGGAGGAGTTAGTGTTAAGAAAAAACTGCTTAAACTTGAACTTGGAGGGTAGAATGCTTTTTGAAATGCTAGTCTTAGAGAGATCTCAAGCTAGGCTTCTTGGGAGATCATCTTAAATAAACGAGAAAACTATAAAAAGGCATTTGATGATTTTGATGTGAGGAAAGTAGCAAATTATGATGATAAGAGAGCATCTAAACTTTTAGCGGATGGAGGCATGGTTAAAAAATAGTCTAAAAATAAATTTTGCGATAAAAATGCAAGAGTACTTTTACAAATTAGCACTGACTAAATAGGGATCTAGTCAGTGCTGAAAATGAATTATGCAAAACATATAGCCAAGTAAAATAAGCACTTTTACAAAATGCCTTTTATTTTTTATGTTATCTCATCAGCGCCTACAAATTTAAAAAGAGTTTGGGCCTATTTACAAAATACATATACACCGACAGCTTACTAAAACTAAAAACTTTGGATATTTAACATATCCAAAGCAAGTAAAAATTAAGTTAAGTGGCGCATTGGTGCTTAGGAGAAAACTAGCCTTGACTAGTCTGCATTCCTAACGCAACGAACATATTCCGCATTATCTTGCTCTGAGTACACACTATCCCCAGTGAAAAAATCCACAACTAAAGCAGTTGATTCTTTGGGTTCGTAAATACTAGCAGACCAGTACGATGGGTCCGCGTACGATGCGTCTTGGGAATTTATGTCTATGTCTGGAAAGATTTTTTGAGGAATAGTTGGTCTTTGGAAATTGCCTACGCAACCATGTATATCGCCATCATCGTCTCTCCCCTTATCTTTTCCACTAGAACAATAAGTTAAGGTTTCAAGCTCTGTTATATGAGGCACTCTCCAGTTATTTTTGCCAGCATATTCTCCACAAACATTACCTATTTCATTCCAATAGTACAATTCTGGTTTCCCTGTGCAACCTGAGCCATTCCAAGTTGTACCTACAGTGCATCTCATCCAGTACAAACCAGTGCGTTTATCCAAAACTGTTCCATCTCCTTGTGGGATAAAATCCTTTAATCTAGCAGGGTTTGAACGCATATCTGCTACTTTTTCCATTTTTTCTATATATGCTTTTGTTGGTTGTTTGAACTGCTCTATCGCCTTGGCATTGCTATTTGGTTGGGTATTATTGCCACTGCAACCAAGCATGGACAAACATGCAAGCAATAAAAATACATTTTTCTTCATTTTTTTACCTTTATATTTTAGATCTGGTGAACCATTCTACAAAAAACAAACTAAATTTTTTATAAATTATAAAAACTGGCACTGACGGAACAATATGAAAGTAAATGGCATTTTGGAAAAATGCTTACTTCACTAGTTGTCCGTTTTCAGCACTGACTAAATACCTATTTGGTAAGTGCCATATTTCAAAATATTTTACAAATTTAGGTAAATTTTGCTATAATGGTTTTTGATTTATTTTACAAAGGAGGTTTTATGTTTAAAACTAAAAAGGGACTGCTTATTTTATGTCTTTTGTTGTTTTTATTGCTTATGATGCTTTGTATTTGTTCTAAAGTAGAGGGCATCTACAATGAGATTATGCCCCAATCTTCCCATGTTTTGATAACAAAGAAAGATTCAAAGGTACTCATAAATGGAACATTTAGCAAGGATGAGTTAGCTAGTCAAACCATCGATAGGTTTAAAATGTTCAATGGCAAGGTAGAAAGGGGTGATGTTGATATCAATGAAAATATCAGCCAAAATGATAAATGGCATGATGTTATGCAAAACATAGTTTATTATTTTTCAAACAATCTCGAAGAGGGTGAGTTGTCTTTTATCAACAACAAACTAGATCTAAAAGGTTCAACCCTAAGCCAAACATCCAAGGATGACATTTTGGCGATCTTGGAAAAGCTAAAGGCCCAAGGAGTGGATGTATCTTCGGATTTTGAGTTATTAGAGCCTAAAACTGATAAACAAAAAATTAAAAAAGATCTTTATGAATTATTGCATTCAAAGACTATTGAGTTTAAAACGGGAGAAGCTATCGTAAAAGAGGAAAGTTATCCACTTTTAGATGCCATAAGTGATAAGTTGAGCACTTTTCCAGAAGTTGGTGTCGTCATTGAGGGTCATACCGATGATGTTGGGGAGGATGAGCTTAACCAAAAACTAAGTGAAGATAGGGCAATGTCGATAAAAGAATATTTTATCCAAAAAGGTATAGATGGTGCTAGACTATCTACTTTGGGATTTGGCGAGTATCGTCCAGCATTTCCAAATAGCTCGGCTGAAAATAGACAAAGAAATAGACGAGTTGAATTTAAAGTAAAAGGAGAATAAACTTATGTTAGCAGTAGCGATTAAAATGATTTTGTGTTTGATTATAGCCTTATTGATAGGTATTGTGATTGGGTATTTGCTTTGTAGGATGTGTCGAAAATGTGACGATAAAAAAGAATGTCATGACAAAAAAGATTCAGATTGTTGCGATGGGAATGCCCATGGTGTTTTAAGCGAGAGCATAAAAGAAGAAAAGCCAGTTGCGGTTGATAGAAGCGAGGTTGTTCCAGATGATCTAAAAAATATCAAAGGCGTGGGACCAAAAATAGAAGAAGCCCTAAACGATCTAGGTGTTTATACCTTTGAGCAAATAGCATCTTGGAATAGGGAAAATGTTGCCTGGGTTGATGAGCATCTAGTTTTCAAAGGTAGAATCGACAGGGAAGAATGGATAGAGCAAGCCAAGATTCTAGCCCAAGGAAAAGAGACAGAGTTTAGCAAAAGATTTAAATCTTAATCCAGCGGGGGGGGGTTTATCGCAGTTTTCAACAACCTCAAATTGTATCTCCCATAAATTTTAAAAGGTTAAAGTATGTATAATATTCAGGATTTATATATTCTTATTATAGCTTTGGTTATAGCTTTTATATTGGGCTTGCTTTTTTATATGATCGATAGAAAAAATACTGAAAGTTCCAAGTTAAAAATTGCCCTTAAAGCCTACGAGGATACAAAAAATGAACTGGCAAAATCAAATGAGATAGTAGATGAACTAAAGCTTAATCTTAGCAATTCAAAAGAAGAAGTATCTAGCCTAAAGGCAACATTAAATGCCCAAAAACAAAGAGGTTTGGAGCTAGAAAACTTTTTTGAGAAAAGGGTTTTTGAGCTAAAAGAAGATCTTAACAAGGCATCTAGAGATCTAAAAGCTTTAAATACAATATCGACCGAGGATAAACAACTTATCTCCCACCTAAAAACCACCCTCCATGAGCAAAAAAAATCCATGCAAAACCAGCTTGATACTATCAAGCAGAGCGAAGAAAGGCTAAAGGTTCAGTTTGAAAACCTAGCAAACAAAATCTTTAGTGACAACAGCAAAAAACTAAGTGAGCAAAACAAACAAGATCTAAGCTCCATCCTAAATCCTATGCAAACCCAAATAAGCGAGTTTAAGAAAAAAGTCGAAGATGTTTATGACAAAGAAGCAAAGGATAGGATGGCTTTGCAATATGAGCTTAAAAGCTTAAAAGAGTTAAATATTCAAATGAGCAATGAGGCAAATAAACTTACCAATGCCCTAAAAAGTGACAATAAAAAACAAGGCTTATGGGGCGAGATGGTTTTGGAAAAAGTGCTTGAAAATTCGGGGCTAAGGCAAGGGTATGAATATAGGCGTGAAGTAACTCTAAAGGATGAAGAAAATAAATCATTCAGACCAGATGTCATAGTGGATTTGCCAGATAGTAGGCATATCATCATAGATGCAAAAACCTCTTTAAGCGCTTATAATGAATATGCATCTTCTAAGGATGAAGAAAATAGAGAAATTCATCTAAAAAACCACATTATTTCCATCAAAAACCATATAAAAACCCTTGCAAATAAACGCTATGAAAACTTACAAAATGTAAATACTTTGGATTTTATTTTTATGTTTATACCTATAGAGGGAGCCTTACTTACGGCTTTGGAAAGTGATGTGAATTTGTACGATGAAGCCTTTAAGCGAAAAATTATCCTAGTTAGCCCAACTACCTTACTTGTTGCCCTAAGGGCGGTTGAAAATACATGGCGATACGAAAGACAAGCCCAGAGCATAGCCGATGTTTATATAAGGGCTGAAGAGCTTTACAAGAAATTTAACAATTTTGTGGAAGATCTACAAAGGCTTGGAAAAGCCCTGCAAAATGCAGACATAGCCTATAAAGATGCCTTTAAAAAGTTAAGCGAAGGTAGGGGAAATCTCATAAATCAAGCAACCATGCTTAAAAAAGTATCAGATCTAAAACCCAAAAAAGAGATCGATAAAGCTTTGGTCCAAAAAGCTTTGCTAGATACCGAATAAACCCCTATTTAGTCAGTGTTAGTTAATATCCTTTGCTAGGGTAAAGTTTATTTTATAAAAATATTTGACAAATCAGATTTGTTTTGCAAACTTTTTATCAAGGTTTTACTTGGATTTTTGTGGCATTGTTCACACTCGGCTAGTATCTCGTGTGCCTTGACGCCAGATTGTGAAACCTTTTTCATAGAGTGGCATTCCCAGCAGTCTTGACCGCAAGATGCCTCGCCCATGTTGATATTTTCCATGCTTTTTTCATTATGACAGCTTTTGCATGATACTAACTTTTCGTGTCCAGTGGTCATTTTTCCATTTTTATCCAAAAGTTTACTATGGCAACTAACACAATCCCCAGAACAGGCGAAGATTAGAGTGGCAAAGAGTATGACGAGGGCAAATATTTTCATCCTAAAAACCTATAAGTAAAATTATTCAAAATTATAACATATATACTTTTATATTTAGTAAATGCGGATTACGGATTACGGATTACGGAAAACAGATAACTAGTAGAGTGAGCATTTTTACAAAATGCCTTTTTATGTTTTATCATGTTTAAAAAAAGCTAAAAGATATTTAAATGGAGTTTATAGTGTTTAGTTATTGTTTGATTTGGTATAATATACTTATGTAATTAAATCACTTAGGAGAATTTGGGTTGAAAGAGCAAGATTTTGAGCAAAAATTAAAAAGTGCCAAGGAGATTTTGGAGAAATTAAATAATCCAGAAATTACCTTAAATGAGAGTATGAAATTGTATAAAGCCGGGGTTAAAACCCTACAAGAGGCATCTAGCATGCTAGAAAAAGCGAAACTAGTTTTTGAAGAGGTGGATAGTGATGGGTAAGATAGCAGCACTTCAGCTTCCAACCCTTCCTATGAATGAAGCAAAGCTTGATTATTATGCGAGAATTTGTGATAAAAAAGATATACGTTTGGTTGTTTTGGGTGAGTATGTTTTAAATAGCTTTTTTAAAGAGCTTGAAAAAATGTCAAAAAATATGATAAAAGAGCAAAGCACCCATAAAATCAAAATGTTACAAAATATTTGTAAAAAATACAATCTCACTATCATAGCGCCCATAATAAGGGTAATAAACGGCAAGTTTGAAAAATCCATCCTAAAAGCTAGTGCAAAGTCGATGAGGTATTATCCCCAATACTTTTTTATCAATTTTAAACATTGGAATGAGGAAAAATTTTTCCACCAAGAAGATGTACCTTACAATCTCCCAACCCTTACCCATGAGGGCTTGAAATATGCTTTGATTATGGGTTATGAACTTCATTTTGATTACATTTGGGAACAGATAGACAAAAAAAGAGTAGATGGGGTTTTGATACCCTCGGTTTCTACCTTTTCAAGTAAGCAGCGTTGGGATGAAATGCTCAGATGTAGGGCTTTTACCCACAATGTTTACATCCTAAGGGTAAATCGTATTGGAATGTATAAGGAAAGTAGGACTGATTGGTATTTTTATGGAAATACGGCTCTTATAGATCCCCACGGGGAAATAGAAAATAACCTACATGATGAAGAGGCGATGTTGGTAGCAGATCTGGATAAAAACAAGGTTAATGAAGCTAGAAATCTTTGGGGTTGGAGAAAGGCTTTAAGCAAAAAAGGTCTTTTATGAATGAATACTACAAGCGACAAGTTCAGCTTTGGGGAGAAGATGTCCAGCAAAATCTAAAAGATAAATCCATAGCCATCATAGGTTGTGGAGGTCTTGGATGTTCTTTGGCCTATGCTTTAAGTTCAAGCGGAATAGGTCAAATCCATTTGGTTGATTTTGATACCATATCTGCCCACAATATTCACAGACAAATTGCATTTTCCCTGCAAGATCTAGGTAAATATAAATGCGAAGTTTTGGCTTCGAGATTGAAAGAAAGGGTTTTAGATGATGTAAATATCATGTCTTATGTGAGCAATTTTGAAGAATTTACTAAAAAGCAAATACCCTTTGATTTACTTTTAGATGCAAGTGATAATTTGCATGTAAGATCCCAGATGGATAAGTATGCAAAGGGGAAAAATATCCCATGGATTTATACATCTGTTGAAGAGTTTAACGGGCAAGTGTGTTTTTTTGATAGGGCTAGTTTTAATGGGATATTTAAGATCCAAGACATAGCCCCTAAAGGTCAATGCGCCCCAATGGTTATGCAAATGGCGTCCTTTGAGGCAAATCTAGCTTTGAGATACTTACTTGGTCTTGGCATAAATAAGGATAAATTGTATTATCTTTGCTTTGATAAAGGTTTAGATCTGAGTATAAAAGGTTTTCAAATAAGCATTTAGCAAGTGCCAAAAACAGATAACTAGTAAAGTAAGCATTTTTACAAAATACCATTCATTTTTATATTATTTTTTAGCGATAAATAATTTATTTATTAAATTTTAAGGTTTAATACGATAAGGCAAATTAAATAAATCCCATTTTCCCAGCTTTTAGTAGTTTAAAAGTTTTTTTATGGTAACATCGATGACTTTTCCCATATATAAATATAATAAAAACTAATAATAAAGGTAAAAGATGGATTTATTGAGAAGCTTTAAAGATAATTGTGGTTTTGGAATGTTGGCAAATATTGACAATGTCCCAAGCCATGAAAACATCCAAGATGCCATTACCGCCCTTGAGAGGATGATCCATAGAGGTGCCATAGCAGCAGATGGAAAAAGTGGTGATGGAAGTGGGCTTTTATGTTCTTTGCCTGTGAAATTTTTGAAAAAACAAGCCCATAAATTGGGTGTTGATTTGCCAAATCAGTTTGCTGTTGCCATGACATTTTTAACCTGTGAGAGCCAAAAGCAAACCATAGGAGATATTTGCGCAAAAAATGATCTTAAAGTGGTTTTGTATAGGGATGTTCCCATAGATACGGACGCCCTTGGGGAACTTGCCTTGCAAACCTTGCCAAATATCACTCAAATTTTCGTTATTCCAAGCTCCTTGATCGCCACAAAAAGATTTGAAGCTTTGTTATTTTTAGCAAGGCGAGATATAGAAAAAGCCCTAGAGGGAGATGATGGTTTTTATATGCCAACTTTTTCAAATAAGGTCATAGCCTATAAGGGGCTTGTAATGCCAACTTATATAAGAAAATTTTATAAAGATCTAAGTGATAAAGATTTTAAAACTTCCTTTACCATCTTCCATCAAAGATTTTCCACAAATACCTTACCCCAGTGGCGACTAGCCCAACCCTTTAGAACCCTAGCCCACAACGGAGAGATAAATTCCATATCTGCAAATAGATTAAATTCTTTAGTAAAATCCCAAGCTGTAAAAAGTGAGGTTTTCTCAGACAGCGAACTTCAAAGGCTTCTTCCCATAACATCCAAAGGGGGAAGCGATAGTGCTAGTTTGGATAATATGTTTGAATTTTTGATATTAAATGGGATTGATTTTTTCAAAGCAATTCGTTCCCTCATCCCAGCCCCATGGCAAAATGCACCCCATATGGATTCAGATTTAAGGGCTTTTTATGAATATTCTTCTTCCATGTTTGAACCCTGGGATGGCCCTGCTGCGGTTTCTTTTACTGATGGAAGATATATAGGCTGTGTTTTGGATAGAAATGGTTTACGTCCAGCAAAATACATACTAACAAAGGATAATCGCATCTTGATAGCTAGTGAATATGGCGTTATGGATATCGATGAAGATAATATCCAAGAGCGAGGTCGTTTACAAAGTGGGGAAAGCATAGGTATTGATTTAAAATTTGGAAAGATTTTAAAGCATGATGAAATAAACGATTATATTAAAAATTCAAACCCTTACACAAAATGGCTAAATGATGGTCTTACGTACATGCAAGAATATGTGGATACTCCCTTTGTGAGCAAAAGCGATTATGATATAAAAGATTTGGTTTATTTGCAAAGATATTTTGGTATCACCCAAGAGGTAAAAGAGGCCATTATAGAGCCTATGTCAATTACTTCTAAAGAGGGCATTGGTTCCATGGGGGATGATACGAGTCTAGCTGCTTTTAGTCCTAAGCCAAGGCCCTTTAGTCATTTTTTTAAGCAAAAATTTGCCCAAGTTACAAATCCTCCCATTGATCCCATTAGGGAAAAGGTGGTTATGAGCTTAAATATAGGCTTTGGAAAAATACACAACTTCCTAAGCGAAGCCCCCCAGAATGCCCAGAGGATAAAATCCATAACCCCTTTGATGATGCAAGAAAAATATGAACTTTTGAGGGATTTTGGTGATAAAAATAAACCCCTTTATAAGGATGAATACAAGGGTAAAACCTTCTCAACCCTTTTTGAGGACAATCTAAAAGGTAGTTTGCAAGATCTAGTTTTAGATGTGATTGAATCTATTAGGGAAGAAGATATTTGTATGGTTTATCTAGACGATAGGGGATTGAGCAATAAATTAAAACCAATTCCTATGCCCATGGTAGTAGGTCGCCTAAATCAAGCCTTGCTTGAAGAGGGACTAAGACATAGGGTTTCTCTTATAGCCATAACTGGGGAGATTTATGATTCCCATAGTGTTGCTTGTTTGCTAGCTTATGGGGTAAATGGCATCTATCCTTATTTGTTATTTGCTAGTGTTTTGGATTGTTCTAAGAATTTGGGCGAATATGAAAAAAGACAAAGGCTTAAAAATGCCTATCAAGCCTTAAATTTGGGTCTTTTAAAAATCATGTCCAAGATGGGAATTTCAACTATTAGTTCCTATAAAAATTCTGCTCTTTTTGATATTATTGGTTTATCAAAGGAGATAGTAGATGATTGTTTTTCATCTTCCCATGTGCTCTTATCTGGCCTAGGATATGAGGATATAGAGAAAAAAATCCATCTAGCCCATAAAGATGCCTATAGTATCGATACAAATAAAAAACTTTTTCCTTTAAATATAGGTGGTTTTTATAAATATATGGACGACAATGAATTTCATGATTATAGACCAAATGTTATAAAAAGTATACACAAATTTGCAAATAGCGCAAAGGTTGAGGATTATGAAGAGTTTAAAGATCTGATAAACAATCGCGGTCTTAAAATGATAAGGGACTTTTTTGAATTCAAAAGCGATAAGCAAAGCATAGATATAAGCGAAGTTGAAAGTAAAGAAGAGATTTTTAAGCGTTTTAATACAGCCGCCATGAGCCTTGGCTCAATCTCTCCAGAAGCCCATGAGACTATGGCTGAGGCTATGAATATTATTGGTGGCATGAGCAATTCAGGCGAAGGAGGCGAAAAGCCAGAGCGTTTAAAAAGCAATAAAAATTCTAAGATAAAACAAGTCGCATCGGGACGTTTTGGGGTTACTCCAGAATATCTAGCAAGTGCAAGCGAAATTCAGATCAAAGTAGCCCAAGGCGCAAAACCAGGTGAGGGCGGTCAGCTGCCAGGACACAAAGTTACCCCGCTTATTGCAAGTTTGCGTTATACCAGCCCTGGGGTTACCCTTATTTCTCCGCCACCCCACCATGATATTTATTCCATTGAGGATTTAGCCCAACTTATTTACGATCTAAAACAAATAAACCCAGATGCGCTTATAGCCGTAAAGCTTGTCTCGACCGCAGGGGTTGGAACTATTGCCGCAGGAGTTGCAAAAGCCTATGCGGATAAGATAGTTATCTCAGGAAATGATGGCGGAACTGGGGCAGCCCCCCACACATCCATAAAATTTGCAGGAAATCCTTGGGAGTTAGGACTAAGCGAAGCCCATAATACTTTGAAAGTAAATGGTTTAAGGGAATTTGTCCACTTGCAAACAGATGGAGGCTTAAAAACAGGTTTAGATGTGGTAAAAGCGGCACTTTTGGGAGCTGAAAGCTTTGCTTTTGGAACTTTGGCTTTGAGTATTTTAGGCTGTAAGGTGCTTAGGATTTGTCATTTAAATAGATGCAGCGTTGGTGTGGCAACCCAGGATGAGAAATTAAGGGAATTTTATAGGGGAGATGTGGAAAAATTGGTTACATATTTTAATTTCTTAGCCCAAGATATAAGGGAGATTTTGGCATTTTTGGGCTATAAAAGCATTGAAGAAATAGTTGGAAGAAATGATTTATTAAAAGTTGTGGATGACGAATTTGCTAAAAAGTTTGATTTTTCTTCCATCTTGCGTGTGGTGGATGGGAAAAATACTTGCACCAAGCCAAATCCACCCTATGACAAAAATCTCTTTGAGAAAAAAATCCTTAAAAAAGTTTATAAGGTTATAGAAAATCCCCAAGAGAGAATTACCATTCATGAGAGTATTTGCAATACAAATAGGAGTTTTGGAACCCTTATTAGCGGAGTTATTGCCAAGTATTATGGAAATAAGGGTTTAAAAAACGATAGTATAAGATTGAATTTAAGGGGAACCTCTGGGCAGAGCATGGGAGCTTTTTTGATAAATGGAATTACCATAAATCTAAAAGGAAGTGCCAATGACTACCTAGGCAAGGGAATGAATGGGGGAAAAATCATTATAACTCCCCATGAGCAAGGGGAGAGATTTTCCTGTGCTGGAAATACCTGTCTTTATGGGGCAACTGGTGGTGAGATCTATGTGGCTGGAAGTGTTGGAGAAAGATTTAGCGTTAGAAATTCTGGTGCCACAGCTGTTGTTGAGGGGGTTGGGGACCATGCTTGTGAATATATGACAGGTGGGGTTGTTGTTATTTTGGGGCAAACTGGTATTAATTTTGGGGCTGGAATGACTGGCGGAGTTGCCTTTGTTTTGGATGAAAAGAGGGATTTTATAGATAAATTAAACCAAGAGCTGGTCATTGCAACCAGGATAGATACGGATTATATGGATGAGCCAAGGCATTTTATCAAAAAGCTTTTGAAAGTGCATTTAGAGCAGACCAACAGCAAAAAGGCTTTAGATATCTTAGAAAACTTTAGGCATTATTTGCGAGATTTTTGGATGATAAGACCAAAGGACATGATAAAAGTACCACTAAACCCAGAGGATGGAGATTAAGATGCAAGATTTTATACATATAAATAGACTAGAACCAAAGGCAAGGGGAGCCGAAGAGAGAATAAAGGATTTTAAAGAAATTTACGATTTGCTAAAGAAAAAAGATGTTCCTTTCCAAGCTGGGCGTTGCATTCAGTGTGGGGATCCATTTTGCCATGATAAATGTCCACTTCATAACTACATTCCCTTTTGGTTGCGTTCTGTTAAAATGGCAGATCATGAGCTAGCTTTCAATCTCTCAAATGAAACAAATCCCTTCCCAGAAATAACAGGAAGAATTTGCCCGCAAGATAGGCTTTGCGAGGGAGCATGTACCCTAAATGACGGACATGGAGCCATTAGCATAGGGGCCATTGAAACTTATATAAGTGAAAATGGTTTTAAAAAGGGATTGAAGCCAAAATTTCCTGGAATTAGCACCGATAAAAAAGTTGCCCTAATCGGCTCAGGTCCCGCGTCTATTTCTGCTGCTACTTACTTACTTAGATCTGGAATAAAGGTTGATATGTATGAAAAACAAGCCCGCGCTGGTGGACTTTTAACCTATGGGATACCAAATTTTAAGATAGAAAAAGATGTGATTTTTAGACGAATTAAATGGCTACAAAATGCCGGAATGAGCTTGTATGTAAACAAAGAAATAGGTAAAGATATGGATTTTGAGTATCTTATAAATTCTTATGATGCTATATTTTTAGGCATAGGGGCTGAGGTTTCAAGAAAGCTAAATATTCCAAACGACAATGCAAAGGGAGTTTTTGGGGCTATAGATTTTTTAAAGGCTATGCAAAATAAGGTTTTTGAAGATAAGTACGATAAATCTTATAATGTTAAAGATAAAAATGTTGTGGTAATTGGAGGTGGAGATACCGCCATGGATTGCGTTAGAACCTCTTTGAGAGAGGGTGCAAAAAAGGTTACCTGTCTTTATAGGCGAGATAAAATAAATATGCCAGGAAGCAAGAAAGAATTTAAAAATGCCCTAGAGGAGGGAGCTAGGTTTACCTATAATGTCTCTCCAAAGAGTGTGATTGTAAATTCTAAGGATGAGGTTCTTGGACTTATGATGGAAAGAACTACCCTAGGTGGCTTTGATAAAAATGGACGACAAAGGCTTGAGGTTGTAAAGCAAAGTGAATTTAAGGTAGATGCGGATGTGGTTATTTATTCTTTGGGGTTTTTGCCCTCAAAGCCAAATTTTCTGTCTGAAAATGGCATTCAAAGTGATGAGAGTGGAAGGATTTTGATAGATAAGGATTTTCAGACTACAAAAAGCGGAGTTTATGCGGGTGGAGACTGCCAAAGGGGCTCGCATCTAGTTGTTACTGCCGCGGCTGATGGGAAAAAGGCTGCTAAGAGTATGATTAAAAGTTTACTAGGATGAGCGAATTTGTAGAAGATTGTATAAGAGCTTGTGGGGAGATTTTAGATCTAATAAAAGAAACTCCCCATGAAAAATTATGCCAAGATTTACAAGTTGGTTTTGGTGGAGATCTTAGCCGTTTTATAGATATACAAGCGGAGAGAATTTTTGTAAAATATCTTGGAAAATATGCCCAAATCATCTCCGAAGAGAGTGGGGCTATCGGAGAAAAAAGTGAATTTCAAATCATTTTAGATCCAATAGATGGAAGTGATAATTTTGTTTCAAATATTCCCTACTTTGGTTCGTCAATTGCCCTAATGAAAAATAAAAAATGTATTAAAGCCTTTGTGTGCAATTTTGCAAATGGGGATGTTTTTTATAAAGAAAATAGCTTCCTAAAAAAGACAAATTTACAAAAAAATCAAATAAAAAATGAACACACAAATCATTTTAGTAAATGCGGGATTTTTGAAAGCTCTTACAAAAGTGAAATTTTTTTCCCCATCTTAAAACAAATGCAGATAAAGTTTCGTTCTTTAGGGGCTTTGGCCCTTTCTTTGTCCTATGCTAGGCAGGTGGATTTTGTACTTTATGAGGGCGAGCTGAGAGCTTATGATATAGAGGCTGGGCTTTACATGTGTGAGGATTTATATGTAAAAAAAGATAAAAATTTTATTTTTGTAAGCAAAGATAAGCAAATTTTTGATAAAATAGGCGAAAAATTATTGAAAGTTGGATAAATCTATGAGTTTTTTAAGTATTTTTTCCAAAAACAGAAAAGAGCAGTCTAATCCAAATGAGGCACCAGAGCATTGGATCAAGTGTAATCAATGCCAATCATTGATGTATTTTAAAGAGATAGAAAATAGATTTAAGGTTTGCCCAAAATGTGGATTTCATATGAGAATTGACGCAAAAGAAAGGATTGATTTGCTTTGTGATGAGGGAAGCTTTGAAGAGTTTGATTCGTCCTTGTCTCCCAATGATCCTTTAAAATTTGTTGATAAAAAATCCTATAAAAAAAGAATATCCGAAGCAAAATCCAAAACAAATAAAAGCTCATCAGCCATTAGTGGACAAGCACAAATAAATGGCAAAAAAGTTCAGATCATCAGCTTTGATTTTTCTTTTATGGGAGGAAGTTTAGGCTCTGTCGAGGGTGAAAAGATAGTAAGGGCGGTAAATAGATGCATAGAGAAAAAAGAGCCCCTTATCATCATAAGTGCAAGCGGGGGTGCTAGAATGCAAGAGAGTACTTATTCGCTTTTGCAAATGTCCAAAACTTCAGCGGCCATTAAAAGATTATCCGATCACAAACTGCCCTATATCTCTGTTTTAACCGATCCAACCATGGGAGGAGTTAGTGCTTCTTTTGCTTGGCTTGGGGATATCATCATGGCTGAACCAAAGGCTTTGATAGGCTTTGCAGGACAAAGGGTTATAAAGCAAACCATAGGTGCCGATTTGCCCGAAGGATTTCAGAGATCTGAATTTTTATTGGAACATGGTTTGATAGATATGATAGTAAAAAGAGGGGATATGAAAAAAACTATCTCCGATTTACTGGCTTATTTTGAGATAAATATAGATGCTGAAAAAACTCCCAAAATGGAACCTGAAAAAGAAGATCAAAATGAAGAAGATGAATTAAAGGATTTTTCACTAAAATTAAAGCAATGAAAATAAATGTGTATTCTGTTGAGAAAAACCAAGATCTATATGTGAAAAATTTAAATGAAGAATACATAAAGATGTGTTTAAGGTATGCAAATCTAAGCGATGAGGTGGTTTTTAATAAAAATATCGCTAAGGCTCAAGTCTTAGGAGAAGATGAGGCAAGGGGCTCTTATACAAAGTATTTTTTGCCATATCTGGATGGATTTTGTGTAAGTTTGGATTCAAGTGGAGAAATGTTAGATAGTTATGAATTTGCAAAAATGTTAAAAAACAAGTCAAAAATAAACTTTTTCATAGGCGGCGCCTATGGTTTTGAGAAGGCTTTTTTGAGTAAAACCCAAAGGGTTATAAGTTTAAGTAAACTAATATATGCCCATAAGATTGCAAAACTTGTTTTATTTGAGCAAATTTATAGGGGTTTGAGTATTTTAAATAACCACCCTTATCATAAATAAATTTTTAGAGGAAAACATAGATGAGGCAGAGTGATTTGGTATTTTTTAAAGGATTATTGTCCGATAGAAAAAAGCAGATAATAAAAAATATACATGATGTCAGTTTGGAAATGGAAAGCCTTAGTCAAAGTGAGGCAAATGATGAGATTGATTATGCTAGTATAAGTATAGATAAAAATATAGAGCAAGCCATAACCGCCCAGCAGTCTAAGGAATTGGCAAGTATTGAATTTGCCATAGCTAAGATAGAGAAGGGAAGTTATGGGGTTTGTGAAATGTGTGAAGAGGATATAGGCTTTGCGCGCTTGAAGGTTAAACCCCATGCAAAGTATTGCATAGCGTGCAGGGAAATAATAGAAAAAACTTCTAAAAAATAAGGATTTATCATGGGAATTAAACGTTACGTATTCTTCGTTGTTGTGCTGATTGTGCTTTTTGCCATTTATACTGTTTACCAGTTTCAAGATGCAACTTATACCTTAGCTTTTTTTGGCATAAATGTTACCCTACCCATAGTGGCTTGGTTGCTTTTGCCCCCTGTTATATTGGCTATTTTGTCTATCTTACATCTGATGTTTTATAGTATGAAAGTTTACATGGCAAATCGTTCTTTGGCAAAGGATTATAAATCCTTCGTTGCAGCTTCAAAAGCTTCTCTTTTGGGCAAGGACTATAAGGCTAAATTTAAAACAAAATGGTTTAAACTGCCAAACGATATGCTCAAAGCCATGCGCTCATCCAAAGAGGGTGTTGCAAAGCTTGAAGATGAGGGTTTGAAGAAGGTTTGTGAGGATATTTCGGGTGTTGAGGGCGAAGAGTGTATAGATCTTAAATCTTATAAATTACAAAAAGATAATCCTTTATTCGTCCAAAATCAACTAAACCAACTTTCAAAAGATCCAAAAATGGCATCAAAGATTCTTAAAAATTGCTCAAGCTTAGATAGTGAGCTTTGCAAGAAGGCATTTGATGTTTTGGTGGACAATGCATCTTATACAGAGATAAGAAGGTATAACCTGCCAATATCCCCTAAACATCTTTTCATAATTCTAAAAAGAAATATTTCCGAAGAAGATAATTTATTTATAAACGATAATGAAATAGATGGCTTTATAAATAGCGTTCAAATGAATGAAAAAGAATACATTGAATTGGCAAAGATAATCAAAGATAAGTTAAATCCTGAAACCATAGTTGCCATGTTTGAAAACCTTTTCAAAAAAGATGTCGCAGCTGGAAAAGCGTATATTTATACCCTATTTGAACTTCAGATGCTAGATCGTGCAAGGGAAGTGTTAGAAAATTCTGAAGAGGGTGAATTTGAACTTTTAAAAGCTTATTTGTTTTTAAGGGATAATTGGAAAAGTATTGATATAGAATATTTCCTTTAATGATAGATTTTAGTAAAAATCCCCTAGCCCTAGCCCCTTTGGCGGGTTATACGGATTTGCCTTTTCGTAAGGTGGTGAAAAAATTTGGGGCGGATTTGACTTATTCGGAAATGATAAGTTCAAACGCCCTTGTTTACCAAAATAAAAAAACCTTAAAAATGCTTGAAAAATCTCCCCTTGAAACTCCCTATATCGTCCAAATCGCAGGTTCAAACAAAGACATCATCAAAGAAGCAGTTTTGATCTTAAATGATATCGATGGCATTGATGGCATTGATCTAAACTGCGGTTGTCCTGTGCCCAAGGTGGTTTCCCAAGATGCAGGCTCTTCTTTATTGCTTGATTTGCCAAAATTAAAAGAGATTTTGCAAACCATAAAAAAATATTCCAAAAAAAGATATTTAAGTGCAAAAGTAAGATTAGGTTTTGAAGAAAAAATACCCAAACTTATAGCCCAAACTTGTGAGGAAGCTGGGGTGGATTTTATAAGTATGCATGGGCGAACTAGGGCAGATAAATACAAAAAAGTTATAGATTATGACGCCATTAAAGAAGCCCGCAAAGCCGTAAATATACCTATGTTTGCCAATGGCGATATAACAAGTTTAGATATAGCTTTACATGTAAAAAATCACACAAAATGCGAAGGACTCATGATAGGTCGAGGGGCAGTTGGAAATCCTTGGATTTTTTATCAGATAAAAAACAATGATAAAATTTTAGATGGAAGCATAAAACACCAAATCATCATGGAGCATTTTGACGCTATGGTGGAATTTTATGGAAAAAGGGGTGTTAGCATTTTTCGAAAACACTTGCATACTTATTCGAAAGGTTACGTACAGGCAAGTAAATTTAGAGATGAGATAAACAAGATTGAAGATATAAAAGAAGCAAGGGATAGGGTGGATGATTTTTTTAGCATTTAAAAAATGTTGAAAAAAATATAATATAATATTTCCAAAAAGGATAGATTATGATAAATGTTTTAATGATAGAAGATGATGTGGAATTTGCTCAAATTTTGGCTGAATATTTGGCACAATATAATATAAAAGTAACCAATTATGATGATCCTTATCTAGGACTTAGTGCTGGGATAAAAAAATATGATTTGCTCATACTTGATCTAACTCTTCCTGGCATTGATGGGCTTGATGTTTGTCGTGAAGTGGTGGAAAAATACGACATTCCTATCATCATAAGTAGTGCAAGAAGTGATGTGAGCGATAAGGTTATAGGACTGCAAATTGGTGCGGATGACTACCTTCCAAAACCCTATGATCCTAAAGAAATGTATGCTAGGATAAATAGCCTCATACGCAGATACAAAAAAAGCAATGAAGTAAATGCAAAGGGTGTGGATACTCTTTTTAGGGTTGATGAAAAAAGACATCAGATATATTATGGTCAAAATCCCCTAAACCTAACTCCAGCCGAATATGAAATCCTTTCATACATGGTTCAGCAACACGGCTTTTCCATATCCAGAGAACAGCTAGTTCACCACTGCAAATCCCTAAAAGATAAGGGTTCTAAAAGCCTAGATGTCATCATAGGGAGGCTTCGATCTAAGATAGGGGAGAGTTCAAAAAATCCCAAACATATACATTCTGTAAGGGGAATTGGATATAAGTTACTCGGATGAATAGACATTCTTTAAGCGTGAAGATAACCTTTATCTTTACCATCTCATTTTTGCTCGTTTGCATACTCTTTGTTTTGTTGTATCGTTTTCAGATTCAGCGAAATATAGATCTTATGCAGCAAAGGCAATTTCAGTCTATGAATTATTTATTGCAATTATATAGAAATAATACAACTCCAAAGGATTTGGAAGCTTATTTTAATTATTTTGGCTTTAAAAAGATAGAAAATCCAAGCCTAATCTCATCCATAATCCTTGATGGGGAAAAACTTTTTTTTAGAAAAACTCTCACGGGAAATTTTGCCTCAATTTTATATAATGATAGGTATTATTTGCATGTAAATTCTATTATAAAAAATCAAGAATTTGTATTTGAAACCGAGGATGATAAAAATTCTACAGATCATCTTTGGATAGGTTTTTTTCTAGCAATGGGAGTTTTGATAACAACCTATATGTCTATCATAAATAGCTTCAAGCCACTGCAAAAACTTAGCCAAAATATTAGAAGGTTTGCTTCAGGGGATATGGAGGTTGAATATAAAAGTGATAATGAAGATGAGATAGCTAAGGTGGCAAATGAATTTGATAAGGCGGTTAAAAAGATACGCCATCTTATAAAATCAAGGCAGTTATTTTTGCGAACCATTATGCATGAGCTTAAAACTCCCATAGGAAAGGGCAGAATAGTTTCTGAGATGGTAGAAAATGACTTGCAAAAAAAGCGTTTGATTAGTATTTTTGAAAGATTAGATCTACTTTTAAATGAATTTTCAAAAATCGAGCAGCTGGTGTCAAAAAGCCATAAATTAAATATACAAGAATATCCCATATCCTCAGTGTTAGAGCAGTCTATTGATATGTTGATGTTAGATTATGATCAAACCAAAAAATGTGTAAAAGTGAAACTTAAAAATGAAGATGAGATTTTAAGAGCAGACTTTGAACTTTTGAGCCTTGCTATTAAGAATTTACTTGATAATGCCTTAAAATATAGTAAGGATAATTGCGTGTATGTGGGAAGTGTAGAGGGAGGACTTCGCTTTTCAAATAAGGGTGATCCACTTTCGCGTAAGATTGAATATTATTATGAAGCCTTTATCAATGACAAAAATTCCAAAGGAATGGGTTTGGGACTTTATATAGTTAAAAATATTCTAGAATACCATGGTTATGAATTGGCTTATTTTTATGATGAGGGTATGCATAATTTTGATATATTGTGGAAAAAGTTATGAAAAATTCACTGGAAAAATTTAATAACCTAGTAGATGCTTTTAATGCCCTCCCAACCGTTGGCAAAAAATCAGCCATGCGCTTTGCTTACCATCTTGTACTTAAAGATTCTTATGGTGGTATGAAGCTAGCCTATGCCATTGAAAGTGCTATTAGAAATACAAAAAAGTGTGAGCTTTGTGGGGGTTTGAGCGAGCATGAAGTATGTGATATCTGCCTAGATGATACTAGGGATAGCGGCATCTTATGTTTAGTTGAGAGTGTAAAAGATATGCTAGTCCTTGAAGAAAATGGAGCCTATGAGGGTTTATATTTTGTTCTAGATAGTTTGGATGAAGAGATGATTTTAAAACTAGAAAAACGCATAGAAGAAAATGGGGTCCAAGAGATTATTTTCGCCCTAACCCCAGGACTTTCAAGCGATGGAATTATGCTTTTTATAGAAGATAAGTTAAGCAAGTTTGATCTAAAATTTACCAAGATAGCCCAAGGAGTTCCAACGGGGGTAAACCTAGAAAATGTGGATACTCTCTCTTTATCTAAGGCTTTACAAAGCAGGACTAAGATCTAAATCTCGTAGGATATAAAAGCCCATTTTACAAATTTTGGTGGGGGATTTTTTGCCAATTCGTTGTGGTAGAAGTTTTCTAGGTTTTTTTCATCATTTTTGCTAATCTCCCCTAGGCTCCATCTAACTTTTTCTATAAATTCTTTAGGGTTTTTGGCTTGAAATCTTGTGTTTTCGCTATTTACAAAATCAACCTTTGCATTAAAACCCATTTTATACAATATGTTTACAAGATAGATAAAATCAGGTTTTGGGTTTATGGTTTTTTCAAGAACTTTTAATATGCATTCATCTATAAAAAATCCATCTACCTTATAACTTATGTAAACTTTTTTTGCCTTTTTGTTTAGCTTTTGTAAAACCCCTTCTAAATCATCCACTTCCATGCATCTTGAAGCTATCAAAATATCGCATTTTGGAACATCATCCCAGCTTTCATCTAGGGATTTTTGTATGGTTTGGACATTTTCTAATCCTCTTTCTTTGGCGTTTTCTCTCACGCATTTAAGCATTTTGGGGGAAAAATCTAGACAATAAACTTTTTCGAGCTTATCTGCTAAACTTAGCCCCAAAGTTCCAGGACCACATCCCACATCTAGCAAGGTTTTTGCATCTTTTAGATCAAGCCTTTGTAAAAACTCATTTATATAGATACTTTTAAAAACCCTCCCATTCATGTCAGAAGCCTTTTCGTCCCAGTCCTTGGCACTTTTTGCCTTGAAAGTAGATAGCTTTCTTTGTTCTTTGTAAAGTGTTGAAAAGTCAATTTTTTGTAGGTTTGAAAGTGTTGTCATGGGTTTTTCCTTATTTTGTTTTAAATGTAAATCTAGCCCCATTTTTTAAAGAGCTTGAACTTATGTCCGCATTCCAGATCATGTTTCCTATTATGCATGTGGGAAGCATTTGCTTTGCTAGGAAGGTATTTTGGGATATTTTTTTAAATTTTTTCTTAAAAATGCCCATATCCATATTTGTAGCATAAATTTTTAATTTCAAATCTTCTAAGTTAAGGTTTTGGGTTTTAACCTTAAAATCTAGGGTTTTCATAAGTGGTATGCTTTTTGGGCTTATGGATAGGGATATTTTTTGGTTTTTTCCCAAATTTATTTCACAACTTTTCTCTCTTAGATCGCAAGATGGATTTTGGTTTATAAAAGAAATATCTTCTGGGAAAAAATCATCAAAATCCATAAAAAACAATCCCACAAAAATAGCAATTATAAGTATTTGTGAGCTTAAAAGTAAGTAAAATTTATACTTTGATTTTTTCAAGGGCTTTTCCTATATTTTAAAGTAAAAGTATAGCTTTAAGAGTTTTAAAAGTGTATAAAACTTTCACATTTTGTATATTTTGCAAATATAAATTCAAATAAACAGCTAATTCAAAGTTTATTATAGTAAAATTATAAAAATGACGTTTTCTAAGGTTTAGGTTTTATGGCTAAGATTCAAGTCAATGGAAAATTTATTGAGGCAAAAGAAGGAAGTTTGCTCATAGACGTTCTCTTAGAAAATAATATACACGTCCCCCATTTTTGTTATCATAAATCCCTAGGTAAAGATGGAAATTGCCGTATGTGTATGGTTGAGATTGAGGGGCAAAAGCGACCTCAAATCGCCTGTGATACCCCTGTAAAAGAGGGGCAAGTCATCCGCACAAAGGGTGAGAAAATCGACAAAGTCAAAAAAAATATCCTAGAACTAGAGCTTATAAATCATCCCATTGATTGTCCTATCTGCGATCAAGCTGGAGAATGCAAACTCCAAGATTATTACATGGATGTGGGTCTTTACGATAGCAGGGTTGAAACCTCCAAACAAAGGGCAAAAAAGCAGGTTGATCTAGGTAGTTTTGTTATGCTAGATCAAGAGCGATGCGTACTTTGTACTAGATGCGTAAGATTTACAAAAAATATAACCAAAACCCATGAATTGGGAGTTTTAAAAAGAGCCGATAGCTCTGTTATAGCAACTTTTCCTGGTAAAAAGTTGGATAATCCCTATGCTATGAATGTGGTAGATTTATGTCCTGTTGGGGCATTGACTAGCAAGGATTTTAGGTTTAAAAAACGGGTTTGGTTTTTACAAAGTGATGAGATTATCTGCGATGGATGTTCAAAAGGATGTAATATCTTTTGCGACCACAATAGGGAAAAATACGGCGATGATCTTATCTATCGCTATCGTCCCCGCTTAAATGAAGATGTAAATGGGCATTTTATCTGCGATGTGGGCAGACTTTCTTATAAAAAAGAAAATGAAAATCGCTTGTATGAGAGTAAAATACAAGGAAAAGATGAGGATTTTGAGACCGCTTTAAAAAAGGCCCAAAGTATTATGGGCGAAGATAAAAAGAAATTACTTATCGTTTCTCCAAATCTTAGCATAGAAGAGATGTATCTTTTAAAACTTGTATCGGAAAAATTTAACTGTGATGTGGTTATTTGCATGGATGAATATAAAGATGAGAATTTTGGAGATGATTTTTTAAAACAAAACAATCTTGGCTTAAATGCAAATGGGGCTTTGGTCCTGGGATTAGATACAAATTCCAATGTCAAAGAGCTTCTGAAAAATTATGATTTACACATCTACGTTGGTTTAAAAAATTTAGATGCTTGGATAGATCTATCCTGTAAAAGGGAAAAAACCTGTTGCGCTTTTTCGGCTTTTGGTGCTCAAAGTATGGATAAGTGCGCCTTTTTGATAGCCATAGCATCCCATACTGAGAAAAAAGGAACCTATCTAACAAGTGATAATTTGCTCCAAAAAAGCAATAGCAAAGTAAGAAAAAATAAGCAAGCAAAAAGCTTGTTTCACATACTTTCTCGCCTAGGTAAATTTCCCTTTGAGAATGGGGACGATATCTGGGACAATGGATATTTAGATCTATTTTCTAGCTTCAAAAAGGCTTACAAATGAGTGCTTTTGGTGTTGGTGTAGTGATTACAAATATCATCATAGCTCTTTTGATGTCTTTGGGCGGGGCTCCTATTTTGGTGTGGATGGAAAGGCGAATCGCTGGGCTTATACAAGATAGGATGGGACCAAATCGCTGTCATATAGCTGGGTTTAGACTAGGTGGCATAGTGCAAAGCTTTGCGGATATGTTAAAGCTTGTCTTTAAAGAAGATTATATGTCTACTCATATAAAGAGGAGATTTTTATTTGAACTTGCCCCTGTTATCGTTTTTGTGTGTTCATTTTTAGCTTTTATGGTTATGCCCTTAGCGGACACTCTTATTATAGATAATATACCTTTTATGATGCAAGCCTTACCCGTTAATTTTGGAATGCTTTGGTTTTTGGCATTGGCTGGGCTTAGTGTGTATGGGATAATATTGGGCGGTTGGGCTAGTGATAATAAATATTCTCTCCTAGGCTCCCTAAGAGCAAGTGCTCAAATGATAAGCTATGAAGCATCTATGGTGCTTTCTTTGATATCCATTTTACTTGTTTACAATAGCATAAATCTAACCAATATAGCCCATTTTCAAGGGCAATTAATCTTTGGATTCATTCCTGCGTGGGGGATATTTCTTCAACCAATCTCGGCAATCATTTTTATCATAACATCTTACGCAGAAACCAATAGAGCTCCTTTTGATATGGCGGAGGGAGAAAGTGAGATCGTGGGCTTTCATGTGGAATATTCAGCTATGAAGTTTGGTTTATTTTTTGTGGGCGAATATGTTGCCATGTGTGCATCTAGTGCTTTGATCGTTACTCTTTTCTTTGGCGGTTTTCAGATCCCATGGCTAGGAACCGAGGCTTTAAAAGAAAATCTTTTTTCGGTTCTAATCTTTTGTGCGATCGTGTTGCCAGTTTTAAGCTTTATTTTCATCTCGTGGCTACAAAAATCAAACAAATGGTTAGGCGATGATTTAAGGGCGAAAGAGACAAAAAGGCTTAGTGTATTTTTTGGCATTTTGACCGCTTTGTTGGTTTTAGCTATCTTGGTTTTGGTGTGTTTTGGGCTTAGCCAAAATGGGATAAATATAGTCGTTGCTCTTTTGCAAGTTATCTGTTTTGGCATAAAAGTTTATATCATGAATTTTATTTTTATCCTAGTTCGCTGGACACTGCCAAGATTTCGCTATGACCAACTTCAAAATCTAGGCTGGAAGGTGCTTTTACCAATATCTTTGGCGAATGTGTTTGTAACAGCTTTAGTGGTGGTGGGTTTACAATGAAGATAAAAGTAGTAAAAAGACACGGCGATACCTTTAGGGAAAAGCTCTATCTTCCTGCTATTTTTGGTGGATTTAAGATAACCCTAAGACACTTTTTTGGCAATCTTATGAGTAAAAAAGAGTTAAAAAGCAAATCCTATCCAGAGGAGCAACCAAGCGACATCACGCCTCGCTATCGTGGGGTTCATCGCTTAACTCATAGGAAGGATGGGAGTATTAGATGCGTAGCTTGCTTTATGTGTGCTACTGCTTGTCCTGCTGAATGTATCTTTATAGAAGCTAGGGAACGAAGTGATGGTATAGATGAAAAAGAGCCCAAGATTTTTAATATAGACTTGCTCGAATGTGTATATTGCGGCTCTTGCGTGGAGGCTTGTCCTTGCGATGCTATACGTATGGATAGTGGGATTTTTAGCTTTATCGGGGAAAAAAGAGAGGATTTTGTAAGAACAAAAGAAACTCTTTTGGCAACTAAGAGGGCGGATATATGTTAGATTTTTTGTTTATTTTGCTCTCGTTTTTTGCCCTTGTGGGTGCAATTGGCATGATAAGTTTCAAGCAACCCTCTTATAGTGCCTTATCTTTTATCCTTACTATCATAGCTATTGGCGCTTTATACGCTCTTTTGAATGCTAGTTTTTTGTTTATGGTGCAACTTATTGTTTATGCGGGGGCGGTTATAACTTTATTGCTTTTTATTATCATGTTTTTAAATGTGAAAGAAGAAAATTTACCAGATGAGAAAAACAGGTTTAAGATCATGTTTATCGGGGCGATTTTTCTAATTCCACTTATATTAGTTGTTTTAAAAGCTATGGGAAGTTTGGATGATAGAATACTTAGCATCTTGCCTATTGAGTATGGAAGTATCGAGGTGGTTGGAGCTAAACTTTTTAGTGCTTGGATAGTCCCTTTTGAGCTTGTTTCTATCTTGCTTTTAGTTGCCCTTATCGGCTCTATCGTTTTAGCGACAAGGAAAAACAAATGATAACCATACATTCTTATACCTTTGTGGCGATGGTACTTTTTTGCATAGGCATCTTAGGGGTTGTTTCAAGGAAGAATATCTTTGTTATTTATATGTCCATCGAGCTTATGTTAAATGCCGTAAATCTTATCTTGGTGGCAGTTTCTAGGTATTATCAACATATAGATGGTCAAGTGATGGCAATGCTTGTTATTGCCATAGCTGCGGCTGAAGCGGCGGTATTTTTGTCTATAATCGTTGTTTTATTTAGGTATAAAAAGAGCCTAGATAGCGATGTGTTTAATGTTTTAAGGCAAAGGGAAAGACGATGATAGAATTAGCCTATATCATTTTATCCCCTGTTATTGGAGCTATTTTTTTAGGATTGTTGTATCTTTTTTCTGTGAGAGGTTTACATGTAAAAAAGATTATTTTTACAGCCATTGGTTTGATAAGCCCCTTTATTAGTTTTGTATTTGGAATTAAAGTATTTTTAAAGCTTTTAGAGCAAAAAAATCCCATAACTTTTACCGCTTATGAGTGGTTAAATGTGGGCAATTTTCATATAAAAATGGAGTTTCTTGCCGATAATTTATCTATTTTTATGGTTTTATTTGTAAGTTTTGTTGCTTGGCTTATACACATTTATGCAAGTGGCTACATGGATGATGATGAGGGTTATGGAAAATTCTTTTTTTATTTTAATCTTTTCTTAGCTTCCATGCTGCTTCTAGTTTTAGGTTCAAGCCCTATTATCATGTTTATAGGCTGGGAAGGCGTTGGGGTTTGTTCTTATTTTTTGATAAGTTATTATTATAAAGATAATGAAAATGTAGTAGCTGGAAATAAGGCATTTTTAGTCAATAGAATAGGCGACGCTGGTTTTATAGTTGGCATGTGCAGTTTATTCTTTTACGCTGGACAAAGTGGTTTTGATTTTCAAACCCTAAGTGCAAATGTGGGCTTAATCCCCCACCATATCAAAATCTTCATAGGTTTATCCTTATTTATTGGAGCCATGGCAAAATCTGCCCAAATCCCCCTTTATGTTTGGCTCCCAGATGCCATGGCAGGACCAACTCCAGTCTCAGCCCTCATCCACGCAGCGACCATGGTAACAGCTGGAGTTTACATGGTAAGGAAGTTTGCATTTTTGTATAATGATATACCAAGTGTTGGGCTTTTTATAGCTTATATTGGAGCTTTCTCCTCTGTTTTAGCAGCCCTTATCGCCATAGGACAAAGGGATATAAAAAAGATTTTAGCCTATTCGACCATGTCTCAACTTGGATATATGTTTGTGGCCGTTGGACTTGCAAATTATAGTGGTGGACTTTTTCATGTTTTTACCCATGCCTTTTTTAAAGCCTTGCTTTTTATGGGAGCTGGAGCTGTGATAGTTGCCTTGCATCATGAGCAAGATATTTTTAAAATGGGTGGCTTAAAAAAAGATATTCCAGTTATTTGGCTGGTTATGCTTGTTGGATGTTTGGCTATTAGTGGCATTCCTCCTTTTAGCGGTTTTTTTAGTAAGGATGAGATTTTATTTACCGCCTTTGCAAATGGGGAATATTTACTTTGGGGCTTGGAGGTTTTTACAGCATTTTTAACTTCTTATTATATGTTTAGATTGTTTTTTGTGGTTTTTTATGCTAAAAATTCAGATCGCGCAGGGGTTCATGATATTCCTAAAATTATGATTTATCCACTTATCATCCTAGCTCTTGGGGCTACGATAGTTGGATTTTTGGGCGTTCCCCATGTTTTTGGGGTGGAAAATTATATCCATTCTTTCTTGGGTGCTTCAAATAAACAAATCCAACCAATTTCTCATGTGGTGGAGTTTTCACTCATGGGTTTAAATATATTGGTGGGAATTTTTGGTATAAACTTGGCTTGGAAGCGGTATGGAAATTGGAATTTTTCTAAAAAAGATAAAAAACCAGCCCTGATAGAAAATAAATTTTATGTGGATGAAATCTACCATGTTGTTTTTGTTAGATCTATACAAAAACTAAGTAATTTTGTGGCAAATTTCCTTGATTTGCAAGTCATAGATGGGGCGATAATGAGAGTAAGCGAGGGATTTTTAAGGGTTGGCAAAAGGGTTTCCATCTTGCAAAATGCAAATATAAGAGCCTATGTTTTTGCCATGCTTGTTGGATTTGGCATGATGAGTTTGTATCTTTTATCGGTATTGGATTAGATGATGGAAATTTTAAATATTTTTGATGGTTATTTATTGTCGATTTTGATTTTTTTACCACTTGGTGTTTCATTTTTGATGTTAGCCTTGCCTGTTGGTTCAAAATTTACGAGAAATGTTGCCTTTGGGGTGGGGATTGTTTTATTTATCATATCCTTTAAAATTTACCTTGATTTTTATCCCATGGGCTACATGCAATTTCGTGAATTTCACACTTGGGTTACAAACTATGGTATAAATTATTCTTTAGGGGTTGATGGGTTTTCGCTGATTATTTTAATGCTCATAGTAACCCTTATGCCATCAGCCTATCTTATACTTTGGAATGGTAGGACTAAGGGATATTGGATAAGTATGATGCTTATTCAAAGCGGTATCATGGGTTCGCTTTTTTCTCAGGATTTGATTTTGTTTTACTTTTTTTGGGAGACCATGTTGCTTCCAGTTTTTATGATAATTGGACTTTTTGGAACCGATGATAAGGTTTTTTCAACCCTAAAAGTTACCATTTATACCATGTTTGGTTCGCTTTTTATGCTTTTGGCTATCTTGTATTTGGGATTTTCCTTTTACAATCAATTTGGAAGTTGGAGTTTCGAACTTATTGATTTGATGAAAATCTCCACCCTAAGCCAGATGGAAAAGATATGGCTCTTTTTAGCTTTTATGTTTGCTTTTGCGGTTAAAATTCCCTTTTTTCCCTTTCATACATGGCTTATGAAAACTTATTCAAATTCCCCAACAGGGGGAGTTTTTTTACTCTCATCCATCATGGCAAAATTGGGAGTTTATGGGATAGTTCGTTTTGTATTGCCTTTGTTTCCAGGTCTTTACATATCTTATTCGCCAATCTTTATAGGCATTGGTCTTTTTGGTTTATTTTATTTTGGTTTAGCTGCCCTTATGCAAAATGATCTAAAAAGAATGTTTGCCTATTCTTCCGCATCCCACCTTGGTTTTATAGTTGTTGGTATTTTTACCCTAAACGTATATGGTATGATGGGAAGTTTGCTTTTGATAGTAGCCCATGCCTTGGCAACTGGGGGTTTGTTTTTGATGGTTGGCATCTTAGAATTTAATACAGGATTAAAATATATAACACAAATGGGTGGCATAGCCAAAAAGGTACCTGTTTTTACTTTTCTTTTTTGCATTATGCTCTTATGTATAGTCGGACTTCCTGGTACAAATGGCTTTATATCAGAATTTTTGATAGTTTTGAGCCTTTTTGATGTAAATATCTATCTAGGTATCATAGGTTCTCTGACCGTTTTAGTGGCGGCTGGATTTATGTTTTGGATGTTTGGAAGGGCAATTTTGAGCGAAAGTGGCAATGAAATAAAAATGTATGATCTAAAAATACGCCACATCATAGGCTTAGTACCCCTAGCTTTTCTCATAATAGCCATGGGATTTTATCCTGATTGGTTTTTTAGCAAGGTAGAACCAACGGTGGAGTATTATCTTTATGAATTACTCAGCCTAGGCGGTGCGAGATGAATTCTTTTTTACACTTAATGCCACTTTTTTTAGTATCTTTGGGCGGAGTAGTTTTGATGCTACTAAGTGCCATTGGGAAATTTTCAACCAAGCATTATATATACATGTGCGTCGCCTTTTTGGCTTTGGCTGAAGCTTTTCAAGTTTTACATGTATGGCAGCTTTATTCCATAGATCTATATCCGCAAATTTTCAATGGCATGATAATTGCCGATAGTTATTCTAGTTACTTCAATGCCATTTTGATAATGGGTGCAATCTTGATCTTGCTTATTAGTGAACATTATTTTGCCATGCAAAAGCATTTTAGGGGTGAATTTTTCTCAATCATGCTTTTTAGTGTTTTTGCCATGATGATGTTAGTACAATCGACTGAGCTTATCAGTGCCTTTATAGCCTTAGAAATAGCATCTTTATGTGTTTACATCATGATAGGTTTTCAAAAAGACCACCACAAACGCATAGAGGCTAGTTATAAATATCTGGTCGTTGGCTCCATCTCGGGAGCTATTTTTCTTTTGGGCGTTGGGCTTATTTACGCAGGACTTCAAACAACCCATTTGGGCGAACTAGCCCATCAAATCCAATACAAAGAAAATCTAAACCTTGTCATAGTTGGTGCGAGTATGATTTTAATCATGTTTTTGTTTAAAATCTCAGCCTTCCCCTTCCAAAGTTGGGCGATAGATGTTTATGATGGTGCCCCTTTGCCCGTTACAGGCTACATGGCGGCAGCCTTTAAGATCTCAATCTTTGGTTTTATGCTAAGGGCTATGCTTGTGGATTTTGAAGATATAAAGGGCATCTGGACAAATATGTTAATCTTCATAACCATAGCAACCCTAGTTTATGGCAGCTTTTTAGCCCTCATCCAAAAAAGCGTAAAACGTATGTTAGCAGCCTCAAGCATAGTTCACACGGGATACTTACTAATCGCTTTCATATCCACAACAACCATGCCCGAAGAAGCCTCATCTTCCCTTATCTTTTACCAAGTTGCCTACTTTTTATCTTCCGTTGGGGCTTTTGGACTTATATCCTATATAGTTTCAGATGATAAGCTCCGCATTACCTACAATGATTTTAAAGGTTTTGCCAAAACAGAACCAACCATGGCTGCTAGCATGAGCGTTTTTATGCTCTCTTTAGCTGGAATCCCCTCAACTATAGGCTTCATGGGAAAATTCTATATCTTTTCAGGCGCCATATCTGCTGGTTATTCCTACCTTTCCATAGTCGCCATCATAGCCACAGGAATATCCATATATTACTATTTCAAACTTATAGCCGTTATGTATTTTTATCCCCCATCAGACGGAGCTAGTGTCCCCATGCTAAGGGGAATAACCCCCAAAATCATAGGCCTCCTAGCCCTAGCAACCATCTGGGGAGGAGTAGGAAATATCATCATAACCTATTTTCCAGACGTGGATTTTATCATAGATCTAGCCCAGATTGCTTATAAGTCTTTGTTTTTGTGAAAATGACCTTTTAAAATTATGTTATTTATCAGCATCTGACATTATTGAGTAAAAATGCAACATTAAATAAAAAATAGATTTTGAATATGATTATATTTAGTAAAAATATTAATTTTTTATGCTATATAGCTGAATGGGTTAATGGAAGCGAGCGTCAGTAATGACTTGACAAAATTTCTAAATTCAAATACAGGAGCAAGGGATGAAAAATTTGATTTTATCTTTATTTGTGGTAGCTTTTTTAACTGCTTGCGGTGGTGGTTCTAGTGGTGATAAAAAAGAAGAAAATATTTCTTTTACAAAATTGGCTTATGAGATAGGATATTATAGTCAAAATGCTGGAAAAGAAAAATTTGAAGTAGTAAGAACTGGGGAAGAGCTTAATAGGATTTATGCAGATTTTAAACAATATGATGATTTTCCAAAATTTAGCATAGACTTTAATAAAGAACTTGTTTTGTATCTTAATTTGGGAATGTTTAATAGTATGACTCACGAGATGGAAATAGCCAAAATAGTGAGGGAAAATGATAAGATAAAAGTTTTTATAGGAGTTATAAGGGTTGCAAATGGTTGCCCTGCAGGTTCGGCAATATCAGAACCTAAACTTTTTGTAAAAATGTCAAATGAAAATAGCCAAAATATAGAATTTATCAAAGTAGAAGAAATAAAAAAATGCGATGATAAAATAATTTCACGAGCGTTGGAGAATTTTGAAGAACATTATAAAGGGAATATTTTGGATAAATTTACCAAAAAGATTGACGAAAAAACTTATACTTTTTACAAGATGAAATCACAAGATGGCAAACCGTTTTGATGAAAATGGCAAAAGGGTAAATCCAAATATCAAAGCAAAAAATACCCTTGAAAATGATATAAAAAATATTTTAAATTCCAAAGATGAAATGCCTAAGATAGTTGTAGCCATAAAAGCGGATCCGCTTCCAGAACAAGTCATCCAAAGCCAAGGCGGAGTGCAAATCGATGAGAATGGAAATGCAACATATATATCTAATGAAAAGATTATTAGTAAAGAAGAGTTTTTTGCTATGCTAGAAAAGGAGCAAAAACAAAGAGATGAAATAGCCAAAAATAGACGCAAAAATCCAAATTTAGTTGAATTTATTAAGAGAAACGGCTTAGAGAATGATGAGTTGGCTAAAAAGTCATTAAGGGAAAATCTAAGTTATATCGAGTTGTTTGTGGCCAAAGATAGGCTAAGAGATTTTGTAAATAAAAATAAAGATTTAATCGATGGTTTAGGTCTCGTGGGGACTCCAGCAAACGGGTAATCTTGTCTTGGTCCTCCTTGATGCCAAAGTTAAAAAAGGGGGACCCTAAAAGCAAAATTCACATATAAAACTCATTACAAATACGCACTTAGTACAAGAGTTTACCTGCAAAACTCTACAAATTCATCCCTAAATTTCTTGATATGGCTAATGGCTACACTTGCAACGGCTGGGGCGAAAACGCAGATTGTTTTGCCGTTCATTGTGTCTGCTATGTCTAAAATTAGATCTATATCTTTTTCGCTTCCTTCGCCCCGCAATATTTTGGCTAGGATTTTGTTTATCCAGCCTGTGCCCTCGCGGCAGGGGGTGCATTGTCCGCAACTTTCGTGATGGTAAAATTCAAAGAGGTTTTTAGTAGCTTTTGGGATGCAAACACTCTCATCCATGATTATCATTCCCCCAGTTCCCAAGCTTGAGCCGTGTTTCCATAGATTTTCATAGTCTAGAGTAACACTTTTGACTTCCTCGGCTGTTAAAATTTCACATGAGCTTCCACCTGGGATTACAGCTTTTAGCTTTTTGCCTCCCCTAACTCCGCCGCCTATTTTTTCTATGACTTCTTGCATACTTTCGCCAAATTGCAATTCATAAATACCTGGTTTATTGATATGCCCGCTTAAACCAAAAAGCATGGTTCCTGGGCTTTTTTCGGTGCCAAATTTTCTATAAGCTCTAGCTCCATTTTGTACTATATAAGGTACTGAAGCTATGGTTTCAACGTTGTTTACCACAGCAGGAGAGCCAAAAAGCCATTCTGGATCGGTTTTATTGTGGGGTTTTAGTCTTGGATGTCCACGTTTTCCCTCTATGGATTCTAAAAGGGCAGTTTTTTCGCCACAGATGTAAGCCCCAGCTCCACGATGCAAGGTTACATCCAACTTATACTTATGTCCTAAGACTTTTTCTCCTAAAATTCCAGCTTTATAGGCTTCATCGATGGCTTTTTGCAATCTTTGGGCTTGGAAAATGTATTCGCCTCTTATGTAGATATAGGCATGATGGACATGTAGGGTATAGGAAGCATTTATAATTCCCTCGATTAGCAAATGTGGGTCGTATTCTAAGATTTGCCTATCTTTAAAGGTTCCAGGCTCACTCTCGTCTGAGTTTACGGCTAGGAAAACCTCCCCATCAAAGTATGGGTTCATCAAATCCCATTTTCTACCTGTACTTGCTCCACCACCACCCTTTCCCCTAAGTCCGCTATCATAAACCATCTTTGTTATATCGTCAGGTTTGAGTGAAAAAAGTTTATCGATGGAGCTGTATCGTCCATTTTTTCGGGCAACTTCAAGGGTGTGGGAATTTGGAATGTGAAAATTTTTACTTATAATCTTTTTTATCATTTCAAATCCTCTAGGATTTTGTCTAGTTTTTTTGCATCTAGATCATCGTGATAAACCCCATTTAAGCTGATGCAAGGGGAATGTCCGCAGTTTCCTAGACATTCGACCTCGCTTATGGTAAAAAGTCCATCCTCGCTTGTTTGCCCACTTTTTATATTTAGTTTTTTTTCTAGGTATTCAAGCAAACTTTCACTTCCATTTAACATGCAAGAGAGGGTTTTGCAAAGTTGTATGTGATATTTGCCCACTTTTTGCAGGTTAAACATGGTATAAAATGAAGCGATAGAATAAATATCCATAGCACTTTGTTCGGTTCTTTTGGCGATGTATTCCATAGCTTCTAGACTTATCCAGCCCTCTTGATACTGCACCATCCAAAGGTAAGGCAGGGTTAGGGCTTTTTTGTTGGGGTATCTTTTGGCAAGATTTTGAAAATATTTTTCGTTTTCTTCGCTAAATTTAAAGCTCATCGATCAAGCTCCCCAGCTATGATATTTAAGCTCCCAAGAGTTAGGATGGCATCTGCAACCATGGCATTTTCTATCATTTGCGGATAGGCTGACATGGAGTAAAAACAAGGTGGGCGAACTTTGACTTTATATGGTGTTCCACTCCCATCACTTACTATAAAAAACCCCAACTCTCCATTTCCAGCCTCAGTGCAAGAATAATGCTCCATTTTTGGCACTTTTACCCCCTCATATATTAGCTTAAACTGGTTCATGAGTCCTTCAATATTGTTATAAACATTTTGTTTTTTAGGCAAACTTATACTTCTATCATCTATGCTTATATCGCCCTTTGGTAAGCTTTTTATGGCTTGGTTTATTATCAGGATGCTTTGATTTATCTCTTCAAAACGCACCATAACCCTATCGTAAACATCCCCAATGCTTCCGATGGGAACTTCAAAGTTAAAATCCTCATACATGTAATAAGGTTTGATTTTTCTTATATCATAAGCTACGCCGCTTGCCCTTAAATTGGGACCACTCAAGCCATAATTTATGGCATCTTCTTTGTTGATAATGCCTATATTTTGAGTTCTATCATGAAATATTCTATTATGCTCGATTAATTTTAAAACATCACTTACTCCCCTTTGCACAGCCTTTATGCATTCTTTTAAATCCTCTTCAAAGCCTTCATACAAATCATGTGCCACGCCCCCAATTCTCATGTATGAATTTGTAAGTCTAGCCCCAGTTAGCTTTGAGAGTAGGTCGTAGATCTTTTCTCTTGGATTAAATAAATACCAATAATTCGTCAAAGCCCCCATATCCACTAAAATCGCAGCCAAACAAACTAGATGGTCGATAATCCTGCTAAGCTCACCCGTAATTACCCTTATATATTGACCTCGCATTGGTATTTCGATGCCAAGCATTTGCTCAACCCCATGGGCAAAACCTATGTTATTTAAAATGGCAGAGCAATAGTTTAACCTATCGGTGTAGGGTATGATTTGATTGTAAGTGTGATTTTCGCAACTTTTTTCAAAACCCCTGTGCAGATAGCCTATCTCACTCACTGCTTTTAGTATGCTCTCGCCTTTAAGGGCTACAAAGGTTCGTATAGTTCCATGGCTTGCAGGGTGGGCCGGGCCTAGGTTTAAAAACATGATGTCTTCTGTTTCTTTTTTCTTTTTTTTCTTTTTTTTGCCTAACTTTTTTTCCATCTCATCCATGAGAGTATCGGTTTTTTCGCACCATTCTCCCTCTCTTATATCGTAGTCTTTTCTTAGTGGATGTCCTTTAAATTCTTGGTGGTTTAGTATGCGTTTTAGGTTTGGGTGGGATAGAAATATTATGCCATATTGGTCATAAACTTCCCTCTCGCCCCATGAAGCACTTTTGTAAAGTAAGCTTAGGCTGGGGATTTTTAAGTCTTGTAAAAATACTTTCAAGCCTATTTGGGTTTTAAAATCCTCACTTCTAAAAAGATAAACCAAGCAAAATCTACTTGGCATTTTGTTGTTAAATGTAAGATAGTCAATAGCTGTGATGTCTAAAAGCATGGTAAATTTTTTTACATGCAATAAATACTCCACAGCTTCCAAAAAATTATCTTTTCTTACCACATAAAAGCCATTTTCATCTGTGAAAATATCAAATTTTGCCACAAATTTATCCATCAAAATGTCCCTTAAAATCCCCTTTTACCCTATCTTTTATAATGCTTTCATTTTCTTTTTGCTTTTTTTGGATTTGCATGAGTGCATCTAGTATGGCCTCAGGTCTAGGTGGGCATCCAGATATATAAACATCCACAGGGATAACTTCATCTATGCCTTGTAAGGTTGTGTAATTGTCATAAAAGCCTCCACTACAAGCACATGCACCCATGCTTATAACCCATTTTGGTTCAGTCATTTGGTCATAGATTTTCTTTAAAATGGGAGCTTGTTTGTAGCTAATGGTTCCAGCAACTATCATCAAATCCGCTTGTCTTGGGGAAAATCTAACAACTTCAGCTCCAAATCTTGAAATATCATGTCTGCTTCCAGCAACTGCCATAAATTCGATAGCACAACAGGCTGTTCCAAAAACATAAGGCCACATGGAACTTTCTCTTGCCCAATTTATCGCCTCATCAAGCTTGGTAGTTATGACACTTTGCCCAAAAACTGCCTCTGCCCCTACTGCCATGTTAGAGCCCTTTTAAGATATACATAAATAAGTCCAGATAGAAGCAAAAACATAAAAGAAAACATTTCAACTATACCCAGCATTCCCAGGGTTTTTAAATTCACAGCCCATGGAAACAAAAAAATAAGCTCCACATCAAAGATCACAAAAATAATGGCAACTAGATAAAACTTTATATCAAACCTAGCATCTGTATTTCCGATAGGAATAGTAACTCCGCTTTCATAGGGAAGATTTTTTACAAGATTTTGTTTATTGTTAGGACCTAATTTTTTAGAAGCTATAAAAAGCAATGGAATACTAATGGCAAGAACCGATAATATAATACAGGATAATACAAGCTCATAAGTCATGAAATGCTCTTTAATTTATAAAATCTTTCTATGATATCCAAAATATTTTAAAATAAAAGTTAAAATATGGGTAAAAATATTATTTTTACTTGTTGTAGGTGTATATTTTTCCCACAATATATTTAAACTACTTTTAATCAATTTTTAGGTAAAATCTTGCCCTTAATGCCTAAAAAGCTCCTTAAATCTTCTTGCATCTACTAAGGTTGTTCGTAAGTGCTTTTAGGTAATCCAAAATGATAAGGATTAATCGAATGTATGCGATTATAAAAAATGGCGGTAAGCAGTATAAGGTTTCTGAGGGCGACTTTTTGAAGCTTGATAAGATTGATGCCCAGCCAAAAGACAAGATAGAAGTTACGGAAGTTTTAGCCCTAAATGATAAAGAGCTAAAAGTTGGAAGTCCCTTTGTTGATGGTGCGAAAGTTGAACTTGAGGTTATCACTTCAGGTAGAGATAAAAAAGTTGTCATTTACAAGAAAAGAAGAAGAAAAGACTCTAAATTAAAAAGAGGATTTAGACGCTCATTCACTCAAGTTAGAGTTACAAAGATAGTAGGATAAGGAGAAGAGATGGCTCATAAAAAAGGTCAAGGTAGTACCCAGAATAACCGAGATTCCGCTGGACGAAAGAGGAACTAAGGTTCATGTTGGAAACAATGTCGGCATTGGCACAGATCATACCATATACGCTCTTATCGACGGACATGTAAAATTTGAAAGAAAAGATAAACAAAGAAACAAAGTTTCAGTTTATCCTGCTTAATTTTTTTAGCTTACGTGCATTTTGCACGTAAGCTCTTTTTTTGTACAATCCCCTAAGGAATTATCAA
>PDWI01000468.1_pt1 | contig 65332 bp, 72 predicted proteins | sample 1430891 | NCBI WGS metagenome assembly PDWI01 (sample SAMN01162508, study PRJNA174530) | Oral metagenome, whole genome shotgun sequencing project. | biome: Marine environment; feature: Marine mammal; material: Swab sample of the gingival sulcus; isolation source: swab sample of gingival sulcus...
AAATAATTATTAAATTTTTAATTTTAGAAAAAGAGACTGAAGAACAAGTTTGCAACCTCAATCTTTTACACAGACTGGAAAGTCTGTGCTACAGAAAAGACCACAAAATGGTACAAGTCCGCTTTGTCATTTAATTTATTACGAAAAAAAAATTACAGACTGCATCTTTGATTATAAATCTATTTAATGGATAATAAAAAACAAGTTTAACAGATTAGTTATGTTTATCTAAAATGAAGGGATAATAATTATTAAATTATTATAAATGCGGATTGATTGAATATTCCGGTATCCGGCAAAGCCGGAACCGGAATAACAATAATTATTTTATTTAGCAATTCTACCTGTTTTTAATTCCTCAACAATTCTTTCAGCTTTATAAACTTTGTCTAAAGCTTCTATAATAGCTTGAGAAGCAACTGAAACCATTCTATTATCTTCCGGTAAATAAATGAAATTTCCTTTAATACTTTTAATATTGCCATCAAAAGCTAAACCTACAACTTCTGCATCTTTATTTATAACAGCACTACCAGAATTTCCGCCTACAATATCATTTGTTGAAATAAAATTATAAGGTGTTGAAAGATCAAAACCCGTAGGTGGAGTTTTCCATCTTTCAGGTAAATCCCAAGGATATGTTTTATCACTTCCGTAATATCTATCATACATTCCATAAAATGTTGTTTTTTCAATTGCCTCTGTTCCATTATAAGCAAATCTTGATAGAACACCATCACTAAGTCGCAAGGTAAAATTAGCATCAGGAGAAATCTCTGTTCCATAAATTTCAAACAATACTTTTCCTAACATATTTACTAAAACACTTTCAGTATCTTTAATTTCCTTAGAACGTTTTGCCAATTCCTCTACTTTATCCTTAGTATTTAGAACAAATGAAATAAACGGATCATTAGAATTTAGAATTTCATCTGAATCTTTAGATAACAATTCTAAAGTTTCTTCTTTACTATCCAATACAGAATTACTCAGAACATACTCAACAGCATCTTTCCCATTTTTATTACCACAAAGTAATTTTATAAATTCATTCTCATCGCCTAAATTAAGTCTAAAATAATCTAATTGAACTTGTAATTTTATATTTTCTAAAATAATATCAATTTCTTCAGGGTATAAGCTATTTTTAAGTGAATCCAAATTATCAACTTGATACTGTGGTTTTCTTTCTTCTTTCGGAAGCTCAATCTGTTCAGCATATTCAATAATATCAGATGCTATTCTAAAATAAACTGCACCAATAAATCTTGATTGTCTATATACAGCTAATTTAGTTTCAAGAGGTTTTAATTCATTTCTTAATCCAGCTATTGTTTCCCAAATGTGTCCGTAATTTTCTTTTAATTCCGGATTAGCATTTACTTTTGCAATAATTTTATCTTCAAAATTCTTCTTTCTAGCAATTAAAGAAGGATCTAATAAGCCTTTTTCAATATTATGATAAACCTTTTGCCCATTACCAATTCTAGTTCTTGTTTCTTCAAATTTATCAGCCTTTTCCGGAAACTCAGTTTTAGCTTCTTCAAGCAAATTATAGTAAGAATCTAATAGATAAGATAAATTTCTATATGTTAAATCTCTCAAATACTCAAGTTGAGCAACTGTATATAATCTATTGGTTCTTCCCGGATTTCCTACAGAAAAAATAACTTCATTTTCTTGTACACCGTCTTGACTAAATTTGAAATAGTTTTCTGAATTTACCGGTTCTCCATCTTCATCATAAACACGGAAAAATGCACAATCTAAATCATATCTTGGATATGTAAAATTATCTAAATCACCACCAAATGCAGCAATAGATTGTTCGGGAACATAAACTAATCTTACATCTTCAAATCTTCTATAACCATAAACCGAGTATTTGCCACCATTAAAAAGAGAAACGAACTGACACTTTAATCCAGTTTCTTCATTATATCTAATTATAAGTTCTTCAATTTTTTCTTCTTTTACTTTAATTTTTTCTTCTTCTGATTCTGCTTTTTCAATTGCCTCATACATTTCATCAGTTACATCAACAATTAATGCCAATTGTTCCGCATACATATTAGGCACTTTCCTTTCATCTTCAAGTGGTTCGGCATAAAATCCTGTCTCAGCTAAATTTTCACCTTCTAGTTGTACTCTATCACGATGCCTTGGCGAACAATGGTTATTGGTCATAATTAAACCATTTTCGGAAACAAACGAAGCTGTGCAACCAGGAATTCTTAAAGCAGAAAGTCTAACATCTTCAAACCAGTCTTCCTCAGGAGAAAAACCATAGGTTTTGGCTAAATATTCTGCCGGAGGGAAATCGAAAGTCCACATTTTACCTGTATCAAAAATATTCGATTCAACATTTTCATTATTATTATTTTGTGAATACAGATTAGTAAATACAAATATAGCAATGACAAAGAAAATTAATAATTTTTTACTATTTAGAAACATTAAAACTCCTTAATATTTTTTTTATTTCCTAAACTTACTGAATAGAGATCCTATTTCAAATTATAAATATTTAATTTTATTTAGGATAAAAGAAATAATAATTTTATTGAAAAATTTATCCTAAAGAATTTTTGTTTTTGTATATTACCAATATAAGAATTAAACTATTTTTAAGAGGAATTAAATGTCAAAAATACCAGGATTTAAGGCTTACGATATTAGAGGGAAAGTACCAAGTGAACTAAATGAAGAATTGGCTTATAAGGTTGGGAGAGCTTTTGCTAAACAACAAAACGCAAAAAAAGTTTTAATTGGTAGAGATGTAAGAGAATCATCTCCTGCTATTTCAAAAGCACTTGCAAATGGATTAACTGATGCCGGTTGTGATGTAGTTGATTTGGAATTATGTGGAACAGAAATGATTTATTTCGGGACTCCGCATCTAGATGCAGATGGTGGTGTTATGATTACCGCAAGCCACAATCCTCCGGAATATAATGGATTAAAATTTGTAAAACGTGGCTCAAAACCAATGGGTTATGATTCCGGATTAAGTGAAATTGAAGAAATGATTTCAAATGATAATCTTGGAGAAATAGCTGAAGTTAAGGGAAAAGTTACTCATTCTTATATTATGGATGCTTTTATCGACAATCTTAAAAAGTTTTATGATCCTGAAAAAATAAATAAATATAAAGTTGTTGTTAATGCCGGAAATGGTTGTGTTGGTCCAGCTCTTGATGCTCTTGAAAAATTCTTGCCTATAGAAATGGTTAAAGTTCATCATGAACCGGACTCCTCATTTCCAAATGGAGTTCCTAATCCATTATTGCCGGAAAACAGACAATCAACCACAAATGCAATGAAAGAATGTGGAGCTGATTTAGGTGTAGCTTGGGATGGGGATTATGATCGTTGTTTCTTTTTTGATGAAAAAGGAAATTTTATTGAAGGATATTATATTGTTGGTTTATTAGCCAAATCTATTTTGAAGAAATTTCCAAATGAAAAAATAGTTCATGATCCAAGATTAATTTGGAATACACTTAAAGAAGTTGAAAAAGCTGGTGGAGATGCTGTTGAATCAGTTAGTGGTCATGCTTTTATAAAACAAAAAATGAGAGAAGTAAACTCTATTTACGGTGGTGAAATGTCTGCTCATCACTATTTTAGAGATAATTATTATTCAGATAGTGGTTTAATTCCCTTTTTACTTATTCTTGAACTTTTAACTTCAGAGAATAAAACATTATCAGAATTAGTTGAAGAAATGATCAATGATTTTCCGTGTTCAGGTGAAATTAATTCAAAAATTGAAGATCCAAAAGGTAAATTGGACCAAATAAAAGAAAAATATGCCGATGGCAAACTAGAAGAAGTTGACGGTATAAGCATTGCTTATGAAAATTGGAGATTTAATGTAAGAATGAGCAATACCGAACCTTTACTCAGATTAAATGTTGAATCAAAAGGTGATAAATCTTTATTGGAAGAAAAGACTAAAGAAGTTTTAGATTTTATTAGAAATTGATTTCTAAGACCGTTGGTTTTACAATAATCTGAATTATTAAAAGCTTGAGGAGATAACAATGGCAGATGAAAAAAAAGCTATAGATGTTGATAAATTATTAAAAAATAGATTAAAATCAGTTAGTGTTGCAGATTTAGAAACAGCTATTTCAAATACTGTTTCCGATTTAGTTGGTGAAGATTATAAATGTACAATTGATGATGTAAAGTATACAATTTTTAGTGGTGCAGATTTTCATGTAAAAATTGAACTGACGTATAATCCTGAAACAAAAACTATATTTGATTGATTTAAATCACACTTTTGTAAAATAAAAAAGCTATATTTCGAAATATAGGTGTTTTTTATCTATTTAGATAAAGATAATTATTATATTAAATAAGTATTAAAAAAATGAAAAATTATATAAGAAAACCAATAACTCATGAATCTTGGGACCCTTCAAAAGGGGACTACTACAGTAAAAATATTCACGAAGAAGATAAATCGTACGAGCGAAAACAAACAAATAAAAAGAATTTCGTTTTGCTTTTAATAATGATTCATTTGCTGCTCTTTTTATCACTTTTTTTCATATAGAATTAGCTCATCTAGTTTTCAATTTATAAAATTCTTTGTTTATCTTTGAAAATGTTATTTTCAAAATAAGGAAAAGTTATTCTCTTAGATTTCTTCATAGTGTTCCTAACGGTTTTTGGTCTTTGGGGTGGAGCTTCTTGGATAGTTGATTCTGCTTCTAAAATTGCACGAAAATTTGGTCTATCCGATCTTGTAATTGGCTTAACTGTTGTAGCAATAGCAACTTCAGCACCAGAGTTTGCAGTAACCGTATCAGCAGCTTTACGAAATCAACCTGCTATATCTGTAGGAAATGTTGTTGGGTCAAATATTTTTAATTTAGGTATAATTTTAGGATTTATTACATTATTAAGAACAATTTCCATATCAAAATCACTTCTTTATAGAGATACCACCTTACTAATTGTAACCGGAATTATGTTACTAATCTTTTTCTATGATGGGACTTTATCATTTATAGAAGGCATTATTCTTTTTTCAACACTAATTATTTACATAATAATATTAATTAAGCAAAAAGAACCAATTGATGAAGAAGTTCCGGAAGGTGGATTTACTTTAATTGATATTCCAAAATTTATTTTGGGCGTTGCAGTTATTATCACTAGTGCAAATTTTCTAGTTGATTCAGCTTCAAACATTGCTAGATTATTTGGTGTTTCAGAGTGGATGATTGGGATTACTATTGTTGCAGCGGGAACTTCAATACCTGAACTTGCAACTTCTCTGGTTGCTATTCATAAGAAAAAACTTGGTATTTCTGCGGGAAATTTAATTGGAAGCGATTTATTCAATATGCTGGGTGTTCTTGGAATAGCCTCGATAATAAAACCATTATCTCTACAGAGTGAAGAATATATTAGTTTAATTGTTTTGGTTTCATCTTTACTTGTATTGTTCATATTGATGAGAAGTAATTGGAAACTTTCGAAATTTGAAGGAGCAATTATTATTATTATTGCCCTTTCTCGTTGGGGCTATGATCTATTTTTCTAATTTATTATTTGCTTTAGTTCAAAAATTAACATTTCAAATTCATCCTTTGTATTATAAAAATGTAGTAAAATTCTAACCATTATTTCTCGTAAAGTACAATCACTTTTTCTCTTTAAGAATAAACAAGACATTTTCTAGATATTCTATTGAAATAATATAATTCCAGATAATTTATCTTTTTCAGTATTTTGCAATATTGGGTTCAATCCAATATCAGATAGTTTAGATATAAGATACACAAAAATATCTAATATTCTTTTTTCAATATTTTTAATTCCTCCTATATATTCAATTAAACTCAAAGATGCATTGAGATCAATAATTGTAATTCTTGGAAGCGTTCCGAATTAAAATTTTTCTGCATTATCCAACAATTCAATATCATTGAAAATAAATTCCAAGGGTTGTTACAGAAGTCCAGCTAACGTAATTGTTCCCTAAGTTTTCAAATATCTTTTACCTGATTTTAATTATGGGAAATACTCTCTTACTTGAACTATTTTATTCATTATATACCCAATATAAAAAGACCCAACTATAATTAGTTGGGTCTAAAAAAAATCATTAAATTTCTATTTATTTTTCTACTTTAGCTTTTAGAGTATCCCAAATCATATAAGCACAAAGCAACAAGAACATAACAAGACCGAGTACTTCTGCTCCGTGAGAACCTGCCCAACCAATAATTTTCCAATCTGGCAAATCATTAGAGTTTTGAATAAACTTAATAAGTGCAGAAACTACACCAAGTAAAGCACCACCTGCAATAAATCCTGAAGCTATTAATGTCCCCCTTTCTCTTCTAGCTTTATTTAAGTTTTCATCTTTACTTCTAGTAGAAACAAAATGAGCTATAAGACCACCTATCAAGATAGGAGTGTTTAATTCTAAAGGAATATAAACACCAAGTGCAAAAGCTAATGCTGGAATGTTAATCATATTAAGAACTAAAGCCATTAAAGCACCACCCAAGTAAAGGATCCAAGGAGCAGGCTGATTAGACATTAAAGGTTTTAATACAGCTGCCATTGCGTTAGCTTGAGGTGCAACTAAAGCATTTTCTCCTACAAATCCGTAAGTATCATTTAAGATAATAATAACACCCGCAACTGTAGCAGCAGATAATGCTGTTCCCACAAATTTCCATTTTTCTTGTTTATAAGGCGATGAACCAAGCCAGTAACCTATTTTTAGATCGGTAATAAAAGCACCCGCAACTGAAAGAGCTGTACAAACAACACCACCAATTATAAGTGCTGAGACCATTCCAGCAGGACCGGAAAGTCCTACAGATACTAAAACTATTGATGATAAAATAAGTGTCATCAAAGTCATACCCGAAACAGGATTAGTACCAACAATAGCAATCGCATTTGCAGCAACCGTTGTAAATAAAAAAGAAATTAATAGTACTATTGCTAAACCTACTATTGCATGGAAAAAGTTATCTACCACACCAAATAGGAAAAATAGAAAAATTATAATTGCTACAGAAAAAATTCCAATTGCAATAATTTTCATTGATAGATCACGATTAGTACGTACTACGCTTGCTTCTACGTGCTTCTTACCAAAAATTTCATTATAACCAAGAATAAAAGCAGATTTTATAATACCAGATGATTTAACAATGCCTAAAAGACCGGCCATTGCAATACCGCCAATACCTATATGCCTTATATAAGTTGAAAATATTTGTTCGGCGCTCATATCCTTAATAAGTGTTGTAACTCCGGCACCTATAGGGATAGAAATAAAATCACCAAGATAAGCAAACATTGGCATAAAAACATACCATGCAAAAAATGAACCGGCAGCTATAATTGCAGCATATTTAAGACCAATAATATAACCAAGTCCCATAACTGCAGCACCTATATTTACTTTGAAGAGCAGCTTAAATTCAGTAGCAATTTTTTCGCCAATAGGTAAAAGTCGAGTAGAGACTTCTTCAGTCCATGCGCCAAAGGTTGCAATTACAAAATCATAAATACCACCTATCAATCCGGCAAGAACTAAAATTTTAGCTTGATTACTCCCTTTCTCACCAGCAACCAAAACTTCTGTTGTTGCAGTAGCTTCTGGGAATGGAAACTTACCATGCATTTCTACTATAAAATATCTTCTAAATGGAATTAGAAAAAGTATTCCAAGAAATCCACCAAGAAGTGAGGCCATAAATACTTGAAAGAATTGAACTTCTAATTCTAAAATATAAAGTGCTGGTATAGTAAAAATTGCTCCGGCTACAACTGCACCAGATGTTGAACCGATAGACTGAATAATTACATTTTCGCCCATAGCTTTGTTTCTTTTTGCAACTGTAGAAACTCCTACAGCAATAATTGCAATTGGAATTGCTGCTTCAAAAACCTGACCTATTTTTAATCCAAGATATGCTGCTGCTCCGGAAAATAAAACTGCCATTAGTAAACCCCAAGTAACTGACCAAACATTTACTTCGGGAATTTTTTCCTTTGGAGACATAATTGGCACATATTCTTCACCAGGTTTTAATTCCGAATAAGCATTTTCAGGCAAACCAATAGATTTATTTGGCTGATGATCACTCATTATTTTCCCCTTTATTATTTAATTGTTATTTGTTTGCTTAATTCAACTTCGTCTGTTTTTCGTGAAGTAAATATAATTTCTCCAAAGAAGACATTACCTTCAGATAATTGTACTTTCGGTAATTCAAAATTACAATTAAGTTTGTAATTTATATCAGGATACATAGTTAAAACACTTCTCTTTGCATGTGAAACATCAATATCAATTTGTTTTTCAAATTTTGTTTTCTCTAAAACATAAAACTCTATTTCACTTGGAGAATTTGCAAAACCTGGAATCATAACAAAAGTAAACTCATCTTCCGAAGTTGCATTCTCTCTCTCGAATGTAAGAGATCCATCTTTATTAGAAAGACCACCTGAATTTTTAGCTTCTCCATCTTTATTATAAACCATCACTGCAAAATCAGTCAGTTTATTATAAACTTCTTTAGACAGAGAAATATCAAATATTTTTTTGGATTCACCATCTTTAAATTTAAATGGGATTACATGTGTTTTCTCCCCATTCATTTTAACTTTATGTAATTTTTGATATCCAAGAACATTTCCAGAAAGCTTATAAGATTTTGCTTTTGCAAAATAATTTACTACTGAAAGTTTTTTATTAAAAATAGAATGTCCTAAAATGTTAATGCCATCAATATCGAACTTAAGATTATATGTTGATTCTCTATCTGAAGTAAACTGACCTAGTACAACAAATTCATAAACACCAGGCTGAATATCTTGGAAGTGTACAATTTTTTCTCCACTTTCTGCCTTAGCATTTAAATATCCAAATACTTTCTGTCTTCCATCAGGATCATGTAAATAATATCTCACAAAGGAAAAATCTTTCTTATCTGATGATACCTTAATATTTAAGTTAGAAGTTGCAGAAGGAATTTTAAGAAAATATCTCTTGTGCATTCCGGGTAAAACTTTTTCATTTTGAAATTCTAATTCATAATCATTCTCTGAAGTAAATTGATAAGGAACTATGATTGTTGCCATTAAATCAAATTCCGGCGTTTTACTTCTGTCGGCTCTTACAGCATCAATACGTGCATTATATAAACCGGGTTTATCAAGTATAGATTTATCAATAGTAGCATCAATAGAAAGAGGTTGATCATGGCGAATGTGAACTTTTTTCTGTACAACCTTCAACCAATCAGCACTACTTTTAAGATTATAGATTCTATAGAATTTATTATTCTTATTAAAGTTATCTCTAGTTATTCTATAAGAGAATCTCTCTTCGCCTGAAAGAAAACTTGCATCACGAATATATAAATTGGCTGCTCTTCCTTTTGGCATATTAGGAGCAAGCGAAGTAACAGTATATGTTTCAAACTTATTAATTTCTTTTCGTTCAATATATTTTTTCAATAATTCATAGGCTGCTTCAATATTTATTAACCCTGAACCTTGATCAACATAATCATATCCTTCCATCGGTGTAGCACTTTCTCTAAGAGCTTTATATAATAATCTTGAAGGAATTTTTACATCAGGATATTCTACTTTTAAAGCGCCCAATAAAACTGACATTACACCTGCAGAATAAGGAGAAGCCATTGAAGTTCCCCAAAATCTATCAGCTCCACTAAAATTAGGAACAGTTGAGACACATGCACCAGGTGCAACAACATCAGGTTTACTTACTTCACCGCCTCTTGAACTAAAATGTAAAATTATATCTCTATCTAAGGTTGTACCATATAGATCGTTTCCAACTTCTTGTGCTAAAACAGCACCTGTTGAAAATATATACTTAGAAGCTGAAGGCATACCACTGGTTGATAAGCCCGGACCTTCATTTCCATTGGAAGTAGCTACATATAAATAAGGATTTTTCTCAACTAATTCTTTCAAGAAAATTTCGATGTCTGCATGTCCTTCTATCTCGGAGCCAACACCAAAACTCATATTTATAATACATGGTTCTTCCCTTTCTTTGGAAATCTTGTCAGCATAGAGATATGCTTTTTTCATACTTTCTGCAACAGTAGCACCACCTGAAAAATTATTATTTCCTAATTTTAAGCCTATAACATAGGCACCAGGAGCAACTCCATACAGTTCATTATCTCCAATTTTGTTTCCTGCTGATATTCCGGCACAATGTGTTCCATGTGAACCATCATCAAAATAAAATGAAACTAATTCCTTATCAGGAAAGATATTCAATCCCATTGTAAAAGGAGATAATCCTTCATTATTTTTAATTGTAAAAGCATCAAATTTTTCTTTATAATTTCTTATAGGTTCTTCATCTGATAAATCACCATCAGCATCTGTATCGAAATAGACAACCCAGAAATTTTCAGTTTCATCTGAGGTTTGAAATGTTACAAAATGGAAATTATCTTTTTTATTTCCATTACTATTAACATCGCTAGCCCCTGAACCAGAGTTTAGCCAAAGTGATTCTTTTATAACACCAATATAATATTCATCGTCTATGGATTTTAATGATAATTTATCTGCTCCTGCTACTTTTAAATTTTCATCATCATTAATGAAAAATAGAGTATCATTATCTTCTTCAATATCTGCTTCATAAAAAGGAGTATCTCCTTGTTCGGTAAAATCTTGTACGTCTATTACTTTCACTTCACCGGTAGAAGTGGTTGTTAACCCTTCCACCCCCATATCTACACCAGTGTCCAAAACAATTACTATAGTTCCTCTTCCATCATAATCAGGATATTTGCTTTGAAATGCTTGAACACCTGTATTTCTCAACGACAAGAAGGTTTGGCTTGTATCTTGAGCTATTAATACACTTGCAAGCATTAATAATAATATTGGAATTTTGTAAAATCTCATATGTACCTCATTATTCTTAAATGAATTATTAAATTGTGTTATTTTCTTATCTAATTTTATCGTTATCAAACTCAAATTCCATCATATTACTAGGAATTAAATGAACAATCAAAAGCAAAGACTATGCAAAAAAAATATCTTTGCTAGGGGTTTTATTATTTTTTATGTAAATAATATAAGTCTATCATCTTCGAGCATTTATTGTTTTATTCATACTAAATTGGGAACTAGTTAAAAATCTTTCCAAAACATATTTTTGCACACACTTAATAAAATAAACTTACTAATTATCAAGTAATCTAATATCCTAGATAAACATCTTTTTTATTAGTTACTACAATTTATAAATTTAAACATAAGCTATTATACTACACTAAACCAAATAATATTTTTAGAAAAACTGAAGTGAAATTCTGGGTTTGTTTGATTAGATAAATCTATAGTTTCGGGAATGTAATTGAAATGATTGTGCCTTCATTTGGCTGGCTAATTATATGCATTTTTCCATTCATAAAAGAGACTAATTTATTTGCTAGTGAAAGTCCTAAACCAGCTCCTTCGTATTTTCTGGTATATCCTACTTCATCTGCTTGCTCAAAAAGTTGAAATATTTTATTTAAGCTTTCTGCTTCTATTCCTATTCCTGTATCTGAAACTTGAAGAATTATATTCTCATCTTCTTCATAGGTAGAGATATAGATACTACCACCATCATTATTATATTTTATTGCATTATCAACAATTTCTTTAATGGCTCTTTCTAGTTTCTCTTCATTTGCCTCTATTATTGGCTCACGATTATTAAGATCAAAGTGAAATTCTACGTTTCTTAACAAAGCTTTTTCTTGCCACTCTTCTACATTGCCAGAGATAATTTTATTTAATGATACTTCATCTAAAGTAATATCTTCATTACCTGATTCCAGTAATGAAACCTCAACAATATTATCAACCAATTTTAGAAGTCTATTAACCCCTTCTTTAAGATATGATGTCATTTTTGCAGAAGATTCATAGTTCATTTCTCTTACATCATCTTCTAATAGATCTGAATATCCGACTATTGCATTTAACGGAGTTCTAATCTCATGCGACATATTTGCTAAAAATGTGGACTTTAATTTGTTTAAACTAATTTCTTTTTTATAAGCATCTCTTAATCTTCTTTCAATTTCAAGCTGTTCAGTAATATCTGTCATATTAACAATATAAATTCTAGTATTATCATATTGGTCATCAGTAAAAGTTACTTTACCCAAAAATCTTTTATTGGTTGATGATGCAGTATAATGGAAAGGAACATGAAGTCTATTGGTGTCTTCAACATTTGCAATAGCTTCATGAATTACAGAATGTAAAACCGGTGAAACAACTTCTAATAATGCCCCTTCTTCTGAAGCAGCTTGTTTACCCAAAATATCTAAGTAAAAGTTATTATTAGCATTATCAAATATTAAATTGCCTTTTTCTCTTCTAAGAATAAGAATTGGATCTGAAATATTGTTAATTATAGATTTTTGTCTCTGTTCTGATTTTTTTATTATTCTTGCTTGTTGTACATGTTTTGTAATATCATTAGCAGTAATTATATAACTTACTGTATTATCACTCTTATCTTCAACAACATTCATTCTAATTTCTTTATACTGAATATCTCCTTCTTTGTTAATATCAGAAATTACTTTGGTCCAAGCTTTTTTTTGTGTTACAGCATGCTCTAAATCATTCAGCTCAAATTCAGATAAGTATCCGTTAAAAATATTTTCTAAACTTTTGTTATATACATCTTCTATTTTTACGTTAAAAAATCTTTCGAATGATGTAGAGAGATATTGTATATTAGCTTTATCATCTGCTATTAAAACCCCAACACTTACAGATTCAATTGCTTGGTTATAAACACTTATTTTCTTAGTAATTCTTTTATTAGCAATTTCAGAATCGATATGCAGCAAAAATAGCTCTTCGTTTTCAATTAAAACCTTTTCAACATTTAGTAGGTAAGCCTCAAAACCATCATTTTCTCTTTCAATCAATATATCTGTAAATATACTATTTGTATTCTTTTTTGAAAGTTTGGTGAGTATTTTTTTGAATGAAGGTTCGCTTTTTATTTCGGATATATTTCCACCTTTACACAAATTATATTTAATTTCTAAAGGTTTATTCAAATATAGAATTATTCCTTCCTTATTTACCAGTAAAATAGGTTTTGTATTTGAATAATCCTCTAGAGATTCAAACTTGTCTAAAATCTCTAGATCAAGATATTTATTATTATGAATAGAATTAGATTTCAAATTATTCCGTACATATTATGGCAACTTTCTGCATAATAATCGGAATATTTTGCGAGCTTTTTAGAACAAAATTATCTTTAACCTTACTTTTATTTCTAGTAGTTATAAATGTGTATATAACTTCTAAAATATAATTCATTTCATCTTTAATATTACGTTCTATGTCTATAATAAAGCTTTCTAAAGTTCTAGTATCTGTGATTATATGACCTCTCTGAATATTCAATTCAGATATTCTAAAAAACATTTGTTTTAGTTTTTCAATTTCAATTAGTTCTGGATTTTGAAGTATACGAATCCTATCCTTTGAAACTTTAAATTTAGTTTCATAACGAGTATTTTTGCGTGAATTATTCATTATTCTTGAAACAAAGAATTCTTGGAATGTATCATTATACAATCGCGAATACTGAATAGTTGTTTTGAACTCAAGATCTTCAACCAAAAAATGAAAAAAAACTTCATCATTCGAAAGATATTCTACATTTAAGATTGTCCAATTAATTTTTGATAGAAGTTTAGCAAGTGGCGAAAATAAAGCTGCATCTCTTGAACGATGTTTTTCATGATCTTGACGGTGAATAGTATATAAATGCGCTACAGGAATCTTTTTACTATTTTTATACTTTTCATTCGTATTAATATTTAAGATACGATCTAGCATAATGCACCTAAATCCATTATCGGTAGAACAATAAAAAAGTTTAGGAAATGGTGCTAAAAGATGAGATAAAACTTACATTTAGATTTTAAGCATTTTATTATCTAGTGCATAATCCATAATTTCTGCACTTTGAAGTTTTTGAAGAGCCTTTACAAACTCTTGAATTCTTTTTAGAGATTCTTCAATAACATAAAAATCTTCATTTATTTCTTCTTTAGAAATGTCAACTTCACCTTTCAATGAATCTACTGACATTTTTAAGCTTGATAAAGGGTTGTTTATTTGATGGCCAATAGTACAAGCTAATTCTACAACTGCTTTATTGTGTTCAATATTCTTTAATTCGTTTTGTAGATTATGAATTCTCAAACCGGATCTAATTCTTGCAACTAATTCTTGGTTATCTATTGGCTTAACTAAATAATCATCTGCACCGGTATCTAAGCCTTCAACACGGTCTTTAAGTGATGTTCTTGCAGTTAATAAAATAAAATATATTAGCTTATATTCTTCTTTATTCTTAATAATATTACAAAGTTCAACGCCATTCATTTGGGGCATTGTCCAATCAGCTAAAATAACTTTTGGAGTAAATTCTTCAATTAAACTAAGAGCATCATCTCCATTAACTGCCGTTCTAACATTGTAACCATTTTTTTTTAACAGTCTTTCATAAATAAATCTTGAATCATCTTCGTCTTCAACTATTAATATTTTATCTTCATTTTCCATAATTTCCTCTTCATATTCTGAAGAATCAAAAAGACTCTATTCAGAAAAAGCAGGTACGTAGAATATAAACATATTGAGATTGTACAAAATTAACAAGTTTATTTAATTTTTAAATTAGTAATTATATTTAACAATAATACTTATTCTTCTATTCACAATATCAAATGGATTAGCTCTATTTCTTAGTCTATTATCAGCATACCCTCTAATTTCATCAATTCTATTAGATTCTAATCCACTTTCCAATAAAGCTCTTCTTGCCGAATTAGCACGATCAGCACTAAGTTCATAATTTGAATAACCTCTATTTCCTGTAGAAAAAGGTCGAGAATCAGTATGACCTTCAACTACTATTTTATTGTCATTTTCAGATAATTGTTTACCAATAAGACCTAATATTCTTTTAGCATTACTATTTAGCGAAGCAGTACCTACTTCAAAGAAAGCATCGTTCACCGATTCCATTATCTCAATTCTTAATCCTTCTTCTGTAATTTCAATATCCATTTGATCAATAATACCTTGAAAATCCTCCATCTTAAGATTACTGATCAGCTTTTCACCCATCACTTTTAGACGTTCTTTCTCTATTTGTTTCTGCTCCATATCCGTCATAATTTTTGCTGCAATTATCTTATTACCGGCACCTTCTATCGGACTTGGACCTTTTCCACCAGCAAATCCAATTGGATCATTAAAATAATGCTGAATGTTTGCTTTTACAGAATCATCTTGACCAAGAATCCATAAAACAATAAACAATGCCATCAAAGCAGTTACAAAATCAGAATATGCAACTTTCCATGCACCACCATGGTGCCCATGTCCACCTTGAATAATCTTTTTAACAATAATCGGTTGATCATTATTCTCATTTTCAGCCATTAGTCTGATTTCCCTCTAAGATAGTTATCTAATTCTACAAAAGAAGGTCTTGCATGCGAAGTTAATGTTCTTCTTCCAACTTCTACAGCAACAATAGGAGGATTCCCCTTTGCATAGGAAATAACACACTCTTTTATTGTTCCTAAATATCTAATTTCACCTTCAATCATATGTTCAATATTTGAAGCCAGAGGTCCAACAAAACCATAGGCTAATAGAATTCCTAAGAAAGTTCCAACAAGTGCCGCAGCAACATGATGACCTACTGCTTCTGCCCCATCATTTATACTACCCATTGTTACAATAATACCCAATACAGCAGCAACAATACCTAGAGCAGGAAAAGAATCGCCCAATTTTGTAAGTAATCCATGTGTAGGATGAGTTTCAACTTTAAAAGTGTCTATTTCAAGCTCCATTAAATTTTCAACTTCATGAGGCGGAACACCACCTGACAACATTACTTTTAATGTATCGCACAAAAAAGTAACTGCCGTAGAATTTTTCAACAATTTTTCATCTTGTTTCAAAATATCACTTTCATTTGGATTTTCAATATGACTTTCAATTGCTAACAAGCCATCTCTTTGAGCCAAAAGGAAAAGCTCATACAAAGTTTTTAATAACTTTAGATTGTCATCTTTTGAATGATGTTTGTGAGAAATAGCTTTAGGAATAGCTCCTATAATAGCTTTAATATCGTCCAATGAAGCCATAATCAACAAACTACCAACTCCAGCACCACCAATAGTTACAAACTCGGAAGGCTGCACAAGTACTGCTAAATGACCACCAGCCATTGAAAAGCCTACAACAAGACTAACCAATACTACAACTGCTCCAACAATTATAAACATAATATTTTCTTCATTTATTTAATTAATATGGTTAACTACACTTTTAAGATTTTGTTCTAATTCTTTTACCTTCATTTCTGCAAACATCCAATCGGAAGGTCTTTGATATTCCCGATATTCTATATCATCAAGAATTTTCTTTCTTGCTTTATCCTCTTTTATATAATCTTTTAATAACGTTATAATATTTTTAATTGTATTTGAATCTCTTTTCTTTATTGAACTAAGGAGAGTATCCTTACACTCAGTAAACTTTATATTAAACTCATTTACTTCCGATACTATTTGAGCTTCTTTCTTTAATTCGCTCTCACTTCTAACGTTCTCAAAAGAATTACTACCTAATACTTCATCAACTGCAGATTTTAATTGTTTAATATTTATGGGTTTAGCCAACACACGTTCGGCACCTGCCTCAATAGCAGCCATAACATTATTTCTTCCTGCGTTAGCACTTATTACTATAACAGGAATATGTTTAATATCATTAAGTACTTTTTTTAACTGTAATAACTGTATACCATCAATACTTGGCATCATTAAATCTAAAAAAATAATATCTGGTTTAAACTTTGCAACCTCATGCAAACCATCGTAACCATTGTTACTAGTTTTAATTTCAAAGTTATATCTACTAAAAACTGTTTTCAGATATTCTAGTATCGAATGATTATCATCAATTATTAATACTTTTGTCTTACTTTTTTTTAGCATCTTTATTTAACTTATTTAGATTTAGCTTTGGAATTTCAGTTGGCATTACATTTTTCATTTGATCAGCAGCCTCTTTAGTATGTTGCTTTATTGATTCATAAACTTCTTCTCTAAATATTTTTATATTCTCACCTGCCTTAATTCCAATTTTAACATTATTCTCTGAGATTGAGACAATATTTATTACAATATCATTTCCAATTCTAATTTTCTGATTTTCTTTTCTTGATAGTATTAGCATTTTATTATTCTAATTTTTTACAAATAATGGATAATCAACTTGGTAGTTTTCATTTTCAAGAATTTTTTGAAATCCTACCTTTTTATTTTGATTTATAAATACTGGAGCCTTTAGATTAACTGTTATATTTTGCGGATCTTTATCAAACTTAACTATACCATAAGGTTCAAATTCTCCTTCATTCACATACTCTTCTTGAAGTAACTTTATTGCAAAAACTGGGAAAATTATTTCAGGTTCCGTAATTGATGTAAGCCAACAAAAATGACTATCTTGTTCAGTAATCAATAAAAATTCAGTTAAATCTTCAAAACCAAGTATTCCTCCATCAAATTTAAATACTTGATTTGCTTCATATTCAATTTCGCCAAATTGTTTATTTACTATTTTCATTTATATTCTCTTATTTGTTAAGAATAACAATATCAACTCTTCTATTTAGTGCCCTTGATTCCGGTGAATCATTTTTAGCTATTGGTTTAAATTCCGAGTTACCTACAACTGAAACTCTCTCTTGATTTAATCCTAAATCATTCATTAAATAATATGCAGTATTTGTTGCTCTTGCTATAGATAAATGCCAATTCGAAGGAAACTCAACAGTATTGATCGGAATATTATCAGTATGTCCTTCAATTCTTATATCATTTGGTAATGTCTTAATTAATTGTGTCATCCTTTGTAAAATTGGTTTCGACTTTTCTGATAAATCAGCTTTTCCCGACTCAAAAAGAATATTATCCCTAATACTAATGGTAATTCCTCTATCACTTTCTAAAAGACTAAGATGACTTGAATAATTATACTTATCAATAAAACTTTCTAAAGAACTTTTCAGAGTATATTTATTATCACTCATATCAAGAACAGTACTTTTAAATTCTGGATTGCTTATATATTCAGTACCAAAGTACTGCCCCATATTCTCCATCATTTCTTCATATTTTGTAGCATCAACATTAGAAACAGCATAAAGAATAATAAACAATCCAAGTAAGAGAGTGATTAAGTCAGAATAAGTAAGTAGATAACGTTCCGCAGCATTTTCTTCATGCTGAAAATCCAAATCATCATCTAAGCCCTTCCTATTGTACCTTGCTCTTTTTGGGGTAATAAACTCATTAGTCTGGACTTGACTATTGAGGGAATTTCCCCACTCTGAATTGCCATTACTCCTTCTAAGGCTACTTCCATCATGTATTTTTCTTCTAAGTGACATTGTTTTAATCTATCTGCAATTGGTAACCATAATAAATTTGCGCTTAAAATTCCCCATAATGTTGCAATAAATGCTGTTGCAATACTATGAATTAGCATAGTAGGATCCTTTCCAGCATTTGCTAAAGTCATAATTAGTCCCATTACCGTACCAATTATTCCCATAGTAGGAGCATAACCTCCCATTTTATTAAACATTGATATATATGTATTATGTCTACCTTGCATTGCTTTCATTTCGCCTAATGCAAGGCTCTCTAAAGAATCAATATCCGTACCATCCATAACAAAGTGTAGCATTTTCTTAGGGAAAGGATATATTAACTTGCTTAATTGCCCTTCTATGGATAATAATCCCTCTTGTCTGCTCTTTATTGAGATTGCTACAAATCCATCAATTATTTGTTGAATATTATACTTTTGTGGAAAATAAGCCATTCTAATTAAAGAAAATATTTTTTTAAACTTGTCAAATCCTACACCAATTATTGTAGCTGCAAATGTCCCACCAAACACAATAATCATTGAAGGTAATAAGAAAAGAGCCTTAAATGAACCACCTTCTAGTAAATACGCTCCAAAAATTGCAGCAAATCCCAATAATAATCCGTAAAGACTTCCAGTTTTCTTAAACATTATAAGTAATCCAATAGAGATTGTGGCAGTAGCATTGATGAGATTTTATAGCTAACATCTAATGTATATTGTGCACTTTGTAAATCAAGTATTGCTCTAGCCATATCAACATCTTTTTCATCAGAAAGCAATTGTAAAAAATCTATTTCCCGATTTGACAATACTGACTCGGAAGAATCTAATTTATTTGCAATACCTCCTGCGGTAGAGTTAATATTCAACAAATGATCATGGAAATCATTTACTATTTGAAGCTGCGTTTCATTTGGTTTTTCACCATTTGCTAAAGAATCTCTCATCGAAATGAGTGTATTAAAGATATCTGTCTTTTGGTTTAGACTACCTTTAAGTTTTGCAGGGGAATCACTTTCATGAATTTTATTAAGATCAATTACAAAATCTAATTTATTGTTAGAATTTTGGACATGAATTTCACCAAATTTATCACCATCTATTGAGTCAAACTTCCCGGTTTCAGCATTAAATTTAATATTGTTTACAGTACTATTTTCTATTACATTAGACTCAGAATCAGTAATTATATAATTTAATTTATAGGTATTATCCGCTGTTTTTGTATATGATAAATCCAATGAATATTCCTGACCATCAGCTCCATAAACTTGGGTTGATTTAGCAATTACATCTCCAACTGCTGCATTCGAATCAAAATTTCCGGACTGGGAATAAACACTTTGGAACAAATCTTTTCCGCTTATATTATATTTTTGTGTAATATTAGAAGCAATATTTGCAACCCTATCCCCCCCAAGATGCTTAACATTAGTTACAACTTTATTATTGACTTCATCATAGTAAAATGGCTTTGTACCAGTTTCAGTACCACTAAAATTATACTGTCCATTAAAGTCACTATTTGCTAATTCCAACAAAACTTCCAAAGAAGCATCAATACTTTCTGCATAAACTTTAAGATCATCTCCTGAAAGATTTGAATTAACTTCAGTCATTTTAACTTTTATATTAGTAATTTGCTCTGCCATTGCCTCCATAGATAGAATACTACTATTAACCATCGACTTTGCATAGCTAATATTAGATTTATAAGAATCAATGCTTGTTAATTGTCCTTCTAAACCTAGTATACGAGCACTACTCAAAGGGTTATCTGATGGTTTATTAACCTTACTCTGAGTAGACATTTGATATTGGATTTGGGCCAATGACGACTTAGACTTATTATAAGTATTTAAAAAACTACTGTACAAAAATGTATCGGGAATTCTCATATTATACCAAAGATAATAGTGTTTGTAATAATTCATCAGCAACTGAAATTAATTTAGATGCTGCTTCGTAAGAACTCTGGTATTTCATAACATTAATCATTTCTTCATCTGTAGAAACACCAGACTTTTCTTGTTTTATTTGTTCAAGTTGTCGTAAAACTATTCCAAAAGATTCTGTTTTTTGCTTCTGACCAGTTATTTTGTTAGCAACACCAGTTACAAAATTAGAATATGATTCACCTAATGTTTTTCCCTCAATTACTTGTTTGTCTTTTAGTTTAGCCATTTGAATAGCAATTGAGCTATCTCCTTCTTTTCCATCACCAGAAACTGCAAGGTACTTCGGATCATCTATTATATCTTCATTTATAACAAGTTTCCCATACTCATAATCAGTAAAAAACTCTATGTTTGTTTCTTGAGGATCTGTAATTGTATAGCCTTGTTTATGAATTGCATTCACATTTTCCATTAACGATATAGCTAAATCATCTAATGCAGCAAGCTGATTAGGTAATTCTTCATTATATAATTCTGTAACAGCATTTAAGCTACCACCATTTACCCTAACCTCATTTTCACTATTTTCAACCATTAATTTTATTCTATCACCATCTTGTTCTAGAGAAAATTGATTAAAATGAGAACCATCAACTGCAAAAGCACCTCCAATAGCAACACTTGCAACATTGTTTTTATCAATTGAAACATTAATATCAACATATTGACTTAATTCGTCTAGCATTGCATCTCTTGTATCCAAAAGATCATTAACATTATTCTTTACAACCGATCCATCATAAATTTGCTTATTTACTAAATGAAGTTGCTCAATAATCGTGTTTACATGATCAGTAATATTTTCAGCTTCTGCTTTAATATCAATTCTTTTTTTCTGTATTCCTGTATATATAGTATTAAACTTTTCTGTCAGTCTCTGCGCTGAACTTATCACCTCACTTCTCATTGTCGTAGATGAAGGATCTACTGCAAGTTCATCCCATGAGCCAAAAAATAGAGTCATTTGATTTGATAAACCATATTCAGTTGGTTCGCTAAATAAGCTTTCAACTTCTTGTAAGACATCAGCTCTCTTATCCGCTTCATAATAGCTTTGATTATTTGTCCTAATTTGATGGTTAGTAATATCATTGCTTATACGCTTTACATCTTGTACCGCTACTCCAGTACCAAATGTATATGGAGCTCTATAACTCGGTCGGACAGTACCAAATGATACTACTTGTCGAGAATAGTTCGGGTTATTTGCATTAGTCAAATTTAAAGAGCTAACAGCAAGTGCCTGTTGATGAGCAAATAAACTTGATTGTGCAATATTAAACACACTACTTAAAGCCATTTTTAAACCTTCCTATCAAGTATTGCTGATTTTTTATTTGCCAATATTATTTCTCTAGTAATTTCATTAATAAGACTACTTGATTGCTTAATCAACAACATATTCACTTGATTTATTTTTGTAATTTCTTCAATCAATCCTTTTATTCTTGTTTCATATTCTAATATGATCTTAAGAGTTCTAGGCTCAACCCGATTCTTTAGTTTTTCTAACAAGATTGATATTTTATACCTTTTATTATCGATATTAAATTCATTAAATAAATCCCTCATAATTAAAAGTCTATCTTCTTCTGTAAGTTGAATAGTTAACAACATTTGTTCTTCTTTCACAATCACCTTATTAAGGTCTTCATGATTGTTAATCATCAAAGCATCTTTCTTTTCAGTTCCGATATTTATAAGGTTCTTTAAATTTCTTTCTTGTTTCTCTAGTACTCTAAGTAATTTTTTCAAATTCATTTTTAATCCAATGTGTTCAAATAATGATTAACTCTCTTTACATATTTCTGAGTTTCTGAAAATGGTGGGATTCCATTATATTTTCTAACATTTCCCGGACCAGCATTATAAGCAGCCAAAGCTAAATCTAAATCGCCATCAAAATCTTTAAGCATTTTAGCAATATATTTCGTTCCACCAAATATATTTTCTTTAGGATCCCAAACGTTCTGTACGCCCATATCTATAGCTGTTGAATCAATTAATTGCATCAAACCTTTAGCATTTGCTTTAGAATGAGCATTTACTTTTCCGGCAGATTCTGTTAATATTATCGACTTTATTATTTTTTTATCAACCCTAAACTTTTCAGAAGCTTTATCTATAAAACTTTCATACTGTTTGATTCTTTCTATTGCTTTATTACTTGGCTTAGTTACAGCATGTTTAAATACTTTTATATCAGGTTTACTATTATTTGCTACAGTTGGACCAAACATTTTTTCTGTAACAATATTTTTTCCTGAAGAAATATCTTCACCAGTAAGACTTTTATAAATCTTTCCAGCAACTCCCATACCTTGAGAGTCAGTAATAAATTTGGATATTTCACCTTCAAATAAAACATCTAAAACGTCACCACCAAAGTTATCTTTGCCAAATAATCCATCGGTAGTTTTAGTCATACTTTTTATCATCATGCTTGTTAGCATACTTTCAAACTCTTTTGATGCATTAGCTAGTTTTTCTTTTTCTTCAGGAGTATACTTTGAAGTTGCATCAATACCTTGCTTAAAATGTAATTTTTGATCTAATATTTTTAAGTCTATGGGTTTCATTTACATTATCACCAATTCTGCTGTTAATGCTCCAGCTTCTTTTAGAGCCTGGAATATTGCAATTATATCTCGCGGAGATACTTTTAACGAGTTTAATGCAGCTGCAACTTCTTGAGCATTAGATGCACCTTCAATAGAATATGTACTAACTTGATCCTCTTCTTTTATTTCAGGCACCTGATTGTTAAATACCGTTGTTCTTCCCTGGGAAAATGGAGAAGGCTGTGAAATTATCGGGAACGATTTAATTGTTATATTAAGACTACCATGTGAAATTGTTACCGGTGATATTTTCACATTCGATCCAGCAACAACAGTTCCTGTTCTTTCATTAAGTACAACTTTTGCAATTACATCCTTATTAACTTCAATAGATTCAATACGTGCTAAAAATTTTGTAAGACTACTCTCGCCCGCAGGCATTGATATTGATATTTCTGCAGCATCTACAAGTGTTGCTATATTCGATCCAAATGAAGCATTTATTGAATCTGCAATTTCATTTGATGTTGTAAAATCTGGTTCTTTTAGTACAACACTTAATTCTTCTGGAACAAATCCTTCTTCGAGCATTGATTTTTCTAAAATACCACCATTTGGAATTCTTCCACTTAAAGCATGATTCTTGGCTACTCTTCCGCCGGAACTTGTATTAACATCATATCCGCCTATTGATACCGCACCCTGACCAATTCCAAAAACTTCACCATTACTTTTAGAAAGAGGAGTCATAAGAAGAGTACCACCCAGTAAGCTTTTTGCATCTCCAAGTGAAGAAACAGAGATATCAAATTCTGAACCAGCTTTAGCTAGGTTACTAACTTTAGTAGTTACCATAACTGCTGCAACATTTCTAGTTCTTAGATTTGTTTCAGGGACAGTAATTCCAAATCTTTTTAACATACTTGTTACAGATTGAACAGTAAATGTTGAACGATAACTATCACCTGTTCCACTAAGTCCAACAACCAAACCATAACCAATTAATTGTTCGGAATTTACTCCTTTGAAGTAAGCAATATCTTTTATTCTTTGTGCAAACAGAATATTAGATATAAGAATAATTAGTGCAACTGCTTTAATAAATTTCATTTCATCCTCTAGAATAACCAATGGAATAATTTTGTTAACCAACCCGGATCTTGTACACTCCTAATTTGACCATCGCTTTGAAAAATTATTTCTGCTTCAGAAATATTATATGAAAAAACTGTATTCTCTGAAGATATATCAGATGTTCTAACCAATCCTTTTATTGTTATTTTTTGTTCTTCATCATTAACAACTATTTTTCTACTGCCCTTTATTCTAACTAGTCCATTTGAAAGAACTGAATCAATTAATGCACTCAATTTTGTGCGAACCATTCCTCTAGTTTTTGAAGAACCACTACCTTTAAAATCATTTTTTGAACCAACATCCATATTGATTTTTGGAAAAGAAGTCCCATCCATACCACCAGAAAAACCAAAACCTAAATCACTATCTCGTCCTGTAGTTTTTTGAGCAGCATTTGAAGCTTGTGAAGACTCAACAACAACTATCGTTATAGCATCTCCAAGATTTACTGCTTTATAGTCAGAGAACATTGATCTAAAAGCATTTTTACTCATATTTTGAGAATATAATGCAAATGGCAGAATAAAGATTGCTAGAATTATCTTTTTCATTTTTTACTCAATTATTTTAACTGTAGTATTATTTATTACTTTTGCTTTAAAAAGTTTGTTATCATCTCTTTTAACACGTATTATATCTCCTACCAATCCTTCTGAGCGAGAACAAACGTAAAAATTTATATTTACACTATTATTTATAAATACTGCCTCAACTCTATCTCCAACTTTCACATCTGGAATTTTTTCTATCATCGTTTTCTGAAGAACAGTATTTTCTTTCGCATTTGTTCTCATTCTATAAAGTTCAATTGATGCATCTTTACTAGTAGGTTTAAAGCGTAAATTGGAAATTTCTTTTTCAACTATAGAAAAATCATGGGGAGATAATTCTTCTTTTCTCTTTAGGTTACGATTACAAACCAAAACATCTTTATACAATTTTAGATTTAATGTAAGAACAGTATTTTTTTTATTATTTGATTTTCCATTTACTACAACAGGTAAATATGCTCTACTCCCTTCTATTCTAATGCTTCTTTTATCATCAAATTGTAATGAAGACAGATTGATATCTTTAGGAGAAATAATAGAATATTCAATTTTGTTATATCCCTTTAATTGTGAATGTAAAATTTTCTCAATATTCATTGAAGAAGAATTATTTCCAAGTAAAAGGAGCGAAAATAATATGTTAATAATAGCTGTCATTTATCTTTTTAAATTATTTGCAGTTGACATCATATCTTCAACCGTTTTAACAGTTTTAGAATTAATTTCATAAGATCTTTGAGCAGAAATCATTGAGATCATTTCTTCAACAATATCTACATTTGATGATTCTAAATAGCCTTGTTGTATTTCACCAAATCCATCTTGACCAGGTTGCCCTAATAATGGGATGCCCGATGCTTCTGTTTCGCCATATAGATTATTACCTAAAGCTTTTAGTCCACCAGGATTTACAAATTTTGCAAGCTCTAATGTTCCTAATTCAATTGTATCACCACCATTTTCTTTTACAGTAATTACACCATCCGAAGAAATTCCAACACTCAAAACTTCTTCACTTAAAGTAAATCCGGGTTCTACAATATGCCCATCTGCAGTAACAAGTGATCCTTCAGATGAGATTTTTAACGAGCCATCTCTTGTATAAGCAAATGTTCCATCACTTTTTCTTACTTGGAAAAAACCATCTCCATAAATTGCCACATCCATTTGGTGACCAGTTTGTTGTAAATCTCCTTGTTGAAATATCTTTTGTGTCGAAGATGCTTTAACACCGCTACCAACTTGTATTTTGGCATTAGTTTTTTCTATTATCCCGGGAGAAAAGTTTTGTTGAGGATTAGCCGAAACTTCTTGGTACATCAAATCTTTAAATTCTGCTCTAGCTTTTTTAAAACTAGTTGTATTCAAGTTTGCAATATTATTGGAAATAACTTGTATATTAAGCTGTTGTGCATACATTCCGGTTGCTGCGGTTCTTAATGCTCTTGTTGACATTTATATTTCTCCTCTTAAACTTTTCCCATTTCTTTATATTGGCTTAACATTGCATCTAATGAAGTCACCATTCTTTGCGATGCTTCATAATCTTTTTGAAGTTGTATCATCGCTTGCATTTCTACAATTGCATTTGTGTTTGAAGATTCCAAATACCCATGGTAAATTTCAAAATCACTATCATTTGCTGGTGTATAGTATTTATCTGAATTATAAAACAATTGCCCTTCTGCCTTTATTAATTCTCGTTTATTTTCTACTGTTGAAATTTTAAGTTTTGCAACTATTTCATCACCAAATTTTAATTCACCATTTTTTAATATTGAGAGAGTATTTGTTTGATCAATTAAGTCATCTTGTAAATTTATTTCACCATCTTGTCCTAATACTTTGTAACCTTCTTTTGTAACTAAATAACCTTGTTCATCAATTTTAAAATCTCCATTCTTTGTTAGGTATTCACCCTTTTCAGTTTCAATAGTAAAAAATGCATTACCAGCTATTGCTGCATTCATTGGGTTGTTCGTTTCTACAAAAACACCTTCTGTAAAATCAGTAATTTTTTGTTGTCCTTTTTTTTCTTCTTCAAAAGTATCTGAAAAAGCTACCCCCCTTTTGAATCCCGTTGTATTTAAGTTTGCAAGATTATTAGCAACTATTTGAATATTTCTCATCTTGTTAAGCATTGCTGTTTCTGCATTATTTAATCCACGTATCATTATTTTCTCTTCGATTTTTTATTTATTGTCTTCATCACAAAATCTGTTACTTCTTTAGCCACCATTGTTATTATTCTATCTTCCTTGTATTCTTTTTCGAGTGATTTATTCAATATATAATTATTGCCATCTGTTATTTTATTTTGAATTCCATATTTTAATATTTTATTCATATATTTTTTTCTATGATACTAGCTTGTTAATCTTCTTATCTAGTTTGGGTAAAACAACTCCCTTCCTATTATCACTATTTAATTTAATATCACTTCTTATTCCCCAATTATTATATAAACTTTTATTAAGTGAATTAATTTCTTCATCACTAAATATCGATTCTTCTGCTATTGTATTTCCGACTAATAATTTATCTCTTAATATTCCTGTTAATTTAAAAGGTAAATCCTTATTTGTGAATTCTATTTTATACCTAACTTCATTTTGTGAATCAATTATTTTTTTTATGCTATAATTGACCAATATTAGTGATGTACCTTTTTCTACAAGTACAAAATCCGGATAGTAGTCGTACTCTTTAAGCATTGATTTTTGTAGAATATATTTTATACCATACTGAACAAAAGCATCAATACTTTCATTTAATTTATTCGCAGAAATATTATAATCATTCAATAATTTAATTAGATTTAAAATTGTTTCAACTTTATTTTGAAATGGAGTTAGGTTATTTCTTTTTTCACTATATATAAGTGTTGCGGTAATAGTTTTAATAAGATATTGAGGTAAATTTGAAAACAACAAGTTGTTAATAGAAGTTGATAAATGGTTACAAACCACTTCAAATTTGTCATCAAACAGACCATAATATAGATCTTCTATTAAGTCTTTTTGCTTATCATTGTTATACCATACTAAATTGATCAACAACGAAAGCTCTAAACCACTAACCTTAATATAACCCAATAATTCTGAGAGCATTAAAATTTTAGATTTGATTAAGATATTTCCTTCTTCAATAACTTGAACAATTATTTTTCTGATCATTTTCGTATTTGGTAGTTCAAGTTTTTTAATCACTTCATTAATAACTTCTGATTCATTTTCAATTAGAATTGAACTTAAACCTAATGAAAGAGAAAATGGATTTGATTCAATAACAAACGCAACTATTTCTTCTTTCAAAGGAATTTTTTCATCTAAGAATGCAATAAAAAGACGACCATCTATTAGAACTTTAACACCTTGTTCTAAAAATTCAAGGGGTACTAATTTTACAATAGTATTCTTTTTAGGAAGTTTTACAGAAGCACCGATGGAGCTTCGTACTCTAGTAATATCTTCAAAATTGATAATATTTCTTATATCATCTTTCATTTAATTTGATTTTGCAATTGTTGAATTTTTGCTGCTAAAAATAATTCTCCCTTAGCTACATTTAATTTTTTAGATAATCTTGTAATTGAGACCCCATTTAAGTTTTTAATATTTATTTTATTTTGTAATTCACTTCTTTCTGTACTTTTCTTATCATTTAATACAGGCAGAATTTTTTCGTCTCTAATTGCTTTAATATTATTTTTAAAGGTACTTCTACTTTCTACTTTTTTATCATCTTTAGTTTTTTTCCAATAGTATAGGATTAAAAACAACATCAATATTTCAAAAGAAATAATTCCAGTTGTAATCATGCCTTCAGTAAGCTCAATCCTTATAACAGGTTTTTCCGAATTATTACTTTGTGTTACCTCTTTTTTAATACTCATTTCATAGTCTTTTGGAGCATTATCTTGTCCTAAAACTATTGTTGCTAAAAAAGACGTTATTAAAATAATTTGAATTACTTTTTTCATTTTCTAATCTTACGTTTTAATGGAAACATCAATACAAGTGCAGCACCACTATTTTCGAACGAACCAATTTCAAGTTCGCCTTCGTGTTTCTTCATTAGATTTTTAATAATATTTATCGATAGATTCTGCTGCACATCATTTTCTTTGTCTTGAGAATTAATTTTATTTGTTGTAATCACTCTTAACAAGATATTATCTGCTTTAAATCTGGTTTGAATAATTACACCACCCTTTTTCACTTTATAGCTTTTAATTAGTGAAAATATATTGGTGAGTAATTGGTATATATAGTTTGGATGACTAAGTACTGGTGGTAAATCATTTTCAAAATCCAAAATATATTCTAGATTTGAGTTTTCAAGAGTTGACTTTACTAAATAGAAATAGTCATTAATTATGTTATTGATACTACACGGTTGAATTTTCACATCTTTCTGATTTACATCTGCAAATTTCACTAACCGACCAATTACATTTTTAACTTTACGTACTTGAGATTTAATATGATTTAGCTCAAGTTGTTTGTCTGTTTCATTTCTTAATAAGTCTACATTGCTCGAAATAACTTGTAACGGTGTTACAATATCTTCCACTATTCCTTCCGTCATTTCTCCAATGGCAGAAAGCCTAAAATCATTAGAAAGCTTTGCTTGATAGGTTTGTAGTTCTTCGTATGTTTCATTTAATTTTTCAGTAAGCTTAAGCTTCTCTAGCTTTCCAAGAACTAAATTCAAGAAAATATTTATACTTTTTTTCTCAAATTCAGATATGCTTTGGCTATCTAAAGAAGTAAGAATTGATAATAATCCATAGCTCTTAACATTATCATATACTGGAAAAATTAGATAAAGAAGTTTAGAACCTTCAGAATTATAACTGTCTAAATCTGGAACAGTAATAATCTTCTTATCGCTAAAAATTGTTTTGAAAACACCTTCTTTATTTAAGTGGTTCATTGTTTTTACAAGATCAGTCTCTTCTTCATCAATAGGGATTAATTCTTTTTTGAATTCATCATATACAAGTAATGCTAATCCTTTAACCGGAAGTATTCCTTTCAAGTATTTTAAGAACCTCGCCATTAGAATTTTTACATTTGTATCACCTTTAATTTCTTCTTCAAAACGAACTAAGTTTTGAATAAAGTATGAATACTTTTCTAATATTTGAAGTTCATTTGAACCATATTCAGGCTTAACGTCTTCATTTCTATAAAGTGATAAATCACTTATAGATTTATAAAAAGGTTCTGCCCTTAAAGTATTTTCTTTGTGTAAGATCATTATGCAAATAAGTCCGAATTAATTTCTGTTGTAAATAATTCTCTATAGCTTTCAACAAATGTTTCAAATTCTTCTTCCGAACCAAGACCTAAAACTTCAAATACTGATTTATCTAATTCCATTCCGCTATCTAGATAATAATTACCAACTTCTAACTTTTGAGTCATGTAATCAACCAAATGAACCAATGAAGTTAGTACATCTTTTTCAGGAGCTTCACTAGGTTTATGATGATATAAGATTGAGTTTGATAAATGTTCTGGCAAACTCCATTTGTTTGCTAAAAAATGACCAATTTCTTGATGATCCATTCCAAGTTGTTTCTTTTCACATTCTAGAATTGGAGTTTCATTATCTCTGAAATCATTAACGATTGCTTCAAAATCATTTTTGAAAAACTTATGTATAACAGGAAGACCTAAATCATGAAGTAAACCTGCAACAAAAGCTTCGCTACCAATTCTAAATCCTAAATCTTCAGCAACCCTTTTACAAGCTGTGCCTGTTAACATTGAATGCACCCAAAATGCATTTTGATCAAAATATTGATCTGATTTGTTCTTGAATGAATCTACCATGGTTAATGCAACAACAATATTTTTAATATCTTGATATCCAATAATTAGAATAGCAAAATCTATTGTTGAAACTTTTCTTGTTAACCCGTATAGCGGAGAGTTTGCAATTGATAATATCTTAGTTGACAATCCTTGATCTTTACCAATAATTTTACTTAAAATAGCAGTATTTGTTGAAGGGTCATCTAAGAGTTTAGACACTTCTAACATTGTAGCTGACATTGCTGGCAAATTGTATACATTAGACAATGCCAATTCTGATTTTTTTCTTTTTTCTTGATAAAGTTGTTCTTCCATTTTTTGTTACCCTTATGATATGCGACTATATATTTATTGCTTTTATTTGTTCTTCAAATAATTCTTTATAACTATAGATGAAATTTTCTAGATACTCTTCATCTCCTAATCTTAATATATCTATTATTTCCAGATCCAAAGTTGCAGTATCATCCCAATTAAAATCACCTATTAATAATTGTCTTGTCATATTATCTGCTAAATGAACAAGAGCTGTTAATTCTTTATTGTTTTCTGCTAATGATGGTTTATGGTGGAATGAAATTACATCTGCAATTGATTCCGGTAAATTCCATTTATCAGCTAAATATCTTCCTAATTCTTGATGTGTAATTCCAAGAAATTTTTCCTCAGCTTCTAAATAAGTCATTTCTTGATTACTTGTTGCTTCAAGAATTTGTTTGTATTCATCATTGAAAAATTTATATATAATTGGAATTCCTAAATCATGTAATAAACCTGCTGTAAAAACCTCACCACTTGTTTGATATCCTAAATCATCTGCAATTCTTTTTGCTGCAGCTGCTGTAAGAATTGAATGCAACCAATATTTTTTCTGATCAAATTTTCTATTACCAACTACCTTTAAAGTATCCATCATACTTAAAGCCAACACAATGTTTTTCACTTGATTGAATCCTAATACAACAATTGCAAAATCAATTGTGGCAACTCTTCTAGGAATTCCGTGTAAAGGTGAATTAGCAATAGTTAAAATTTTAGTAACAAGTCCTTGATCATTGCTTATCATTCTCCCTAGTATTGATGCACTTGTTTTAGGATCATCAATTAGATTAGAAACTTCTAAAATAATTTGCGGAACTGTAGGAACGTTGTAAACGTTAGAAAGAATTCTTTCTACCCTTCCTTTAGGTTCTTTTTTATTTTCGGTTTCCTTAGTCATAATTTCTTTCAATTTTCTTTTTTAATTCTTTCATAATTTTAGAATGTAATTGAGATACCCTAGATACTGTTATATCTAAAATTTTAGAAATCTCTTTGTAATTCATATGTTCATAATAATAGAGTGTTATAATTAATCTATCACGCTCATTAAGATTTTTAATAGCTTGAACTAATAATTCTTTCTTTTCTAAAGCATGGAATTCATCGTCAGGTAATTCATATTCAGAAGGGATAACATCTGAAAGTGAAAAACCATCTTCTGATTCAAATGGTTGATCTATTGATACATTTCTGTAAACAACCTTTGTTGGATCTTGATTTTGGTAATTCACACGAGGCTTAATCTGAAGTTTTCTTAACTCATCAATTATTTTTCCTCTTATTCTCTGAATTGCATATGTCTCAAACTTAGTTCCAAAATCTGGGTCAAAACGATCTATTGCTTCACTCAAACCTTCAACACCAAATTGGAAATAGTCTTTTTCCTCTACAACATTTAAATTCATAAATTTAGAATTGTGAATAACATAATGTACAAGATTAGTATAATTAACCATAATTTGCTTTTTCAAACCACTTGAAGGTTCAATCTTGTATTCTGTCCAAAGTGCGGCATTATCCATGTTACATTTTTCCTAATGGGTTAACTATAAATGTTTTTGTGTTTTTCTACTGATGTTTTATTTATTGCTCTTATCAATGAAAGAGCCAAAATTGTTAGCATTAAAGTTGCTACAAAAAATATTATGAATGATTTCAGTAATACATCTTCCACTATCATTCCTTGCTGACTAAAAATTATTATTGAGATACAAAATATCAATAAGCCTATATGTAATATTATTTTATTCATTTAAATCTCCTGCACTAGTAATGTCAAAGAGTATACCAACTTATTTTTGCTTAAATCTTCGTTTTTCGAGTATTTTGAGTACTTACGATAGAAACAGATGGTTATTATTAACCAATTGTCGGAATTCCTAACTTGCTGGATAATTCGCTAATCTGAGCAGATAATTCTGATTTAGGATTTGATATTTTTAATGGAATTTGCTCTTGAATTGATTTAATGGCATCGGCTGAAAAAGAAAGACTTCCAAGCTTTTTAATTCCAACTTTTAAAAAATGATTTGAAGCTTTTTCCAAATTTTCAAATGTTTCAAGTGCATTTTTTTTTGTAACACATTTATTTATAACAATATTAGGACTAACACTTGCTCCATTACTTTTTAATAGCTTTAAGATAACATATCCATCCATAACAGAAGTTGGTTCGGGTGTAATTACAATTAATACTTCATCAGATTTGAGCAAAGTTTGAATTGTTCCATTTTCAGCTCCAGAAGCAGTATCTAACAAAATTACATCATATTTTTTTGAGAAATTCTTCAATTCAGAAATTAAAAGATTCACTCTTTCCTCATCCAATTTTGGATGATCAACTTTGCCGGATTCACCTAAAATAATGTCTAGATTCTCGGAATAATTGTATACAATATCTTGTAAATCTTGATTAAATGTTAAATAATGGTAGATTGTTTTTTTTGATGAAATATTAAATAAAACATTCTGATTCGCCATATTAATATCAAGATCAACTAATAAAACATTTAATCCATTATTGGCTAAATCTACTGCCATATTACTTGCTACAAAAGATTTTCCTGTTCCACCTTTACCAGATGTAATTGCAATTATTTTGCACGAATTTTCCGGGTCCTTATCTGATTGAATTAAACCATTAAGTTGATATAACCTTTTAGCTTGCCCTAACATCAGTTAATATTCCCAGAATAAATCATATTTGCAATAAACTCACTATCGGCAGCAATTATGTCATCCGGAATGACCTGCCCATTTGTTAAATATTTTATAGGAACTTTAATTTCATTAACCAGATTCAAAATATTTCCAAAAGAAAATGCTTCATCTAATTTTGAAAAAACTAATGCATCATAATTTAAAACTTTGAATTTCTTAGCTACATCAAGCATTACCTTAAAATCACTAGTGCTATTTAGTACTAAATATGTTTCATCAATCCTTACTTTAGTTAAAAATTGATTTATTGATTCAAGAAGTTTTTTGTTATTTTGACTTCTACCAACAGTATCAATAAAAACTATATCTTTATTTTTGAATTTCTTCATAAACTTTGAAATATCATTAGGTTCATAAGCTACAAGAAAATCAATATTACTTATCTCTGAAAATATTTTTAACTGATCTAAAGCTCCAAGTCTGTAGGTATCAATAGAAATAAGTCCAATATCAAGATTATGTAGTATTTTTGAAATAACCGCAAGTTTTGCTATGCAAGTTGTCTTGCCAACACCTGTAGGTCCAACAATTGATATTACTTTTGGTTTTTCTTGTTTACTTAATTCAAACTCACTTGTTGGAATCATTGATCCTAATGTAGATATTAAGTAATCTTCTTTGTTTGCTTCACCAACAAAAGGGGTGTATTGACCAATTTTTTCAATTATTGTATTAGCGATTTCCAACTTAATATCTTTGTCTAAAAGCTCATCTTTGATTTTATCTAAATTAGCATTTGTTTTGGGAACAACTTTTCTAATCTCTTTCTTTTTAGAACGAATATTGTTTTTAGAAGAAACTCCATAAATTTTCTCAGTCAATTTTTTCATCTCTGTTTGAAAATCTTGAACCTTTGAAACTTCTCTTCTTTCTTCAACAACTTCTAAAGATTCTTCCTCATCAATACTGGCAGTAATTTCAAACATCTTCTGTTCAACACCATTAGCAAAACTATCTATAACCTTGGTACTTAAAACAATTGCATCTTCACCAAATTCTTTTTTCATTTCGGCAATTGCTTCTTTTAATGTTCTTGATTTAAATTTCTTTATCTGCATCCTAAACCTCAATTTTTCCAATAAATTCTACTTCAATATTAGCAGGTAATTCTGTAAATGAAAGAACCACAACATCTGGGAATGTTGAGTTTATTAGTTTAAATAAATATGGGCGAATTGTTGCTGATGTTAACAATATTGGTAAATAACCTAAAGTTTTAAATGATTCCATTTGCTCACTTATTACGCCATTTAATTTGGCTAACATATCAGGTGTTAATCCTAAGGTTTGGGTAGCATCTCCTTGTTGAGCCAAGGAATTTGTAATATGTTCCTCTAAGGCTTCACCAACTGCCGCAACATGAATAACACCATTAGTATCTTTGTATAGCGTAGCAATTGTATCACCTAATGAATGCCTTACATACTCTGTAAGCACTTCAATATTTTTTGTTACTTTCGAGTAATCAATTAGAGATTCTAATATTTGAACAAGATCTTTTATAGGAATAAGTTCTTTTAGTAAACTTTGTAAAACTTTTTGAATTGTTCCTAAAGGTAACGATTCCGGGCTTATATCTTCAATAACTGCCGGATAATCTTCTTTTAGATTTTCTAACAATTGTTTAACTGATTGTCTTGATAATATTTTATCGAAATTTTTCTTAATAGTTTCTTGTAAGTGAGTTGAAAGAACTGATACCGCATCAACAACTGTATAACCAATTAACTCAGCTTTATCTTTTTCTTCCTCCAATATCCAAAATCCATCTAAATCAAATGCTGGATCTCTGGTTGGAACACCACTTAATTTTTCAGTAATTCCCCCCGAATTCATTGCTAGTAATCGATCAGCAAAGATTTCATATTGAGCTACAACATTTCCCTTAATTTTTATAATATATTCATTAGGTCTAAGTTGTAAATTATCTCTAACCCTAACTGGAGGAACTAAAACCCCAAATTCTAAAGCAACAAATTTTCTTGTAGAAGAAATTTTTTGAAATAAATTACCTCCTTGGCTATCATCAACAAGAGAGATAAGTCCATAACCAATTTCTACTTCAACCGGATCAACTTGTAAATATCCTTCAACTTTTTCTTCATTATCTTCTGTTTCAACTTCTTCTTCTTTTCCTTCAGGAATTTGTACTTTCTTTAAGTTCTTATTTACCATAACGGTTGTAGCAGCAAGTCCACTACCTAAAAGCATAAAAGGAATTGTTGGCATACCCGGAACCATAGAGAACAACAATACAGCACCAGCAACCGTTCCTAGAACTCTTGGATTAGAAAACAATTGAGTTTTCATTTGGCTATCCATTGCTTCACCGGATGTACTTTTTGTAACAACCATACCGGCAGCAGTAGCAATTAGTAGTGCGGGAACTTGAGAAACCAATCCATCACCAATAGTTAGAATAGTATAGTTCTGTAAAGCATCGGTTATTGAAATGCCTTTTTGAACAACCCCAATAACAATACCACCAATTATGTTTATTGCATTTATTATTAAACCAGCAATTGCATCCCCTTTTACAAATTTTGAGGCACCATCCATTGATCCAAAAAACTCTGCTTCTTTTGCAATATCATCTCTTCTAGTTCTAGCTTCTTGCTCAGTTATAATTCCACTATTCAAATCAGCATCTATTGCCATTTGCTTACCAGGCATTGCATCTAATGTAAATCTAGCAGAAACTTCCGAAATTCTTCCTGAACCTTTAACAATTACCATAAATTGAATTATGACCAGAATTAAGAATACTATAAATCCAACTACATAACTTCCACCTACAACAAAATTTCCAAAAGTTTCAATTACCTTTCCGGCATATCCATCAATTAATATCAGTCGGGTAGAACTAATATTTAAAGACAACCTAAATATTGTAAGGACAAGTAACAAACTTGGGAAAGCAGAAATTTCTAATGGTGAATTTATATATAGCGATGTAATAAGTATTAAAATTGCTAATGTAATATTAATAGCAAGAAAAAAGTCTAATATAAATGATGATAATGGAATTATCATCAAACCTAAAATAAAGATTACTCCAAATGCAAAAAGTATGTCGGTATTTTTTAATATTCTCTGTAACATTAGATTATACTATTTTTTTTCTTTTCTTTTTTAAGATTAAATATATAAGCTAGAATTTGAGCAACAGCCTGGAACAAATCCTCAGGTATTTCTTGTCCAACTTCGCATGATTTATATAGTGCTCTTGCTAATTGTACATTTTCATGTAAAGGTACATCATTTTCTTTAGCAATCTTCTTGATTTTTTGAGCCACATTATCCATCCCTTTCGCAACAACTTTTGGTGCAGCAGATTTTCCAACATCATATTTAAGAGCCACCGCAAAATGAGTCGGGTTTGTAATTACAACATCAGCAGTTGGAACATCTTCCATCATTCTTTTAAGAGCCATTTCAAGTTGTTTACCCTTAATTTTAGATTTTATTTGCGGATCACCTTCAGTTTGTTTACTCTCTTCTTTAACTTCTTGCTTAGTCATTTTCATATCATTTTTGAACTTGTATCTCTGGTAAACAAGATCTGCAAATGCTATTACCACATAAACCAAAGAAACTCTCCACAAAAAGTCCAATGCATTATCCATCATATAATTCAATATTTCTGGAATTGTTAGATTAACTAAACCCACAGCATTTAATATCATATCTTGTAAAATGAAATAAGAAAAGCCACCTACAACAACCAATTTTAATATTGATTTTAACAATTCTACAAAGGGCTGAGCTGAAAAAAACTTATTCTTTATTCCAGTAATAGGATTTAAATTATTAAGTTTTGGTTTTAATGCTTTAGGTGTTATTTTAAAACCTACTTGCCCATATCCAACTGCAAGTGCAACAAGCATAATAGAAAACACTACAGGAAAAACAGTTGTAATAAAAAAAATAAATGCTTGAGTAGCATAAATACCAAGTACATTAGCAGTTAATTCTAAAGTATCTAAAGAAGAAAAAATATAATTCGATAAACTTCCCAATTTACTACCGATATGATTTTTTGTTAAAAACAGAACCAATAAACCAGTTGAAAATACAGCAAGAGAATTAATTTCTATACTCTTTGGAACTTGTCCTTCCTCTCTTGAATCAGCTAGCTTCTTCCCTGTTGCTTGTTCGGTTTTTTCTTGTCCGTCTTTCTCAGCAGCCATTTAATTACTCATTATTTTTATTACTTCAAATAATTTTTCTTCGTAGGTGTACATTAAATTTCTGATCATGTATATATATATTGGCATAATTAATCCTAAAAGAAATATGCCTAAAGTAATCTTTAGAGGTAGTAAAACAAAGAATACTTGAAATGACGGACTTACCCTAGAAATAATACCACTTGCTATGTGAACTAAAAAGAAAGCTACTATTATGGGAGAAGCTATTTTTATTGACAAAAGAAAAACTGAACCTGTTAAGGTTATCAGCATATCTAACAAAGGCTTCGAAACTTCAAAACTTCCTATAGGTAATAATGTAAATGAGTAAGTAATTGATTCTATTATAAAGTAATGTCCGTCTATTAAAATAAATACTATTACCGCCGCCAAATTTAGTACTGTTGCAATAACACTACCATCACTCCCTGTTACAGGATCAAACATGGTAGACATTGCTAATCCCATATCACGTCCAATTAACAAACCTGCAAAAGAAATACCTTGAAAAACTAAATTAAGAGTAAAACCCAAAATTATACCAATAAAGACTTCTTTAACACCGTTGAGAAACAACAGAACGAGACTATCATTTACCTCATAATTATATTCTGAAATACTAAAAAATATTATGTATGTTATTATAACTGCAAGTCCTAATCTTGCAAGTGTGGGAATATTGTTGCTATTATATATAGGAGCAAATATAAATAATGCAACTAATCTTAAAAATATCATTAATCCAGTTAAAAAATCGGTTACTAATATTTCTGTCATTTAGCTACCGTAATTATAAGATTAAAAATTTTATGAGTAAAAGCAATCAGCTTATCAGCCATAAATGGCAAAGTCAAAATTATTGCAATTGCTGTAATAATTATTTTAGGAACAAATGTAAGGGTTTGTTCTTGAATTGAAGTTGCAGCTTGAAAAATAGATATTATTACACCTATAACTAACCCTGCTCCTAAAACAGGTAGTAAGATTAATAATACAGTAAAAAATGCTTCACTAAGAATTTCAATTATTAGATCTATACTCATTTAAGAAATGCTCCTTACAACTGAACCTATAACTAAACTCCAACCATCTACAAGAACAAACAATAATATTTTGAATGGCATCGATATCATCATAGGGGGTAACATCATCATTCCCATTGACATTAGAATACTTGCTACAATCATATCTACCATTATAAATGGTATAAATAGAAAGAATCCTATAATAAATCCTGCTCTTAATTCACTTAATACAAAAGCCGGAATTAATATCTGAATACCTAGTTCTGATTGATTATTGGGTCTTGGCATTTTAGCTAATTCAAGGAAAAACTTTAACTCTTCTGGACGTGTATTTTTTAGCATAAAAGTCTTTAAGGGTTCAACTCCTTTTTCATAAGCTTCTTCATAATTTATTTCTTTATCTAAATAAGGTTGTAATGCTTTTTCATTAAACTCGGTCCATGTGGGAGTCATAATAAAAAGTGTAATAAACAAAGCAACACCTGCCAATAATTGGTTTGGAGGCATTTGCTGTGTACCCATCGCATTTTTTAAAAACTGAAAAACAATTATTATTCTTAAATATGATGTTGTCATTATTAAGATTGAAGGAGCTAATGACAAAATTGTTAATAATAGGAGTAATTGCAATGTAACTGCCAAATCTTCCGGATTTTCAGAAGTCCCGACATTTATTCCAATATTGGGCAATGGAACACTTTGTGCTTGAAGCGTAGAGTGGCTAAAAAATATGAAGCAGAAGATGGAAGTTATGAGCATTAAACGTTTCATTTAATTCCCATATTTTTTTTTAACAATTGTAAAAAATTTGGTTTAACCGATTCTATATTATCTGAATTATCATTCAGATCTTCTTCAGAATTTAATTTATCAATTAGGTTAACCGATTGGTCGGAAACACCAAGCAAGTAAACAGAATTATTATATTTAATTACAGAAACAAATTTCTTTGGAAGTATAGTTTGTGTTGAAAGAACTTGAATTCTTGATTCAGAACTTCCTTTGTTATCAAATGAATACATATACTTTTTAACAAGGTACAATGTTCCATATAGTATTCCCATCATAACACCGAGAATTAAAAATATTTGAGCTATATCCCAAGTACTCATGCTTTCAATCCATTAAGTCTATCTTGCGTATCTAATAAATTAGTAATTCGAATTCCAAAATGTTTATCAATAACAACTACTTCGCCTTCAGCTATTTTTTTGTTATTAACAAAAACATCAACTGGTTCACTTGCTAGTTTTTCCAACTCAATTACATACCCTCTTTCAAGTTCGAGAATATCTTTAATTTGCATTTTTGTTCTACCCAGTTCTATATAAACATTTAATTGTAAGTCTTTAAGGAACTCAAGTTTATCATCATCAAAAAAGCCTTTCTTTTTTGATTCATCGAATTGGGGAAAATCTGCAACACTAGCATTTACATTTTCACCATTTTGTGCCGCTTCTAAATTAGCCAACATTTGAGCTTCGGCTTCAGCTTCACTAATATCTACATGTTGTTCGCTATTATTAGCAGTTTCATCAAGATTTTTTTCTTCTTTTTCTGCCATTCTAATTTTTCCTTATATCTACTCTCTTTGTAATTCTTACTGCTTTATGGTTATTTACAACTCCGGATATACCATTAAACATATGTTTTTTTTCAACACTAACTTTTATTTCGTCACCAATTTTTTTATTAAGTGTAATCACATCACCAATTTTTAATTTAATTAACTGATTAAATGAAATTGATGATTTCCCAAATTCAACGTTTAGATTTAATTCTGTTTTTTTAAGATGATTTGTTAAAATATTTTGTGCTGTTGTACCATGGTATTTTAATGGTCGTATTGATGATAAATTTTGACTATTTAATTTTGATAATATTGTATCAAATGCATAAGTAGCAAAACACAAATTCATCATATAACTTTCTTCGCCAATATGAACTTCAAAAGTTATCAAGAGAACACTTTCACTCTGAGAAGTTATTTGAACAAAGTCTATATCGGGTTCAAACTTATCTACTTTAAATGTATAGTCACCAATAATTTGCCATGCTTTACCTAAATCTTGTAATAATTTATGAATTACAACCTCTAGTACTTTTTGTTCAATTGGAGTTATTACTTGAGAACCTTTATCACCTTTTCCATTACCACCTAATAATCTATCTACCAATGTAAAAGCAAATTCCGGACTAAATTCCAAAATCCCCTTAATGTCAGTATGTTTAATATCAAAGGTAAATAAACATGCAGGATTTGAAACTGATAGTACATATTCAGAGTAATATATTTGATCTACAGAAGTAACATTACAACTTACTATAGATTGTAGTTTTGACATTAAAAAGGAACTAAACATTTCTGCAAAGTTTTCATTAATATTCTGAATAGTTCTTAATTGATTTTTAGAAATTCTATTTGGAAGTCTAAAATCAAATGGAACAACCTCTTTATCCACTACCTGAGAAGTATCTTCTGTTTTTTCTGCACCCGAATTCAGTAGCGCATCAATTTCTTGTTGTGATAGTACTTCAGCCATTTTAATTTATTAAGTATTTACTGAAATAAATATTTTTTACTTTAGCTTTTGGATAAGCTTTGTTAATCTTATGCTTAAGCTCTAACTTCAAAGAATCTTTTAACTCAATTCTACTTAGAACACCTAAACTTTTTTGAGCAACTGTATTAATAACCATATCTTTAATTATAACTTCATTTTCTTTAAGCATTGCAAGCTTTTCTTCACTTTTCACTCCAAAACCAACAGAAAGTAGTAACAATTTTTGTCCACTTGTACCAGCAGGATTTATGATTAAGTCTTCTATATTAAAAATATGTTGAGCAGTATGTCCTTCTTCGCCTTCTTCATCTTCATGTTCTTCTTCATCCTCATCCTCATCTTCGTGTTCTTCTACATTTTCTGAATCATGTTTACTAAAAGAAGCAGGAGCACTTTTTACAAGAAAAGTTGCTGTTATAAAATATACTAGAACAAGTTGTACAACAAAAAGAGGCAATCCTATTAAAATAACTTTAAAATTGAATCCTTTCTTTTCAGTTTTATCTTTTTTTTCTTTTTCTTCAGCCATTTATATTTCTCCAATTTTCATTTATTTATTCAATTGGTGTGCCATTGAATATTTAAAGAAATTATACTAAAAATAACTAAAAACGACTTTTTAACTGTTTAAGGTAAGATTGAGGGATGTGTAATATTAGCCAATTGAAGACTTCTGATAAATTACAGGTTAAAAATGAGCTACATTAATTTTCATGCTTTGTCATATTTAAATGACAGTTTTTTTTACAATATAATGGGGATCAATTTCTTAATCCCCATTATTTATTATTATTACTATCTAACTAAGTTTGTAATTTCTTGTAGTAATTCATCAGAAACTGTAATTACTCTAGAGTTTGCTTGGAAACCTCTTTGAGATACAATCATTCTTGTAAATTCTTCGGAAAGATCAACATTCGATTGTTCTAATGCTCCGGATTGCATTGTTGTATTACTTGATTCTCCGGGTTCACTTACAAAAACTTCACCAGAGTTAGCAGAGATAGTGTACATATTCTCACCAACACTAGTTAAAGCACTTTTATTGGGGAATGTAGCAACTAAAATTTGAGCTAATTTTCTTGAGGTCCCATTCGTAAAAACACCTTCAATAAAACCATACTGATCGATACTAACATTTTGTAAAGAAGCAGCTGCCGAACCATTTTGTGATAGAGCAGAAACTACTGAATTATCCGCACTTTGAGTAATTCCACTAAATTCTTTCCCAAAATCTAATTTAATAACCTGTTGAGAAGCACCACTAGAAGGTGCAAATGTTATTGAAGGAACACTTGGTGCAATAGAAGCGATAGATCCATCAGCATTAAAAGTAATAGTACCTCTATTGTCTCCTAATGTTCCACTTTCAGCTGGTAACTCTGTATTCCAGATCCAATTATTATCATCTATCTTTGTAAAAGTTAATTCAAGATTATGAGCATTCCCTAATGAATCGAAAACAGAAATATAACCACTAATAATGGTAGGCTCTCTATTACTATCAACAATAGAATTTATTGTACTACTTGTTCCTTGAACAACTTGAGTAGGATCATATTTAAAATCAATTCCTAATTCTGTATTTTGAATTGGTATAGCTGCAGGAGCTACATCATTTAATTTTAACATTCTACCACCATTTGTATCAGAAGGATTAAATACTGCGGTAACTGTAGTTGCAGCAACAACTTCATTACCTTTTGCATCAGTAACATTGTATGTTATATCATAGGTATTATCTGCTGTCTTTGAATAAGTTGTTTGGAAATTATATTCATTTCCCAATTCATCATAAATTATATTAGATTCTGTAACTGATGCACCTACTACTATATCTTCATCAATTTTTCCAGATTGAACATATTCTTCGGATCTTGTAACTGTTGCAGTACTATCTAAATTACCCCCCCAAGAAATTTCTGTTGTTGCTACAGCAGGAAGTCTTAAATTTGTATCTATCATAATATTTTCTAAATTATTCCCTGGAGGAATTTTACCATCATCTGTTGCAACCTTACCTTGTACAATAGCACCATTACTAGAATTAACTAATTGTCCATTAGCATCAAAAGAAAATGAGCCGGCTCTTGAATAAAATCTTTCACCATTTTTTTCAAGAATAAATAATCCCTCGCCTTGCAATGCTAAATCTGTTGTAATACCTGTTGTTTCAAATGTCCCTTGGTTCCAGTTTGTATCAACTGAGGCTAGTTTCATTCCTAAACCAACTTGAAATGTATTTGTACCTCCAGAAGTATTTGTTGGATTTGTACCAAATGTTAAAAACTGGTTAAATGTATCACTAAATGTTACTCTACTGCCTTTAAATCCAATAGTATTAACGTTAGCAATATTATTACCTATTACATCTAACATTGATTGATGATTCTTAATTCCGGAAACACCGGAGAATAGAGAATTAATTAATGACATGATAAACCTCCTAAGGTTTTAGTTAAACTGATTCAACGTCAATCGGTCGGTTGAATCGAGGGCGTCCTTTGAAGGTCCCGCCCAACTATTTTAGTTATTTAATTTTTTTAATTAATTACGTTGCAAATACAACACTATCAATATTGGTAAAAATGTTTTCTGAACTTTTTTGTACATCTAAAGCTGTAATTACTGTCTTATTAGGAATATTAACAATAAAAGCTCTACTATCCATCATTACTAAAGAATCTTTTGCACCTTTAGCTTCAGCTTTGTTTACTGCGTCCTGCAATTTGTTCATATCTGTATTAGAAAGCTCAAGCTCTCTAGATTCAATTCTTTTATTTGCATGATTTGAAAACTTAAGTTTATCAAACTCATTCTGAAAGATTGAATCAAAACTATTCTTTCCTTCAACTATTTTGTTTACAGGGTGCTGCGGTTTTACAACCGGAACAAAAGGTACATTAATTCCATTAATTACGTTAGCCATTTAGTTTACCTTTCAATCACTTCCTAGTTTTATATTATTTAATTATTACTATTTCTAAGTACCTAAATTATTTATGCCAAATGTTCTGTGGCCCTTTCAGTTTTCGTCTTTGAAACCATTGGGAGCAGTTTCGTCACCTTCTGCACTCGCCATACTATTTGTAGAACCCAGTACTTCAAATACTTCTGATATATCATATTCAAGCCCGTTGACAACTAATGTTGTTCCTTCTGCCGAATATCTTACTGCATTTATAGGTCCGACAAAGTACTGCGGAACTTTCATTTCAGTTAAGTTATTGTTTGTTGCTTCAATTTCTACTTTGTAATTACCTGGAGAAACAGTCTTACCGTTATTATCGGTAAAATCCCAAGATAGTTTATACTCACCCATTGAAGTATCAAGGTCATCGAAAGTTTTAACCAACCTTCCATTGCTATCATAAATTTTCACCGACACATCATGTGAATTTGCAATAAGATCATAGCCTATTGTTACTTTATCCTGCCCTTCATAAGGAACAGTATTTCCAGCTATTTTCACTTCATTTCCTATTAGTGCTGCGGTCATTGAATTATTTATTGATTGAGTCAATAAATAGTTAGCATCAAGACTCATATTTAAAGTGTTGTTTATATTAGTCATTTGTTCTAAACTACTAAACTGAGCCAGTTGTGCAGAATAGTCAGTTCCATCTAATGGTTCCAATGGATCTTGATTTTGTAATTGTGCAAGCATCAATCTTAAAAAAGCATCTTTATCTAAAGCATCATTTCTTTCAGTTGCAAACTGTACCGCACTATTATCCGTTGTTGATGATATTCCATCTACCATATTTTCCTCCTATGCTAAATACTCGTAAGTATTATAGCCTAATGATTTTTTTTGACTTTCTTCTTTGACCTCTCCCACCTGATCATTATCTTGAAAATCTTCCATTTTATTATTTATTTTTTCTTCTGTATCATTTTTATTTTGCTGTTTAGAATATCCTAAAGAAATATTCAGAGAGTTTAATTGAACTCCACTATCTTTTAGTTCCTCATGCAACTTAACTATATTCTTTTCAATCAATTGTTTAGACTGTTCATTATCAACTTCTATTTTAGCCCTCATTACATGGTCAGCAGTATCTAAAGTAATTTTCATTTTTCCTAAGTGTTCAGGATGTATGTCAAATGACAAACTACCCTTCTCTTGCTTAGAAATAAACTTTGAAATTTCTTTAATTACTTCAGCAGAGCGAACAACTTGTATACTTTGTTCATGACTTATTTTTTGTGTCTTACTACTTAAATCGTTGGTGAAGATTCCTTCTTTTCCCAAAATATGGTGAAAATGACTTTCCTTGGTTTTACCTTTTGTAAAAGTACTTCCCGTTACTGAATTCTTAAAAGGATTTTTTAAGTTCTCTTCATGCGATTCTGTATTTTGATTAAATGAATTTTCGCTAGGCTGTTGTACATCAAAATTTCTCATTGAAGATTCGCCATGTTTACTTACTGATTTTACACCATTTTTTACTTTTACAGATACTTTTTTATTCTTTTCTACTTGCTCGCTAGATTTTCTTTCAACTCCTACAGCTTGTTTGCTAGCAATTTTAGATGTTTCAGAACTCTTTATGTAATCATTCTTTAAAAGTATATCGTTTTGCTTAGAATCACTTTTGCTTGGGGATACTTCTTCTTTTACAACATTATTCTGTATTGTTTTTTCGGTACTTATTTTTGAATTATCATAATTTGTAGACTTAGATAGTTTTACTTCTTGATTAGCTTCTTGCTTTATTACATTATTCTGAGTAGACTTTTCAGAAGTAATTTTTGTATCCTCATAATTTATGGATCTAGATAACTTCGTATTCTGATTAACTTCTTGTTTTATTGTTTCAGAAAACTTTTTATTTACTTTTTCATCTATATTGTTATCATTTTTTATGTTATTATCTTTTACAGATTTATTAACAAACAAATTCTTTTTACTATTTATGTTTTCCAATTCTTTCAATTCTACTTTAGAATTTTCTTTCACATTTTGATTCGATTTTTTATTAGGAATAGATTTTATATTGGACTTAGTAAGCTTTTCTCCTTCTTTGAATTCACTCTTTATTGAAGTAAGGTCAACATTTTTTTTAGTCACTTTATTTATATCCGAATTAGCAACTTTATTTGCTTCTTTTGAATTATTATTTTGAGTATTACTCTTTATTTTTTTACCGGTCTCAATATTATCTTTATATTCAAGGTTATTTAATACTCCATTTACTTTTGAATTTGTCTGTTGTAATTGAGTTTTATTAATGTTTTTAATTTCAGAATCAATATTTTCAGTTTTAACAGAAGATTTATTTACAGCATTTTGCGTAGTAACATTGGTATTTTTATTAAACAAATGAAGCTTTTGATTTTTATCTATAGATTGATTGTTGAAATCAATTCTTCTTAATTCATTTGGAATTCTAACACTTTTAACTTCATTTTTCCGGATTGTCTTTTCTAACTCCAAGCCACTAGTTTGTTTTTTTACTATAGTAATTTTACTTACACTATAATCTTTTGTGTCATTCTTACTTTGAACTAATTTTAAGTCATTACTCTTTATAGTATTTTCTATAGAACTAGAATCTTTTGTTTTAATCTCACTAGGAATAAAACTAACTTTTTCTAAAGGTACTTTTTCAGTATTATTTGCATCACCTGAATTTTTAAGTAGATTTAAATTCTGTTGTAAACCTACATTTGTTTTAAGACTTTTAGTTAAAGAAGAGAATTCTTCTCGTCCATGTTTAAATGAATAAACGCTTAAAGTTGGTTTGGTGGATTTTTCATCATAAATTTCAGATGAAGTTAATAATCCTTTCTCAGTTTTAACATTTCCTAATAATGATTGTTTTATTCTATTAAGTGTACTAGCATCCTTCTGTTTAACTAAAGATAATAATTTTTGTTTTTGAGGGACCACCAAGGTTTGAACTGTTATTTTACTATTCTCTGTCTTTGTAGAAGCATCTTGAATTAGTTCTAAATTAACTGCTGATTTTTCATCTTCTAAGCTCAGTAACAAACCTGATTTATCATTTATATTTTGTGCAATTATATCAGCACCAATCATAGAATTAACAAATTGCTTCAATTCACCTTTTAACGGTTCTTTGCTTATATATGATACTACTTTCTCATCACCAACAACAACATCTTCATTTATCAATAATTGTGCAATATCAGCAGGAAGAATTTCTGCTAAATTCTGTTTCGCTAGTTCAGTATCTGCATCCAATAAGAATTTTAATTTCAATTGTACTGTTTTTTGATCTCCTTGAATGGCAAGATTCAAGTTATCCTCTACCAAACCTTCAACATTTTCAGAGATACCAACCTTTTGATCTTTTGCAGGATTCATAACAACTTTTACAATATCAGAAAATAAATACTTGTTTCCAGCAAGTTTATTTTGGTTTGCAGTTAAAAATTTACCGTTACTATTTTCTGTTATAAATAATGGATTAAAAATCATTTTTTTGCCCTCGTTAATCTTTTAACTGTACTTACATCAAGACTTGAAAGAATTTTAGCTGCTTTTTTGTTCTTCATTGAATACAAAATTTCTCTAGCTTCATTTTCCGGCAAAGTACTTAATAATTCACCAGCCTTTTTAACATCCATCGCTTCATATAGCTTAATTGTTGATTCCAGCCAAGCTTTATGATCTGCTTTCTGTTTTTTGTTCAATTGTTCTTTTAAGTGATTAATTTCTGAATCCTTTTTATCTAATTCACTCTCAATCTTATTTAACTCTCCTTTTGTTGAGTTAAGGTTAGCTTCAAGCTCTTTAGCTTTTTCTTCAACTGAAGCATGAACATGTAGTGAATCCAAAAGTGCTAAACTATCTGCAATTGCAATACTGTCTGCTATTGCAGCTTCCACTACAGCTTTTTCTCTGAAATCAAATTCAAACATGTTCATATATTTATTATTTAGAATATATACCCCCACTGTGGTACCAATAAATGCTATAATAAATATTACTGCATAGATTATAATACTTTTCACTTTATCAATCCTTAATAAATTCTTTAACTGCTATTTCGTCCATTTCATTTTGCTCTAATTTCTCTTGTGCAATTTTGAAATCATCAAAATGTTTTTCTTCAAGTTTTTCAAATGTTTTTGTTTCTTTTGATTTTTGTATAAGTTCTTCTAACTTCTTTTTTTTCTCAATATTTTTTTTATTGATGTATTCTTTAAGTATCTTAATTTGTTCGTTTAAATAGCTTTCATATTTTTCATAAAAATGAAGATCGTTCAACTTTATATATTGTGATTCTAATTTCTTAACCTTCTGTTTTCTTTTCAAAATCTGAATATTCGTTATTTCTTTATTTGCATTAGCAATATCAAGTTCAATTACAGCTAATTCTTTCTGTACTTTTTTTTCAAACCTCTGTTTTATTTCTTTTATTGCCTTAAACTTGTATTTAAATTTTGCCATCTACTAACCCAAAGGTTTTTCTATTAAACTATTTAGTCTCTTTATAGAATCTAAATAGTCAGCTCCCTCATTTATATCTTGCTTTAGAAACACTCTCAAAGAAGCTATTTTACTTAAAGCATGATCAATCTGAGGATTACTCCCTTTTACATAAGCTCCAATATTTATTAAATCCTCTGCTTCATTATAAGAAGCTAAAATTTCGTTAAACTCCATAGCTCTACTACGATGATCAGCCGGAACAATATCTGGCATTACCCTACTAACACTTTGTAAAGGATCAATTGCCGGAAATTGCCCTTTATTTGCTAACTTTCTGGAAAGTACAAAGTGACCATCAAGTATAGATCTAACATTATCAGCAATAGGATCACTCATATCATCACCATCAACTAAGACAGTATAGAAGCCTGTAATACTACCCTGCTTAGAAGTACCTGCACGTTCTAATAATTTTGGCATTACTGCAAAAACCGATGGAGTATAGCCTTTAGTTGTAGGCGGTTCTCCAATTGTTATTCCTACTTCTCTCTGGGCATGAGCAAATCTAGTAACAGAATCCATCATTAGAACAACGTCTTTACCTAAATCTCTAAAGTATTCTGCAATTGTTGTTCCTATATAAGCGGCTTTAATTCTTGCAAGTGATGGTTTATCGCTAGTAGCAACTACAAGAACTGACCTTTTTAACCCTTCTTCACCCAAGTCTTTTTCAATAAACTCTTTTACCTCTCTTCCTCGTTCACCGACCAATACAATAACATTTATATCTGCACTTGTATTTCTGGCAATCATACCCATCATTACACTTTTACCAACACCGCTTCCTGCAAATATTCCAACACGCTGTCCTTTCCCAACAGTTAATAATCCATCAATTGCACGCACACCCGTTTGTAAAGGTTTTTCAATTCTTGTTCTAGTTAAAGGATTTGGTGGTTCTCTATACGCATTCCTAATTGACGCATATTCTATATCTCCCTTACCATCAATAGGATTTCCAAAACCATCAATCACTCTTCCAAGTAACTTTTCTCCTACTCCTACAGAAAAACTTTTTCCGGTAGATATAATTTCACAAGATGGAGCAATATTCTGAATTTCACCAAGAGCAATTGATAGAACACGACCTTGCTTAAATCCTACTACTTCCGATTTGCATATGTGCTTTCCTGTTCTATCAACTATATCACAAATCTCACCAAGAACTACATTGGGTCCGATTGAAACAATTACAAAGCCAATCACATCTGTAACCTTGCCATTCATTTTAATTGGTTCGGCATAATCTATAATTCTAGTGTATTCTTGTAATATTTCTTCAGTATATTCTGTCATTCTATTTCTTTACGCATCATTTTACTTTCTAATTCTCTTGTAATTTCATAAATCTGAGAATCTATTCTTGCATCTAAAGAGCCAATATCAGATTCAATTAAGCACCCACCAACTTGAATACTTTCATTTGGCTCGAATCTTATTTTTGTTATTCCACTTGATGCTAAAAATTCTTTATTGCTTTTATTTATTAGTTCAAAATCTTTCTTATTTAATTTTACAACTATATCATTTGCTCCAATCAGCTTAGTTAATTGTTGATCAAGAATTTTTGTAATAAGTGCATTTTCTTCTAATTCTTTTTGAAGTATTTTTTCGGCGATTTTATGAGAAACTTTTATAACAAGTTTGTGAAAATCACTTTCAAAACTTTTATATCGTTCTTCAAAATTTGCCATAATGTTATAAAAATCTTGCGATTGCTCTAATAATTCTTTTGAGTGTTTTTCTTCTAAAGCTACTTTAGTTTCATTACTTCCTAATTCGTAACCTTTCTTAAATTCATTCTCTAGCTCAAGTTTATGTACATGTTCTTGTTTATCACGTTCAATTACTTCAGGTAATTCAGTAAAAGTTTTTGCATCACCTTCGTAATCATTTATAACCGCTTTTATTCCCTTAGACTTTATATTTAATCTTACAATATCAGACATATACTTCTTCTGAGCCCCCGCCTCTAAAGCTGATTGTTATTTCTTCTTGTTCTTCAAGCTGTTTAATTTGATCGACAATTCTACCTTGCGCGGCTTCAACTTCTTTCAGTTTTACTGGACCCATATATTGCAGTTCTTCTCTTAATAAATCAGCTGCTCTTTCCGACATATTTCCAAATACCTTTTCTTGAACTCTATCTTCAGCAACTTTAAGTGCCAAACCAAGATCCTTTCTATCAACTTCTTTTAGAATTCTTTGAATATCTCTATCTTGTAAATGAATAATATCATCAAACAAGAACATAAGACGTTTAATTTCTAATCCTACATCTTCATCCTTATCTTGTATTGAAGCAATTATTTCTTTATTTGTTGTTACGTTTATTCTATTAAGAATATTTGCCACACTCTTAGTTCCACCCAATTGTCCCATGGTTTGATTAATTGAGAAGCCTGCTAATTCATCTACAACTTTTTCAATTTGAATAAGTGTTTGCGGTGAAATTTTTCCAAGAGTAGCAATCCGGTATACAACTTCCGTTCTTAATTCTTCCGGTAATTCAGTTAAGGCTTCTGCTGTTTGATCGGGGCTTAAATGAGAAAGAATTAAAGCAATTGTTTGAGGATGTTCTTTGTTTAAGAAATTAACAAGTTGCGTAGAATCGGCTTTCTTTAATACATCAAATCCATGAAGCGTTGTAAGATTTTTAACTTTTTCAATTACTTCCATAGCCTTCGAAAGGCCAAAGGATTTCTCTAAAACTTGTTGCGCATAATCAATTCCACCTTCTAAAACATATTCTCTAGCAGTTACTAAGTCATAATAGTCATCCATTACTTGTTCAACCACATGAGATGGAATATTTTTAACTTTAGAAATTTCAGCAGAAATTGACTCAACATAATTAGGTTCTAAGTATTTAAATACTTGAGATGCTGTTTCAACATTGAGTGCTATTAACAGTAATGCAGACTTCTGGATACCATTTAAATCGTTCTTTGTTATACTGAGGTCTGGCTTAGTTTCTTCAATCGTACTCATCTTCTTTCAACCATGAATTTATTAATTTTGCTGCTTCTGATGGATTTTTGCTAACATAGTTTGTTATTTTCTCTTGCTTCATTTTCTTAACTACTGCTTCGTCTGAGATTTCATCTTCAATATCACCCATCTCAAATGTTGCTTTCTTTTTATTTTTTTTACTATTCTTTAAGCTTGAGCCCGGATCCCAAAATGGAGCTTCTGAAGATAATGCATCAAATGAATGATCAGCAAAACCTCCTCCACCAGCTGCACTTACTGGACCAATCATTATTTTTTCTTCTTTTAATTTTACTAGTAATCCCTTAAGAATAAATGCTGCACCGATAACTGCGATTAACACCAATAAGTAATTGAAGTATTTACCAATATCATCTATCAACGGAGTGTTCTCAAAATCATTATATTGGTTCGTTTCAAAAGGAATACTAACAATTGAGATTTGATCATTTCTTGTTTCATCAATTCCTACAGATTGGCGTAATAATAATTCTAATTGTTGTAACTGTTCTTCTGATCTTGGTTCGTTTACCCATTCTGTAACATCACCATTTTTAACTTCTTTCATTACACCATTAATAACTGCAGCTACAGTAATTCTTTTTATATTCCCACTTTCTTCTATCATGTGTTCTATGCTTTTGCTCAACTCATAATTAGTAATATTGGATTCTGAGAATACGGCATTAGAATCACTCATACTTTTCCCTGAACTTGTATTTTTTAATTTTTGTTCGCTTATAGCAATTTGTGATTCTGGGTCAATGCTTTCAAGAGTTTTTTCTATCTGTTTAAAATCTAGATCAACATTTACTTTTACATCAGAATTATCATAGCCTACTATCTTATCTAATATTTCTTGTGCTTTACCGGCTAAATAGTTTTCTATGCTACCTTTTATTTCATACTGCTTACTACTATTAATAGCCAGTTCGCTTTCCTCTTGCCTCTTTGATAGTAATCTTCCCTTATTATCAATAATTGTAACATATGAAGGATCCATTCCTTCCACACTAGATGCTACAAGATTTGTTATAGCCATAATGCTATGTTGAGAAAGTGTAAACCCTGATCTTAATTTAATAACTACTGAAGCAGTGGCTTCTTTTTGTTCATCTTTAAAAACAGTTTTCTCCGGGAAAACTATATGAACTCTAACATTCTCAATTCCATCTTGCTGAATTATTGTTCTTGAAATCTCTCCTTCTAAAGCTCTTTTTAAATTAATTTTTTGCATAAATTCCGACATACCAATGGTATTCTTATCAAATATCTCATACCCAATCATTCCAGAAGATGGAATACCTTTACCAGCCAATGCTAATCTAACTTCGTATACATCAACTTTAGATACACTAATAGTTGTGCCCCCATTTTCCAACCTATAAGGAATTCCTTGATTTCCTAGATAACTAACAACTTCCGAGGCTTCTTCTTGAGCAAGATTACTATACAATGTAGTATAGGTTGGTTCATTAAAGGCAAATAGAATAAACAAAAGCAATATAATTGCAACAACAGAAATACCACCAAGCATTAAACGTTGTTGAATTGAAAGCTTATTAAATATACTTAAAAGTGCTGAGTAAGTATCTTTTGCTTTATCCACAGTTATGACATCCTTGTTAATTCTTTATACATATCAACAGTTTGGTTTCTTATTTGCACTAGTAATTCTAAACTAGTTTTAGCCTTTTGCCCTGCCACCATTACTTCATGAAGTTCTACATCCTTCCCCTCTATAAAATCAGAAACTATTTGTTTAGATTCTAATTGATCCGTATTAACTCCTTTTACAAAGCTATTAAGAACATTTCCGAATTCTGCGTTTCCTATATCTTTTGTCTTTTGTTCTTGCTTGGGTAACTTTGGCGAAAAGCTTCCTAATCCAATAGTTTTCATTTTAACCTCTTTTATCAAATAATGATCCTAAAGCAACACCGTTTTTATCACCCTTTCTACTATAAAAATGATAATTAACTATTTGCTCTTTTTCATTTGGGTACATTTTAGTAAAGAACTTTTTTTCTTCACTAGTCATTTTTATTATATTATTTTTTTTAGGTTCAATATTAGGAACATTATTTTGTTTAGGTTTTATTATCGGGTTATAGTTCCCAAAAGAATTTGTAGAAATTTTCATTTATATCTCCAAAGAATCTTTTGCCATTTGTTTAGCTGAATTAAAAGCTGTCATATTAGCTTCAAAACTTCTCGAAGCAGAAATCATATCAACCATTTCTGTTACAACATTTACATTAGGCATCTCAACATATCCATCTTCATTAGCATCCGGATGATCTGGCATATAAACGAACTCGCCTACGCTATCATCAACATTTTCTTTCAAGTCAAAATTCACGCTATCAGCTTCTGCTTGCTTTCCTAAGCTTACTGGTGAAAAATGCTTGGGACTTGTATTTTTAAAACCAATATTTAAATTCCCAAAAGGATTATGTCCTTGAAATTTTTCTTTCTCAAACTCTACACTAATAAATTTTCGTTTGTACACTTCACCGTTATCAGATCTAGTTGTACTCGTGTTTGCAATATTTTCGGTGATAATATCCATTTGCTTTTTTTGAATACTCATACCTTTACTACTAATTTGAAATGCTGAAAAATTTGGATTGATTTTCATTATTTACCTCCTCCTATAACATATTGAAGAGTTTTGTAGTAACTACTTACCTTTTTTGAAGCAAATTTGAACATAAGTGAATTCTTTGCTAAATCTGCCATTTCTCTATTTATGTCAACATTATTACCTTGTGCTATTACAGGAGTCTCTTCATCAAGTTTTATCGAAAACTCTGCTTCCTTTTTGTCATCTACACTAGAAGATTTTTTAAGATTTGAAGCAAATACATCTTTAAATTCAACTTCTCGTCTTTTATAATTCTTTGTTTCTATATTAGCTATATTTTCTCCAATTACTTTTTGCTTTATAGCTGTATAATCTAAAAGTGTTTCTAATGCTTTATTTGTTGGAATTGGCATTTTGACTCCATATTTTTTTAAGAATATGTCAAAACTAATGCCAGTAAAAAGCTGCTTTATGGTTATTTTTTAAGGTGTGAGATATTAAAAATGGCTAAAATTAGTCACTTGGGAATTATTCTTCATTATAATCAAGAATAACAGATTTTGTTTCGCCACAGGAACAAACAAATTTTATTTCTTTTATATTATCATTTGCATCTTTATTTAGAACAATTCTAACTCCTTCATGAGTTTCTTCCTCTACAGTAATTTTACTAGTACCAATAACTTCTACAGAATCTGAAGTAATTACATTTCCTTTAAGAGCGCTCTCATTATATGATATTTCTCTATATATTTCTTCGTTAAAACTGTCCATAATTATACCGCTTCATTAATTATTTGGGGAATTTCTTCTAATGAACTAACTATATCTGCTAATCCATTATCAACAATTGCTCTTGGCATTCCATAAACTACAGAAGATGCTTCATTTTGTGCTATACAATAACCGCCCGAAGCTTTTAATTCCTTTATACCTTCTAAACCATCTTTACCCATACCGGTCATAATTACACCAAGCATATATTTCCCATAAATTTGGTGAACTGATTTAAGCATTACATCTACTGATGGACGATGTAATATATCATCAGGCATTTCAGAAGTTTCTAAAATCACATTATTAAGCCTATCTTTTTTCAATTTCATATGGTAACCACCAGGAGCAATATATACTACTCCGCCTCGTACTATTTCTCCATTTTCAGCTTCTTTCACCTCTAGCGGACTCAAACTATTTAATCTTTCAGCTAACGAAGCTGTAAATTTGGGAGGCATATGTTGAACAATGAATATTGGAATTCTAATATTTTTTGATAAATGAGGAATTACTTTTTGTAGTGAAATTGGACCACCTGTAGATATACCAAGCCCTAAAGCTTTATAATTTAATGCAGGTAATTTTTTAGTATAAGAAATCTCCGTCTTATGCTTAGTTAAAGAATTAAGAGTATTTACTCTCTTAATAACAGACTTATTTTTACAAATACTCTTTACTTTCCTAATTAACTCTTCTTTAATTCCAGTAATTGCAACACTTACAAATGACATTTCTTTTGGAATAAAATCAACAGCACCCAATTCAAGTGCTTTTAGTGTAATATCGGCTCCTTCAAGAGTAAGTGAGCTAACCATAATTACTGGAGTAGGACATTCTTTCATTATTTTACCTAAAGCAGTTATTCCATCCATTCTAGGCATTTCAATATCAAGAGTAACAATATCAGGTTTTACCTCTTTAATTTTCTGAATTGCAATCAAACCATCGTTAGCAGTAGCAATAACCTCTATTTGTGGATCTGACTCAAGTAGTAAGCTAAGAGATTTCCTCATAAATGCTGAATCATCTACCACTAAAACTTTAATTTTACTCAAAATTCTACCCAATAAGTTTATTAATAATTTCAGCAATATCTGCTATCATCACAACTGTACCATCTCCCATAATTGTAGAACCAGCTATTCCTTCAATGTTACCGAGATATTTACCTAATGATTTTATTACTATTTCTTTTTGTCCTACAAGATCATCTACTTTAATTCCATATCTTTTTTCTGCTAAACCTATTACTACAACAAATTGTTTATCTGACTTTTTGGGTGTAGTATCGGAATGATAAAGTAAACTATCAATATTAATTAACGGAAGTACTCTATCCCTTAATTTTATACACTCAGTATTATTTACATAGTAAATTTCATTTTTCTGAATTTTTACAACTTCTACAACCGAGCTTAATGGAAGAACTATAGTTTCACCAATTACTTTTACAAGTAAACCTTGAATAATAGCAAGAGTTAAAGGAAGTTTTATATCTATTTTTGTTCCTTCCCCAACTTCAGAATCTATATCAATAATACCTCTTAAACGCGCTACATTTGTTTTTACTACATCCATTCCAACGCCTCTACCAGAAACATTGGTAACTTTAGCTGCTGTAGAAAAACCAGGAGCAAAAATTAAATTGAAGATTTCTTGTTTTGAGAGTTCTTCAGCTTTTTCTCTACTTAATATTCCTTTAGAAATAGCTTTTTCGACTATTACTTCTGGATTAATTCCTTTTCCATCATCAACTATAGAAATAATAATATGATTTCCCTCGTGTTCAGCTGATAAAGTAATAGTACCCTTTTCGTTTTTACCTGCTTTTACTCTATCTTCAGGTGCTTCTATTCCATGATCAACAGAGTTTCTAATTAAGTGAACAAGTGGATCATTTATTTCTTCAATTAGTGTTTTATCTAATTCTGTTTTTTCACCTTTTATTACAAGATTAATAGCTTTTCCAGTCTCTTTACTAAGATCCCTTACTAATCTAGGAAATCTGTTAAAAACTTTACCAATTTTTACCATTCTGGTTTTCATTACTGCAAGCTGTAACTCTGTTGTTAAGAGATCTATTTGTCTAGCGGTATCACCTAAATTTCTTGAAATTTCAGTACCTTCATATGTAGCTGCTACATCTGTGTTTAACTGTGCAAGTCTATTTCTACCTAATACCAATTCTGAAACTAAATTCAACAGTTCATCTAATCTTTCTACATCAACTCTAATTGTTTGTTCAACTGCTGTCTTTTTTGTTTCTATTATATTATTAAGTGTCTTTGTTTTGGGAGGTGAACTTATTTTTTTCACTTCTTCTTTTGAAGCAACTGTATCTTTATTGAATTTTAATTCAACTTCAATAGGTTCATTATTATTTTCAGTTTCACTATTTTGTGGTTTTTCAACTTCTACAACTTCATCCGTTGTAACAGAAAGTTTACTACTATTTTCTTCTTGTAATTTTTTATTTCCTTCAATAAATGCTTTCTGTAATTCCTCTTCATCAAAATTATCAAGAGAGACTTCAGTTTGTTCATTTACTGTTACTTCTTCAACTTCTTTTTCTAAAGATTCCTCAACAACTTCTGGTTCTTCAATAACTTCAGCTTCATTAGCACTCTTTTTCTCATCACTCATTTCAGCTAAAATCATTTGAAGATTTGCAATCACATCATCTGTATCATAGTCTTCATTTTTATTTGTTTCAATAATTAGTAGTAATTCTCCAAGGGTATCATAGCCATCTAAAATACCATCCATAATGTTAGAAGTAGCTTTAGTTTCCCCTTTTCTAAGTTTATTTAAAATGTCTTCTAGTCTATGCGTTAAAGCTTGCATTTTTACTAAGCCTAAAAATCCTGACGTTCCCTTAATTGTATGGAACGATCTGAATATTTCATTTAATAAATCAGCATTTTCAGGAGAACTTTCTAATTGAACTAAATCAAGATCTAACTTCTCAAGAGTTTCTTTGGTTTCAACTACAAAACTCTCAAAAATTTCTGCCATATCCGGATCATTAAGTAATGAATAGTCTGCCATTGTTTTTCTTTTATAATTATGAAAATAATTTATCTATTTCTTCTTGTGACGTTTTTTCTGAATTAATAATTGAATCTACATCTACCTGTTGATTTGCATTAGGTTTATAATCTGCATTAGAATCAAAATGTACCCCTGGTAGTTTACTCATTTTAATATTATCAGAAACTTCATATCCAGTTGAATCAACTGCATTTAATAATCCACCTAATTTATGTTGAACAGAAATTATTAAATGATTAACAGATGCAAGTTGTTGTGCAGTAATATCTTGCACTTGTAATGACATTGTTATTTGATCTGTACTAGCTGTTATTTCATTAATATTGTTTTTAAGTATTTCTAATTTCAACCCAATATCTATTTGTTCACAAATTGCATCTAACTTTGTAAGAGCTTCAGGGTTATCTTTTAGAGATACTTTTAAATCTTCAACTATTTCGGCAGTAGTTTCTTTGCGTTCAACTAAATCATTGATGGATTCATAAATACATTCTAATTTATTATTTATTTCATCTATTTTATCTAGCACTTCTGTCATTGCTAATTCAGTAGCATTCGTAACTTTATCAATTTGATTTGAAGCTTCAGGAATTTTTTCTCTGCTATCTTGTATTGAGCCGCTTACTTGTTCTACAAATGGCATAAATTCCCCAATAAACGAAACAAAGCCCTCAATTACAGGGATCATTTTTCCACCAAATTTAAATACGCTATCAATTTCTTCTAGTTTAGTTAATATCTGGGATAAATTTTTTACTGACTCACTCATAAGGATTACCTTTTAATTAGATAGTATTAAATCAATTTTGTCTTTAAGAATTTGCGGTGTAAAGGGTTTTACAACGTAATTAGAAACCTTAGCCTGAAGAGCTTCCACAATATCTTCCTTAACACCTCTTGTTGTAACCATTAGGATTGGTAAGCCTTTGGTTTCCTCTCCAGCTCTAATAGCTTTTGTTAATTCCAAACCAGACATAACAGGCATATTCCAATCAGTAATTACGAAATTGATTCCTTTATCACCTTTAAGTTTTTGAATTGCATCTTGACCATGTTCAGCCTCAACATATTGGTTATACCCAAGTGTTTTTAGTGTGTTAACAACAATTCTTCTCATTGTTACAGAATCGTCAACAACCAAAAATTTCTTCTCCATGTTATTTCCTGTAAATTTTTTTTAATTAATATATTTAGCTACTTCATACTGGATTCTTTTAGGATCAAAAGGTTTGATCATGTACGAATTTGCACCTACTTCTAATCCTTTTTCAATCTCTTCACTCCCCTTTAGTGAAGAAAGTATTATAATAGGAATATCTTTATTACTACCCCTAACAGCTTTAATTAATTCAAAGCCATCCATATTTGGCATATTTAAATCTGTAATTATTAAATCGATGTTTGCTGTTGGCAATAGTTCAACAGCCTCCATTCCATCACATGCAACTATAACTTCAAAGCCATGTGTTTTTAGCGAGAAAGAAACAAACTTTCTAATTGTCGGAGAATCGTCGGCAATAAGGATTACCTTTTTCATTTATCTATCCTTTTTTATATCCAATAGTTTTGGGAAAACTTACTAACTTAAATGCTTTTGAAATACCGTGTAATGTTTCTGAATACCCAATAAATAAGTAACCATTGGGATTTAGATTATTATAAAGACTGTCTAATACTTTTATTTTAGATTTCTGATCAAAATAAATCAATACATTTGCACAATAAATTACATCAGACTTTCCTATTAAGCGTATACCAATATCATCATAAAGATTTAGAACCTTAAAGGTTACCATATTCTTAATTTTGGGATCTAATAAATATTTGTTATCTACTTTTTTAAAATATTTTTTAAGATAAATAGAAGGAGTATTTCTTATTGAATATTCCTTAAATACTGCTTTCTTTGCAGTTTCTACAACAGAATAATTTATATCTGTCCCAATTATTTTCACTCTCAAATTAGGATATTTAGGTAAAACTAATTCGTTTAGCATCATTGCAATTGAATATGCTTCTTCTCCAGAAGATGATGCAGCGCTCCAAATGTTTAGGGTCTGAAGTCCATTTGGCTTTGTAGATAACAGATCCGGAACAATACTGGCAACAAGTGCATCAAGCTGAGGCTGATTTCTAAAAAAATATGTTTCGTTAATTGTAATTGCTTCGAATAAATATTTTTTTTCTTCTTCTCTGTGTGGATTAGTTTTTAAATACTGTAGGTATTTTTCAAATGTATCAATCTTTAGATGTTTTATTCGTTTTTGTAAACGGCTTTCAAGTAAATACTTTTTATTATCTTGAAAATATATTCCACAAAGATCGTATATAAAGTTTCGCCATTCATCAAATAATTGAGGTGATAGCTTTTGATATTGAGTATTATTGAGACTAAAGTTCAATTTGCCCAAATTGGTTCTTTTTAATATAGGAGATGAATTCAACATTATTGGTCCTTCAATTCTAAGTTGCTAATACCCCTTTCATTCAATACTGTTTGTGCACTTTCTTTTATCATATCGTCACTATCAGTTGCAAGAGTTTTTATAAGTTCAACTATTTTTTCATTTTCAAGGTCATGAATAATTTCCAGCAATCTCATTCTATTCCACGATACTGAGTCTTCTAGCATAGTGTCACTAAATATGAGTGCAGTTTCAACATCTAAGTAGAAAAGTAATTCCATGGATAATGCTCTAACTTCTTCATCCGGATTTGTTAATTGATTGCTAAATTCTTCAACATAAGATCTTAACTCAAATTCATCTAATGATTGAAAACTAATACCACCATCAAATTGAATCATTTCTTTAATTAGGTTTATAATTTCTTTTATGTTTTGTGGCTCTTGTTTAAGATATTTAGCAGTTTGAACAAAGAAGTCAACTAGGTTGCATGAAAAATATTCTCTTAATTTGTAATCTATTTCCTCTTCCTTTCCAAAAATAGATAATACTCGTTCAATTATTTCTTTATCATTAAATAAACTTATTAAACGTACAGCAGCTTTCTTATATTGTAAATCAGCATTTTCTAGGGTATCAATTAAAGAGTTTTTTAAAGCATAATCAGATTTGAGTTCTAATTTTAATTTTTCTTCTAATTTTCCAATGGTTTCTATTGCAACCCACTTTAATACTCCTTTAAGATATTGGATATCCTTTATAATTAAATTAAATGATTCTTCATTTCCAATATCACCTAAACTCTCAATTAAAGAGAATTGAGTTAATTCATCAACCCCGTAATAATTTTTATTAATGAAATCTACGCAAAGAGGTGAACCAATTTTTCCTAGTGCTTCAATAACTGTTGGTCTAAATAATTCACTATTCTCATAGACTGCTATTAAATCCTCAACCCCTTCATCTGCTTTGATATTCCCTAGTGCTTCAATACATGCTAAAATTACATTTTCATCTTTAGTATATCTTAATACAGTAATTATTTCATCTGCAGATTTAGGGTCTCCGATCAACCCAAGTATATCTATAATAAATTTTTGATCATCCTCGTTTGCAGCAGATAAGTACTTTAACATAGATTCTACAGATTGATTCTTTCTATTTAATAGAATTTCACCTGCTAGATTTCTTGCAGAAATATTTTCTGATGAGATATAAGGAACTAAATACTCTGGAATTCTAGGATTTGTATTGTTAGTTAAAATCCTAGCTACTGTATCTTTAATACCATTGTCATCGGATTCTAATTTACCAGCAACATATTCCACAACTTTATCAGGCATTTCAACAAGTTGAAAGTTTTCAACAGTTGTTCTTATTTTTTCTGCCTCATCTGTGTCTAGGATTTTTTTTATAATATCATAATTATTACTCATTCTTACCCCTATTACTCGAGCCTTTTTTCCAAACGTATTACTTTTCTGAAATAACTATCGAAAATAGTTTAAGATTTTTAATAATTATTTCAATAAATGTGCCTGGAATTAGATGCAAAAATGTATTTTTTTTTAAAGATTATATATTAAGAAGGGTTAATATTAGCCAAGTGTTTGCAAATGGTAATATTTATTCGAATTGTGTAATAAAAAAACCTCAGTTTGAATACTGAGGTTATATTTGAGAAGAAACTTATTGAATAGACTTTGTTACTTCAATTCCTAACTGTTCCATTCTATATCTTAATTTTGATCTTGATAGACCAAGAACTTTCGCTGCTCTTACTTGATTTCCTTTGGTAATATTCAATGTTTTTAGAATAAGGTCTTTTAACACAACGTCTATTTTCACTCCTTCCGGAGGTACTTTTAACTCAAATTCCGAGCTATCACTACTCCTAGATTGATCACTAGTTTTTAAAAAATGAAAATGTTGCTCTCTTAATTCATCTCCATCCATCATTAAAACAGCTCGCTCAATTGTATTTCTTAACTCTCTTACATTACCTTTCCATCTATAATTTTTAAGTAATTCTATGGCTTTATCATCAATTCTTTTAATATTCTGTTCAAACTTTTGAGCAAATTCTTTAACAAATGAATAAGCCAAAATTGGTATATCATCTTTTCTTTCACGCAAAGATGGGATATTTATAGCAGCTACATTTAATCTATAAAAAAGATCTTCTCTAAAAGTTCCTTTTTTCACTTCATTTTCTAAACTCTTATTTGTTGCTGCAAGAACTCTTACATTAATACTTATTTCTTTTTCTCCACCAACTCTATAAAACTTACGCTCTTGCAAAACCCTTAAAAGTTTTACTTGAATGTCTAAAGTCAATTCACCAATCTCATCTAGTAATATTGTACCACCATTAGCTAATTCAAATTTTCCCAACTTTGTTTTATGAGAAGCACCGGTAAAAGCACCTTTTTCGTGTCCAAATAATTCACTTTCTGCTAAATCTTTAGGTATTGAGCCACAATTAATTGGAATAAATACTTTATCTTTTCTTGGGCTTGATTGATGAATATATTTTGCAAATACTTCTTTACCGGTTCCACTTTCTCCTTCAAGCAAAATTGTTGTATCATCACTTTTAGCCAAACGTTCAACCATATTAAGCACACCTTGTATTGATCTGCTTTTTCCAAAAAATTCTCTTGTTAATTTATCGGTATTTAAAATATCGTGTAATCCATCAACTTCAAGTTGTAAACGTAAATGTCTTACACACTTTTCAAGTACTATCGATAGTTGATCAATCTCTATAGGTTTAAGTAAAAAATCGAAAGCTCCTAATTTCATAGCTTCAACTGCTATTTTTACATCAGCGTAAGCAGTAATCATTATTACAGGAGTATGAAAATGTTTTTTTTGAAGCTCTTTTAAAATATCTAATCCATTATGCGTGGTTAAATAAATATCTAATAAAATAATATCCGGAGAATGCAAGCTTACAGATTCTTCAACTCTTCCTCCATCCATACAGACATCAACCTCGTAACCGAGTTTAATCAACACTTTTTTTAAAGATATTACAACTAAGTTGTCGTCATCAACTAATAAAATTTTGGGTTTCATTATTACCTGGTTATTACTTTTTAAACTTTATTTTAAAACATGCACCTTTTTCCGAATTATTTGTAAAACTAAATTCAGCGTCATGTTCATCAAGAATTGTTTTACATACACCTAATCCTAAACCTGTACCATTTTCTTTATTTGTATAAAAATCTTTGAAAATATTACCCATATCTTGTTCATTTATTCCAATACCTTCATCAATAACTTCTGTATAGATATAACCATTTTCTGCCGCAGAATTTATGATAATATTAGAATTTTGAGCACTAGCTTCGATTCCATTTAAAATAACATTAATGAATACTTGAAGAATATTTGTTTGATTAATATTTATATCTTCTATCTTTTCATCTAAGTTTAATTTTAAGATAATATTTTTTTTGTTAGCGTTACCTTTAGTTATATTAACAGCTTTTTGTATAATCTTATTAATATTGGCAAATTCGTATTCTTCTTTATCTTTTCTAGAAAATTCAAGAGTGTTATGAATAAGTTGGGTTATTATATTTGCTGCTTCTAGGGATGCATCAATACATTCATTACTTTCCTCATCATACTTTTCTTGACTCATCTTTAAATAATCGAGATTTAGTTTTAGTACAGAAAGAGGATTTTTGATTTCGTGTGTAAGACTTGCTGCTAATTTGCCAAGAATTTGCAGTTTGTTATCATGTAAATTATCAGTCAAGTTAAACCTACTTTTAAGTATAAATAAACTAAAAGATAAATTTAACTTAAAAAGTTAAAAAAGTAAAAGGATGTTTTATGGTCGAAATAAAAATTAATAAAAAAAAGACCACTAATGTGGTCTAAAACTTTAATTTTCTTCATTTATAGATTTCAAAATTTCATCAGCGACTTTTTCAATCACTTCATCTTGATTATAATATCCACTTTCAATTCTTGATCGAACCTCTTTTATTTTACTAGGTTCAACTCCTTCAGCTTTCAGCTTTTTAGCTGCATCTGATAACTCGAGCTTATCAGTTTTCTGCCGAGTTTGCCGACTCGTTGCTTCTTCCTGCTTTTTATAAAGCTCGGTATAACGATTTAAATTGTTACCCACTCCTTTAATATTCACTTTACTACCTCTGATAGTTTATTAATTTTTTTTGATTAACTTTTTTAGCTAATTCATCACTAATTATTTTTTGTGCTCTTTTCTTTTCTTCAATTATACTATCGAACTTTTCGTTAATCTGTTTAGTCATGGTTTGATATAGCTCACTTCTCTTCAGATAATGATTTCCATTAGGTTCTTCACAAATAGTTTTTATTTCTTCTTGAATTTTAGTGATCAAAGACATTATATTGTTCGAACTTTTACTATAATTTGAATCATTTAAAGTATTTAAGGTAACTAATATTTCCTTCAAATGCCCGTTTAAGTCATTAAGTTTTAATTTTATATTTGACATTAAACAATCCCCGCTAATTGGAATGCACCTTGCATTTCTTGTAATTCCAATAATTGCATCTGCATTGCCTCATACTGTTTTCTTAAAACGCCGGCATTTTTATCTATTTGAGTTTCCTTAGAAGTTATTTTATCTGATAAATAAGAAAC
>PDWI01000477.1_pt1 | contig 65222 bp, 61 predicted proteins | sample 1430891 | NCBI WGS metagenome assembly PDWI01 (sample SAMN01162508, study PRJNA174530) | Oral metagenome, whole genome shotgun sequencing project. | biome: Marine environment; feature: Marine mammal; material: Swab sample of the gingival sulcus; isolation source: swab sample of gingival sulcus...
CAACCACGCAAAACCACGTCCGAAAAGTTCCACTTTCAAGTCGTTTTTTTCTAAATATTTTTGATTAACAGTTGTTATTTCCAATTCTCCACGAGCAGACGGTTTGATATTTTTGGCAATTTTCACCACACTATTTGGGTAAAAATAGAGCCCAACAACAGCATAATTTGATTTTGGCTTTTGAGGTTTTTCCTCAATGCTCAAAACATTTCCATTGGTATCAAATTCAGCCACTCCATAACGCTCAGGGTCATTTACATAATACCCAAAAACAGTTGCTTTGCGTTCATTTTCTACATTTTTAACAGCTTGTTTTAGCATTTTGCCAAAATTCTGACCATTGAAGATATTATCTCCTAAAACCAAACAAACATCATCGTCTCCAATAAACTTCTCACCAATAATAAACGCTTGTGCCAAACCATCAGGGCTTGGTTGCTCAGCATACTCAAAACTGACACCATAATCCGAACCACTTCCAAGCAAACGCTCGAAACCTGCCAAATCTTGTGGTGTAGAAATTATCAATACCTCTTTTATTCCCGCAAGCATCAAGACAGAAATAGGATAATAAATCATTGGTTTATCATAAATTGGAAGCATCTGCTTTGAGACACCTTTTGTAATGGGATAAAGACGAGTGCCTGACCCTCCTGCAAGTACAATTCCTTTCATAAAGATTGTGATTTTAGATTTTTGACAAAGATAATAATATTTATATAAAAGAGCGTTTTTAAAAAGAAAAAAAGGATTAAGAAAATTTTCTCAAGAAATAACTTTAGATTCAAAACAAATTATTGTATTTTTGTCAATTAGTTTTCACATAAGACAAGAACACATTACAACAATGACAAAAGGTAAAAATTTTATCATAGAAATCGGAGAGTTATTTATTTTCACTTGGAAAGTTTTCAAACAATCTTTTCAGCCACCATTTCCATATAAAGAATTATTAAAACAACTATATAATATTGGCAACAAATCACTTTTACTGGTAGCCATAACAGGTTTTATTATGGGATTGGTATTAACAGTACAAACCCGTCCGATTTTAGCCACATTTGGTGTACAGTCTTTGATACCCGGAATGGTTTCGATGTCCGTTTTTCGAGAAATAGGTCCTGTAGTTACAGCATTAATCTGTGCAGGAAAAATAAGTTCGGGAATTGGTGCAGAAATTGGTGCTATGAAAGTTACCGAACAGCTTGATGCGATGGAAGTTTCGGGAACAAATCCATTAGGATATGTAGTTTCTACACGTGTTATTGCCACAACAATAATGATTCCTCTTTTAGTACTTTTTTCTGATGCATTAAGTCTTTTAGGCTCCTATCTTGCAATCAACTTTTCAGAGCCAATGACGTTTAAATTCTTTATAAGAGAGGCATTTTCTATACTTAATTTCATAGACATCATTCCTGCGACAATAAAAACCATCTTTTTTGGTTTCTTTATTGGTGTTATAGGTGCTTTCAAAGGTTATAAATCAGGATTAGGAACTGCCTCAGTGGGTTGGGCAGCCAATTCTGCTGTTGTTTCTGCTTCATTAGCCATTTTTATTTTAGATTTAGTGGCTGTATTAATAACCGATTTAATTTCTCAATACTAAAATGATTAAAGTTAAAGATTTATATAAGTCGTTCGATGATAAGAAAATATTAGATGGCGTTGGTTTTGAACTTAAAAAAGGTGAAAACTTAGGTATTTTAGGTAAATCGGGAATGGGTAAGTCTGTACTTACTAAGTGTATAGTGAGATTAATAGAGCCTGATAGCGGAAGCATTACTATAATGAATAACGATATACTCTCCTTAAGAAAAAAACGATTAAATCATATTAGAAAAAAAATTGGTTATCTTTTTCAAGGAGGAGCATTATACGATTCTATGAGTGTACGTGAAAATTTAGAATTTCCAATTATACGCACCAATCTATTCAAATCATCAGATGAATTAGATGAAATGGTAGAACAAGCACTTCGAAGTGTTCAACTCTTGGATTCTATTGACAAAATGCCTTCGGAACTTTCAGGAGGTATGAAAAAAAGAATAGGCTTAGCAAGAGCATTGATTCTAAAACCTAAAATCATACTCTACGATGAACCGACAACAGGCTTGGATTCAGTTACATCGGACGAAATAAGCAAACTGATGTTAAAAGTACAAGAAGAATATGATGCATCTTCAATCATCATTACCCACGATATGAAATGTGCCAAGACAACAACCAACAGATTACTTATTTTGGACAATGGAACATTCTGTGCAGAAGGAACATATGATGAATTAGCCGGAAGCAATGATAAAAAAATAAATGCTTTTTTCAAATAAAAAACGATAAAAAGAAAAAAAAATATGAGAAGAAAAAAAAACAAAGCGTTTCGTGTTGGACTATTAATATTTAGTTCAATCTCAATATTGGTATCATCCATCTATTTAATAGGGAGCAAAAACAATCTTTTCGCAAATACAACCAAAATCTACTGTGTATTTGAAGATATTAGAGGAATTTTAGAAGGCAATCAAGTTCAATTTTCGGGGATTAAAGTAGGAACAGTAAGAGATATTACCATTACTTCCGATAGTACCGTTCTACTTGAACTCGACATTGCCAACAAATATGCTCAACATATCCACAAAGACTTTTTTGTGGAGATAAATTTAGATGGAATGATGGGAGGAAAAATCATATCAATAATCAATAAAGGAGGTAGCAAACAACCAATAGAAAATGGAGACACTTTAAATACAATAAAAGGACTTGATATTGGCAATATGCTGAATATGTCCAATAACATTTTGGTTAATGTTAATGATTTAGTAATTACTTTAAATAATGTAGTACATAAATTCAACGAAGGAAATGGAGACTTAAGCAAACTTCTCAATGAAGATAACTTAACAAGACAACTTTCGGGTACTTTAACAGAATTAAACAGCACTCTATCCAATATCAACCAAATAACCGGTAAAGTCAATTCCGGAAAAGGCGATTTAGGAGCTCTCATTAATGATAAAAAGTTAACCAAACAGGTTGAATATTTACTGATTGAGTTGAATAAAACGGGAGAAAAAGCAAATAAAACAATTACGGAGTTACAAAAAACAGCAGAAAGCATCAATAGTGAAAACAGTTCCGTACATCAACTTATAGAAAGTCCACAACTTGTCAATAAGTTAGATTCTACAATTACTAATATTAATGTAAGTTTAGACCAGTTTAACAAAACAGCGAATGCTATTGAGAGAAGTTGGATATTAAATATTTTTTCCAAGAAGAAAAAGAAACAATCAAAAGAAGAAAACCAGTAAATCCACTGAATGACAAAGTATGAATGGTAAGAAGATGACTTCTACTTATCAAGGATTAGCAATAAGGAGAAAAGAGAAAAGCTATTGATTATTCTGAAAAGATTTACTATTTTTGTAGTTTATAACAATTACAACTATGACAACAGACGAACAATACAATGAAGTAATAACGCTTTGTCGTGATATTTTTGAGAAAAAGCTCAAAGATTACGGTGCATCTTGGCGCATACTTCGTGCTCAATCCGTTACTGACCAAATTTTTATCAAAGCCAAACGCATTCGTTCTATCGAAACCAAAAAAGTAAATATGATAGACGAAGGTATTGTTGCAGAGTTAATTGCCATTGTCAATTATGGAATTATCGGTTTAATTCAATTAGAGTTAGGAGAAACAGACAAAATAGACATTGACTATTCAACAGCTTTAGAAGCTTATGATAAATATATAGCAGAAGCAAAAACGTTAATGTTAGCCAAAAATCACGATTATGATGAGGCGTGGAGGTCTATGCGTACCGAGTCCTATACCGATTTGATATTGATGAAGATTAATCGTACCAAAGAGATTGAAGACAATATGGGAGAAACGATTATTTCGGAAGGCATTGATGCCAATTATTTTGATATGATAAACTATGCTGTTTTTGGTCTTATAAAGTTAGAAATTGAAAAAATCTAACTTCTCTTAACTCTTAAATGAAATACTATGATAAACAACAGTCAAGCAACTTATAGACAATCGATAAACAGAAAAAGAGATAAAGTGTTTACAACCATTAGAGTTATCTTAAAAATATTTTTAGGCATTGTATTTATTTTTTCAGGTTTTGTAAAAAGCATTGACCCACTGGGCTATACTTACAAATTAGAAGAATATTTTTCACTATTAGGAACTTTCTCGGAAATATTAAAATCAATTGCATTCCCTTTGGCAATTGCTGTTTCGACCTTTGAACTGGCTTTAGGGCTTTGTTTTATCTTTAATATAAAACCCAAATTGACCGTAAAAGCCTCTTTCTTTTTTATGCTTTTGATGTTACCTTTGACTTTATTCCTTGCAGTAACCAATAAAATAAGTGATTGTGGATGCTTTGGAGATGCTTTGGTACTTTCAAATTGGGAAACTTTTTATAAAAATGTCATTATCGTTACAGTCATAATTTTGCTTTGGGTAATTGGTAAAAAACAAAAATCATTCTTTTATCAACATATAGAATGGACTTTCATTGCTCTTTTTATAGCAATAGGAATCTCCTTATCGGTGTATAGCTATCGACATCTTCCGATGATTGACTTTAGACCTTATAAAATAGGAGTAAATATTCCCGAAAGTATGGAAATTCCCGAAGGAAAATCAACAGACAAATACGAAACAACCCTAATCTACTCAAAAAATGGGGAAGAGAAAGAGTTTACTATAGAAAATTATCCAAAGAGTGACGATTGGACATTTGTTGACCAAAAAACAGTTTTGGTTGAAAAAGGCTACACGCCACCAATACACGATTTTTCCATTACAACAGAAAATCAAGAAGATTATACAGACCAAATTTTAACTTACCAAGGAACTGTTAACTTGATAATAATGTATGATTTGAATAAAACAAGTAAAAAAGGGATTGAAAAGGCAAATCAACTTTATGAACTCTGGAAAGACAAAAACACACCTTTTATTGGACTTACAGGAAGTACAACAGAAGATATTGATAAATTTAAACTAAAACATAACACTCAATTCCCCATTTTTAATACTGACCCGATAACATTAAAAACAATTGTTAGGGCTAATCCGGGATTAGTAACGCTCAACAACGGAACAATAACAGGAAAATGGCATTGGAGAGATTTTTAAACAAATAATAAAATATAATAATCACAAAAAATAAAAAAATGAGAAAAAACATTGTAGCAGGAAACTGGAAAATGAACAAAAATTTGCAAGAAGGATTAACACTTGCAAAAGAGTTAAATGACATTTTAGCAAACGCTAAACCGAACTGTGAAGTTATCATTGGAACACCTTTCATTCATTTAGCAAGTGTATCGAATGTTGTTAACCAAGAAAACATCAAAGTTTCAGCTCAAAACTGTGCTGACAAAGTATCCGGAGCATACACAGGAGAAGTTTCAGCAGAAATGGTAAAATCAACAGGTGCAACTCACGTAATTTTAGGACACTCTGAACGTCGTGCTTATTACGGAGAAACAGCTAAAATCCTAAAAGAAAAGGTAGAGTTAGCATTGGCAAACGATTTAACACCTATCTTCTGCATAGGAGAAGTACTGGAGGAGAGAGAAGCAGAAAAACATTTTGACGTAGTAAAATCTCAAATCACGGACTCATTATTTGCACTTTCAGCAGAAGATTTCGGGAAAATCGTATTGGCTTACGAACCGGTTTGGGCTATTGGAACAGGCAAAACTGCAACTCCTGAACAAGCACAAGAGATACACGCTTATATCCGTCAAACAGTAGCAGAAAAATATGGAAAAGAAGTAGCAGACAACACTTCTATTCTTTATGGTGGAAGCTGTAAACCATCAAATGCAAAAGAACTATTCTCCAATCCTGATGTAGATGGTGGATTAATTGGTGGTGCCTCATTAAAAGCAGAAGACTTTAAAGGAATAATTGACGCTTTCTAAATTAATTAAATATAATATCTATAACCCTTGTAGTTTCACTATGAGGGTTATTTTTTTGTCTTTTGTGTCAACAAAAAGCAAAAAAAATTAGAAGTCAGACTTTAAAAACGAAAAGGAGGAAATTATTTTCCTCCTTTTTGTCTAAGTTATCGTATTACAACGATTATTTTACGATTAATTTTTGAACATTTTTACCAGTTTTGAAAAGATAAACACCTGCATTTAATGAAGCAACACTAAGTGTTGTTTCTTCTCCTGTCAATGATTTTGACAAAACAGTTTTTCCTGCCAAATCAAATACAGTAACAGTACCTTTTGTTAATCCTTTATGGAATACAGTAACCGTTTTATCAAAAGAATTCAACTGCAAAACAACACTGCTTGTTTTTACACTTTCTACAGCAGTAGGTGCATTTTCTTGTACAAAAAAGTATTTCCAAGGTAACACAGCTTCATACTCTGCTTTTTTTCCTTGAGGAACATTTAACGTTTTACTAGCATCTGTTTCTGTCATACCAAAAGCATTTGCATTAAACAGATTACTTGCAGGATTAAGCATTTTACAAGTAATATTTGTTAAAGTCGTAGGTTTTAAGTCAGTTGCTTGAATACCACCAAACTCATCTGAATCTGTCCAAGCAAAAGCACCCATACCCAAAACAGTTAATGTACTAGGTAAAGTAATAGAAGTAATAGGACACTTTAAGAAAGCTTTTGTTGAAATAGAAGTCACAGCATTTCCCATATTTACAGTTGACAACGAAGTACATCCGGCAAAAGCTGATTCACCAATTGTCTGTACAGAATTTGGGATAGTGATTTGAGTTAAATTATTACAATCTGTAAAAGTACCAATATCCACTTTCTGAAGACCATCTCCTAAAGTAACAGATGTAAGGCTATGGCATTGTCCGAAAGCACCTACTCCAGTTCCTTCCAAAGTACCCGGAAGCGTAACAGAAGTTATGTTTTGCTTATTCAAAAATACTGATGGGGCAATTCGTGTTACAGTGTAAGTCTTTCCAGCGAACGTAAATGTTGCAGGAACATTAACAACATTCGGAACAGTAACAGCTTGTGATAACATTACATTACCTGAGCCGGCAGGAGATTCGATATACATAAATCCTCCATTAAAAATAGATGCTGCCATAAGGCTTGCTGTAGCAAAAACCACAGCCATTAAAAATGTAATTTTTCTTTTCATATTATAAAAAATTTATGCCTTTTGATAAAGGCTGATTAAAAATTGAATTAATTATTTTGGCAAAGGTAAGTCTATTTTTTAATATTCAATGCAAATAAATCATTTTTTTCAACATTGAAGATGTTTTTTAGTAAAAAATTAAAATCAATATATTCTGTTTTCTGTACTCTATACTCTGTCACCTAAACTTTATCAACTCTAATTTATTTTGTACTTTTGCAAATAAAAAAAATATGTTTTCAGGAATAATAGAAGAAAAGGCGACCATAGTAGCCATAAAAAAAGAGCAAGAAAATGTTCATTTTACATTAACTTGTTCATTTGTCAATGAATTAAAGATAGACCAAAGTGTAGCACACAACGGTGTTTGTTTAACAGTTGTCGATTTATCAAATGGTAACTATACAGTAACAGCCATTAAAGAGACATTGGAACGCAGCAATTTGGGCGTGTTAAAAGTGGGAGATTTAGTTAATGTAGAGCGTAGTATGATGATGAACGGCAGATTGGACGGACACATTGTTCAAGGACACGTTGACCAAACTGCAACCTGCCAAAAGGTAGAAGAAGTGGACGGAAGTTGGTATTTTACTTTTACCTATCCATTTAATAAAGAGATGGCACAAAAAGGTTATTTAACAGTTGATAAAGGGTCAGTAACAGTGAATGGAGTGAGTTTAACAGTTGTAAATCCAACACAAAACAGTTTTCAAGTAGCCATAATCCCTTACACTTACGAACACACCAATTTTCACACTATCAAAGAAGGAACGGTTGTTAATCTCGAATTTGATATTATTGGCAAATACCTTAGCCGTATGATGCACTTAACAAGTTAGTTTTAAGATTCGTAAAGTGCATAAAGTAAAAAGTTATCACTTAGATTAAACAAAAAAATATGAACTATCCTCACGGTTATTTGTTTTTAGAGTAACTGTTGAGGATTTTTTATATAATGGAAGCACTTCAAAAACAAATAAAAGAGTCTTTTTTTAATCCGATTATTCATTTTCTACCACTGTTATTTTTTGTAGTATTAGATGATTATTTCGGAACAAAAACAGCGTGGTTATTCTCATTTCCCATTGCTCTATTTATGCTTATCTTTGTTTTTGTTTATTACAAAAAACTTTTCGTATGGAATGTCTTTATGAGTATCGGTTATTTTTTTGTAGGACTTTCCACTACTTTGCTACCCTTTATTACAAAGAATCCATTCCTCGCACAAAGTGTTGACGAACTTCTTTTTATCTTTCTACTCTTGTTTGCCATACTATTTAAAAGAAAAATCGAAAATTTAGGAAATCATTTAAGTAAAGATGTTCCATTATGTAACAATCTAAATGAACTTGTTGGGGTTGCTTATCTACTCCTCTTTGTTTTATTGAGTTATTCTATCTCAAATCTGCTGATTTATCTCAAAATTATCCCTGTAGATTCTTTTAATTTAATATACAAAATTTATTATTGGATTATTTTAGGAGTTATTCTATATGAAATGATTCGAGTTTTTTTTATACGAAAAAAACTACTCAAAGAAGATTGGCTCCCCATTGTTGATACAGAAGGAAAAGTAATTGGTTCTTGTCAATACCAACCCAATCTAAAACCGAGTAAAAAGCACCTGCATCCCGTTGTAAGATGTTATTTTATAGATAATGGAATGGTATTACTACAACAACGTAAATCCGATGATGTAACCGACCCACTTTTCTGGGACGCTTCAGTTAGTAAACATATTAGATTAGGAGAAACCATCGAGCAAACACTACAAGAACGAGGTAGAAAGCTTTATGATGTGGATTTGAGCAAAGCAATGTTCCTAACAAAATATGTCCATCGTGGGATTTTCAACAATCAATTTATCCATCTATTTGTGGCGTGTAAAAAAGACTTAAACACATTTAGCGAAGATTATGAATCTGTTAAATGGTGGACTGTCAAACAAATAGAAGACAATCTGGACAAAGGAGTTTTTACCAGACGATTTGAAAAAGAATACAAAATTCTACAACGTTCGGGAATAATTGAATCAAAAACTTGTCAATGTAATTGTGGATAATCTTGGTTATAAAACATTATGAATGATTTTTTTGTTGATATTCATACCCATAGCATTCCTACAAACGACAATATTATTGCTGTTTACAACACATCATTGGAAGAGTTTCCACAAATTTTAAAGCACCACAACAACCTTTTTTTCTCTTTAGGAGTTCATCCTTGGGAGTTATCGGAAAGCCCTATTGATTGGGAATTATTGGAAAAATATGCCTCCTACCCTACTGTAAAGATGATAGGTGAATGTGGAATGGATAAAAACATTGATTTTCCACTTGACAAACAAATAGAAATTTTCAAAAAACATATCACAATTTCGGAAAAACTTAAAAAACCGATTATCATTCATTGTGTTCGGTGTTTTAACGAACTATTTGAACTACGTAAAAAGGAGAAACCCACTCAACGTTGGGTTATTCACGGATTTAGAGGAAAGCCTCAATTAGCCATTATGGCATTACAATTAGGATTTGATTTATCTTATGGAATATACCACAATCCTTTCAGTGTCAAAGCAACTCCTTCCGAACACCTTTTTATTGAAAGCGATGAAAAGCAAGTTAATGTCGAAGAACTCTATCAAACAATCGCAACACTAAAAAACGTCGCCCCTACCCAACTGAATGCAGGAAAAAATTTATTAACCTAAATTCGATTAAAAATTCCGTCACGCTGAATTTATTTCAGTGTCCCATAATGTGAATGAGATTCCGAATCAAGTTCGGAATGACGCTTTATTAACTATAAATCAGACACTTTCAAGTCGAGCTCATGTTAAATTACATTTTCTCTTGCTGTTTTTCAAAAAAGATATCTATCAAGCGAGTAATAGGATACTGTTTTAATTCCTCAAAAGTAACTTCTACTGTGTTTTTAGGCTTTATATCCAATCCATTCAACACAAAAAAACGAGCCATTATTTTTTGATGAGTTAGAATATGTTTTATCTCCATTGAGGAATCCATCAGCTCTATATCAATATTATTTGGAAAATAGGAATAAAAGGTTTTATTTTCAATCAATTCCTCCCAACTTAACAGTTTTTCGCTCTCCACCAATGGCAGTTCATATAGATTTTGCCAAATATCTTTTTCCACTCTTTTTTGAATAAAAGTTTTGCCATTCTGAACAATAAAAAGATAATTAAAGAAACGTTTTCTCTGCTTTATTTTCTTCTTTTTCACCGGAAACATTTCCACTTTTCCTACTTCAAAAGCCTTACAATAAGTATTCACCGGACATTCGGGACAATTCGGAGAAGTAGGTGTACATTGCAAAGCCCCCATTTCCATCATTGCTTGATTATGAATATCCGGATTCTTCTTATCTAATAATAAGGTAGCATATTCGTTAAAGCGTTTTTTAGCAAATGATGTCTGAATAGGTGTTTCATCAGCAAAAATTCTAGACAAAAAACGATACACATTCCCATCTAAAACAGCATAAGGCAATTTGAAAGCGAACGAGGCAATAGCAGAAGCCGTATATTCTCCAATTCCTGCCAATGAAAGAATGTCTTTGTATTCAGTTGGAAAAGAACCGTTAAAATTGCTCATTATCATTTTTGAAGCCTTATGCAGATTTCTGGCTCTGGTGTAATATCCCAATCCTTGCCACTGTTTAAGCACCTCCTGCTCATCTGCCTCAGCCAAACTTTTTATATCGGGAAATCTCTCAATAAAATTCAGATAATAATCATAACCCTGTTTTACACGAGTCTGTTGTAGAATAATTTCAGAAATCCATATCTTGTAAGAATTTAACGTATTTCGCCAAGGAAGTTCTCTTTTATGATTTTGGTACCAATTTTGCAGTTGAATTTGTATCTCTTGGCTCTCTTTTTGGGTCATTATCTCTATTATTATATTGTAAATTAACTAATTAATAAACTTTCAAACTTGTTTATTATCAAAATAGATGTATCTTTGCAGACAAAAATAAGTTAAAATTTTCAAAAAAGAGAACAAAAAATCTTCTATAAAATAAATTTAAACATTAATTAAAATGAAAAAAAGTACATTATTTACCTTACTCGTTGCACTAATATTATTGGGTGCGTGTAATTCAAAATCTTATCGCATTAAAGGAACAGTTTCTGACCCCAATATTGCTGATAGCACAAAAGTTTATTTAAGTAAATACAACAAGAAATTTATCCATTTAGACAGTACGTATGTTATCGATGGAAAATTCGAGATAAAAGGAGAAGTTGATTCTACACAAAATGCCTATTTAGGATTTATGAAAGGTAAAAGATTGCAGAATTTGGCTAATTTTATCTTAGAATCAGGAAATATTACTGTGGATGTAGATACAAACTTCCGTTACAAAATTACAGGAACAGAACAAAATAATATTTTAGCTGATTTTTCTGCCAAAGAAATGGAATTGGGCAAGAAAGCGAGTGAAGTTATGAAAAAATATAGGGTAGCAACCACTGAAAAAGATAGTCTATCAGATGTTTTAGTAAAAATACAAGAGGATTTTTATGCTATAGCTTATGATTACAGCACAAAATATGTGAACACATTGGCAGGAACCAATATTTTACTAAACACCAATATGGGATACTCTTTTGACAAAAAATATGCTGTATTATCTAAAATGACTGAGGAGACAAAATCAAATCCTCGTGTAAAAGCATTTGTTAAACAGATTGAACAAGAGAAGAAAACAGCAAAAGGACAACCTTATACTGATGTTACCCTAAAAGATAGAGCAGGTAAAGAGGTTAAACTATCCGATTATGTTGGAAAAACAGACTATCTTTTAGTTGATTTTTGGGCATCTTGGTGTGGACCTTGTATTCGTTCTCTACCGGAATTGAAGAAGTTCTATAATGCACACAAAGGTTCTAAATTTGATGTTGTAGGTATCTCTTTAGACAATAAACAAGAAGATTGGGAAAAATCAATCAAAAAAAATGAGATTGTTTGGCACCATATGTCAGACCTTAAAGGATGGCAATCAACGGCAGCAGAAGCTTATGCAATACGTGCAATTCCTGCAACAATATTAATTGACAAAAATGGCACGATTGTTGGTAAAAACATACCTTTGAGAAAAGTTGAAAAATTATTAGAAAAGTAATTTTTTTAGGCAATAAAAATATTTTTTCAAAAAAAAGTTTATTTTTTTTTATTGTTTCTGAGAAAATATTAACTTTGCACTCCTTTTAGATTTTGAAAATCAAGAAATTAAAATTTTAATAAAAACCACTAACTAAAGTAAATAGTAACATTATGACAAAAGCAGAAGTTGTAAACGAAATTGCTAAGAGCACAGGTATTGATAGAGCAAGTGTATTAGCTACAGTTGAATCCTTTATGGAAGTTGTTAAAGAGTCTTTAACTAAGAAAGAGAATGTATATTTGAGAGGATTTGGTAGTTTTATTGTTAAAGAGAGAGCAGAAAAAACAGCTCGTAACATCTCTAAAAACACAACAATAATTATCCCTGCACATTCAATTCCTGCATTCAAACCTGCAAAATCGTTCCTTAACGATGTAAAAGCAAGTAAATAAAATTAAATAATAACTTTAAAAATAGAGAAATTATGCCAAGCGGTAAAAAAAGAAAAAGACATAAGATGTCAACTCATAAGCGTAAAAAAAGACTGAGAAAAAACAGACATAAGAAAAAATAGTTGATTGGTTAAAACAATCAATAACGTAAAACACAACAAACTTAAAATCCATATTTTCTTGGATTTTAGTTTGTTTTTTAAAAACAATATAAATCGTAAAATGTGAATAGCGAATTAGTAGTAGATGTAAAATCATCTAAAATATCAATTGCGCTGCTCGAAGACAAACGATTGATGGAATTTAACGAAGAGACTATTGATGAAGTCTTTTCTGTAGGTAACATCTATCTTGGAAAGGTAAAAAAAATAATGCCGGGTCTTAATGCAGCATTTGTAAATGTGGGCTACGAAAAAGACGCTTTTTTACACTATCTCGATTTAGGAAGTAATTTCAACACATTAAACAGTTTCATTACAAGATTACAGAGCGACCGTAAGCGAACACTTGCAATGAACAAAGTAAAACAACTGCCGGATATTGAGAAAGATGGCTCAATAAGCGATGTTTTAACGACAGGACAAGAAATTGCCGTACAGATAACAAAAGAGCCTATCTCAACAAAGGGACCAAGACTCTCATCTGAACTATCAATCGCCGGACGTTTTTTAGTTTTAATTCCATTTGCTGACAAAGTATCTGTATCTCAAAAGATTAAATCATCAGAGGAAAAAATAAGATTAAAACAGTTGTTACAAAGTATCAAGCCCAAAGGATTTGGCGTAATAGTGAGAACTGTTGCCGAATACCAAAAAGTAGCAGAACTGGATAACGAATTAAAGTTATTAGTCAAGAAATGGAATGATACTGTAAAAAAAATTCAAAAATCAAAAGCAGTAACTTTGGTTGCTGAGGAATCAGGTCGCACAGTGGGAGTTATCCGAGATACTTTTAACTCAGATTTTTCGCATATACACATCAATAACAAAGAGGTATATAACGAAGTTAAAACTTATCTTGAATTGATAGCACCCGAAAGAAAAAACATTGTCAGTTTTTATTCCGGCGAAGAGCCGATATTTGACAAATTTGGTGTAAGTAAGCAGATTAAATCAGCTTTTGGAAAAGCGGTTTCTTTCAAAAAAGGTGCATATCTTATTATAGAACATACAGAGGCTATGCACGTAATAGATGTAAACAGTGGAAATCGTTCAAGAGCCACCAACAACCAAGAGAATAATGCTCTTGATGTTAATTTAGCTGCTGCCGACGAGATAGCCCGTCAATTGCGTTTGAGGGATATGGGAGGAATTATTGTAGTTGATTTTATTGATATGAAAGAGGGAGAAAACAGGCACAAGTTGTTTGAACGAATGAACGAAAATTTGTCTAATGACCGTGCAAGACACAATGTTTTGCCTTTGAGTAAATTTGGATTAATGCAGATAACACGACAACGTGTTCGTCCTGAAGTAGCAATTAATGTAGAGGAAACCTGTCCTACTTGTTACGGAAAAGGAAAAGCAATGCCGTCAATACTATTTACCGACCAGTTGGAAAGTAAAATAGATTATTTAGTGAATCGACTAAATAACAAAAAATTTACACTGCATATTCATCCTTATATACACGCATTCTTGTCAAAAGGAGTTGTTTCCACTCTTATCAAATGGAAAATGAAATATGGATTTAAGAATAAAATAATTCCATCACAAAAATTAGGATTTTTACAATACAAATTCTATGATAGTCAAGGTGTTGAAATTGACCTTCGAGATGAGATAGAAAAAATATCGTCTAAATAGTGAATTAAAAAATAGACTTTCCTTTTGGGAAAGTCTATTTTTTATAAGTGAATTATTTTAACTACTTTTGTAGAATATTTTTAAATAATTTTTTATGACAACAATGACATTTTGGTGGGCAGCATTTATCGTTATTTTTGTAGTTGTTTATGCTATCGACCTATTTGTAACCAATCGGAAAGACGAAGAACCAACTGTAAAATCTTCTTTGAAATGGGCAGGAACTTGGATGGGAATCGCATTGCTTTTTGGAGCAGCATTATTTTTCTTTTTTCCTCAAAATCCCGATTCCACAGTAACCACATCAAAGGTTATGGGAATGAAATTTATTGCCGGATATTTAACGGAATATTCACTTTCAGTAGATAATCTATTTGTATTTATAATGATATTCTCAATGATGGGAATTCCTGCTAAAAATCAACCCAAACTTCTAATGTTAGGAATTTTAATTTCTGTTATTCTTAGAATTCTATTTATCGTTTTGGGAATGGAATTGGTAGAGCGTTTTCATTGGATTATCTATATTTTTGGTGTAATATTAGTTTGGACAGCCTACAAAATGGTAGCAAGTGGAGATGATGAGCAAGTAAATCCAAAATCCAACTTTTTGTATAAGTCTGCATCAAAACTATTTCCTGTTGACCCTGATGCCAATGTTTCTAAATTTATCACAAAGATAGATGGCAAAACACATATTACCAATATGTTATTAGCACTTTTAGTTATCGGTTCTACGGATATTTTGTTTGCTATAGACTCAATTCCGGCAATTATTGGAGTGATTAAAGAAGGAACAACCGGTGCATTAACACCTGCCGAAGAGAATTATCTTGCTATTAGTTCTAATGTGTTCGCAGTAATGGGATTGGTTTCCTTATTCTTTGCTCTAAAAGGAATTATGGGAATGTTTCGTTTCTTAAAATATGGGGTGAGTTTTATCCTCTTTTTTATCGGTGCAAAAATGCTACTCACATATTTTAGTGCTGTTGGAGAATTCTTTGCAACTTATTCGTGGGTTTCACTTACGGTTATTATCGCAACATTGGTTTTATCCATATTACTATCGGTTGTTATTCCTAATAAAGACAAGAAATAATGAGCTATTCAAAAACAAAATACATTCTACTGGTTTTATTTTTTGCTATCAGTTCGTTTGCTTTTAGCACCAATCCGGAAACAACAACAAATCAACCAACAACAGAAAAAAGTTGGGTAGAAAATGTAAGTGATTGGTACGAAGAAAATACTAACTACGCAACCATTACTGCTTTAATGGCTGTTGAAAGTTCGTTTATTCCTTTCCCTTCAGAGATTGTGATTCCACCTGCTGCTTATGTGGCAAGTCAGCCTAAGAGCAAATTGAGTATTCCTTTAATTATCCTTTTTGCTACGCTTGGAGCATTAATTGGTGCATTCATCAATTATTTTCTTGCTTTGTTTCTTGGCAGACCCATTTTGTACAAATTTGCCAACAGTAAAATTGGACATCTATTACTCTTAAGTGGAGAAAAAATTGAGAAAGCAGAAGCTTATTTTAATAAAAAAGGCAATATTTCTACTTTTATCGGACGTTTAATACCCGGTATTCGTCAGTTAATTTCTGTTCCTGCCGGACTTTCAAAAATGAATTTATTCTCATTCAGTCTATTTACTGCATTGGGAGCAGGTATTTGGAATATCGTTTTAGCACTTCTCGGCTACTTCGCACACGGACAAAAAGATTTAATTGAAAAATACAGTCACGAAATAGGATTAGGAATTGTTTTTGTTTTGGTCGTTGTTGGGTTGTTTTATCTTGTGAAGTTTTTGATTAAGAAGAAATAGAGTGTTATCTATCAACCATTTTTTACTATGGGCATCTTGAACTCGTTTCAAGGTTTATTATGCTCTTTTTTCGCTTTGAGATACTGAAACAAGTTCAGCATCACAAACTTCGGCACATTATCATATTATCACATTGTCATATTTCCACATTAACCATTACCAACTCTTTATTACTTTATGAACTTTCAACTTTAAGAACTTTATAAACGTCATCACTTTACTAACTCGTTATAAATATCCGTTTTTTTTCACTATTTTTGCACTCTTAATTTGAAAAGAAAAAGATTGCAGATGAATAGAATTAGAAACTTTTGTATTATTGCACACATCGACCACGGCAAAAGTACACTGGCCGACAGACTGTTAGAACACACAGAGACTGTGATTGGTAAAGATATGCAAAGTCAAGTTTTGGATAATATGGATTTGGAGCGTGAGCGAGGAATTACCATTAAAAGTCACGCTATACAGATGAAATACCAATACGACAATGAGTTATATACATTAAACTTAATTGACACTCCGGGACACGTGGATTTCTCGTATGAAGTTTCTCGTTCCATAGCAGCTTGTGAGGGTGCGTTACTGATTGTAGATGCAACACAAGGTATTCAGGCACAGACAATTTCTAATCTTTATATGGCGATTGACCACGATTTGGAAATTATTCCCGTGCTAAATAAAATGGATATGGATAATGCAATGCCCGAAGAGGTAGAAGACCAAATTGTGGAGTTGTTGGGCTGTAAAAAAGAGGAAATTATCCGTGCAAGTGGTAAAACGGGAATGGGTATTGAGGAGATTTTAAATGCTATTGTAGAACAAGTTCCGGCACCTGTTGGAGACCCAAAAGCACCGTTACAATGTTTGATTTTTGACTCTGTTTTTAATCAATTCAGGGGAATTATCGCTTATTTTAAGATAGAAAATGGAACGATAAGAAAAGGAGATTTGGTAAAATTCGTAGCCACCGAAAAAGAGTATAATGCTGATGAAATTGGGATTTTGGAATTGGATATGAAAGAGACAAAAGAGTTGAGTGCTGGAAATGTAGGATATATCATTTCCGGTATTAAAACGTCCAAAGAAGTAAAAGTGGGTGATACGATTACACACGTTAAAGAGCCTTGTAAAAAGGCTATATCGGGATTCGAAGAGGTAAAACCAATGGTCTTTGCCGGTATTTATCCGATTGACACCGTAGATTTTGAAGATTTAAGAGCATCGCTTGAAAAATTACAACTAAACGACGCTTCCTTAACATTTGAACCAGAATCTTCGGTCGCTCTTGGGTTTGGTTTCCGTTGCGGTTTCTTGGGACTTTTGCATATGGAAATTATACAAGAGCGTTTGGATAGAGAGTTTGATATGAATGTCATTACCACCGTTCCGAACGTATCTTACAAAGTTTATACGAAAAAAGGAGACGAATTGGAAGTGCATAATCCGTCAGGTTTGCCTGATGTGATGGCAGTAGATAGAATTGAAGAACCTTATATCCGTGCGTCTATTATTACAGCAACTGATTATATCGGCTCTATTATGACACTTTGCTTAAACAAACGTGGCGAATTAATTAAACAAGAATATGTCTCCGGAAATCGTTTGGAATTGGTATTTGATATGCCTTTAGGTGAGATTGTCTTTGACTTTTACGACAAACTAAAAAGTATTTCCAAAGGATACGCCTCTTTTGATTACCATATTATTGATTACAGATCTTCAAAATTGATAAAATTGGATATTCTACTCAACGGAGAGTCTGTTGATGCACTATCTTCATTGATTCATTTTGACAATGCTGAAACTTTGGGGCGAAGAATGTGCGAAAAACTGAAAGAGTTGATACCTCGTCAGCAGTTTGATATTGCTGTTCAGGCGGCTATCGGTGCTAAAATTATTGCTCGTGAAACCATCAAAGCAGTAAGAAAAGACGTAACTGCCAAATGTTACGGTGGAGACGTGACTCGTAAGAGAAAGTTATTAGAAAAACAGAAAAAAGGTAAGAAAAGAATGAAACAAATCGGAACGGTAGAAGTGCCACAAAAAGCATTCTTGGCTGTTCTTAAATTAGATTAATACATTTACAAATAAAAAAACAAGAAAAACAAATTTAATTATGGTAGAAACATTACTCGTCGTAGTATTTATTATAGGCTATTTGGCGATTACATTAGAACATAATATTCATATCAACAAAACTGCTCCTGCCTTGATAACAGGTGTTGTTTTGTGGGCAATATATATTTTAACCAACGGAGAAAGTCATTTAGTCAATGAACATCTGGTGGAACACTTGGGAGAAATTTCAAGTATTCTTTTTTTCCTGATGGGAGCAATGACCATTGTAGAGTTGATTGATAGTTACAACGGCTTTGAAGTCATTACCAAACGAATTACAAAAACGGATAAAAGAGCATTACTTTGGATTATTACGCTAATTACTTTCTTCTTTTCAGCGATGTTGGATAATTTAACGACTACGATTGTAATGGTTTCTCTGCTTCGAAAATTGATAAAAGACAAGCAAACAAGACTATTTTTTGTGGGAATGGTTGTCATTGCAGCCAACGCCGGAGGGGCTTGGAGTCCGATTGGTGATGTTACAACAACGATGCTTTGGATTGGAGGACAAATTTCTGTTCTGCATATTATTAAAGGTATTTTCTTACCAAGTTTGGTGAGTTTGGTAGTCCCTTTAATTATCGTTTCTTTTACTTTAAAAGGAAAAGTAGAACGTCCACAAGTCAATGAAAAAGGTTATCACAAACTTTCAAAACAACAACAAATATTAATTCTGATTTTGGGAGTTTCAATGCTAATTATGGTGCCAATTTTCAAAACCTTAACCCATCTACCTCCTTTTATGGGAATGATGTTAGGTTTGGCTATTCTTTGGGTAGTAACGGAGTTGATGCACAAAAAGCACGTTAATGAAGATTATCAAGCCCCTAAACTACCTACTTTAATCAATGTTTTGGCGAAAATAGATATGTCGAGTATTTTATTTTTCTTAGGAATTCTTCTTGCCGTAGGAGCGTTGCAAACCTCCGGTATTTTAGGACATTTAGCCCTAATATTAGACGATAAAATTGGAAATCTAAGCAATATCATTATGTCTATCGGAGTCCTATCTTCCATCGTGGACAATGTTCCATTAGTGGCAGCAACACAAGCAATGTACAGCCTTGCAGACTATCCAATGGACCACTATTTATGGGAATTCTTGGCTTACTGTGCCGGAACAGGAGGTAGTATTTTGATTATCGGTTCTGCTGCCGGTGTAGCTGCTATGGGAATGGAAAAAATCAATTTCTTTTGGTATGTAAAAAAAATCAGTTGGTTGGCAGTGATAGGCTATTTTGCAGGAGCATTTGTGTATATTGCTGAGCATTACATTTCATTTGGAGTTTTTTATCCTTAATTGGTAAGTAAGTTATAGTTTACCGACTATATGAAAAACAGTAGAGACGCAACGTGTTGTATCTCTACTGTTCTATTTCAATAAGTCTCACTTTCAACTAACTTTACAAACTTTATAACTTTCAACTTTACAAACTCTATATACTCATTTTTTATCGTATCTTTGTCATCAATATCATTAAAAATTTCAAAGAAAAGATGGCAAAAACAAAATCAGCATACGTTTGTAGCAGTTGTGGATATGACACTCCCAAGTGGGCGGGACGTTGTCCGGCTTGTTCGGAATGGAATACTTTTAAGGAGGTAGTTTTGGCAAAAGAAAGCAAAAAGCAGTCTGCTTTTGTGGCTGATGAGTTTGATGTTGATGCCTCAAAGCCTACTCTTATATCGGAAGTAGTTACACAAAAAGAAGAGCGTATAGATACTACCAACGGAGAGTTAAATCGTGTTTTAGGAGGTGGTTTAGTTGTTGGTTCCTTGGTTTTAATTGGTGGTGAACCGGGAATTGGTAAATCAACGTTAGTATTGCAAGTGGTATTGAATATCAAAAATAAAAAAACACTTTACGTTTCGGGCGAAGAGAGTGTAAGCCAACTTAAATTAAGAGCCGAAAGGCTATCTTACGAAAAACCTGAAACATATCTTCTTAGCGAAACTTCTTTAGAAAAAATCTTTACGCACACGCAAAATGTTAAACCTGATATTCTAATCATTGATTCGATTCAAACCATTACCATCGAAAAAGTGGATTCTTCAGCAGGAAGTATCAGCCAAGTCAGAGAGTGTGCATCAGCCATCTTGAAATTTTGTAAAACCACCAATATTCCTGTTCTATTGATTGGACACATCACCAAAGAAGGCTCGTTGGCAGGTCCTAAGATATTAGAACACATTGTAGATACGGTGTTACAGTTTGAGGGAGACCAAAATTATATGTATCGTGTACTTCGTCCTATCAAAAACCGATTTGGAAGCACTTCGGAATTGGGGATTTTTGAGATGAACCAAAACGGTCTGCGTGAAGTCTCTAATCCTTCTGAGCTACTGCTTTCCAATACCGAGAATAGTTTAAGTGGGGTGGCTATCGCTTCAGCAATAGAGGGTATTCGTCCTTTTCTAATTGAAGTACAAGCCCTTGTTAGCTCGGCAGCTTACGGAACTCCACAGCGTTCAAGTACAGGTTTTGACATTCGCCGACTCAATATGCTATTGGCTGTTTTGGAAAAACGAGCAGGGTTTAAGTTGGCACAAAAAGATGTTTTCTTAAATTTGGCAGGAGGTATCAAAGTGAATGACCCAGCGATTGATTTACCCATTATTATTGCTGTTTTGTCGTCTAATTTTGATTTGGCAATACCACCCAACATCTGTATGGCAGGAGAGGTGGGACTTTCGGGAGAGATTCGTCCTATTAATCGAATTGAACAACGCATACAAGAAGCTGAAAAGTTAGGATTTTCTCAAATTATTGTTCCTTACGTCAAATCGATGTCGTTGGATTTGAAAAAAAACAAGATAGAAATTATTCAAGTACGCAAAATAAACGAAGTATTTCGTCTGTTGTTTAGAAAAAAGGATAATAAAAGTAGTGGTTAGTAAATAAGTAAGATTAGTAGTTATGGTCATTAAGCGAAGCCGAAATGATAACAACGGGACTTCGGCGAAGTTCAGCCACGGTACTTGGTCGTTGAGCTTGTCGAAACGACAAAAAGCCCTCCTCTATCCTCCCATAAGGGAGGAGGTTTCTCCCCTTCAGGGAGATTAAGAGAGGCGAATTAGTAATAAATTATAAAGTTGAAAGTAAAAAGTGATAAGTAATTAGTGGTTAATGATGAGTGATTAACAATTAATTGCTAATAACTAACAATTATAATGGTTTCGACAGGCTCAACCACCGATATAAAGAGCAACGGTTTCTCCCCATTTAGAGGAGAAATAATAATAGACCTCACAAATAAAAAAAATCTGCGGGGTCTTTACTTTATAACTTTTTACTTTTTATCTTTACAAACTTTATTGTACATTTGCATTCCTTTTATAACACGAAAAAACAGAAACATTATGAGTAGTTGGTTTCAATGCAAAGTAAAATATGATAGAAATGGTGAAGATGGTAACTTTACCTCAGTAAATGAAGTGTATCTCGTAGATGCAATGTCTTTTACGGAGGCAGAAAAACGAATTACAGAAGAATTAAAACCTTTTGTATCAGGTGAATTTAATATTACGGACATCAAAAGAAAACGAATTGCAGAACTTTTTGAGAACAACGAAGGCGATATTTGGTATCTTTGTAAAGTGATGTTTATTACATTGGACGAGGAAAAAGGAGTGGAAAAACGCACTGCAAGTTTTATGTTATCACAAGGCGAAAACCTTAAAGAAGCATTAGACGTATTGATAAACGGAATGAAAGGAACGCTTGCACAATACGAAATTGCCTCTATTACCGAAACTCCAATTATGGATGTTCTAAAACTACAAGTGGATTAATTGAATGAACACTATTGCTCAGAATATTACCCAAATTCGTACATCTATTCCCGATGATGTTACACTTATTTGCGTTTCGAAATTTCATCCTGTGGAGTCAATACAAAAGGCATACGATATAGGTGAACGCCACTTTGGAGAGAGCAGAGTACAAGAGTTACAGACTAAACAACCACAACTCCCTACTGATATTCAGTGGCATTTTATCGGACATTTACAGACCAATAAAGTAAAATACATCGCCCCTTATGTGTCGCTTATTCACGGTGTAGATAGCTTTAAATTGCTCAAGAGCATTGACAAAGAGGGTAAAAAAAACAACCGAAAGATTGCTTGTTTATTACAAGTACATATTGCCAAAGAAGAGACAAAATTCGGATTTTCAGAAGAGGAATTGATAGAGATTTTGTCAAGTAATGAGATAAAAGAATTGAACCACATTGAGATAAAAGGCTTAATGGGAATGGCAACTTTTACTGACAATCAAAAACAAGTAGCCACTGAATTTACACAACTTTCCAAATTGCATTCTACCATTAAAAAGCGTTTTTTCTCTCAACAATCCTCGTTCAAAGAACTCTCAATGGGAATGTCCAACGATTATCTTTTGGCAATAGAAAAAGGTAGCACAATGGTACGCATCGGCACAACAATCTTCGGACAACGATAGATTTCCTGTTAATGAACTTTTCTTGTTTTTATCAAAACTGTCTTTTCGTTCAATAAAGTAGTGGCAAAAAGATAACATTCTCCACCATCTTTGAGTTTCAATCGTTTTTTGAGTTTCTCTACCGAAAGAGGAAAATTACGCGTTGAAAGATTGGCTTGTTTCGTATCGGAAAGCAATGCTTTTATTCCCTTTTTGTTAAACTCATATACCTTTTCTACTTGAAAACACCGACCTTGAAACCCCGTTAAACATTCTTCCGAAGTAAAAAGATGACTGTGCTTGTGTAACTTTTCCACCTTATGAATAGTTGAGAGAATATCATACGCTTTGGCTTTTAATATCGCCGAATTGGGTTCATAAAGATAACTTTTAACCTGCTCGGCATACCGTTCCCCTACTCTATCCTCTTCATTATATTCCAATTTTTCCACTCTGTTTTTGGCATAATTAAATGTTTTTACCGTAAAAGGTTGCTCAACCGTTTTATCCACAATGGCAATCAACTCTTTGCATTCATTATTAACAGCAACAATCTGTATTTCATTAATTTGTGGAAGTTGCTGACGCAAAACAGCAATATCTATCATCGGCGATAGTTTTATCATTAATCGCTCTGTTTTAGAAAAAATCAACGATTCCAATTCCAATATATTCGGTTCTAAATCGTCAAGGTAATAGACTTTTTGACCTGTATGGCTACGTCTTGCAGGGTCAATAAAAATCCAATCTGCTAAAAATTCTGTCTTTTCTAAAAAAGTAGTGGCACTCTCGTTAATAACTTCTATTTTAGGATTATTTAATGCCTTAAAATTATGTTTTGCTATGGTACAAAGTTCCTCGTTACGCTCCACATAAATCGTTCTTTCAAAGCTTTGTGATAAAAAATAACTATCAATCCCAAAACCACCGGTAAGGTCAAACAACGTGTTACCGGTTATCTGTTTACTTTTGTGAAGAGCCGTAATCTCGGAAGAGCTTTGTTCCAAAGAGAGACGAACAGGATAAAGAATATCCCTATTTTCGTAAAAAGTAGGTACTTTTTTCTCTATTTTTTGCAATCCTATAATTTGCTGTAAAGCCCATTTTTTATCCACATTGGGAAAATTATGAATCAAAAGAGCCAAAGAATGAACATTCTTATCTTTATTCTCTTCAATAAACTGGAGCGTTTCTTTATTCATAATCAATATTTTGAGTTACCATAGGGCTTTTTTAGAAAAAAACAAAGGTAAAAACTTTTTGAAAAAGTTTTGCTATATAAACTAAAAATAGTACTTTTGCAGTCGGGTAAGTCTTATACGACCAGCTCCCTTTGAATTCCCCCAGGGCTTGATCGCAGCAAGGGTAGAAGGTTGTAGCGGTGCGATATAGTAAGCTTACCCACCTGCCTCTTTAGCTCAGTTGGCCAGAGCACGTGATTTGTAATCTCGGGGTCGTTGGTTCGAATCCGACAAGAGGCTCAAAAAGAAAGCATTATACGATTATCGTTTAATGCTTTTTTTATATCTCTTTCCTTGCCAAGTCTTTCTTTCGGCAATTCTTTTCTGGACTTTGTGAATAAATTCAAAATTTTTCAACTCCCAGCGTGGGGCAATCAGTAAATCTCGTGGCGATTGGGAAATAAAACGCTCAATAGCAATTTTAGGATTCAAAAGTTCTATAAAATCAATCACCAATTCGATATACTCTTCTGCACTCATCAAATTAAACCATTCGGGATATTCTTCCAACTGCCTTGACATTATTGTTTTACGAATAATCTGCAACTGATGAAGTTTGATAATGGTTATGGGTAGTTCCGACATTTTCAGAGCGTGTTCCAAAACCTCCTCTCGACTTTCACACGGTAAACCAAGAATGAGATGTGCTCCCGTTCGTATTCCTCGCTCGTGCGTTTTTGTTATCGCTTCCACTGAACACTCAAAGTTATGTCCACGATTGATTAAATCTAACGTTCTGTCGTTGGTGCTTTCTACGCCGTACTCTATCATCACGTAATATTTCTGATTTAATTCGGCAAAATAATCCAAAATTTCATCATTTACGCAGTCGGGACGGGTTCCCACTACTAAACCAACGACTTGTGGGTGTGCGAGAGCTTCCTCATAAATATCTTTTAAGTGTTGTAAATCTCCATATGTATTGGTATAACTTTGAAAATAGGCGAAATATTTTTGAGTAGGATATTTGTGTTTGAAAAAATCAATCCCTTCGTTAATCTGTTGAGATACGGATTTTATCGGCTTACAATAGTTAGGAATAAATGTCTGATTATTACAATACGTACAGCCCCCAACACCTTTACTTCCATCTCTATTAGGACAAGTAAAACCCGCATTGATAGAGATTTTTTGAATCCGTTCGCCAAACTCTTTACGTAAAACTTGATTATAATTAAGGTATTGAATGTCCATATCTTGATAATAATAAATCCCTTGCTTTCTATAAAAGAACACAAGGGATTAAAAAATGTTTTATATAATAAAATTATTTGGAAATTGCTGAATTTAGTTTTTTATAGTCACTACGTTCAGAGCTCATTAAAAACCATTTATAATTAGATGGAATAGATGAATGAGATGAATATTTTACTTTCCTTGTTTCATTTGTTCTATTATATACTAAATTTAGTTGTACAATATTCCAACCTTTTTGTAAATTGAGATTAAATGTTGTTTCTTCATTATCTCGTTCTTTTTTACCTGTTCCGGATATTTTAACAGAACGGTCTGAATAAATAAGCGAGACAACATTAACATCGATATCATTTTGTTTTTCAATAGAATACCAAGATTTAGGATTTACATCAGAACATAAAAGAGTACCTAAGAGTTTATCTTCTTTTTTGACCTCAAATTCATCTATTCGTACTATTTTAACATTTTTGTCAGTAACAGTAACTCCTTTAGGAAATTCTGTTATTTCAAAAGTACTATCAGATGGTTTCTTTAATGTAATATTAAACTTTTTATTTTTTATTTTACTCTCTCCTACAATTTCAACAACATCATCATCTCCTTCATCATTTTTACTTACAGAAACATAAACAGAAGCTCCATCTAAAGATTCTTCAGTCTCAATTACTCCCGAAATATGATTTACTCCTCTAGCTTTTACATTATCATCATCTTTCTCGCAAGATTGAAATAACATCATTGCTGAACTTACCAAAAATAGGCTTAATAATATTTTTTTCATAATTTTATTTTTTATTAAAAAATCCCTTGTTACTATTAAAAACAAAACAAGAGACTTTTTTTAGAACTCTATTTTATATCTATTTCAAATACCACTTATAATTAGATGGAATAGATGAAATAGATGACATTCTCATAATATCTGATTCAGAACGTCCTCTTTCTCTGTATAGTTTTACAATATTCCAACCTGTTTTTAAGTTAAGATTTAATGACTCTTCCTCGTTACCTTGTTTATTTGTACCGGATATTTTAACAGGACGGTCCGAGTAAATAAATAGAATTATATTGATATTTTTTGTTGTACCTTCTGTTGGCTCAACATACGGATTTACATCTGCACAAATAAGACCACCAACAGCGCTACCATCTTTCATTACAACAATATCCTCAACACTTATGGTTCTTGCTTCTTTATCACTAATAGTCATTCCCTCTCTATCGGCAATATCTAGTTTTTCTAGATTATTGTCAGATGGTTTATTTAACGTTACCTTAAATTTTTTACCTACAACCTTACCTTTTCCAAATAATTCTTCTGTTTCACCACCAGACATATGAACAAAAGTTCCTTCTAAAGAATTTTCTGTTTCAATAACTCCGGAAATCTCATTTGCCGGTTTTACTTTTGGGTCATCATCTTTACAAGATTGAAATGATACCATTACTACACTTGCCACTAATAGGCTAAAAAATACTTTTTTCATAATTTGTTTTTTTAAAATTAGTTATTTATTATATATTAAAATCTGCTCTTACAGCATTGATTTTCTCATTTGCGATTTTTTCAGCTTGTTCAAAATCTTCTCTTGACTTCATATCTCCCCTCACCTCAATATAGAACTTGATTTTGGGTTCTGTTCCTGAAGGTCGAACCGAAACTTTGGTACCATCTTCAGTGAAAAACTGCAATACATTTGATGGTATTGGCATTTCTAAATTTTCAACAGTTCCATCAAGTATATTTTTAGTCTCCAATGTTTGATAATCTTTAACTAGTTTTACATTCGAACCTGCTATTTTTTTAGGTGGATTAGTACGGAAATCAGTCATCATTTGAGCAATTTCTTCTGCTCCGGACTTTCCTTTTCTGACAACAGAGATTCCCTTTTCTTTTCCATAACCATACTCAACATAAATATCTTGAAGAAGTTCAAAAGGTGTTTTACCATTATCAGCCGCCCAAGCCACAACTTCCGCCATTAATGAACAACTCGAAACAGCATCTTTATCTCTTACAAAATCTTCCGGTAAAAAGCCATAACTTTCTTCTCCACCACCAATATAAGTTTTTAAATGCTGGTTTTCTCTCATTATTGCTGCTATCCATTTAAAACCGGTATAGCAATCATACATTTCTACATTCTCTTTTTCGGCAATATCTTTGATAACTTCAGTAGTAACAATCGTTTTTACAATATACTCTTTTTCTGTTAGTTTACCCAATTCTTGCCATCTTTTTATTAGATAGTAGATAAGTAATAAATAAGTTTGGTTTCCATTAATTAGTTCCCATTCACTTTTATTGTTCTTAATTGCAATGCCCAATCTATCAGCATCAGGGTCATTTGCCATTACCAAATCAGCATCTTCTTTTTTTGCCAATTCCAAAGCCAAAGTTAAAGCCTCAGGGTCTTCCGGATTGGGAGAAATAACAGTAGGGAAATTTCCGTTTACTTCAAACTGTTCTTCTACTCTAATTACATTCTCAAAACCAAATGCTTTCAATGCTTTTGGAACCATTTCCACACCTGCTCCGTGCATTGGAGAGAATACAATTTTTAAATCTTTGTGATTTATAATTGATTGTGGAGATAATGAGATTCCTTTTAATTTTTCAATGTAAATATCATCAATTTCTTTGCCTATTACTTCGATTAGTTCCTCATTTCCTTCAAACAAAATCTCATCTACAGACGAAATTTTATTTACCTCATTAATTACATTGGCATCATGAGGTGCTATCATTTGAGCCCCATCTTCCCAGTAGGCTTTGTAACCGTTGTACTCTTTCGGATTATGAGAAGCTGTTATCATAACCCCACTTTGACATCCTAAATGACGTATTGCAAACGACACCTCAGGAGTAGGACGTAAATCTTCAAACAGATATACTTTTATTCCATTTGCAGAGAAAATATCAGCTGTTATTTTAGCAAAAAGCTTACTATTATTTCTACAATCGTGTCCTATCACCACTTTGATTTGATGTAAACCCGAAAACTGTGCTTTTAGATAATTTGCCAATCCTTGTGTTGCACCTCCTACGGTGTATTTATTCATTCTGTTAGAACCCACTCCCATAATTCCACGCAACCCACCGGTACCAAATTCTAAATCTTTGTAAAAAGACTCAATCAATTCTGTTTTATCATCAGCAGAAAGCATTTGGCTAACCTTGTTTTTTGTCTCTTCATCATAATTCCCATTTAACCAAACTTCTGCTTTCTTGGTTACTTGTGTTAATTCGTTATTTTCCATCTTTAGTTATAATTTTATTTATTCTCGTCATTGCGAACGAAGTGAAACAATTTAATTTTAAGAACTTAAAGATTATTTTCCACTTCATACCTTGTGGTCGTAATGACAACTTTAACCTATTCTTATTTTTTATATTTGGTAATTTTAATCTTATTTTTTATTAGTAACAAATAACTTATCACTAATCACTAAAAACTATTTTTTAATATTTGGTAATTCCAAACCGTATCCTTTGCGTTTATCTTCTGCTTTAAGCAATAAACCAACAACAATTGCTAAAGCTCCTAATCCCGCAAAAATTACCATAGGATTAGTATAATCATATGGAGGAGGTGTTAAACCTTGTTCTTTGGCTGCCACCACAGCAGGATTGGATTTATCCAACACCCAACCAATTAATAAAGGAACTCCCATCAATCCCCAATTTTGAATCCAAAAAATCAATGAAAAGGCAGTTCCTAACTGTTTCTCAGGGATAATTTTAGGTGCTGATGGCCACATTGCAGATGGAACCAATGATAAAGCAATTCCTAAAATCACCACTAAAATCACAGCAACAATCCAAGTATTTAATACCGGAAGAGCGAAAATAGTATGAACAAATAGAATCAAAACAGCTCCAATAATCATAATCGTGGCTCCTTTTCCTTTCTTATCATAAATACTACCAAAAACAGGAGTTAAGAAAAGAGTTCCCAATGGAAGTAAACTTGGAATAATACCTGCTACTTTGGGACTTAAACCATATTTATTTACCATTAAGTCAGCAGCATATTTTATAAATGGGAAGACCGATGAATAAAATAACACACACAATATGGCAATCAACCAGAAACCTCTATTCGCTACAATTTGGAAAATATCACTAAACTTAAATTTATCTTCTTCTGTTTGAGTAGCAGTTTCAGATGCTTCTAATTTTTTATCCATTCCCACATAAATGAAGAAAGTAATAAATCCTATTGTTAATAAAACCAAAGCAAAAGCAATTGGGGCAGAAACATTAGGTGCAATGCCTTCTGTTAAACTACCATTTATTATCTGTTTATGATTGTTTGTAAAGAGTTCAGCCAATGGTACCGGAGCAACTAATGCCAACATTGTTCCTAATCTTGCAACTGCCATTTGCATTCCCATTGCTAATGCCATTTCTTTACCTTTGAACCACTTTACTAGAATTTTAGAAACCGTAATACCCGCAATCTCTACTCCTACTCCAAAAATGGCAAAACCTAATGAAGCATAAAAAATTTGACTTGGCATAGAATTTCCAAATATGCTAATTTGATGTATCATTGGATTACTTATAGCCCAATATTTAAGTCCTGCACCAACAACCATAATTCCGGCAGCCATTAGCCCGGTAAAACGAACACCCATTTTATCTAAAATAATTCCACCCAAAATAAGCATTCCAAGAAAGACATTAAACCAGCCGTAAGCACTTGTAAAAAGTCCGTAATTAGTACTTGACCAACCAAATTGTTGTTCTAACATTGGTTTCAAAGGAGACATTACGTCCGTTAGAAAATATCCTGCAAACATTGTTATTGAGACAATCGCCAAAGCTGACCATCTTGCCGCTTTTGAATCTCTTAATGTTGTTGTAATTTGTTCTTTCATTCTGTTTCTTTTTTATTAATAAAATATTTTAGAGTGCAAAAATACAAAAAAATAAAGAATGGTGTCGTTTTTTTTTTAGAAATAGATGATTTTACTTTTGAAGAATTAATTATTTGATTTTTTTAAAAAAGGCATTATCTTTGCATTATTCCTACTAAAAATGAATTAAATTAAGATGAAATATACAACAGTAATTAAACCAAAAAGCGGGCTTTGGAATATTGATTTTAAGGAAATATGGCAATATCGTGACTTATTTTCAATGTTTGTAAAACGTGATATCATCACACAATATAAACAAACAATATTAGGTCCTTTGTGGTTTTTTGTACAACCGGCTTTAACAACCATTATGTATATGGTTATTTTTTCTAAAGTTGCCAAAATACCGACAGATGGTTTACCGGAACCTTTATTCTATCTTTCAGGAATTGTTTTATGGCAATATTTTGCTGATTGTTTAAATAAGACATCGACCACTTTTATAACCAATCAGCATATTTTTGGAAAAGTCTATTTCCCACGTTTAATAGTTCCTTTATCCACTGTTTCGTCCAACTTATTAAAAATGTTTATACAGTTTCTACTTTTTGTTATGGTATATGTATTTTACATAATTAGAGGTGTTGAAATTGCACCTAACATATATGCTTTACTATTTCCGATATTGGTATTTATATTAGCTGGTTTATCATTAGGTTTTGGAATTATTGTTTCTTCTATGACAACGAAATACAGAGATTTAACCATATTGTTTACTTTTTTTGTACAACTTTGGATGTATGCAACTCCGGTTATTTATCCATTAAGTACAATTACTGACCCTAGATACAAGCTTTTAATGACATTAAATCCTCTAACATCTATTTTTGAGGCGTTTAAATATGGCATAATGGGAACCGGTGAATTCAGTTGGAATGCACTAGGATATAGTTTTGGATTTATGGTATTTGTTTTAACAATCGGAATCGTGATATTCAACAAAGTGCAACGTAGCTTTATGGACACAGTGTAAATTAGTGATGATACGTTGATTTGTTGATACGTTTACTGATATAGTGATTGGAACTTGTTTATCTAAATATGGAGTATTTTTATAGTTTTGAAAAATTAGATGTTTGGCAAGATGCAAGAAATTTGGTTAAAAATATTTATCGATTAACAGAAAAATTTCCTGATAAAGAAAAATATGGTATTTGCTCTCAAATTCAACGTGCTGTTGTATCAATTGTTTCCAATATTGCCGAAGGAACAAGCCGATTTTCTAAAAACGAACAAATACGTTTTATTGAAATATCATACGGTTCTTTGATGGAAGTTTATTGTCAGTTATATGTATCATTGGACTTAGAATATATTTCAAAAAGTGATTTTTATAAAATAAAAAAGCAAATTAATAAAATATCTAATAAATTAAATGCTTTACGAAGAAGTCTGTCGGTTAAAAAGAACTAAACAGATAAACCATATTAAACGAATAAACGAAAATTAAACAAATCAACAAAAGAATGAGGTATTTATACATTTTTGCAACGCTTTTTTTTACTGTTTACGGACAGATAATCTTAAAATGGCGAATAGGAAAAATGGCGTGGAAACCGAAAACAGATAGTGTTTTGGTGGCTGTTGTTGATTATATTAAGTTTTTACTTGACCCTTTTATTTTTTCTGGTTTTCTTTCGGCTTTTGTGGCTTCGGTATTTTGGATGTTGGCAATGACTAAATTTGAGATTACTGAAGCATATCCTTTTATGAGTTTAGCACCTGCTTTTGTGTTTTTATTAGGGGTATTTTTATTAAATGAAAACTTTACTTGGGGAAAAGTAGTTGGTTTAGTACTTATTATGATTGGAACTATTATAACCGTAAAATTATAATATGAAAGAGAATATACACATATCGGTAGTATCACCTGTATATAAAGCTGAAAATATTGTTTCAGAGTTAGTAAAACAAGTAAAAGAGTCCGTTTCTTCAATTACAGAAAATTTCGAGATTATTTTAGTCAACGATGCCTCTCCCGATAATTCGTGGGAAAAAATACAAGAAGAGTGTAGCAATGATAAAAGAGTGAAGGGGCTGAATTTAAGTCGAAATTTTGGGCAACATTATGCTATTACGGCAGGATTAAGTTACACAAAAGGCGATTGGGTGGTTGTGATGGATTGCGATTTGCAAGACAGACCTGATGAAATTCCGAACCTTTATCAAAAAGCCCAAGAGGGCTGGGATATAGTATTTGGTAAAAGAAAGAACAGACAAGACCATTTCTTAAAGAAATTGTCATCTAAAGTATTTCATTCTATTTATAGTTATTTAAGTGGAGTAAAAACAGATAGTTCTATTGGAAACTATGGAATTTATAGTCAAAAAGTAATTACGGGATACAATGAAATGATTGAAAAAGCTCGTTCTTTTCCATCTTTATTACAACATCTTGGTTTTAAACGAACAGCTATTTTTGTAAAACATTCTGAACGATTTGAAGGCAAAACATCTTATTCATTAAAAAAATTATTAAATTTAACATTAGATGTAATTCTTGCCAATAGCAATAAACCTTTAAGGCTAACTGTTAAATTAGGTTTTTTCATCTCATTTTTAGCATTTATACTAGCACTATATAATATATTTGCTCATTCATTTGGAATTATAACAGTAGAAGGTTTTACAACGACTGTTTTTTCAATTTGGTTTGTAGGAGGATTAAATTTATTTGTTTTGGGAGTAGTAGGGTTGTATATTGGAAAGATATTTGACCAAGTTAAAGGCAGACAGTTATTTATAATAAAAGACGAGATAAACATCATTCAAGAAGAGTAGATGAAACAGAAAAAAATAGCAATTATCGGAGCAAGTTATTTACAGTATCCCTTAGTAGAAAAAGCAAAAAAAATGGGTATTAAAACCCACTGTTTTGCTTGGGAAGAAGGTGCTGTTTGTAAAAATATTGCTGATTTTTTTTACCCAATATCAATTACAGAAAAAGAGGAAATTCTCGCAAAGTGTAAGAAAATAAATATTGATGGAATAGTATCGATTGCATCAGATTTGGCTGTTTCTACTGTTTGTTATGTCGCTCAAAAGATGAATTTAATATCCAATCAGTTGGAAACGATAAACTACACTACGGACAAATATGAAATGAGGAAAAAATTGGGAGAAGCTAATATTGTAATCCCAAAATTCACACACAAAACAGATATAGAATCACTAAAAGAGCTAAACTTTCCGATTATCGTAAAGCCAACAGATAGGTCAGGAAGCAGAGGAATAACAAAAGTAAACAATAAATATGAATTAAGCACAGCAATAGAACGAGCCAATCAAGAATCTTTTGATAGAAATATAATTATAGAAGAATTTATAGAGGGTCTTGAAGTAAGTGTAGAAACCATTTCCTGGAAAGGAAAACACTTTATATTGGCGATAACAGACAAAGTTACAACCGGTGCACCTTATTTTGTTGAGTTAGAACATCATCAACCAAGTTCATTACCTGACAAAGTCACAGAGAAAATAAAAATTGAAACGATTCGTATTTTAAACGCATTGAATATTGAATATGGTGCTTCTCATACTGAACTTAAAATAACAAAAAAAGGTGAAATTTATACCATTGAAGTAGGTGCTAGAATGGGAGGAGATTTTATCGGTTCTAATTTGGTAAAACTATCTACAGGATATGATTTTTTGAGAGGAACAATAGAAGTTGCATTAGGAGATTTTCAAACTCCCACGTTTCGATATAAAAAATTCTCTGGTGTTTATTTCTTAAATAAATCAACAAAGCATTTATTAAAAGTGATAGAAGAAAAAGAAAAATATCCATCTATTATCAAGGCAGAAATTTCAAATGATAAATTATCTGAAGCCAAACAAAGTGCAGATAGAAGTGGTTATTTTATATACCAATCAAATAGTAAAATTTCATTTTAATAAAAGTATCAGTACATATTTTGAATTATTATTTAACACAAAACATTACTATCAGAATTATTATTTTAAGTACATCAAAATAATTTATAATAGATTCAAAAACTCAAAAGAAAAAATAACCATATAAAAACATATATATCAATTTACACCTAAAGACATAACCATGACAAAAAATAATATACCCTTTAACAAACCTTACTTAACAGGAAAAGAAGCCCATTATATGTATCAAGCTGTAATGGGAGGAAAACTATCCGGAAACGGTATGTTTACTCAAAAATGCCAATCTTTTTTTGAAGAAAAGTATCACTTTGGAAAATGTTTATTAACAACAAGTTGTACTGATGCTTTAGAAATGGCTGCTATGTTATGTAATATTGAACAAGGAGATGAGGTAATTGTACCAAGTTATACTTTTGTATCTAGTGCATTGGCTTTTGTTCGTCAAGGAGCAAAGATTGTTTTTGCTGATAGTTACAAGGATAATCCAAATATTGATGCTAATAAAATAGAAAAACTGATTACTCCTAAAACAAAAGTGATACTACCGGTACATTATGCAGGCGCTGCTTGTGATATGGATACGATTATGGAATTAGCAGAAAAATATAATCTACTGGTGGTAGAAGATGCAGCACAAAGTATTGATTCTTATTATACATCACCTAAAACAGGAGAGAAAAAAGCATTGGGTAGTATTGGACATTTCGGCACATTCTCTTTTCACGAAACAAAAAATATTATTTCAGGAGAAGGTGGATTGTTGGCAGTAAATGATGAACGCTTTTACCGTCGTGCAGAAATTATATGGGAAAAAGGAACAAACAGAGCCGAATTTTTCCGTGGAGAAGTGAATAAATATGGTTGGGTAGATATCGGAAGTTCTTTCTTACCGTCAGAAGTCATAGCAGCCTTTTTATGGGCTCAATTAGAAAATCTAAAAGATATTCAACAAAAACGAAAACACATTTGGGAAACATATTACAACGGACTAAAACCGTTAGCAGAAAAAGGTTGTTTTGGCTTACCCAAAATTCCTCAATATGCGATGAATAATGCTCATATGTTCTACATCGTTTGTAATTCATTAGAAGAGAGAACAGCTTTAATAAAGCATCTAAAAGAAAATGACATATTAGCTGTTTTTCACTATCTTAGTTTACATAGTAGCGAATATTATACTGATAAACACGATGGTAGAACTTTGTCTAACTGTGATAACTTCGCCGATAGATTATTACGATTACCTTTATATTATGAATTGGAAGACAAAGATTTACACGAAATTGTAAGCTTAATTGGACAATTTTATGACAAATAATTTCAATATAAGTGATACTAATCAAGCAAAAGGGGTTGCTGTGCTAATGCTATTATGGCATCATTTGTTTACTGATAAGCTATATGAATACTCAAGTATCGAAGTTATGGGTGTGGACACTATCCATTGGATTGCAGTATTATTCAAATGGTGCGTTGGAATATTTGTCTTCTTAAGTGGTTACGGATTATACAAAAGCCAAACAAACAAACCTAGAAAAATTAAACAATTCTATTTCTCACATTTAAGTAGCCTATATCTTAATTATTGGTTTATTTGGTTACTATTTGTACCCATAGGAATTTTCGTATTTGGAAGAATGTTTAATGATGTTTTTACCCATCATATTCTTTTTAATACCATTATGAATTTTCTTGGACTACAATATTTCTTTTTAGAATGGGGATACAATCCAACTTGGTGGTTTATGAGCTGTATTATAGCTCTTTACTTATTATTTCCATTCTTAAAAATCTTGATTGAGAAGTTGGATATCTATTTTTTGGGAGGAATCCTTTTATTTTCTGTTTTTTCTATCCGTATCTCTTTTATATCGATACAACCATATGCACCTATTGAAGAATATTTACTAACTTTTGTTATAGGAATGTTTGTAGCCAAACATAGTTTTTTTGAAAAAATAGTATCGTTAAAATGGAATAATGGGATTAAATATATTATGTTAATCTTTGTTTTACTTATTTCAATCATTGCACGTAACTTTCTAAACACAAAAGCTCTTATTTTCACTGATGGAATAATGACCTTTGCTTTACTGCAAATTCTGTTTTTATTCAAAAAACAAAGCAAATTACTTATTTTATATGGTAAACATAGTTACAATATATTCCTTTTTCATACTTTCATTTACGCTTTCTTTTTTCCAAAATTTATCTATTCTTTTTATAACCCATTTATAATATTTATCGTATTAGCAATTATTTCTTTGATTATCTCTCTTCTTTTAGAATGGATAAAAGAACACATTGTTTTTTATACATTAAACAGAAAATTAAAAAAGGTAACATTTAAGAAAGATACTCTTTTTTAGTCGTAAAAAATAATACTTAATTTCGAGTTACATTCTTAACTCCTTTTACATTTTTTATAAGTTTGATGACTCTTTCCAATTCTTTATTGCTATTGACCATAACCGTTAAATTCCCTTGAAAAATTCCCGAGTTACTATTGATAGAGATAGAACGCAACAAGACATCTTTCTCTTTGGAAATTAAGGACGTGATATTGGCAACAATTCCCACATCATCTCTTCCTGTTACTTGTAAAGTAATTGGGTATTGAGCACCCGAAGATTTACCTGCCCAGCGTGCCTGTATTATCCTATAACCGTACCGAGAAATCATCTGTGGAGCATTAGGACAGTTGGTGCGATGTACTTTTATTCCACCACTGACCGAAACAAATCCAAAAATTTTATCTCCAAAAACAGGATTACAGCATTTTGCAAGGGTATAATCCACATTCTTCAACGAGTTTCCTATTTCTAAAACATCCTGTTTGTCCAATGCTTCAGGAACAGTGTCTATCTCTTTTTTGAAGTTTTCAGCCGTTTTAACCTCCGGAGCATAGTTTTTCTCTCTATTCTCTTGTTCAAGATAAATATCTCTAATATCCAGAATATCCAACTTCTCTTGTGCTAAAGCTTGATAAAAGTCACTAACAGTTTTATAACCTTTCTTTTTAGCTAATTGAGATATTTTTCCTTCGTTTATTTCTATTTTCCAATTCTTAAAGCGTCTTAAAAGTGTTTCTCGCCCTGTTTCTGCATCTTTATACTCCTGCTCTTTCAGTGATTGACGAATTTTGTTACGTGCTTTTGAAGTAACTACAAGTTTTAACCAATCAGAAGACGGTTTTTGTGTTTGAGAAGTCAAGACTTCCACCTGTTCTCCATTATGCAATTCATACTTTATCTGCTTATGCTTTCCATTAACAATTCCTCCCACACATTGTGTACCCAATTTAGTGTGAATGGAAAAAGCAAAATCAAGAATAGTTGCTCCTTTGGGAAGTTTATGCAAATCTCCATTAGGCGTAAAAACAAACACTTCTTTATCATACAAGTCGAGTTTGAAATCGTCCATAAAATCAACAGCATTCATCGTCGGATTTTCGAGGATTTCTCTCAAATTCTTCAACCAATCATCCATTTCAGCCTGTCCTTTTACTCCCTTGTAACGCCAATGAGCCGCAAGTCCTTTTTCTGCCACCTCATTCATTCTATTCGTACGAATTTGCACTTCAACCCACTTCTTTTGAGGTCCGAGAACAGTCGTATGCAAACTTTCATATCCATTCGTTTTGGGAATTGACAACCAGTCTCTAAGTCGCTTTGGATTAGGCTGATACATATCGGCTACTATCGAATAGGCTTGCCAACATGCCGACTTCTCTTTTTCCATTGGTGTGTCAAAGATTATTCGAATAGCAAACAAATCATAGATATTCTCAAAAGCAGTGTTTTGTTTTTTGATTTTATTATAAATAGAATGAATAGACTTGGTTCTACCTTTTATTTCAAATGGAAATCCAACCTCTTTCATCTTCTCTTTCAAAGGCTCAATAAACTCTTTGATATATTTATCTCTTGAACGTTTGGTTTCATTTAATTTTCGAGCAATCTCTTTATAAATTTCTCTATTCGTATATTTTAAAGACAAATCTTCCAACTCTGTCTTAATATTGTACAATCCCATTCTATGTGCCAATGGAGCATACAAAAAGGCACTTTCACGTGCTATAAATTGCTGTTCTTCCTCGTTATAACTTTCCAAATTACGCATTGTATGCAATCGATTGGCAGTAATAATAAGAATAACACGCATATCCTCTGCCATACTAAGCAAAAGGTTGGTAAAATTCTCACTTGTTATCGATACATTTTTATCATAAATCTGCTGTACTTGTTTCAAGCCTTTCAAGATAGTATCCACTTGAGTATTAAATATTTTTTCCAATATCTCAGTAGATATATCTCCATTTTCAACAGCATCTACAAAAAGATAACTTATAAAAGAAGACTTCCCAAGTCCTATTTCTGATAACAGAATATATGCTATCTCTATTTTATTTTTCAAAAAAGTTTGAATTTTATCTTCCGACCATTCATTTTTCAAGAAAATATCTTTCAATAATTTTTGAATATCCTTTCTCTCTTTTGAATTAATAAAACTGCTTGTATAAGGGAATATTTTTTTATATAGTTGTTGTAATTGACTCATCATAATATTGTCTCTTTTCTTTGGCAAAGTTACTAAATTATAACTATTTTACCTTCAAATATGCTTAATTAATAAAATGTTTATTATTTTTGTAAAAGTTTTAGTATAAAATCAAAATAATTACAATAATGTCATCTACACTACCTTTAAGCTCTTTTGATAACCAGTTGGAAATCACGATTAGAAAAAATGGAATTAGCTATGTTGTTCTAAATAAGGAAAATAATATATTATTACGTCAAGAAATTAATGTTCCTACTGAAAATAGTGAAAGTGGATTAATTGATTTTTTCTTTAATCAACCCGAATTACAAGTGTTTGATAAAAATGTAACGATTATTTTTGACAACACTACATATACACTTTTTCCTTATGAATTATTTCGATTGGAAAATTATCAATCCATTTTTGAATTAGAGCACGGTAAGGTAGATAAGACAACTTATATCTATGAGCCGATAAAAAAATGGGGTGTTCATTTTGTTTTTAGACTTCCGGATAAAATAAAATTTTTCTTTGAAGAAAAATATCCACAAGCAAAAATCAAGCACAAAATAGCCGGTTTATTAAGTGATAAAGTAAAAAAAGAAAACGGTGTTTATGTACTATACAGCAATGATACAACTACCATTGTAGCAGTTAAAAATAATGAGTTACAATTAACAACCTCATTCCACACTCCTAATTTAGAAGATGCAGGGTATTTTATATTAAGCACATATGAAGAATTGAAGTTGGAGAAAAAAAGATACCCACTTCATCTTATCTATGTAAAACAACAGGTAAAAGCTTTACAATCTTTATTAGACAAACATATTCCGGAGATAAAAATTATTAAATAACATTTTAATAGTATTTATGTAAAGACTATCTTTCATTAACAAATTTTTCTAAAAAAGGTAGTAGTATGATTAATAAGCATATGAAGCCAAAATACAATACATTATTACAAGCAATAATAGCAACAGTTGTCATAACAATCACTTTAATATTATGCGAATTTTTATTTTTAGTATTACCACTGTTTTTTGATAACGAACCAACTGCTAATTATTTTAGTTTAGCTTTTGTCATAGCATCTTTACTTTATATTCCAATAATAATCTATTTTGCAAAAAAATGGGATATAAGCGTAAAAGAGTTTTTTATAAAATTACCCAAATGGTACGAAATTGTTACTATATTTATTGTTGTTCCTACTAGTGTAATTGCAACATTGTTAGTGATAGATTCAGTAGAAGATATTATGAGTTTATACAATGGTGAAGTTAATCAACTATATTTCAAGTCTTTTGAAATAAAACCTTATATAAGTTTAATACGAGCTACAATTATTGCTCCCATTACCGAAGAGATATTTTTTAGAGGTTTAATATTGGTATTTCTATTAAAAAAGTTTTCTCCGTTCAAAGCTATTATAATATCTTCCTTATTATTCTCAATCGCTCATTTGAGATTTGATGATTTTATTTCACTATTTTTTTATGGAATTGTATTTGCTTTGATTTTTTATAAAACAGGCTCTTTGTATATGAGTATTATCGCTCATTTCTTAACTAATTTAATCTTGAGTTTTATTGATGTTGAAAAAATCAATTTGATGAATATGAATGGAGTTCATCTGATTTTGTTTGTTATAGGTTTTGTTTTTATAGTAGCCACCATATATATGTTGAATAATTTAACCAAGAAATTAGAATGAGAATTATCAGTGGGAGATTTAAAGCGAGAAGATTAGAAGTTCCCAAAAATATAACAGCACGTCCTACCACCGATTTTGCAAAAGAAGGATTATTTAATTTACTAAACAATGAGATTGATTTTGAAGGAATAGAGGTATTAGATCTTTTCGCAGGAACAGGAAGTATTGGATTGGAATTTATTTCAAGAGGGGCAAGTAACGTCATCAGCATAGAACAAAATGCCAATCATTGTGCTTTTATTCGAAAAACAACAAAAAAATTGGACATAGATAATCTTTGGCTTATGCGACAAGATGTGTTCAAATTTATCACCTCAACAAGCAAACAATTTGACGTTATATTTGCTGACCCGCCTTATAATTTAGAAACTTTTGATACAATACCTGACCTTATTTTAAATAAAAACTTATTAAAAGAAGATGGGCTTTTTATCTTGGAACATTCAAGTAAAAAGAACTTTGAAAATCATCCCAATTTCTCTTCACATAGAAAATATGGTAATGTTAACTTTAGCTTTTTCTTGATTTAATTCTAAAATTTCACACTAATCCCAATCGTTGGCAAAATAGTTCCGGAATAATATTCAATTTCACGTAATATATACCTCGATGCATCATTAGGGTCTTCTTGTGGATGTCCTTTATCGTCCAAAGCCGTATATATCGGTTCATTTTCTGTTTTGAAATTGTATGCATTTTGTACGTCAGCATATACGTTAAGTACCCATTTTTTGAAATAAAACTCTTTATCGATTCTAATATCCAACTGATGTGATGGTGATAATCTCAATGAATTAAACTTACTATAATCAAGGTATGGCTGGTTTTTAATATCCCAAGCAGAGCGTAAACTGGATAAATTTTTATCAATAGGTGAATAAGGTCTTCCACCTAACCAACGCCAACGAAGTGCCACGTTCCAACTATCCAAAAACTTATATGAACCGATTAAATTCAACAAACTTCTCGTATCCCAAGTGGAAGGAATATAGTTGTCATTTTTATCAGTAAATTCACTTCTGAAAAGTGTATAAGTTGCAGATAAGTTAATATTGTGCCAGTTTCTCATTTTTAGTAAAAACTCGACTCCATACGCACGTCCTTTACCTATTGACACAATTTCTTCATCACCAACCTGTTCATAACCGGTACCTTTACTAGCAATAGTCAAACCCTCTGCAACAGAAAAAGGGTAGTTTTTATATGCTTTATAAAACCCTTCAACCGTTAATCTCAGTCTATCATTAGGCAAAATTTCTATTCCTGCAACAGCTTGGTTAGAAACAATATATTTTAATTTCTCTGTCTTATTGACCAACACACCATTTTTATCTTTAAAACCGAAAGTAGTATAAGCAGGAGGTGCTACATATCTTCCAACATTCATATTTAAGTTCAACCAGTCATTAATACTATAAGTTGCCGATAATCGTGGAGACAATTGATTTATAGGATTGAGCATATTCTTATTATAGTTATTCCCTACTGCATTCAACCCAAAAGATAGTTTCAGTTTTTCATCTAACAGTTCTTTTGACAATTGCATAAATGTTTCATAGAAAAACAAGTGAATATGACTGTTATATTCTAATGTTTCCAACTGATTATTAGCAAACCTCATCTGCATTGTATTATTGGTGTATCGAGCGTATTTTACACCTGCTCCCCAGCGAGTTTGGAAAAATCCATTTGGTAAATTTCTCTCAAAACGAAACTTATTTTCTGATTCGTCTGATTTATAATCAAAAATTTTAAATAAACTCTTATTATTGCCGGGATATTTATAATTACTATTTCTCAACATATTTCGGCTGAGTACCCAAGTATCATAATAATCATCACTGAAATGCTTATACACCAAACCAATCGTATAATTCCACTGATTAAATTCAGGAAGATAATTAATAAGGTAACGCTGTCCATCTGTTGGGTCTTCCAAATCAACATTCAATCTCATTTTATCAACAGCTCCTAACCCAATAAGTGTTATTTGATTTCTTTTATTGAATTCAAACTTGTATTTTAGTTGAAAATCGTTGTAAGTGGGCAAAAAAGGTAAACCAATTAACGAGAAAAGTGCTTGTAAATAAGATTGACGAGCCGACACAATAAATGTTGATTTTTTGCCAATTGGACCTTCTAATGTTATACCGGCATCAGAAGCACCGATACTCACTTTGGTATGCAAACGGTCTTTGTTGCCATCTCGTTGGTTTATTTCCATTACGGAACTCAAAGCATTGGGTCTATGAGCAGGAAAGGCTCCTGTGTAAAAACTCAAATCTCTGACAAAGTCGGGATTAATTATCCCTACTGCCCCACCCGAAGAGCCTTGTGTAGTAAAATGATTAATAACAGGTATTTCTATACCGTCCAAATAGAATTTATTTTCTGACGGTCCACCACCTCGAACTATCAAATCATTTCGATTCGGGTCAGTGATACCAACTCCGGGAAGTGTTTGTGCCAATTTAGAAACATCTCGATTTACTCCTGCTGTCTTCTCTATCTCTCTGACTCCAACTTGTAACACAGAAAGTGGACTTTCTATCTTCTTTACTTGTAATTTTTTACGCACAACCACCGTTTGTAGCATTTTTGATTTTGGTTTTACCGAAATATCAATATAAGTGATTTGATTTCCTTGTACTTGAATTTCAGGTGAAAAAGTAGTTTCATACCCTACAAAACTTACTTGTAATTGCAAAAAATCAGGTTTGACATTTTCTAATACAAAATTTCCAACACTATCAGTTAATGTTCCGATAGTTGTACCTTTTATTTGTACCGTTGCAAACTCTAAGGATTCGTTGTTTCTCTCATCAAACACACGTCCTCTAATGGTTCCGGTTTGTGAAAACAAACTAATAGAACTGATAATAAAAACAAAAACAAAAATATTCTTTCTCATCTATTTAATTATTTTTATACACAATCAACTTTTAAAACAAAGCAAACACCCTATTTGTTTATATAATAAGGTGTTTACTATCTAATTTAAAATGTTTTTAAGTAAAAAGAATTTTATTTCCCAAACCCAAAAAATCCTCTTTTCTTTCTTGGTTTTTGCTCATCAGGAATAAAATCAGCAGATATTGGTTTCAAAGGATTTCCTGACATAACCATTCTATAAATAACTCCCCAATCAGGTAATCCACCAAGATTTCTATCGTCAATAAACAAGTCAACAGCAGGTTTTCTGCTTAGTCCTTCAAACTCTCCATCAGGGAACTCACTATTTACAGCATAAAATTCCAATCCTTTTTTACGACAAAATTCTACTGCTTCATCAAGCAGGTCGCCTTCTCTCACTGTCCATAAGATAAGCGTATGATGACCTTCTGATTGAAGTTTTTTTAATGTATCGATAGCAAATGGTATCTCTCTTCCTATTTTTGGGTATTCGTGCTGTACAATTGTTCCGTCAAAATCTACTGCTATTGTCATAATCTTTTATTTTTATATCAAGTTTTAGTTATCAATTATTTTATTAAAATATTTTACTTCAAATTCAAATCTTTGGTTATCTTTTTATATGTGGGTTTACAAAAATAGAGTGCAACTGCGGCTATTCCTGCACTGAAAATCATTGATTTAGAATTTAGAATATAGACCAAAATTACACCTATCACCAATGCTAATCCAATAATAACAATTCGTAAACGTGCTCCTTGTTTATATTTACCAAACATCAAATCTTCCTTTTCTATTTCCTGCCACTTTTTTGCTCTTTTACTAAATCCATATAATGAAAATGGAATAGCAGCCAACAAGTAAATCAAATAAAAGGTTGAAATATTTCTTCCTAATTGACTTGTTTCATTGATTTGTAGGAAATCCACTTTTCCTATATTCATCAAAAAGATACTAACTGCTATTACTACAGTAACCAAATAAACCCCATAGTAAGCCAAATTTATCTCTCTAATTAAATGTTTTATTTTTCTTTCTATCATAATTTTCTTTTAATAGGAATCTTTAAACTCAACACGATTAAGAATAGAACGCCCTAATGTAACCTCGTCAGAATACTCTAATTCATCACCTATTGCCACCCCACGTGCTATGGTTGTTATTTTCACATCAAATTTGGATATTTTTCGATAAATATAAAAATTGGTTGTATCTCCTTCCATTGTAGTACTTAATGCTAAAACAACCTCATCTATATCTTCCTCTTTAATCCTATTTACTAATTTATCAATATTCAAATCATCGGGACTAACTCCGTCCATTGGTGAAATTAACCCACCCAAAACGTGATAAAATCCATTGAATTGTTGCGTATTTTCGATGGTCATAACATCTTTGATGTTTTCTACCACACAAACAACACTCGAATCTCTACTCGTCTGACTACATATTTCACAAATATCATTATCGGAAATATTATAGCACTTTTGACAATACTTTATCTCTTTTCTTAATTTAATAATTGAATTTCCAAACATCTCAACTTCTGCTTCCGACTGTTTCAAAGTATGTAAAGCCAAACGAATAGCAGTTCTACGACCTACACCGGGCAGTTTGGCAAACTCATTAACAGCATTCTCAAGAAGTGAAGAAGAAAATTGTTGGTAACTCATATTTCTATTTTGTATGCAAAAATAATACTTTTAATCTACAAGTCAAAAATTCTGTTTTTTATTTGTTCGAGTATAAATTAAAAATTATCTTGTATATTTGCATCAACCAAAAAGAAATTGATTAAACATCGTTAAATATGAAAAATAAAATACTAATTCTTTTTATGACAATTAGTTGTGTTATAAATGCACAAGGTATAGAGTTTTTTTTCAAAGATATGCCTCAAAGTTTACTCCCTACTCTATCAAGTTATCATCGATTAGAATTACTTGAATACTACAAAGCCAATAAAAAAGATACTTTAATTAATGATTTTGGCTCTACTGTAAAACTTTTAGAGTTCGATACCGACAATAATTATATTGACATTCAATTAAATTCCATCAAGAATCTAAAGATGTTCGTTTTTCATACAAATGATTCTACACCGGTTATTGGTCTTATTCATACCGTTTGTGCTCCTATTTGTAGCTCTTATATTCGATTTTACAATAAAAAGTGGAAACAAATAACTGTTGATATGCCACAAATGAGCCTCAAAGACTTTCTTGAAAAAGAAGATAAAGATTTAGAAAAAGAAGTAAAAACAGAGTTTATAGAATTGAACTTTGACCCAAAAGAAAAACAACTATTATTTATAAATAACTCATTAGAAGGTTTAGATATCAATAAAAGCAAGGAAATAGATAAAAAATCATTGAGAGTTATCAAGTTAAAAATGAGTAATTTAATTTAACAATAAAAATCATCAATCTATTTTGAAGCTAAAAGCTAATTACAACCATGCGAATACAACTCAAAATACTATTTATAATCTCTATTTTAATTTTAGGAGGACAAAAAATTGATGCGAAGAAAACACCTAAATTAGTAGTTGTTATCAAAATTGACGGATTACAAAAAGGACATATTCAAGCACTTGAAAAAGAGTTTAGTATTGGGGGATTTCGCAGAATTATAAAAGAAAGTCTCTATTTTGAAAAATTAAAACATCCTATACTTTCAAACCAATCTTCTGACATAGCTACGTTGTTAACAGGAACTTATCCCAATTTTAACGGAATTATAGGAAATAACTATTTTAATAAAGCAAAAGAAACTATTGAACCTATTCTAATAGAGAAAAAAAATGGTGTGGAACATTATTCAGCAGTCCCACTTATTACAACAACTATTACCGACCAAATCAAATTGAAATACCCAAGGTCAAAAGTCCATTCCATAGCCATTAACGCAGAAAATGCCATTCTACTTGGTGGACATAGTGCCAATTCTGTTACCTGGATTCACAATAAGAAACAGGAGTGGACAACCTCTAATTATTACAAAAAAGGACTTATTCATTGGGCAAACCAGATGAATCAATACAAAGAGTGCAAAACTATCATTAACAAAGTATGGAGCCCAACAGGAACAATCAATTATTATCAGTATCCTACGTTAAAAGGCTCTAAAACAAATCCTTTTTCTTATTTCGCAACAGAAAAAAACAAACTTTATCCCCATCAAAACTCTTTGGCAAATATGCCTAATGGTAATGAATTGGTATTTCAGTTGGCACAAAGAATTTTTCTAAACGAACGTTTAGGAATGGATAATAACTGTGATGCTTTAATGCTTAATTTTACCGTTTTACCATTTAACGTAACCAACTTTACACTATATTCTGCCGAACAAGAAGATATGTATATACACCTTGATGGTATTCTACAACATCTTATTTATCAGATAGAAAAAAAGTTAGGAAAAGAAAATGTGCTTTTTGTAGTAATAGGAAATACAGTCATTAATGATAGTGTTGAAAAGTTACAACAAAATAATATTCCTGCCGATTATTTCAACGTAGATAAAGCAATAGCACTCTTGAATAGTTATTTAACAGCACTTTATGGACAAGAGAAATGGATAAACAAATATTTTCAACATCAAATATACCTCAATCACAAAGCAATAAAAAAGAATAAAATCCAACTTTCAGAGATAAAAAAAGAGATAATTGATTTTCTCAATGATTTTGAAGGAGTCGCAACAGCTTATCCAAGTGAAGTAATACAAACATATAATCTAAACAGAGATGATATCATTAATATTTTTCAAAACTCCACAAATACAAAGTCCAGAGGAGATATTATCGTTTCACTAAAAAATGGTTGGCAAACAATCAATAAAAATCAACAAAAAGAGATAACTTTTAATCCATTTCAATCCTATTATTCGATTTTTCTAATGGGAAATAATCTACCTCCCAAAACCATAGATACCGTTTACAAAACAATTGACATTGCCCCTACACTATCAGAAATTCTACACATACCCTATCCTAACGGTACCATAGGAACAAGAATAATACTCGAAAAAGAATAACTGTTTGGATAACTATTTAAAAAATCTTATTTTTGTTCCTAAATTTTTAATGAAATACAATGAAATACAATTTTGACGAAGTCATAGACAGGCACAATACCGGTGCTATGAAGATAGAAAAATCGACAGAGGTTTTTGGTAGAGAAGATATTATTCCTTTATGGATAGCCGATATGGATTTCGCCACTCCCGATTTTATATTAGATTCTATTAGAAATCGTTGTGAACATCCCATAATGGGCTACACTGTTCCGAGTAAAGAGTATTTTAAGAGCATTACCAATTGGATTGCTCAACGCCACCATTGGAAAGTAGAACTGGAATGGATGGGATTTTTAGCAGGTGTCGTTCCAAGTATTTCATTTGCTATCAACACTTTTTCACAAAGAAATGATGAAGTGATTGTACAACCTCCGGTATATCCACCTTTTATTGATGTTACGCACAATAACAATCGACAAGTGGTCTATAATCCGTTGAAAGTCGTAAATGGACGATTTGAAATGGACTTTGAGGATTTAGAGAGAAAAATTACTGGTAAAACTCGTGTTTTTGTACTTTGCAATCCACACAATCCGGGAGGTAGAACATGGGATAAAGAAACGTTAACACGCTTGGCAGATATTTGCTATAAACATGGCATATTGGTTGTTTCCGATGAAATTCATTCGGACGTAGCACTAAAAGGAGAAACACATACTCCGTTTGCAACCGTTTCTAAATTGGCAGAGCAAAACAGTGTTACCTATATTGCACCAAGTAAAACATTTAATATGGCAGGAATTATCAGTTCTTCCTATATAATTCCTAACCCGAGAATTAGAAAAAAATTCCAACATTTCTTGGAAAGTTCTCATCTTGGAGCCGGAAATATTTTTGCCTATACAGCAGCCAAGGCTGCTTACGAGCAAGGAAGTGATTGGTTAAATCAGATGTTAGACTATGTGCAAAGCAATTTAGAATTTGTTCTTGATTTCTTAAAAACAAATATTCCACAAATCAAAGCAATGGTTCCACAAGCCTCTTTCTTGGTTTGGTTAGACTGTTCCGAATTAGGAATGGATACCGATGAATTACAAGACTTTATGGTAAACAAAGTGGGAATAGGAATGAACAAAGGTACAACCTTTGGTCCGGGTGGAGAACAACATTTACGATTAAATATCGGTTGTCCTCGCAAAGTACTGGAGCAAGCATTGAATAGTCTGAAAAAGAATTTATCATAAAAAAACAATATGGATGTTAGAATAGAACAAAGCTGGAAAAAACTGTTACAACCTGAGTTTGACAAGCCTTATTTTAAGGAACTGACAGATTTTGTAAAGTCAGAATACAAAACAAAAAGAATATTTCCCCCGGCTAAACTAATATTCAATGCTTTTGATAGTTGTCCTTTTGATAAAGTCAAGGTTGTCATTATCGGTCAAGACCCTTATCACAATGTAGGACAAGCACACGGTTTGTGTTTTTCTGTTCCCGATGGAATAGAGAAACCACCCTCTTTAATTAATATTTTCAAAGAGATAGAGCAAAGTACACAAACGCCTACTCCCCAAAGTGGTAATTTAACCCATTGGGCAAATCAAGGTGTTCTGTTACTAAATGCGACATTAACCGTACAAGCCCACAGAGCAGGTTCTCATCAAGGAAAAGGTTGGGAACAATTTACCGATGCTGTTATTGAAGCCGTTTCAGCCAATAAGAAAAATATCGTTTTTATGCTTTGGGGAAATTACGCACAACAAAAAGCGAAGTTAATTAATCAAAATAACGAACATCTTATTCTGAAATCAGTACACCCCTCACCCCTATCGGCATACAGAGGATTTTTCGGAAATAATCACTTCGTACTCACGAATCAATTTTTAACAGAAAAAGGACTACCAACCATTCAATGGTAAAATGAGTTTTTCCAGTTTATAAAGTTGAAGGTTATAAAGTCAAAAAGTGGTAAATAAGTGAATAAATCGTAAGTGATTGATTAGTGAGTCTGTAAAAGCATAAAAAAACTAAAAAACTCTATTTCTTTCAAAAACATCAAATAATTGCTCTTCAATAGAGGTTTGGGCTGCAAGTGTCATATATATTTCATAGATTTCCTCTCGCTCTATGGTATGAATACATTCTAATTTTTGTTCCATTTTATTAAAGACATCAACAAATGCAGTAAATGATGCTATCAAGATATCTGTTTCCGGATTTTTTGAGACAGTAGTATTTAATTTTTTAAAAGCGTTGAATGCTTTCTTAGCATTTGCTTTTGTAATCCCCTCTCTTCCGTCCCAATTTCTAAATGGATTATTCATATTTTCTACCAACCATTTTTCATCACGAAGTTTAGTGGCACTTAGGTTAACGATGTGCTTAAATTGTTTTTTGATTGCTTTTCCAAATTCTTTAGGCACACTTGTTAACCACAAAAACTCCAAATTAGGCAAAAGTTTAGGATTTAAAATATCATTTTCACTCATTTCAAACAAATCTTGTATTTGAAGATATTTTAGTTGTGAAAGTTTTTCTATTGATTTAAAATTTCTCGCAACACCCGGTTTACCCCAAATTTTTAACTCTTGAATATTAGGATACATCTCTACAATTCTCTCAAAATCTACAACTTCATTTTTAGAACTTCTAATTGACTTTAAATAAGGTAAATCAAATTGTTTTAGAGATTCTAAATTTATATTAATCCCCAAAAATTTACCTTGAAGAGGATGATCTATTTCAAGATTATTATGATTATCTATAATTGATAAGAAACGAATTTCTTTATTAAGTTTTAATCTTTTTAATGTAGAACATTCAATGATTAATCTTTTGAGGTTTGTCTTGCTAATATCTATTATTTCTTGCTTATGATTTCTTAAGTCAAGTTCGTCGATTAAAGGATTTTTCTCTATGAACTCAATTAATTCATCAAATTTCCCATCACATTCAATAGCTGTTAAAGCCGGTAACTTATACAACTCATCAATAGGAATATCGTTATCTGAATCTATCCAAATTTTACTTGTACTGACCCTCCTATTTTGATTTCCAATACTAACTTTCTCGGCTGATTGAAGTGCATTTTTAAAATTATCAGTGAGTTGTTTAGGTAAACGATTCCATTTATACTGTAAAACAGGTTGTAATACATTCCAATCAGAAACAGAATAACTATTTACCTGCGTATTAACAATTAATGGTTGATTAGCAATAAACTTTACACTATTAGGCACCTTATTTGTTCCTATAAAGCGAGTATTATAATCACCTTTCCAAAAATGGTGGTCAATGACTAAAGGGTGTAAATTGCTTAGGTTTTGTTCTGTTGGTAAATCATCAGAAAAGAAATCAATATCTATTAAAGCAATATTCTTCTTTTCATTTTGTTGAATAACTTGAACAAGACTCCATTTTTCAATTTCTTCGTTCCAAATAGCATAAATATCTCCAACTTTTGCTATCATAAATTTACTTTATAACCTTCAAATTGATGCAGTTTAAGACTAATTACTCCTCTGTTTATCTATTTCTGCCAACATATCGCTTAAACGTTCTGTACTTGAGCGTGTAATGGATACTCGTCCGGAACGGATAAATTGCAATACCCCAATGTCTTTACTTAACTCTTCAAACAGTCCTTGTGTTTCTTCGTAATGTCCTGTTTTAGAAAAGACGACACAATCATTGGTAATTTCTAATATTTTAATATTGTATTTTCTTAAAATCGATTCAATGCTACCATATTCAAGTACTTTCTCGGTAGCTATTTTGTACAAAGCAATTTCTTGGTGTACCAACTCCTCATCTGTATTGTAGTAAGATTTTAATACATCAATGCGTTTATCAATCTGCTTAACGACTTTTTCTATTTCGTCTTCGGTTGTCTGTGCCGTTATAGTAAACTTATGAATACCCTTAATTGCTGATTGAGATACAGATAATGTCTCAATATTTAATCCTCGTTTTGTAAAAACGATAGTAATTTGGTTGAGCAATCCTACTCTATTTTCCGAAAATACGGTTATTGTAAAAGTTTTTGTTTCCATCTATTTTTCTATTCTATTTTTAGTGACACCCAAGGAATTTATCTGTTCAATTTTTTCATTTACTTTATCTATAAAATGGTGCAAATAAATTGGTACACTTTTTTTATCGTTATCTATCTTCCAACTTCTTAATTTATTATTATTGTAATATTGAATAAATATCCCACCTTGGTCATGACAATCAGGACAACCCAATACAGTTCTATCTTCTGAAAGTATTTTATTGGGAAAACAATCCCATAAATCTTTCACATCATTAAATTTTAATTCTTCTAATTCTACAAACGAAAATCTTTTGTGTGAATAATCATCAATTGTATCTTCAAAAAGTTTGTTTTCTGTTAATTTATATGTTTTAACACAATTCTTTCCGATACATTCTCCATAAAAATTTCCAAAAATGAAATAATTATCTTTTTTTAATGTAAGATTATCTTCTTCCTTATGACAAGAAGTTAAAACACCATTTATTAAAATCAATAATAAAAATACTTTTTTCATCATTTTTATAATTTTATTCTCCTAACATAATCGTTGTAACGCTTCCACCAGCAGGAACCATTGGATAAACCATACCTTTTTGTTCTACTTCCACCACCAATAAATAAGGTTCATCATCTTTTAACATCTCTGCAATGGCATTATCCAAATCTTTTCTCTCTGTTACGAGTTGTCCATTAATACCATAAGCCTTACCAATAGCCACAAAATCAGGATTTTTCATATGGGTAAAAGAGTAACGTTCATCAAAGAACAACTCTTGCCATTGGCGTACCATTCCTAAAAAGCGATTATCTAAAACGACCATTTTAACCCCAATATTCTCTTGCATTATCGTACCGAGTTCTTGGATTGTCATTTGAAAACCACCATCTCCGGCAAACATACAAACAGTACGTTCAGGTTTTCCCATTTTAGCACCAATTGCAGCAGGAAGTCCAAAGCCCATCGTACCCAATCCACCGGAAGTGATTAAACTGCGTGGTTGATTGAATTTGAAATAACGAGATGCTATCATTTGGTTTTGTCCAACATCGGTTACTGCAATCGCATCGTGATGAGTTGCTTCCGATATTTTACTGACCACTTCGCCCATTGTTATCTGTCCTTTTTTTCTTTCTAATTCTTTCTGAATAACTTTTTGATATTCGTTTTGTTGATATTCGTCAAAACTATCTACCCATTCGGTATGTTTTTTGGCTTCTATCTTTTCTGTTAATGCAGGAAGACTTTCTTTGACAGAAGCAAGAACAGGAGCATCAACTTGAACATTTTTACCTATTTCAGCGACATCAATATCCAAATGAATAATTTTTGCTTGTTTCGCATAAGCATTCAAATCACTCGTTACACGGTCATCAAAACGCATTCCAATACCAATTAAAACATCACAATCGTTGGTTTTAATGTTTGGAGCAACATTTCCGTGCATACCCAACATTCCTTTATTCAAACGATATTCGGTTGGCATTGCCGAAAGTCCCAACAAAGTACTTGCTGCGGGAATATCTCCCTTATTCAGAAATTCAATTAATTCTTTCTCTGCATTTCCTAAAATAACTCCTTGACCAACCAAAGCGTAAGGTTTTTTAGCTTCGTTGATGATTTTTGCTGCCACTTCTATTTGAGTAGGTTGAACAGGAGGAACCGGTAAATAACTTCTAATAAAGTTACAAGGTTTATAATCGAATTCCACCATCTCATTTTGGGCACTCTTAGCAAAATCCAAGACCACAGGACCCGGACGCCCGTTACGAGCAATGTAAAAAGCACGAGAAACTGCCCATTGTATATCTTTGGCATGTCTAATTTGGTAAGCCCACTTTGTTATTGGTTGCGTAACTCCTACTACATCAACCTCTTGGAAAGCATCTGTTCCAAGTAGTGGAGCAACCACTTGTCCTGCTACTACAACCATCGGCGTACTATCCAACATCGCATCAGCAATTCCTGTAATCGCATTGGTTGCCGCAGGACCTGAAGTAACCAAACAAACACCGACTTTGCCTGAAACACGCGCATAACCTTGTGCTGCATGTGTAGCCCCTTGTTCGTGACGTGTTAAAATGTGATTGACTTTGTCAGAATAGTCGTACAAAGCATCAAACACAGGCATAATAGCCCCTCCCGGATAACCAAATATCGTCTCAACACCTTCTGCTATCAATGATTGCATAAAAGCGTGAGAGCCATTCATTTCTTTTTTCATCTGTTTATTATTTTTTCACAAACCATACCTTCTTTCAACAAGAAGTTTTTGATAATTATTTGTCTATATTTTAGTTCAAATTGAGAAAATTTTCTACAAATTTACTTTTTTGAAAAGACAAAGTTAATGAAATAAATCAAAAACAGACAAAAAATTACTTTTTATTATCAATTTCTTATATTTCAGTCGATTTTTAAGTCAATTATTTTCAATATAAAATATTTTAAATCCAAAATCTAAACTTTTAAAATATTATTCTAATCAAACTAAACATAAAAAAACAAAGTAAAAAGCCCATTGAATAAAATTAATTCTTTTATTTTTTATACCTTTGTTGTTAGAATAAAAATACAATTAAAGTTATTATCAAAATGGACAATAAAAGAATTATTTCGCCCTCACTTCTTTCAGCTGATTTTGGAAACCTACAATCAGAATGTGAAATGATAAATAGAAGTGATGCTGAGTGGTTGCATATTGACGTGATGGATGGAGTGTTCGTTCCTAATATTTCATTTGGTTTCCCTATAATGGAAGTGGTAAAAAAGGACTGTAATAAGGTGTTAGATGTTCATTTAATGATAGTAGAGCCTGAAAAGTATGCAGAGCGATTTGTAAAAGCGGGTGCTGATGTTTTGACCGTTCATTTAGAAACATTAAGTCGTCCTGTTGAAATTCTCAAAGAGATAAAAGCAATGGGAGTAACAACCGGAGTAACCATTAATCCGGATGTGAAAGTAAAAGAGTTACGTGGAATTGTTCGCCACGTAGATATGGTGCTTTTAATGTCTGTTTTCGCTGGATATGGAGGACAAAAATTTATTGAAGAAACATATAGTCGGATTGAAGAGGTAAAGCAAATTATTGCTGAAGAAAACCCCAACTGCTTGTTAGAAATAGATGGTGGTGTAAATCTTGAGAATGCTCCTAAATTATTTGCCCAAGGAGTAGATATTTTGGTAGCAGGAAGTAGTGTGTTTAAGTCAGCCAATCCACAAACAACAATCACACAACTATTGAATAGTTAATGGGATAATAAAATTTATACAAAGTACACCTATTTTTAGGTTGCTACTGGGTTATATTATTGGAATTTTACTCTTTCAAGTAATCCGGATTCCTAATAGTGTGCTATATTTAACTCTTGGAGCTACACTTTTCTCCATTATTTTATCCCTCTTTCTTACTCCAATCCAAAAACATCAATTGAGGTGGATTTTTGGTTTCTTTACAGTTCTGTTTTTCATTTCATTGGGATATTATAATTGCCAATGGTTTGAAACAAGAAACAGTTTTTCTACATTTAATAAAAAAGGATTATTTCTTGTAGAAGTGTTATCATTGCCTAATGAAACTTCCAATGCTTATAAATGTGAAGTTAAATTGATACGTAAGTTTGAAGATAGTCTCGAAAACAATGTTTATGGTAATGCTGTTTTGTATCTACAAAAAGAAAATGACTTACCCTCTTTTTTTATTGGAGACTATTTATTGGTCAATACACAATTCAAAGCCGTTGAAAAGCCTCAAAATCCAAATGAATTTAATTTTTCCAAATATCTTGAGAGAAAAGGCTTTTTAGCAACTGGTTATGTACCTACTAATCAATGGAAAAAAACGAATTTACCTCCTCGAAAATCAATACTAAGAAGTGCTAATCTATCTCGAAATCATCTATTAGAAATTTACAAGAAATATGGAATTAATGGTAGAGAATTTGCCCTTTTAGCTGCCATTACATTGGGATACAAAGACGAAATAGAAGTTGAAACAAAGAATAATTTCAGTCGTTCGGGAGCATCTCATATTTTAGCAATTAGTGGACTACATATTGGTATAGTATATGGTATTTTAATGTTTCTATTTGGATTTTGGAAAGGCAATCAAAAGCAGAAAATTATAAAAGCGATACTCGTAACACTTTTAATTTGGATTTTTGCATTTATCACAGGACTTTCTCCCGCTGTGCAACGAGCAACGATAATGATGAGTTTTATAGCAGGAGCAACTTGTTTGAGACGAAAACCCCAAATATTTAATACCGTTTTTTCTTCCGCTTTTGTGATGTTACTTTTTAATCCGAATCTACTCTTTAATATCGGTTTTCAACTTAGTTATTCTGCTGTATTGAGTATTATCTATTTTCAACCTAAACTAAATCAATTAATCACAATAAAAAATCGTATTCTAAACTGGTTCTGGCTATTATTGACTGTAACAATATCTGCCCAAATCGGTATATTCCCACTTATCATCTATTATTTTCAACAATTTCCCAACTATTTTATCATCACCAACTTTATTACAATACCATTAACAACCACTATACTCTACCTGTCAATTATATTGATTTCTATCTCTTACATTCCTTTTATCTCCGTTTTTATTGCATTTTTATTAAAACTTTGTCTTAAATTAATGTTATTATCTGTTGGGTATATTGCTGATTTTCCTGCTTCGGTTACTCCCATAGGCATAACAAACGTTCAATTTATTCTACTCTATATTTTTATATTTATAACCACTATATTCTTTAATAGAAAAAAAGGAAATTATCTAATATATTCACTATTCTCATTACTATTAATCATCTCTATTTCTGCTAAAAATAAATATGAATCACTTACTAAAAATCAACTCATTGTCTTCTCAAACCCCAAAGTTCCTATAATTAATATTTTGGAAAAAGGAAATAATTATGTACTTACAACAGATAGTTCAAAAGTAATTAGAAATTCACGAAAGTTTTGGCTAACAAATCATCATTCCAAACCCCAATTCTATGATTTTATAAAGGCAGATAAAAAGTTCTTTTCTATTCAAGACAAAAAAATAATGATTATTTCTGATAATGAACTTAATAATAAACAGACTTTTCAACCTATTCAAATTGATTATTTAATAATAACCAATAAAGCAAAACCTAAAATCAAATCAATTTTACAATGTATTCAACCTATAACAATTGTTGTAGATAGGAGTATATCGGAGTGGTACAAAAACAGCATCAAAAAGGAGTGTGAGAAGAAAAATATTGGTTTTTATTCTGTCAAAGAACGAGGAGCATTTCGAGTGGAAATCCAATAAATGCAAAAAGGTTGCTTCTTTTTTAGTACTTTTGTAAAAACAATTAAGCACAACAAGATGAAAAATAAAATTATTGACGAGAAACTTATTAAGGATATAAAAGAACTTTTTGAAATATCAAAAGACATAGTCATTGTTGCACACGTAGGACCTGACGGAGATGCACTTGGTTCGTCTCTCGCTTTATGGCACTATTTCAACCAAAAAGGGAAAAAATCAACGGTTATTTATCCCTCTCAATATCCTGAATTTATTGGTTGGATTCCGGGAGCAGAAAATTCTCTCATATATACTTCAGAAAAGGAAAAATCAGATAAAATAATTGAACAATGTGATTTAATTATTGCCGTGGACTTTAATACCCCAAGTCGATTGGATACACTCTCAGAATCTATTGTTAATTCCAAGGCTAAAAAAATAATGATAGACCACCATCTTCACCCGGACACAGATTTTGCCAATATAATCATTTCTCATCCGGAAATAGCTTCTACAAGTGAACTTATTTTTAGACTACTGTATAGAATGGAGGGATTATCTGTTATCAATAAAGATTGTGCAGAAGCTTTATATACAGGTATGATGACCGACACCGGTGGATTTACATACAATTCTAACAGTCAAGATATTTACATTATTATTTCTGAACTTCTAAAAAAAGGAATAGATAAAGATGCGATTTATAGAAAAGTATTTAATACTTTTTCAGCCGAAAGAATACGCCTTCAAGGATATTGTATTTACGAAAAAATGAAGATTTATCCCGAATACAAAACTGCTTTAATCACATTAAATCGGAAAGAAAAAGAACAATTTAATTACCAAAACGGAGATGCTGAAGGTTTTGTTAATATTCCTTTATCCATTAAAAATGTTGTTTTTTCTGTTTTTATGCGTGAAGATGCCGATAAAATTAAAATCTCACTTCGCTCACAAGGAACGTTCCCAAGTAATCAATTTGCCAACTCTGTTTTCAATGGTGGAGGACATAGAAATGCCTCCGGCGGAGAAAGTTACACAACATTAGAGGAAGCAATCGAAAAGTTCGAAAAAACACTTCCTCTGTATAAAAAAGAGTTATTAAAGTAAAAGAAACAACTAAAAAGCAGCTCGTCCCTTAAGTTTAACAAAATTCCAAGCTAATAATGCAAAGAAAACAAGCACAGCATACATATTAAAATATCGCTTTGTCTTATTGGTCGAATTGGCTATTCCATAAGACACAAAAATAAGATAAATAGGTAATGCTGGTTGATGGAACCGTTCGGAGTGTGCAAAAGCACTCAATGCTATTACAGCTAAATAAGAGAGAAAGAAAACTTCTATTAACACAAAGTCTTTCCATTTTTTATTACGCCAAATCAGAAAGATTGACAAATAAATAAAAAACGATAAAATATTTTTAATATAATTTCCTCCATTAATTAATCTTTGGTTTTCTTGTCCATCAATATGAACCATAGTGGAAACTGGAATTAGAAAAACGGCAGGAGCAAAAATAGCACCGGTACCATATTTAGCCAATCTATTCCCTCCTTTTTTCACAGAACGTGCATACATTGACTGTTCCTGATTATCAAAACGCCCTTCCCAATACTGTTCAACCTCATTAGCGATACTTCCGGTAGCAAGATAACCCACTGCCAATACAAGCCATACACCAATTACAAACCTTTTTCCCATTTTAAAGACTCTTTGAGAAGAGAAGAGTAGTGCAGAAAAAAGAGCAAAGAAAGCAGCTACCCCTAGTACAGTACGGAATGTAAATAGGAGTACTCCGGTTACTGTTACAATTAAAATATTAAGTAATCCAAATTTATTACTTCTTAATAAGTTATCTGCACGTTCTATAAATAGAGTAGCCAAAAAAACCATCTCTACCTCTTTAAGGTGTAATCCACAATATAAAATTAAGTTAGGAAATAACATTGCTATAATACCGGCTATTCTTCCTGTTGATTCTCCAAAATTTCGACTTCCTATTTTATAAATAAGAACTACTGTCCACGCACTCCATATAGCTTTTAATATCCTCGCTAAGAATATACTTTTTCCTGTTAATATATACACCGTACCAAGATAAACTCCATAACCCATATCATTAATTTGAAGTCTATAGAATACACTTTGCATTTTCTCATATCCACGGGTAGCTAAATCTGTTGCTAACTGTTCATAAGCATGGGAATCGGCTGCACTAAACTCAAAAGGTTCCCCGTTCATCAAAAGGTAAAAGAAATAACTAAAGACAACCCAACCCACTCTAATAGCCAAAGCAATCCAAAATAATTTCTTTTGGAAAATTTTTGTTTTTATATTTTTCCAACGTTTTGTAAGAAGATTAGAGAAGTAAAAAAAGCCAATAACTTCTACCAATCCAAAAACAATCCATAAAAAAGACATGGCAAAGGAAAAAAAGAGTAATGAAATAATAACAAGTCCTACCAAGTAAGTTGTCATTGATTTTTTAGTGAAAAATTGTGGAATATAATTAAGCATTCTTTGTATAAATATTTTTAAGATTTAGAATATGTTGTTTTATGCCATATTTCTCTTTTACCAAAAGAGATTGTTGTTGAGATTGTTCTACAAAACTTTCTTTGTTTTGCAAAAGTACAATAAATTTATTTAATAAGTCTTCTTCGTTAGCAGATTGATAAAGAGTTGCTAATTTCCCATCTTCTGTAATTTCTTTCATAACTTCCCAATCATTTACAAAAACAGGGGTGGAAGTAGCAATTGCCTCTATCACAGCAATACCAAATGTATCGTGTTCTGTTGAATAAATGAAAGCATCTAACTCTTCTAAAATAGTAGGAACATCGTTTCGAACTCCCATAAAAGTTACTTTAGAAGATAAATTCTTTTCTTCACAATATTTGACACAATCATCAAACCTATCAGTCATTCCTTCTATTCTTTTTCCCACAAAAATAAAATGAAAATCAATTTCTTTTTTATTCAACAAACTCAAAAAATGACAAATAAACAACTGATTTCTTACCAAGTTAAAGTTACCAACCATACCCAAGAGTAAAGTTTCATGAGGAATATTTAGCTCTTCTCTTATTAATGTTTTTTTCTGTTCATCAGTTGACTTCTTCAACTTATCAAAATCAATACCATTATAAATAACAAACTGTTTATTGTCTTTTAATCCGTATCTTTTGAGATAATATTTTTTTTGATAATTACTAACATATAAATTAGCTGTTGTTTTTTTCAACACAAAAGAATGTAATCTTTTAGATGAAGTAAAATCAAATCCATGCAGTGTTAATATTACTTTAATCCCTGTTCCCAAACAGGCAAAATAAGCATAGAGAGCATCAATTGTCTGTTGTGCATGAACAATAGTAACTTTATTGTTTAATAAGAGTTGACGCAATTGCCAGATATATTTCAACTTCCTTTTTGAAGCCGGTAAGAAATGAAAAGGAATATTAGTCTCTAAAAAATCTTTTTCCAAAACTCCTTTTTTTCGATACACGGCAATTGCCTCAAAGTCCGTTTTTCTCAAGTTTTTACAGACATCAAGCATTAAAGTTTCTGTTCCACCTCTATTTAAAGAACCTAAAAGATAAGCTACTTTCATTGTTTATAATATTTGATGAGTTCAGACACATTATTCTCAACCTTAAAATTTTCAAAAATAGTTTGATTAGCCAAAGAGAACTCTTGTCTTAATAAAGAATTCTCAATTAAAATTGAAATCTTTTCTGCTAATATTTCTGGATTTTCCGGAGGAACCAAAAAACCATTCACATCATTCTTTACAATTTCAGGAATTCCTCCAACATCACTTGCAACAATAGGTAATCCCGTAGCACAAGCCTCTGCAATGGCAAGTCCCAAACCTTCATGACGAGATGTTTGCAAATATATATCTGCACTTAAAAGGAAACTACTGACTTGATTAGAAATCCCTATCTGATTCACATAAGATTCTATTTCCAGTTTTTTTATCAATTCCAATAACTCCTTTTTATCCTTATCAGGTTGCCCGACAATATACAATTTCACATTCTGAAGTTTCTCTTGTTCTTTCAATTTTTGAATTGCAGAACACAAAACATCTAAACCTTTTACTTGATTGAAATTTGCAACTGTCAACAAAGCAATTTCATCTTGTTTGATATTTAATTTTTCTCTTTCTTCATTTTTATTCCCCTTGTTTTCACCAACCCCCAAATAGAATGTTTTTACATTAATTTTATCTTTCCAATTATTCTTACAGTCTTGTTCTATTCTCTTACTAACAGCAATTACTTTTGAAATACGGTTTGCCATTTTAAACCATAACTTCGTGTGCAATTTTATAGCATTTAAAGGAGCCATTGTACTGTGTATAGTAAAAAACAATTTTCTTACTCCTAACAAGTAAGCAATAGGAATAGCATAAAATCGTGCTTTTGTAAAATGTCCATGTAATAAATTAATATTTTCTGATAAAATAAGACGTATCAATCGCACACTGAAAGTAAACGGATTTTTTGAGTTAATAACCTTAATAACTCCTCCTGCCATTTCAATATCTCGAATAAAATCTTCACAGTCAGGATAACGTTCATAAACAAAAATAACTTTATGTCCTTGAGCAATCAATTGCTTAGTCAAACAAACATTAAATCGTTCTATTCCACCATACTTAGTAGAATCCATTCCCATTACATGTAAAACATTCATTATCATCTTTTTATTCGATTATATAAATGATATACTTTTTCAATAACTTTTGTCACCCAAATAGGCTGACGCAAATATTTTGAATAAGATTTTGTCATATGTTGCCCGATATCAACTTTTGCTAATTCTTGTTTTGCTAATTCTCGATACTGTTTATCAAGATAATATGATTTCAAACAAGTGATTCTGATAATATCTACAATTGTCTTCAATTCAATATTGTCTCTCTCGGCTTCCAAAAGATATTCTGTGTTAAAAGCAAATTGAGTTTTCGGAGGATATAATTTACCAATAGCTCGATTTTTCACCTCCACATCTTGATTATAATACGCCAAAGGTTTGTTCAAAAAAGCAACCGAATATTGTAATGCAATTCTTATCCACAAATCAAAATCTTCTCCCAACTTCAATTCTGGCTTAAACCCTCCTACTTGATGATAAACCGTTTTAGGAATAACAACAGAAATAGATGTTAGAGGCATCCAAAGTGTCTGAGCATAAACTTTATAATAATTTATCAATCCCTTCTCAAATCCCGATTCAACCCCAATATTGGCAGGTATATTATGACCATCTTTAACTTTGAAATAACTTGAACCATAAATACCGGCCTCCGGATATTCTTCTATCAACTTCTTCATTTCAGTTAAAAAAGTATCTTCCCACCAATCATCTGCATCAAGAAAACAGACATATGGATATTTTGCTAATCTCACACCATTATTTCGTGTAGAACTGACACCCTGATTTTCTTGATTAACAAGTTGTAAATTATTGTATTTGTTCTCTTTGTGAAAAGCCTGAACTTCTTCAGCAGAATTATCTTTTGAGCCATCATTTATTACAATAACTTCAAATTCCCTAAAAGTCTGTAAATAGACCGACTCCAGTGCTTTTTTGACATAAGGTGCCTTGTTATATAAGGGAATTATAATAGAGAACATAAGGTTTTTGGCTTACTTTTTATTAAATAATCAAGCACAAAAATAATATTTTTTTTATAAACAGCAGATTTTTCACAGACAATAAATCATATTAAATGGAAATCATCATTGTCTTTCCAAAATGGAAATCTTTCTCGATAATGCTCCAACTCTTCTTTTTGTAAGCAAACTGTTTCAACTCCCATTTCATTTTCAGTAAAAGAAAGCAAGGTTTCTCCTTTGAAATTATAAATCGCAGAATGTCCGGAATGAGCAACAGCGTTCGCATCTGTACCAACACGGTTAACTCCACATACAAAAGCCTGATTCTCAATAGCACGTGCTTTTAGCAAAGTATCCCACTGTTGAATACGTTTAGCAGGGAAGTTGGCTACATAAATTAGCAAATCGTACTCATTGTTTTGATTTCTTGACCAAACAGGAAAACGAATATCATAACAAACCAAAACAGCAATATTAAAGCCTTTGTAAGAAACCATCAATCTTTCTTCCCCTGATGTTAAGTAATGGTTTTCATCACCTAATGCAAATAAATGTCGCTTGTCAGCATAATGAAAATCTTGATTGGGAGTTGTAAAAAAAGCACGATTATAGTAATTGTTATTACTGTCTCGTGCCAAGAAACTTCCACAAATCGCAACGTGATATTTATCAGACCACTCTAAAAGTCTTTTTACAGTTATTCCATTCATGTCTTCTGCCAAATGCAATTCAGAGGGACAAAATCCTGTTGTAAAAAGTTCCGGTAAAACAACCAAATCTATATTCTTTGAGAGATTACTGATTATTTTTTCTGTCAGTAGAAGATTGGTCTCTTTATCAGCCCAAGCAATATCATTTTGTACTATGCATATCTTCATTTTCAATAGAATTAGGCGTAACAAATAGCTCAGGTTTTAATCCTTTCTTATCTTTGTAGTAGTTATAGATATATTCCAAATCCTTTTCCATATCATCAGTTGGATAAAACGTTTCGGTTATTCCCACCTCCTTCTTCTCATAATCGATATATGCCAATTCAATAGGCACATTTGCACCTTTGGCAATATAGTAAAAGCCTTTTTTCCATTTAGAGTTGAGTTTACGAGTACCTTCGGGAGTAATGGCAAGATGAAATTCTGTCGAGTTATTAAAATGTTCGATCATCTGTTGCGTAACGGAACTACGTTTTGACCTATCTATCGGAACACCACCCATTTTTCTAAAAAAGAAACCGAGAGGAAAAACAAACCACGATTTTTTCATTAAAAATCCGGCTTTTATTCCTGCTGCGGCAGAAAATAGTTTTCCATATATAAAGTCCCAGTTGGAAGTATGAGGAGCAACACAAAAAACACTTTTAGAAGGTCTATCATCATTTAAGACTATCTTCCAATTTAACTGTTTTAATATCCATTTACTTAAATTCATTTCTCTTGATTTTTTATTGGCACAAAACTACAATATTTTTTTCAAAAGAAAAAGTAGTAAAAAAGAAAAAAATGTTTGAATTAAATCCTTTTTAAGCACTTTTTTATATAAAATAAGAGGAAAAAATGAGAAAAAAAGCACTTTTTTTGAAAAAAAAATAAAGAAATGCTTGGATTAATAATAAAACATTGTATTTTTGTCAAGAATATTTAATAATAATTTTATTAACTCATAAAAAAAACAGTATGAAAAAACTTGTAAATGAAATTAATGCTAAGATTGCAGATTTTCAAGAAAACGCAGCTCAACAAGTAGAAAAAGGTAATAAAGCAGCTGGTGCACGTGCACGTAAAGCTTCTTTGGAACTTGAAAAAATGCTAAAACAATTCCGTAAAGATTCAATCGCTGCTGCGAAATAATTTTTACTTTATTGAAAAAACTGCAAAAGAGCTTAATCCACTTAAGCTCTTTTTTTATACCCTTTTTTCTTGGCTACAAAATCGTTTCTTTTACCGGAAAAGATTTCATATTCACAGTAATAACTATCCAAAGAACCATTTAAGAGTTCTATCTTCTGACTTGGTTTCAAGCCGATTTTATAGAGCAAATCTCTGTTGGAACTAATTACCCACGCTTTATTGCCTGTAAATTTATGTTTCAATAATGAGCCTAATTCTTCGTACAATCCAAACAAATCACGTGTAACAATACGCTCTCCATAGGGTGGATTGGTAATTAGCAACGCTTTTGACTTAATAGGTTCAAACTTAGTGATAGACTTTCTTTCCAACTCAATATATTTACTCAATCCGGCACTCTTAATGTTCTTTTCTGAAATGGTTATTGCCTGTGGAGCAATGTCTGAACCGTAAATTTTATATTGAAAGTCTCTTTCGTTACTATCATCTTCTGAAATAATTCTAAAAAGTTCATCATCGGTTCATCATCGTAATCTTTCCACTTCTCAAAAGCAAACTCACTTTTGAAAATTCCAGGAGGAATATTAAGGGCTATCAAAGCCGCTTCTATTAAAAGTGTTCCCGAACCACACATTGGGTCATAGAAATTGGAATCTCCTTTCCAACCTGTTAGTAAAATCATTCCTGCGGCTAAGGCTTCGTTTAATGGGGCTTTGTTTTGAGCCACACGATAGCCACGTTTGTGCAATGAGTCTCCCGAACTATCAAGAGAGAGCGTACATTGGTTTTGAGCGATATGTAAATTGATACGCAATTCGGGATTATCTAATCGTACGGAAGGTCGTTTATCATATTTCTCTCTGAAGAAATCAACAATTGCATCTTTTACTTTATAAGCAACAAATTGAGAGTGACGAAAATCATCTGAATAGACAGTAGCATCAATGGCAAAGGTGGTTTTCAAATCCATAATCTCTTCCCAATCCATTTTTTTAACAAAATTATAAATG
>PDWI01004317.1_pt1 | contig 65124 bp, 68 predicted proteins | sample 1430891 | NCBI WGS metagenome assembly PDWI01 (sample SAMN01162508, study PRJNA174530) | Oral metagenome, whole genome shotgun sequencing project. | biome: Marine environment; feature: Marine mammal; material: Swab sample of the gingival sulcus; isolation source: swab sample of gingival sulcus...
CACGGAACGTCGTGCATAGCCTTCGGTGTTGACATTGGAAATGTTCTGACCGGTGACTTGCAGTTGAACCTGTGATGCGAACAGGGCCCAGCGGCCCATGTCAAGAATGGAGTTGGCGCCAAAGGACATTTAGAGCCTCCCTGTCAAAATTCGAGCATTGTTTCCAGCCTGAGCATACCGCCCGGAAGCCGCATACACGTCAGTATTCTTCGGCTTGATCTGATTGTGCATAAAATCAAGCAGACTCTTACTCTGATCAAACAAGGCCATAGCCATCTCATTGTTTTTGGATGCCTGTTCTCCGCATTTTTGCTCAGTCTTATCAAGCATATCGAGCATGGAGACAAAATTGGAACGAACAGCCTCATCCACGACGGGAAAAATCTCCCGAACACGCTGTGCACCGTCTAGAACCTGCCCCACCATACGCCGCAATGACGCTCTTTCCACTGCGATTTGCCGCATGAGCTCCTGAATGGACAATTCAATTTGCGACACTCGTTGCGGCTTGGAATCCATAAGACGGGTAAATTCTTCCTCCAACAGGAAAAAAAGCAGCATCATTGCCTTGTTTTGCCGAACCAAATTTTCCTCTATAAGACGGACCATACTGTCCTCCTGCCAAATAACCAACTAAAATTATTTATAAAAATATTAACTTTTCTTCGCAAAATGTACGCTTCACCCATTTTTTGCAAATATCCGGCCAATTTGTTCCCTGGAACCACGATCATCCCCCTGTTTCCGGGCAGACGATGCCGTGTCGAGCAATTCAGCCTTTATCCGATCCGCTTCCAAACGACGGGCCAGAGTCTCAATTTGGGCCTTTACGTCCATATCAGTCATCGGACGGTCGCTCGTTTCATTATCCACAGCCATGTCGATACTCATGATTTCACCGGAATCGACTTCATCCCCCTCGGACTTGCTACCCCCCCAATCTTCCAGTGTCATGGCCTGCTTCTCCTGCAAGGGAATGGCTCCACGTGAGGCCAACTCAATAGGCTGGGGCTCAACCGGCTTTATCTGGGCTCCACCGACCAACGTCGCGCGGCTCGTTTCTTTGAGCTTTTGACTCAACTGATCATAAATCATATCTGCCAAGCCGATTCCCCCTGCTCGGGCCATTTTTTCAGCAAATTCCCGGTCGAACATGGACATATACTGCTCCTCCTGCCTGGAGTGGAGGTAGCCTTCCTTGGGGACCGTGGACTTCATGCCTTTCCACAGTTTTGAGATGAATATGGCTTCAAAGTCCTGGCAAGCCTTCCGAAGCTGTTTTTCCTTGTTGCCAGCATTACCGGAAAGGCGTTGCTTGAGACCGTCCATTTCCTGCTTGAATCGAACGATGTCACGAGTGTCTGCGGCCTGCCCGGCCAGCAATTGCGGATTAGCACCTGAGATCATTTAGATAACCTCCACTTCGGCATGCAGGGAACCAGCGACCTTGAGTGCGCGAATGATGGAAATAAGATCACGCGGGCCCGCACCGATTGCATTCAATCCATCCACCAACTCCTGAAGGGTCGCACCTTCCATGAGTATGAGCGGATTGTTCTGTTCATCGACCGCAAGGTCGGTCTGGGGAGTAACCACAGTCGTACCGTCGGAAAACGGTCCGGGCTGACTCACGTCCTGGGACTCGGAAATAACGATTTGCAAATTGCCGTGGGCCACAGCCACCTTGCTCAGGCGAACATCCTGACCGAGAACAACGGTTCCGGTCCTTTCATCCACCACCACACGGGCCTTGCCGTCAGGCGAAATATCCAGATTTTCCAGTGAAGCCATCAAGGGAACCATGTTGCTACGGAACTGATCGGGCAAGACCAACTCAATGGTTGCAATGTCTTTGGCCGTAGCATACTCGCCCCCCATGACCGCATTGATTTTGTTGACCACCTGCATGGTCGTCCCGAAATCAAAGACAGACAGATTCAACGTCATGTTGTTCTGATTGTTGAATCGAAAAGGAACCTCCCGCTCCACGGTGGCACCATTGGGAATACGTCCAACGGTCGCGATATTTTTTTTCGCCGTGGCCCCTTCACCACTTACGGCAAAGCCACCAATGGTCAATGCCCCCTGGGCAACGGCATAGACGCGGCCATCCAACCCCTTAAGGGGGGTGACCAGCAATATACCGCCAAACAAACTTTTGGCATCACCCAATGAGGAAACCGTAATGTCAATTTGGGAACCGGGCTTGACCGACACCGGCATTTTTGCCGTAACCATCACCGCAGCCACATTCTTTGGCTTGAGCTTGTCGGGATTGGCTTCAACCCCCATCTTCTCAAGCATGTTGGACATGGATCGCATGGTAAATTTCGAGGACGTCCCGTCACCGGTACCGGCAAGGCCAACCACAAGGCCATAACCGACCAATTCGTTGGTGCGTACACCGCTGAAACTGGCGATATCTTTCAATCGAGCCCCTTGGGCGTCAACAGGCTCCAACAGGGAGAACGCCAGAGTAAAGAGAGCGACAAGTGCAACCGCCGCCACCTTGCCTGACTGACGAAACATTATTTGCTGATTCATGCTCATGACTTTGTCTCCTGCAACCGGTAAATCTTCCATAATTTCCATCTCAAATCGCCCTAGAAGGGAAAAATATTGTCAAGAATACGGCTCAACCAGCCGGGCCGTTGCTTGTCTGCCAACACGCCCTGTCCATAAATCTCTATCTGTGCTTCTGCCAGATTATTGGAGGAAATGGAGTTGTCTGCCTGAATGTCGCGTTGACGGATCAACCCGCGAACCACGAGGAACTGGGTTTCGTGGTTGACACGAATACGCCGTGCTCCTTCTACTTGAAGCAAGTTGCCCGGCAACCGGCGGACAATACGGGTTGCCACTGTCGCAGAGAACGTTGTCGACTGCTTGGTCTCACCGTTCCCAGTAAAATTCGACTTCTGATTGGCTTTGATCTCGGTTCCGACTTTGGCTCCCAATGTGCCAGCCAGAGGGATCGCACTGACAAGTCCAGCTCCGGGCATGGCAGTCACCCCCGTGGAATGTGTATTTTGCTTGTCAGCCGTGGTCTGGGATTTCAAACTGCTGTCAGTCGACTCAGCCACCTTCACCATCACGATGTCACCGACATGTGCGGCACGGCTATCGTCAAAGAGAAACTCACTGCGATTAGCGTCATACAACGACCCCGGATTGGCTGTGGGATCCTGTTCCTCATACATCGGCTGTGTCAGTATAGGCATGGGCCGCTCTTCATACCTGGATGCGCACCCTGCCAGAAAAACGACTGCCAAAAGCATGGCTGAAACGGTGATTAAAAATGCATGTCTCATTCGCTAACTCCTTGTATTACCTGACTACAACCATATTATCTGCCACCACGGTTGCCGTAACTATCTTCTTGCTATGCAAATTACGAACCGAAACCTGTTGTCCCATGCCCGCTTCACCAAGGGCTTCTGCTTTAATGGAGAGTTGTACGCGGTTATTCCGGTAGACCAACGTCACCTGTTCCCCTTTTTCAATCAGTGGTATCGATTCAATATGCGATGCGGTAAACGGCTGGCCGCGTCCCAAGGTACGGGACATACGCCATGGTCCGCCTAACCCGTCCCACACATTGGACTTGTATGCGAGATTGACCCGCCTGAATGTTACCTTATCGCGTGTGACGCGCTCGAAACGGTTAAGTGGCTTGGCTGCCACCGGCACGGTTTTCCAAACATTGATGAACACAGTTCCGGCCTTACTGGAAAGGACTTTTCCGTCGGGAGACTGTACCTTGAGCTTAATCATATTCCGCCCCGGACGAATGGTATTGCCAAGGGCGATGGTCAGCTTGTCATATGTATTTTTAAAAAAGTAATGCATGGGCAGCTTGAGTTTCTTCAACTCGACATCATCGCCCAAATCCCTGGCCCGAATCGTCAAAAAAGTGACAACTCTGTCCCGAAGCTCCTTTCCGGTAAAAACCTTGCCACCAGTCTGCACCGTCAGCTGACTGGGAAGGATCACATTGTTGACCATATCACCCAGATAATGCCCAAGTATTTTCTTGAGCCTGGCTCTGTCCACGGTCACAGGGCGTCCTGGCCTGTCAGATGCTTTCCACAACTTGATATTGGACAGGGTGTTCCAGGTACGGGCGTCAACATTGGGTGCCGGATCGGCGATTTCTCCAAGCAGGACATCCGGCCCTTGCACACAGGCAGCGTTCCTGACAATGAGCCGCCAGTTGTTGGCATGCGTGGATGCACCTATACCGGTGGCACTCACCAAAATCAGCAGCAAGACCAACGCGCTCAATGGGGTTCCCTTTCGTATCAATATTCTAGTCGACATACACACACCCTTCCCTGTCAATCCCTGATGTTCCATGGACTAACGCTTGACGTTAATGGCGGTCTGCAACATGGAGTCAGAGGTTGTGATGGCCTTGGAATTGATCTCATAGGCACGCTGCCCCACAATCAAACCAACCATTTCATCCACCATTTCCACGTTGGAGCCTTCCAGAAAGCCCTGTGCAATCGTGCCGTAATTTTCACTTCCCGGGGTTCCGGCAACCGGCGCACCCGAAGCCTCGCTTTCACGATAGAAATTACGACCAGCCGCAGTCAGTCCAGCCGGATTCTGAAAACGGTACAACTGGATATCCGTTTCGGACAAAGCCTTTCCGTCCTTGTCCAGTGCCGCGATATGCCCGGTTTCCGTGACCACCACAGATACGGTTTCCGGCGGAACGATGAACTCCGGCTGCACGACATGCCCACCAGCAGTGACAACACGCCCCTCATTGTCCAATTTGAATGAACCGGCTCGGGTGTAAACATCCTCACCATTCATCTGAACCTGAAAAAAGCCATCGCCCTCCACGGCCATATCAAGGGGGTTGCCGGTATTTTTGAAGTCGCCCTGACTAAAGAATTTGTGAACCGTCACGGGGCGAACACCCATGCCGATCTGCATACCGACAGGAAGCCGTCCTCCGGCCACATTCTGGGTACCGGCGATTCGTAGCGTCTGGTACATGAGGTCTTCAAACTCGGCCCGGCTTTTTTTGAAACCGGTTGTATTGACGTTGGCCAGGTTGTTCGACAAAGTGTCGATATGAGTCTGCATGGCAACCATACCGGTTGCGGCAGTCCAAAGTGAACGCATCATAATAACTATCCTCCTGACTATCCTGTTAATCTGGACAATCTTGTGATCATGTTTTTATCCAGTTGATCAGTTCCCTGAAGCATTTTCGCATACATTTCAAAAGATCGTTGCGTTTCCATCATGGAAACCATTTCGGTGACGACTTCCACATTACCCTTTTCAATAAAGCCTTGCTCCACCGATACATCCGTTGGCGGCACCTCGACCATTCCTTCAGGGGCGCGGTACATATTGCTACCGACCCGTTCAAGTCGTCCAATCTCTTCAAAAGAGACCAGATCGAATGTACCGGCAGGTTCCCCGTTGATGAACACCCCCCCACCCGAATGGACATCAACCTTTGCTCCGGGCGGAATGGACAAGGGTCCACCGTCAACCATAACAGGAAGCCCCTGCTGCGTGACCAATGTGCCGGTGCTGTCCAAAACAAAGTTCCCGGCACGGGTATACAAAATACCTTCAGGAGCCTGCACACAGAACAGCCCTTCCCCGCTTAAAGCAAAATCGAGTTGATTACCGGTTTTCTGCATACTGCCTTGGGAAAAATCGATGGTCTGATCGGAGAGACGGGGCTTAGCCATGATATCTGGACGGGGAAACATGTCCTTGTCCCGCAAGAAAGGCTTTGTTGTCACAACATAGTCATGAGCAAAGCGGGTAAAGATATCATGAAAGGCCATTGTGTCCCTTTTGTAGGCTGTCGTATTCACATTCGCCAAATTATTGGCGATGGTTGCCATCCTCTTTTCATTGGACAAAGCCCCGAATAAAGCACTTAAACTACTATCTCGCATAAAGCGTTCCTCCTGTTCGTAGCGGCTACATGCACCATGCATGCCAACTCGACTCAAAATATTTTGAGTTCGCAGGATAAGCGCATCGTAATTGCACCACCCCACAAGGTGTTGCGACTGCCCAAAGAAATACGAAACTCCCCATGGCGCAATTCGAGTATCTCTGCTCGCGCTCTTGACAGTTGTTGACATTACTTTCTTATGTGTATAAATAGGCTCGTTTCCAAGCGGGTGTAACTCAATTGGTAGAGTGTCAGCTTCCCAAGCTGAAAGTAGCGGGTTCGACTCCCGTCACCCGCTCCAAAGCCTTTCGCAGAGCTGTTTTCGTGGCTTTGCGGGGTTCGCGAAGGTGAGCTCGGGCTCGCCTTTTTTATTTGTGGAGAAAATGTATTATGCGCCAAACTTTTGAGGAGACATTGACAGATTTGGTCCGCCCGGAAGTGGAAGGACTCGACTGTACCTTGTGGGGATTAATCGCTCCGACCAAAGGGAAAAAGCGTATAATACGAATATATATAGAGGGAAACGACGGCACGACCATTGAGCAATGTGCCGAGGTGAGCCGTCAGGTCGGTCTAATGCTTGAGGTAGAGGATATTATTCCGGGCTCATTCACACTGGAAGTCTCCTCACCGGGATTGGATCGCCGATTCTTTTCCATAGAACAGATGAAGCAGTACATGGGAAAGAACATGACGGCACAGACGTATAATTCGTTTGAGGGACGACGCAGGTTCACCGGAGAACTCAAGAAAACCGGCAAAGACACCTTCACCCTTGGAACAGATGATGAAGACGTCACTCTCGACTGGACGAACATCAAGGAAGTCCGTCTGATGTGTGAATTTTAGTAGTATCGCGTTGTAGCACTTTAGATAACAGGACTCTCCACGAAGCGGCCACGCAGGCCGCAGAAGATGGGGAGCGGAGGTTTGATCATGTCGGAGCTGAGAAAAGCCATCGACCAGATTAGCAAGGACAGGGGTATTGACCGAGACCTGCTCATAGACACACTTGAAGAAGCGGTGCGTTCTGCCGTTGCGCGCAAATATGAAGACACCATGGATATTGAAGTTGCCTTCAATGAAGACACGGGTGAAATCGAAGTGTTTGAGTTCAAGGTTGTCGTCGAGGACGTTCACGATCCCATCAGTGAGATTTCCCTTGAAGATGCGCAGGAGCATGACCCCAACGCCCGTATTGATGACGAAATGGGCTTCCCGGTCAAAGTCGAAGACCTTGGTCGCATCGCCGCTCAATCTGCCAAGCAGGTCATCATCCAGCGCATGCGCGACGCAGAGCAGGAAATAATATTTGAAGAATACAAGGATCGGATCGGAGAGATATCCAGTGGTATCGTTCAACGCCGTGACCGCGCAGGCTGGATTGTCAATCTTGGACGCACCGAAGCACTGTTGCCCAAAGATGAACAGATTCCACGAGAGCGCTACAAGCGCGGTGACCGTGTGCAGGCATATATTATTGATGTTCTCAAGGAAGCCCGTGGCCCCCAGGTGATAATTTCCCGCTCCCACCCCGACTACATGATCGAATTGTTCAAACGGGAAGTTCCCGAAGTGGCAGACGGCACTGTCAAAATTATGGGGGTAGCCCGCGACCCGGGCTTGCGTGCCAAGGTTGCTGTCATGTCCCGCGACCGGGATGTCGACCCCGTGGGTGCATGCGTTGGCATCCGTGGTTCCCGTATTCAAAATGTTGTTCAGGAACTCAAGAATGAGCGCATAGACATCGTTGTCTGGTCCCCGGACATTGCCATGTACGCCCAACACGCCCTCTCCCCAGCCGTGATCACCCGTATCGCCGTGGATGAAGAGGACGAAGCACTCGAAGTGGTTTGCCCTGACGATCAGCTCACTTTGGCCATTGGCCGCAAAGGACAAAACGTCAAACTGGCCTCCAGGCTTCTGGGCTGGAAAATCGACATATTTACCGAATCCCGGTACAGCGAATTGAATGCAGACCGCAAGGGTATGGACCAGATAGCCAGCGTTGCGGAGGTCTCTATGGACAAATTCTTCGCTGCCGGATTTGAATCCATCGAATCTATTACGCAGGCATCCGACGACGAATTGCTCGCTGTGGATGGCCTGACCGAGACCAAAATCGCGGATATCCGCGTTGCCATAAACATGCTTGCTCCCGACGTGGCACAGACAGAGGACGGGCAAAAAGAGGCTATGGAGGCTGTTGAAGCCACCGAAGAAACGAAAAAGGAATCCGAGACTCCCGGCCACGGCGGGGAGAACGAATAAACGCCGGGAACAGACGACCATGGGCGGCACGGTTATACGACACAAACCGGAACGAATGTGCGTCGTCTGCCACAAACGGTTTCCCAAAGGGGAACTGGCACGGTACGTGTGGCCGGAGACCATGAGGGAGCTGGAAACGGACGGTCCGACTTCCGACCCGGAAATGAATTTGCCGGGACGTGGGTTTTATGTATGCGTCCAGGTCCGATGCAGGGAAATATTTCCGAAAATTATCACGGGCCTGATGAAGAAACGCAAGGGGGGTTTTAAATGACCGCAAAGGTTCGGGTAGAAGACCTGGCTGCTGAGTTGGGGCTCAGCAACAAGGAAATAATTCAACAACTTCGTGAAGTCGGTATACAGGTCAAGAGCCAAAAAACCGTGCTCAATGACGAAGATGTGGACCGCCTCAAGGCGGATATGAAAAAGGGTGGGACCGGCAAAAAAGAAGTGCGCCGCGTGACCGGCTCTGGCGTTATTGTCAGGCGCAGACGGAAGAAAAGCAAAAACGCCGAAGTTGCAAAGAAAGAAGCGACGCCGGAGAAATCGGCCACAACTCCGTCCGAAACCGAGACGGATTTTGTCAAGGAAACGCCTGTTGACCAAACAAAAGAACAGGCCATCGACGTACCGACTGAAGAAACTGCCCCCAAAGCTGAGGCAAAGAAGGTCAAGAAAAAGCCTGCCGGGAAAAAAGCCGCCAAACCGGCAGTTCCCAAAGTCAAGGTGATCAAGCCGGTCACGGAAGCAATCCCGGAACCCGCTACCGAAGAGTCCAAGGATACTGAAGCCGTGGCAGAAAAGGCCGTCCCCGAACCCGCGCCTGAAAAAGCCGAAGCTCCCGTAGCCGAGGAATCCGAAACCGCAGTGGCCGAGGACAAAAAAGAATCCAACATGGAGCCGAAAGCAGGCAAGCCTGTACCGCAGGACGCGAAGGGAACCGATATCTCTTCCGAGAAGAAAGAGGTAGCCAGGTCGGAAGCGAAAGAAGGAAAGAAAAAGAAGAAAAAGAAGAAAGAACCTGCCACACCCAAAGTAAAAATTATTTCTATGCCTGACCCCAATGAGGTTAAGGCCCGAGAAACGGCCAAAGCCGTTTCTCAGCCGTCTCGGCGCAATGACGGTCGTCCAGGAGGCGGGCGTCCCGACAGGACTCGCCCGAGTGGCGGACGTCCCGGTGGAGGACGTCCCGGTGGAGGACGCCATGGTGGTGGAGGAATACCCACCAACCAACCGTTAAATCCTGACGGACGGAGCAAAAAGAAAAAAGGCAAGAAAGATCGCCGTGTCGTCGAATTTGGCAACAAACGCGATCAGAGCCGTTTTGATGAAGCCTTTGGCAACAAAAAAAACCGCAAGAAGAAAGGTCGCAAGAACCAACAGCCGGTCCAGCAACAGGCTGCACCCATGAAGGCCGCAAAACGCAAAATCAAATTCGATGAAGCCATTCGCCTTGCCGACATGGCTCACCAAATGGGCACAAAAGCGCAGGATCTGATCAAGGCTCTTTTTGCCCTGGGCGTCATGGCAACCATCAACCAGTCCCTTGATCTCGACACAGCTACCCTGCTCGCCAATGAATTTGGGTATGAAGTCGAAAACGTTTCTTTCGATGAACAGGAATTCCTCGCTCCCACACAGGAAGACAAGGAGGAAGACCTCAAGCCGCGTCCTCCGGTCGTCACCATCATGGGGCACGTCGACCATGGAAAGACTTCTCTGCTTGATGCAATCCGGCTCTCCAATGTTACCGACGGCGAAGCAGGAGGCATCACCCAACATATAGGTGCCTACCACGTACAGACCGAACGCGGCGAAATCGTCTTTCTTGACACCCCCGGTCACGAGGCATTCACCACCATGCGCATGCGTGGTGCTCAGGTAACGGATATCGTTATCCTTGTCGTTGCAGCCGACGACGGGGTCATGGAGCAGACTCGTGAAGCCATCAGCCACTCCAAGGCGGCCGGTGTGCCCATTGTGGTCGCGGTCAACAAAATTGATAAAGAAGGAGCTAACCCCGATACCGTCAAGCGCGAGTTGGCCGAATTGGAACTCGTACCGGAGGATTGGGGCGGTGATACCATTTTCGCGCACGTTTCCGCCAAAAAGAAGCAGGGTCTGGACGAATTGCTCGAAATGGTTTTGTTGCAGGCGGAAGTTCTGGAACTCAAGGCCAACCCGGATAAACCTGCCCGTGGTCACATCGTCGAAGCACGTCTGGACAAGGGCCGAGGTCCGGTCGGCACCATGCTCATTGCCGAAGGTTCCATCAACCAGGGTGACTACTTTGTTTCCGGCATCCACTACGGCAAGGTCCGCGCCATGTTCAACGACCAGGGTAAAAAGCTCAAGACCGCAGGTCCGGCCATGCCGGTGGAAATCCAGGGTTTTGACGGTCTGCCCGAAGCCGGTGACGAACTCTTCGTGGTCGAAGAGGAAAAAATGGCCCGCCGTATTGCCCAGTCCCGCGCCATGAAGCAACGTGAAAAGATCCTTTCCGCCAAGTCCAAGGTCACATTGGAGTCCTTTCTGGCCTCCAAGCCCGACGACAAGGCCCAGGAGCTCAACCTCGTGCTCAAGGCAGACGTACAGGGCTCTTTGGAGGCTGTCACCGAAGCCCTCAACAAATTGTCCACGGACGAAATCAAAATCAACGTGGTTCACGGCGGTGCCGGTGCCATCGCCGAATCCGACATTCTGTTGGCAGGCGCATCCGAAGCCATCATCATCGGCTTCAACGTGCGCCCGAACCTCAAGGTCAAGGAAAGGGCCGAGCAGGAAGGTGTTGAGGTCCGCTTCTACGACATCATCTACAAACTGGTGCAGGAAGTTAAAGACGCCATGTCCGGTATGCTCACCCCGGACATCGAAGAGGTCTACCTTGGACAGGCAGAAGTCCGGCAGACGTTCTCCGTACCCAAGATCGGAACCATCGCTGGTTGCTTTATTCCCGATGGCAAAATTGTGCGCGGTGCCTCGGTGCGCCTGCTCCGCGATGGAGTGGTTATCTACACCGGGACCGTTTCCTCTCTTCGCCGCGAAAAAGACGATGTGCGCGAAGTGGTCAAGGGCTACGAATGCGGCATCGGACTTGAAAAGTTCAACGACATCAAGTCAGGTGACACCATTGAAGCGTTTGAGACCAAGGAAATTGCACGGACAATTGATTAATATGCATTGCGGTGACCCGACGCTCGCCTCGCCGACGCGGACGGACAGGATACCCCCATCTACCCGCAACAAGATCGTAAAATAAAAAAGATGGGCGATTCATTGCGTCAATGAATCGCCTGTCTTATTTAAATTGAGTAATAGTATGATAATCGGCGTCCTGACTCTTGAATTTCGACTACATGGGAACCATTCCCTCAAGGGAAAACGTACCGTTGCCCAAAGCCTGAAACAAAAGCTACGCAACAAATTCAATGTCGCTGTTGCGGAAATCGAAGCCATGGACGTGCATGAAAAACTGGTTCTGGGCGTGGTGACAACTGCCAATGAAACACAGCGGGTTGAAAGCCGCCTGGCGAAAGCTCTCGCCATGGTGGAAGCCATATCCCCGGCCGAACTGACCAATTGCAATACAGAAATTTTTAGTAATTCCGATTAATTTTTAGTAGAGTTGTTGCGGGCGAAAGCAACTCTCGGAAACGCCCGGTCCTGTCCGAAAAAATAAACGGCGACCGGCCTCCGGCCCCAAAGCGACTCTTACTTTTAGAGGTATATAAGAATGAAAGCAGCCAATTCCCGCCGTGCCATCAGAATGGGCGACCAAATCATGCGTGAAGTGGGGAGCTTGCTCGTTGAAGAAGCACAAGACCCCCGCCTGCAACTTGTCACCTTGTCCGGTGTCCGCATGAATACCAATCTGCGGATAGCAGAGATATTCTACACGGTATCAGGCGACAAGGAGCATCGTAAAGAGGTTCAAACCGGCCTTGAAAAGGCCGCCGGTTTCTTGCGTTCTCGACTCAGCCGAAGCCTCAAACTCCAATACGTACCGGAACTCCGATTCACCTTTGACGAATTTCTTGAGGATGTGGTTTATGGAAAATCCAATTCAGCAAATTAGCAACCTGCTCAAACAGGAGGATGATTTCCTCATTGCCTCGCATTACAGCCCGGACGGTGATGCCTTTGGCTCGACCTGTGCCATGGGGTATATACTGCTGGCCCTGGGCAAAAAATTTACCCTGTATAATCCCGACGGTGTTCCCAGCGACTATGCTTTCTTGAAGAGCCCAGCACCGGTCACGACCACCCTGCCCGAAACCATGCCTCGCTGGACCATTGTTCTTGATTGCGGAGCCAAAAATCGGATCGGTAACGCCCTGATGGAGCGCATTGACCAGTCGCGCATCATCGACATTGACCACCACATCGGTAACGGAGATTACGGTGAAGTCAACTGGGTAGATGCCCGTCAGCCCGCAGTCGGAATCATGGTGGCAGAGTTGGCACAAAAACTGGACATTCCCCTTACCGGCGGTCTGGCCGAGTGCATCTATCTGGCCGTGGCTACAGACACCGGCTTTTTCTCCTATGGCTCCACCACCCCGGAATCGTTGGAACTTGCCGCGCACATGCTCCGAAATGGTCTGGACATGGCCAACATGAACAAGCTCATCACAAAACAATGGAGCGAAGAACGGATGCGGCTATGGACGACTGTCATGAACGGTGTGGAGCTTTACGCCGAAAAAAAAGTTGCCTTGGGCATCATCACGGCAGAGATGTTTGAACGCACGCATACCACGACCGAAGACACCGAGGACATTATCAATTTCATTCAACGTCTCAAGTCTGTTCGCATTGCCGCCATTCTTCGAGAAGAAGGTGACGACATGTATAAGTTCAGCTTGCGCTCCTATAATGACGACGATGTCCAGAAAGTCGCTGCCCGTTTTGGTGGCGGCGGCCACAAAAATGCTGCGGGCGGTACAATTAAAGCCCCCCTCAACCAAGCCATCACCATGCTGCTCGACATGCTCGGCAGTGAACTGGAAATTACTTAAATGGGACGCAGAAAAAGAAAACGTAGCAAAGAACAATGCGACGGCGTTTTGGTGCTCAACAAACCGGTAGGCCCGACGTCCACCGATTGTCTCAATGATATCAAATTTCAGCTCAAGCAGTTCAAAATCGGCCATGCCGGAACCCTTGATCCCATGGCGTCAGGAGTACTGCTTATCATGCTTGGCAATGGGACCAAACTCGGCCCGTATCTGACCGGAGCCACCAAAACATATACAGGAACGTTGAGGCTTGGAATAACAACTGATACCTTTGATATTCAAGGAAAAGTGACCTCAGAAACGAAAATATCCGCCCAGGACGACGATGTCAGACGTGAAATTTTATACTGGAGACAGTTGACAAAACAGGAGGTTCCTGCCTATTCCGCTGCCAAACATAAGGGTAAACCGCTGTACGCCTTGGCTCGTGCCGGAGAAGACGTACCGGTCAAAATAAAACCCATTGCTATTTCTCATGTGGAAGTGTTAGATGTACGAATTCCTGAAGCATCGTTCAGAGTCAGTTGCTCTGCCGGAACCTACATACGTTCCCTGGTCCACAGCTTGGGGACACGAATGGGGTGTGGCGCGGTACTGACCAGCTTGAACCGTGAGCAAAGCGAGCCGTTTGGACTCGATCAGGCTCATGATCTCGCAGACGTTCTGGATACTCCGGAAAGTTTTCCGGACAAAGTGATTCCCCTCAAGGACACCCTCCCCCATTGGCCTCGGTTCCAGTTGACCGCGCCATTGGCTGGGCTGGTCAAAAACGGTGCCTGGTTGCCGGTCAATGACAATCCCGAAGCAGTACTTGCCGGGAAAATCGGTGATCAAGCCATGTTGCTTGGCCCCGAAGGCGAACCATTGGCACTCGTGGAGGCAAAACTTCAGGACAGGACGCCCAAATGGAGCATTCTGCGCGGCCTGTGGACACAGGACTGAACCGTTTCACATTCTACAAAAAACCAATGACAACAACATTCTAGCTAGGAGGATATCGCTGTGGTGATGACGGCTGAAGACAAACAGAAAATTATTGACGAATACAAGACCAGTGATGGCGACACTGGTTCTCCCGAAGTGCAGGTTGCGTTGCTGACTGCCCGCATCCAATACCTGTCCGACCACTTCAAGACCCACAAGAAGGACCACCATTCCCGTGTAGGATTGCTCAAGCTCGTCGGTCAGCGTCGTAAACTTCTCAAGTACCTCGCCAACAAAGACGTACAGCGTTACCGCGACCTGATCGGTCGCCTTGGTCTGCGCAAATAGTTCTTTTACAATTGATACATAGAGGAGGCATCAGCCTCCTCTCCCATATTTTGTCACTTTCTGCGGCAGGGTCGTCTTTATGGGAAAGACACCGTGCTCCGTCTTCCCCTCACGCGCTGTTTAGTTGGCTGCGGAAGACGTTTTTGGGCAAAGATCACAATGCTCCCAAAAACCTCTCCCCAAGCCGGCTAACCCAATTAGAGGGATTGACGCAGGAAGTGATTAATCTATTACTTTATATAAAATAGGAAAATTACTTATGACGATGATTCCTTTTAAATCCACCGCCCTGACCACTTCGGTCGGCGGTATCGACGTGACCATCGAGACCGGAAAATATGCACGGCAGGCCAGCGGAGCCGTGACCATTTCTTCCGGCAACACCATCGTTCTCGTCACTGCCGTGACGCAGCCTCTGGAGATAGATCGCGGCTTCTTCCCGCTGACCTGCAACTATCAGGAAATGGCCTATGCCGCTGGTCGCGTACCGGGTAACTACTTCCGTCGTGAAGGCCGCCCGTCCGAGCGGGAAACCCTTGTTTCCCGACTCATCGACCGCCCTATTCGCCCCTTGTTTGAAGAAGGCTTTGCCGACGAAGTGCAGATTATCGCCACGGTTTTGTCCGCAGACAAGAACGTCAATCCCGACGTACTGGCCCTGACCGGGGCGTCCGCTGCCTGCCACCTCTCAAAAATGCCGTTTCTCGGCCCCATCGTCGGTGCCCGAGTCGGTTACGTGAACAATGAGTTCGTTCTCTACCCGACCTACAAAGGTATTGCGGAAGAATCCAGCCTGAACCTCGTTTTCGCGGCCACCCGCGAAGCCATGGTCATGGTGGAAGGTGGCGGTGATTTCGTTTCCGAAGATTTGGTCGCCGACGCACTGGCCTGGGGACACGAGCAGGTTACACCGCTCTTCGACCTTCAAGACGAACTCCGCGAAAAGGCTGGCGTTGAAAAAATGGTCGTCACTCCCCCGCAACAGGACGACGAATTGGTTGCCTTCCTCGGCGACTTCATCACCGAAGACCTCAAAGCTGCCATGACCACTCCCGAAAAGATGGTCCGCTATGCGGCCAAGGACGCTGCCAAACAAAAAGCCAAAGAAGCCGTCGCGGAAAAATTCCCCGACGATGAGGCCAGGCTCAAAGCTGTCAGTGGCATCATCGGCGATATCACCAAAAAACTCGTTCGTGAGCGCATCGTGAAGGAAGGACTGCGTATCGACGGTCGAGACACAACCACGGTCCGTCCGCTCTCCATCGAAACCGGCCTGCTGCCCCAGACCCACGGGTCCGTGCTGTTCCGCCGTGGAGAGACCTCGGCACTGGCTACTGCCACTCTCGGTTCCACCCGCGACGAACAGCGGTACGACTCCCTGCTCGGAGACTCCACCAAACGCTTCATGCTACACTACAACTTCCCGCCATATTGCGTTGGTGAAGCACGTATGTTGCGCGGCACGTCCCGGCGTGAAGTCGGGCACGGCGCACTGGCTGAACGCGCCCTCTCCCCGGTTATCCCCAATTCCGACGAGTTTCCGTTCACCATTCGCGTTGTCTCCGAAATCATGGAGTCAAACGGCTCCTCATCCATGGCCTCCGTCTGCGGTGCCACCATGTCCCTGATGGATGCCGGTGTTCCCATTGCCGAACCCGTTGCCGGTATCGCCATGGGACTTTGCAAGGAAGGCGAAGAGTTCTTCATCCTTACCGACATCCTCGGCGATGAAGATGCTCTTGGTGATATGGACTTCAAAGTCGCAGGCACCAGAGACGGCATCACCGCCATCCAAATGGACATCAAGATTTCCGGTATCCCGCAGGAAGTCCTGAAAAAAGCATTGTATCAAGCCAAGGAAGCCCGTATCCACATACTCGACCACATGGCCGAAGAATTGGCAACACCGCGCGAATCCCTTTCCAAATTGGCTCCACAAATGGCTGTCGTCCACATTGATCCTGAAAAGATTCGCTCTGTTATCGGACCCGGCGGCAAAAACATCAAAGCCATCACAGCCGAAACCGAAGCTGACATCGACATCGAGGATTCCGGTAAAATCTCCATCTTTGCCCCCACCATGGCATCCATGGAAAAAGCCAAGGAAATGGTTCTCTACTACGACCAAAAACCCGAACCCGGCAAGAACTACAAAGGTGTTGTCCGCAAGATTCTCGAAGTCGGCGCACTCGTAGAGATTTTGCCCGGACAGGAAGGTATGTTGCATATCTCCCAGCTCGACTTTGAACGCGTCGAACGCGTCGAAGACGTGGTCCAACTCGGTCAGGAAGTCATGGTCAAGTGCATCTCCCTGGAACCGGGCGGACGTATCCGCCTCTCCCGCAAAGCCTGGCTCATGGAAGAGGCCGGACAAGAAGTCAATCTCGATGACTTCAAACGCCCCGCCCCCCGTGGCGGTGACCGCAACCGCCGAGACAATCGTGGCCGCCGGGATAACCGAAACTACCGTCGATAATCTGACGCCCCCAACGGCCGTACCTGCGTTGCAGGTACGGCCGTTTTTAGAAGCGTCCTCTTCTCCATAAGAGCCCGTGTGGCAAGGTTGCCCAAGCAAACGATTGTTCTTTACGCGTTTGATCTACCAAGAAGCGCGGCAGGGCCAGTTGTGTGCGTCAAGTTCAGTGGATAATGGTCTTAGGAACACCTCCATATTTTTCCACATCTTCCCCCCACCATTGCTTCAATCTATCCAACAGGTATAGGTTCAACGGAATGTCAGGACTGTTAGCCTAATCTCTAGCAAATCGACCACAGGCACATGGTCTATAGGCGGGTAAAATTGGTACGTCTCTAATTATTACTGTAGGCAAATGGGGCAATGGTCAAAGCATTTGTTGGTTTTGGGTTGTGAGTGGAAGTAGCGATGGGTCTGACGGAGACACATCATATTATTCACTTGGGGCGCACCCTTATTCGGATCATAGAGAGGCAGTATCAACAACGATTATCCCAACGGCAACTTCGGTTAATCTTTTTGTTAAGCATATCGAACTAAGAATAATTGTAAGGGATTATCAATAATTATGGTAAGGCCATACCTTAACAATGCCTGCACGGACAACTATGCCAACGCCTTCAACGTAGTTCGTCCGTATCCCTATCTCCATCCTGATCTGAATAAGCTAAAAGGGTAAGCACGGGAAAGGCGCGAAAATCAGCCTCAAAAGATGGCTTTCAGCACCTTCATCTGGCCAAGCCAGGGTCTGCCTTGCGAACAGTCTTAATTGCTACATTTCTGGTGGGAAATCATCATCGGGCTTTTGTGTTTGTGCTGATAACCATGCCTGAAATTCTTCCGGTCGAATTTTGTAGCGTGCAAAATTGCCTTCAGAGAGAAAGTCCAGATTCTCCTTAACAAGACGAACAAATACATCTTTATCACTCGTCGGAATGTTTTCTGCGAATGACAATATGTGTTCGTCTGAAGGATAACTGCCTTCCTGTATTATTGTTCTTGTAACCGAGGTCAGTTCCTTTCGATAGGTTAACCGAGGTTTCTCTGAAAGCTGCAGTTCTTGACGCTGTGCCGCGTAATATCCGCATGATCTTTCATAAGCCCAAACAAAAACATCGCGCAGTACATCTGTTTTATTGATTTCGTATACGCCCAGAGTCCCTTGAATATATTGTTCCTTTGGGACATCCAAAAAGGACAACGGGCTCAGTTGGGCCTTTAGCAAAGGGATATTGGCCGTAAGTCGAGATGTTCTTTTGTTTACGTCAGAGAAAGGCTGGAGGTAAGGCAGATGAACCATCAAGAAAAAGGATTGTTCTATGGGATCGTCTATTGCGGCCCCTTTCGACAGGATATCTCTAAAACATTCTTCCACCACTTGAGGTACGACTGGTGGCAAGTACGCGCTGTGTCCAATTTGAACGATTTTTTTCCGAAGGGAACCTTCATCTTTTGGGTCAGGCATGAGGTCTCGTGAGAGGATGCCGTGGATGTTCAAGATATCCACCCTGCTTATTCCAATAACGTCTTTATTCTCAATCATATATAAAATTGCATCGCGATGGTTAAGAATCATCGTCGCATCGGCAAGGTCTTTTTCTGAAGAGGGCTCGCCTGTCGCGAGAAGCTGTTCAGTTTCAAGAAGTGAGTAGGTATTGCCTTCCAGACGCGAAGACGCCCAAGAAAGATCTATGAGTAGACGTTGGTAGATATAGCTAAGGGCGGTATTACCTACTTCCACGTCTTCCGTTTCCTTAGCATTGTCTATGGTCCCCAAGCTGAACAAATGGTCTCGGATGTCATCATCAAGATAAAAGGAGACATTGGGGATGTACGAATCAAGAAGATGTCGGTTATAGCCCATAGGAGTCCGTTGTTCTTTGGGCAGAGATATATAACGCAGGATTTCTTGCGAGTCCTTTTTGAAAGGAATCACGTTCTGGTGTTCTTTTAGGTCTAATTTCGCGTCAAAATATGGTTTTGCAGAGTATGTAAACAAATTGGGACGCCCGCTTCGCAGGATATGCTTCTGGTCAAGTAAATCGTTGAGAGCCCGGGACAGAGTGCGTTCAGAAACCTTCCCTCGAAATTTCTGGGCGAGAGCCGCAAACCTTACTCCATCTTTATTGTCCAATATGAATTTTAAGATTTGTGCCCGAAGGGCTTCACCGCGTATTGCCATGCTACTCTCTCTTTAAAAATGTCAGATTAATTTTTTGAGCCACTCAAAGTGGCTTCAAGAAACGCCTAAAGGCGGAAAGGCCTGTCCTTCAAAAGCATCCCTGTGGGCCTTTACATATTGTCTATCGCCAACTCTTTTCCGGCCCGAAGATCACAAGCAACACTCCATAAAAAACGGACCAGTGTTTATTGAGAGGCTTACGCCAAGAATGATTCCCGCATAAGTAAAACTCTTACGGTTCCCCAGCAGAGCCGGGGGATTTCTCATTGGATTAAAACGTTCTAGAGGTAACCTCAGAGAACCACGTGCGCTGGAAGTCCGGCTACACCACTGACCAATGGTTACTATGACGGCACGAGAAAGAGAAAACCGTTCACCGGGGTATTCGTGACCGTTCACCAAAAAAAGATCACGGTTACATATTCTTTTCTGTAAATAATACTTCATCCACGATGGCCCGGTATGGTATTCAAACACGAAGGGTGTCGTCCATCCTTAAACGGCTTTTTCATAAGAAAGAACGGAAATGACGCCAGGAGAAAACATGAGCGACGAAAAGAACATTGAAAGTTTGCAAAAGGGAGGGAAAATCTTCCAACCCAATGCCGATATGGCCGGGCAGGCCTGGATAAAATCCATGGAGGACTATGAAGCCGAGCACGAACGCGCCCTCAATGACCCGGAAGGCTATTGGGGGGAAAGGGCCACGGATCTGCTCTCCTGGTTTTCCGATTTCGACACGGTTTTGGAAGCGGATTACAACAAGCCGCAATTCAAATGGTTTCAGGGTGGCAAGACAAATGTCTCCTACAACTGTCTTGACCGCCATCTGGCCAATGGTCGCCGCAACAAGGCCGCACTGATATGGCAGGGAGAGCCGGAAGAAGACACCCAAGTCTACACCTACCAGATGCTCCATACCGAAGTCTGTCGATTTGCCAATGTGCTCAAGAAAAAAGGCGTCAAACGTGGAGACCGGGTTTCCATATACATGCCCATGATTCCGGAACTGGCCATTGCCATGCTCGCCTGTACCCGACTCGGTGCTCCCCACTCCATCGTTTTTGCCGGATTTTCCTCTATTGCTCTTCAATCCCGTATTGACGATGCCGAAGCCAAAATCCTCATTACTGCCGATGCCGTTCTTCGCGCAGGCAAGACAATTCCGCTCAAATCCAACGTCGATGAGGCGTTACAGGATTGTCCTTCCGTGGAACAGTGTATCGTGGTCAAACGTGGTGGCAATGAAGTCAACATGGTAGAAGGCCGCGACTCATGGTGGCACGACGAAATCAATGCCGAAGACATCAATTCAGATTGCCCTTATGAAGAAATGGACGCCGAAGACCCGCTGTTCATCCTCTATACCTCCGGGTCCACCGGCAAACCCAAAGGGGTGTTGCACACCACGGGCGGCTATCTGACCTACGCGGCCCACACCACCCAATATGTGTTTGATGTCAAGGACGACGATGTTCACTGGTGTACTGCCGACATCGGCTGGATCACCGGCCATTCCTACATCGTCTACGGCCCGTTGGCCCTTGGTGCCACGTCTGTCATGTTTGAAGGGGTTCCCAGCTATCCGAAACCGGACCGCTTCTGGCAGATCGTGGACAAATTCAAAATCAACATTTTCTACACTGCTCCCACGGTTATTCGCGCCCTCATGCGTGAAGGGGGAGAATGGACCAAACACTACGATTTGACGTCACTCCGGCTACTCGGCTCAGTGGGCGAACCCATCAATCCCGAAGCATGGCTCTGGTTCCACAACAACATCGGCAACGGGAGCCTGCCTCTGGTAGACACATGGTGGCAGACCGAGACCGGTGGCATCATGATCTCTGCCATGCCCTACGCCACACCGCTCAAGCCAGGCTCAGCTGCACGGCCTCTGCCGGGCATCTCCGCCAAAATCGTCCGCCGCGACGGTACCCCCGCAGCAACCAATGAGGGCGGACATCTCATTGTGGACCAACCATGGCCCGGCATGCTCAGAAATCTGTGGGGCAACCCGAATCGGTACAAATCAGCCTATTTTTCGGGCTTTCCCGGTGCGTATGAAGCTGGGGACAGTGCCCGAGTGGATGAAGAAGGCTATTTCTGGATCATGGGACGCCTGGATGATGTCATCAACGTATCCGGCCACCGAATGGGAACCGCTGAAATCGAATCAGCCCTCGTGGCCCACGAAGCCGTTACCGAAGCGGCAGTGGTCGGCATGCCCCATGATATAAAAGGCGAAACCATTTATGCCTATGTCACGCTCAAGGCCGACCTTGAACCGGACGACGACATGATCAAGGAACTCAAGACATGGGTACGAAAAGAGATCGGCCCCATCGCCACGCCGGAGTTCATCCAGTTCGCCGACGGACTGCCCAAAACACGCTCCGGAAAAATCATGCGCCGGGTACTCCGAAAAATAGTCGAAGGCTCCGAAGAACTTGGCGACACCTCAACCCTTGCCGATCCCAGCATTGTCACGGACCTGATCGAAGGCAATAGGGAACTTGTCCGGTAAAGGATACTTTGCATAAAAGATATTGAAGCCCTTTCCGAGAGAGAAAAAGCACCCCAAGCTCCACACCGAATAGGTGTGGAACTTGGGGTACTGATAACGTCATCGGCTACGTTGTTTCAAAAAGATCAGCCCCGCATGCTTAACGACGCTTTGGTCCTGATCTTTTCTCATGCCTTACAGCGAAGGATTTTTATCAGTAGCCTGCCATCGTGAACTTTGTAACACCCATTTGGCGTGGGACTTTCCATCCTTGTATCATGCCATCTGCGGTATCTGCTTCCACCTCAGCAAAGACACAAAAAATCTGAATCAATCAAAGAGCTTATCGACCTCTTCGTAAATGTAGCGCATATACATCATCCGAGGGGAACCGCCCATGGCCACGGCGAGGAGGCCCGCGTCAATAATTTCATCTTTGGAAGCCCCATGGGAGGCCGCGTTCTGAACGTGCAGGGAAATGCACATGTCGCACTGCGACAGGATGGAACAGGCAATAAGTATCAATGACTGATATTTATCTTCGATTGCACTGCCCTTTTTAATGGATGAGGTAAAGCCTTGATAGGCCTTGAACACATCACGGCGATTTTTATTCATCTGGCGGAAAAGCTCTGTGGCTTTTTCTGCCGGTTCACGATCAGCCATATCGAACTCCTTGAATTGTTTACAAACAAAAACCTCGGGCATCATTTTGCGCGAGGTTTGCCATCCTGATTTCGTGCAACGATCACGTCGCACATGTCTCTATCTCATGATATATCCTTACTGGCTCTCGACCCCGGAGCGAACTCCAAGGCCGAAGCCCTATAAGAGAGTCCCAATTGGGATAGCGTTTTGCCTACCTGCAAAAAAAAGGAGTGTAAAGCTAAATATCAATATTTAAACTCGTTCCCAGACTGGTACGCCTTGAGCGAAGCGAACCCAAAAAAGTTCTGGAGGGTGTCAGGAACCTCTTTCAAGAGTGGTGTGCACGGCGCGCCGGCTTGCAATTCTACTGCGTTGCCAGCCCTGTCTTCCTCGGCGCGCCGGCTTGTAAGAGCGGCACATCTACTGCGTTACCGGACCTGTTTTAATCCTCAACGTAGTGCTGCTACGCCTGCGGTTAAAACAGGGCCGACGGCTTGTAGCTGTACCACTCTTGCAAGCCTCACGAAGTCGGGGATAGAAGGATGCATGGAACTTGCGTGTTCGGGGAGGAAAAAGGCGCATGGGGCCGCACGTAGTCGGGGGAAGGAGGACGCATAGAGCCACGGGGGGCGGGGAGAAGAAGCGACGCATGGAATTGGTGGGGGCGGGGAGAAGAGGGACGGGAATCTTATGAGGGCGGGAAAGAGAAAGAGAACGGTGTGTTTTTGACAAAGTAAATGATAAAAAGAGAGCAATTTTCCCAGGCTGGCGAGAAGTCGTCAGCTGCAAGACGTGAGGAAAGATCAGGACCGAAGCGTATTTCAACATACGTAAGGGTCTGATCTTTCCGAAACAACGCAGCAGATGACGGCTTATCGCCAGCCTGGCGGCCACGGGCGGCTTGCCTTATGGGGCCAAATCTGGCACTTCGTCTCAAACATGCAAAGGGAGGTGTATTTATGGAAATGTTACCTGTCAAAAAAGCAATTTTGTCTGTCACGGACAAGTCTGGCCTTGTGGAGTTTGCCGAATTTCTTGTAGATCAGGGAGTCGAGTTGGTTTCCACCGGGGGCACCAGGAACCTGTTGGCCGATGCCGGACTTCCTGTTACTTCGGTCAGTGATGTGACGGATTTCCCTGAAATTTTGGGAGGCCGCGTCAAGACATTGCATCCCAACATCCATGGCGGGATTCTTGCTGATAAGGATGACGCAGGCCATATGGAAACCCTACGTGAATTTGGCATTGAACCTTTTGACCTGATCTGTGTGAACCTCTATGATTTTGCGGACGCCGTAGCCAAGGGGCTGGATCTGCGGTCTGCCGTCGAGCAGATAGATATCGGTGGACCGACAATGTTGCGTGCGACCGCCAAGAATTTTCATTCCATCTGTGTCGTGCCCGATCCCAAGTACTACCCGACAGTACAGAAGGAGATTGAAGAAAACGGTGGCATTTCCTTGAAATTCAGAAAGGAAATGGCAGCACTGACCTTCAGGCTCGTTTCTGAATACGATGCCATGATTGCCAAATACCTGAGAGAAAACGACGTATAATCCCGTTACCGCCATTTCGCGCAAAAGAGTAAGGAACGCGTCGGCATTTGACCATCCCGCAGGATAGCCACATGTCGACATTGCCTGAAATGGTAACTTACGCCTTTTTCGTTATAGCTTGGCTTAGGCCGGAAGGAGAACTCCCATAGCCCAGAAACCCAAGGGGAACCTGCAAGGGTTGAAACCCAATCAAATCAAACGATTATCCCGACTCTATCAACGGCAATTTCCGAAAAACGGCAATTATACGAACGAACAGGCGCGCGAGTTGGCAACGATTTCTGCCGACACGGGCCGACAAATTGGTTTGCTTATTGATCGGCAAGGCCGCGTGCGTATGGTGTTGGTCGGCGATAATAGGGCCATTTATATACCGGAACTTCCGCGTGCCCGAATGGCTGCGGGTCGTTTACGCGGGTTACGATTGCTACACACCCATCTCAATGAGGAACGGCTTTCTCAGGAAGATATCATGGATATGGTCTTTTTACGGCTCGACTCCGTTACCTCACTAAACGTGACAAACGGATTTCCGCAAACAGCGCAAACCGCTCACTTGTTGCCGCCCAACCCGGACGAAAAGAGCTATGAAATATTTGATGCGGTACGTTGGGACCGCATGGTTCTGAATCTCGGACAGATTGTCGAAGCTCTGGAGGAGGAGTTTCGCCGTCAGTTGGATGGCGTGGAACAGGAGTCGGATGAGAACCGTGTCCTTTTGGTGAGCGTGGATAAAACGCCTCGTCCGGCACAGGAGCGTTCTTTGGAGGAATTGGGGGAGCTTGCCGATACTGCCGGATTAACGGTGGCGGGTAGCATGATTCAACGGGTTCGCAAACAAAACCCCAAGTATATTATGGGAAAGGGCAAGCTGGCCGAGTTAGAGGTCAAGGCATTACAGGCCAATGCCTCTGTCATTATTTTTGATCAGGAACTGTCACCCACTCAGATACGCAATCTGACGCGGGTAACGGAACGGAAAGTTCTGGATCGTACGCAATTGATTCTTGATATTTTTGCACAGCATGCAACGTCTGCTTCCGGTAAATTGCAGGTGGAAATGGCGCAGTTGAAATACACGCTACCGCGTCTGGTCGGTAAAAACAGGGCCATGTCACGGCTCATGGGCGGCATAGGTGGTCGGGGCCCCGGTGAAACCAAGCTGGAAATTGACCGTCGTCGCGCTAATGATCGACTGACTCGACTCAAAAAAGAACTGAAGCAGGTTCGGAAACGCCGGACACAAACAAGGGAACGTCGAGCCAAGGCAGGATTGCCCATCGTCTCTTTGGTGGGCTATACCAATGCAGGCAAATCCACACTGCTCAATACCCTGACGCAATCAACGGTAATTGCCGAGAACAAGCTGTTTGCCACCCTTGATCCCACCAGCCGCCGTATTCGTTTCCCACAGGAGCGGGAGATAGTACTCACCGATACTGTTGGTTTTATTCGACGTTTGCCGCCGGATTTGAAAGAGGCATTTCGGGCTACGCTGGAGGAATTGGAATCCGCCAATCTTTTGGTTCTCGTCTGTGATGCGTCTCACCCGGAAGTAGAGGAACAGGTGCAGGCCGTCAAAACCATACTTGCCGAGATGGATTTAGGAGAAATCCCCAGTCTTCTGGTTTTAAATAAATGGGACAAACTCGACAATGACAGGCGTGATGCCATGAGAAATACCTATCCCGAAGGTATTCCGGCCATTGCGGTAAAACGCCATTCTCTGGAACCGGTCGTTGATGCTGTTCTGAACAAGATCGCTTGGTAGCCATTGATTTGATTGTGGCTACCTCAGGGCCGTATTCCCCGTCGAGAAGCAATAAAACCTTGCATAACGCACTGGTGTGTTTCTCCTTTGATGCCATCATTTCCTGCTCTTTCTGTTCCTCTTCGGTCCATGTCACTCGGTAACTCTGATGAAAGGGAGCCTGGAACCTTGCCACGAGTCTCGTGTAGCCTCTTTAGAAAGTAATGATGGTATAGCCTTTGTCCGCATATGCGGCCATGGAAGGGTGTCCGGTCATGTCATCAAGTAGGGCCAGCCCCGACGCCTTGACATCCTTTAAAACCCCCAGCTTGGCGGAGCAGGCCTTGCAAACACCGTCGATGAGTCCGGCGGCCTTGGCTTTGTTGTACAAGCCGTGGAAAGGACAGTTTTCCTTTTCCAGCTCAGGAACGAGCGCGACGGCCGCCCCCTCAATAACGATAAGGGGGGATTTGCCCTTTTGGTCCATATCAAGGGCATTGAGGAGTACATGAATGAAACACATGAGCTCACCGTTAAAAGCGTAAAGACAGTACATGGAATTTTCCTTATAGAATAAAAAAAGAGGGGACATCCGGTTAAAACGTACTTTTCTATCATACATCTCGCGCCCGACAGGCGCATCCTTTACCGCGCGTCAGCCGGGAGCGAAGCGGACGGCTGACGCGGAGCGAGCGCGGCTCGGCCCTTCGCGATTCCTGGCAGATCAAACGCGTGAACACGCTTCTGCTTTGGCAACCTCACCACACGCGCTCTCATGGAGAAAAGGACGCTTGAAACGGATGAATCAAAAAGAGACCCTCTGTCACTTGTCAAAGGGTCTCTGATATGTCGGTTCAAAGGCTAGTCGTCAAAAGCCATGTCGACGGTCCAATTTTCCCAAACCTTACCCACGAGTTCCGTGCCGGGGTAAAGAACCTTTTTGCCGGGCTTCCAACCAGAGGGAGTCGCCTGCGACCCCTTGGATTCACGGACAAGCTGGAAAGCCTGAATCTGACGCAATGTTTCACTGACGTTGCGACCAACGGGCGGGGTGAGGACTTCATAGCCCACAACAACACCGTCGGGATCAATAAGGAAGCGGCCACGAACATCAACGCCTGCGGCTTCATCGTACACACCATACATTCTGCCGATGCTACCACCGCCGTCAGACAGCATGGGGAAGGGAACCTTGCCCTTGGTAATCATCTTGGAAAGTTCATTGTCCTGCCAGATCTTGTGGACGAACGTCGAGTCGGTGGAAACAGAAAGAACCTGTACGCCGAGCTTTTCAAATTCTTCGTTTTTCTCTGCGACCGCAGAGACTTCGGTTCCTCAGACAAAGGTGAAATCACCGGGGTAGAAGCAAAGCACCACCCATTGTCCGAGATATTCGGAAAGGGAGACAGAAGCAAAATCATCATTGACAAATGCGGGCGCAGTAAAATCAGGGGCTTTTTGGCCAACGCGAATCATAGGTTTTTCCTCCACAGGTTGTACATTTTCGGACTGCGAAGCCTCTTGGGCGGGAGCCTCGACTGTCGCGGTAGGACGCGTACAGCCGGCTGATGCTTTTTCAGGCATGGCAAACTCCTTGGTTAATGTTCAATAAATTCAACGTAATCAATACATATCTGCTATAGGAATGGTTCCTAATTATAAAATATATTTACAGGAGTATGTGTTTTTTGTGAAGAGGGAAGAGGGAAAAAATTAAAAAAAGGTGGAATAACTATTCATAATCATAGAGACAATCTATCTATCCAGGCCCAATTTATCTATCCAAGCTCAATGGGCTGTAAAGCCTGTAGCACTTCCAAGATATCATTTATGATTTTTCGCCTTTAGAAAACAAAAGACCTTATCTGGGCAGCCCGTTCAGCCGTCTCTGATTATTTTTTGTATGCTGATTTTATTCAACAAATAGGCCTTCCAGGTCAAGGCCAACAGCTTTTGGCTATGTCTTTCTTCACGCTACGCGACAATGGGCATGGACGACCTGCCCAAGTAACTGCCACTTTCCAGCGTCCAGCAACGCTACCTGGCGCACTCAAAATAACTCCTGCCAGCGAGTGTTACTGGCATTGAATATGGGTATGGATAGCAATTCCGATCACGACTTTGAACGATTTAAAAAGAAGCGATTGATGCATCGAAATCATCTCAAAGCCAGCACCTTACATTTCGCTTTGGTACTGAAATATTCGCCGTTGATAGTATAAAAATACGTGCGGCTCCAGAATGCCAACGGTTTCAGAAAGATCTCGGACTCCAGAATACATGATCTTTTTGAAACAACGCAACAGATGACGGCTTATCGGCCATCTAGCACAGTCTGCCGCACGGTGCGGCAGGCTGTTCAATTTTATCTGTAACAATCTCTAATGGGTATGCTTTTTGGCGTCGCGAAGAGACTGTAGAACGGTCACGAACAGTCCGAGGCCAAGCACACCTAAAACGACGTAAAGAACGCCAAAAAAGACGAAATGGTCCGGCATCCACCAAGGGAGATCCATGGGCAACGGGCTGTGTATGGTTTCACCGTGAATCATGACATTTTCTCCAGATTACTTCACGGCATCCTTGAGGAGCTTGCCGGGACGGAATTTAACAACCTTGGTGGCCGGAATCTTGATTTCAGCACCGGTACGGGGATTACGGCCAATGCGAGCTTTGCGTTCATCGACAAGAAATGTACCGAAGCCAGTCAAAGTCAGCTTGCCTTCACTGACCAAAGTCGCCTCTACAGCATCCAGAAAAACATTCAGGACTCTTTCAGCACCAGCCTTGGTAAGGTTGGCCTTTTCCGCAATTTTGACAACCAGTTCTGTCTTTGTCATCAATCCTTCCTCCTCAAGTGAGATTAACCTAACGCCCCCTGTCCAACAAACTTTCCCTAGGCCTTTAATGGAACTTTCGATAAGTGTCCAGTCCAGACCCTCTAAAAAATAGAAAACCGCCGTCCTCTGAGAATTTCAAGCATACTTTGCACTCAAAAATAGCCCAATAAACATCCTCCCCTTCTCCCGCAAAAGAGATACTTTTCTCCCCAAAAGTAACACTATATTCGATTATCCGGTTTGAGGGGCCTTTTCCATCATACATCCCGCACCGACAGGCGCATCCTTATGCCGCGCGTCAGCTGGGAGCGAAGCGGACCGCTCCTCCACAGCCAGAGCGGCTTGGCCCTCCGGCACTTCTCCACAGATCAAAGACGTGAACGAGCTTTTGCTTTGACAACCTCGCCCGCTCACATGGATAAAAGGACGTTTGAAACAAAAGAGCCCTATATTAATAAAGAAAGATGAGTAAACTGTTCCGGCGTCAAATTTTCCGGGCGGATTTTGGGAGAAACACCGTTTTCCTCAAACCATTGTTCCATTTCGTCCGACCAGTACTGTTTCAAGGCGACCGGCAATGGCGTAAAAGCAATGACAGCGGAATCAACCTTGGGCTGTGGACGAAAAACCGTTGGCGGCACCTTAAACAGGTATGTGGTTTCGGCAAAATTTTTCACCCAGGCGGTCAATCCGCCATAGACTTTGTTTCCAGGGGAAGCTGTCAAACGCTGTGCGACTTCATGTTGAACCATAAAGACGGCACGCTCCATGGTTTGCACACGACTAACAACATCCCAAATCAGCTTTGAACCGACATTGTAAGGGAGATTTCCGACAACTTTGCACTGTTTTTCTTCATTGAGAACTTCCCACTTATATTTCATCGCATCCGTTCGAATCACATCTACCTGCGGATACCCTGATTCCAGCCGCCGGGCCAGTTCCTCATCCATCTCCAAAACGGTAAAGCGCCGAGGTGTCCTTTCAACAATGAACTGTGTGATCGCCCCCTGACCCGGACCTATTTCAATTATATAATCATCCGAATCAGGACCAATGGCGTCCACAATCCGTCGACAGATATTCTGATCGTGCAAAAAATTTTGCCCAAGACTCTTTTTGGGCCTGTGTTTGGGGCTGTCATAATTCATCATTCTCTCCGTAAACACTCTTTAGCCGAAGTCATTGCCCGCTGCAACGTCATTGACACTGCATGGACATAACACGTATTATTTTACGTTAGCATCATGAGGGAGGCTTCAATGAATTTACGCGAATATATCCGGGACGTCCCCAACTACCCCAAAGAAGGGGTACTGTTCTATGATATCACCCCTATTCTTAAATATCCCAAGGCGCTTAACTATGCAGTGGATGCGTTGGCGGACCTTTTTCAAGAGAGCGGTGCCACCAAAATAGTCGCGGCCGAAGCAAGGGGCTTCCTTTTCGGAACTCCGCTGGCCTGCAAAATGGATATCGGCTTTATTCCGATCCGAAAACCCGGCAAACTGCCATTAAAAAATCTTTCGGTAACGTATGATCTTGAATATGGCACTGACACCCTGTGCATGCATGAAGATGCCCTTGAAAAGAATGACAAGGTACTTATTATCGACGATCTGTTGGCTACCGGGGGCACCGCTGTCGGCATGGTTCAGCTTGTCAACAATGCCGGCGCCGAAATTGTCGGCAGCGGCTTTGTTGTCGAACTGGGGTTTCTTGACGGTGCCAAAGCCATGACCGATGCCGGAGCACCTCCCTCTTGCCTACTTACTATTGACTAAGGATACGTAGGAAACGTCCTTGCCTTACGCAACAACACTGTCAACAATGGCGATGGATTGTTCAAAGGCCCCACCATCCAAACCCTTGATGGCAAGACGTCAAAAGAAAACCTCACAACCACAGCCCACCGGGTAAAATTCACTGCAAAAAATAAAAAATACATCTGAAGGCTTGACAACACCAACCGTGGATGCCTATCGATTGCCGTTCTTGCACCGCGAATGAGATGTATTTTTCAAGCGGTGTTTATTGTACTATTTTTAGGAGGAAGCCTGTATGGCAAAACAGAAAATTACGTATCTGGAAGGCGCATTGAAGACCGACGCCGGTCTGTCCTACAAGGGCATCATCATGCAGCCTGTTGTTGAAAAATGTGAAGGATGTGAACGGGTTGCCAAAATTGAAGGCGATAAATACTGTCCCACCTACGCCATGCCTGAGAAAAAGTGGGCGCATGGCGTATGCAACTTTGCCACCCACGTTCGCGCGGAAATGGACAAAGGGGGAAAGGTCAAAATCAACCCACTCAAGGCCTCCAAACGTGCCGCTCGTGGCCGTTAGTCCGGCCACCGCTGGGAGAACCATGCTTCCCCCAGACAAACCGTTTATGCTAAAACCGCCTCTGCTGGCAGGCTATTTCAATCAATAGCTGGCGATATCCGGTGTCCGTTTTCACAACACCGTTGACCGGGGCAATAGACGGGGCATGATCAACAATTTTCGAAATGAGACGGAGCTTTATGTTCTGTCTTTTTTCGTTTATTATCACTAATTCGACAGACACTTTCACGAATTAAGGAGTTACCATGGACACCCTATTTACCACGCTCGACCAGCAAGCCGAAGCCGTTGTTGACCTGCAAACGAAACTGACGGCCATTCCGGCCCTTGGCCCCATGAACGGTGGAGATGGGGAAAAGGACAAGGCCGAATTCCTGTTAAGTCACCTTAGGTCCATGGGCATTGAAGACATTCGGGAATTTCGTGCTCCAGCCGATGATGTTCCCTGCGGATATCGTCCGAATATCGCCGCAATTATTCCCGGCAAAAATACAGAAAAGACCCTCTGGGTTATTTCGCATATTGACGTGGTTCCTCCCGGAGACCTGACTCTTTGGAATTCAGATCCGTACACCCTTGTCCGTGATGGTGACACCATTATCGGGCGCGGAGTGGAGGACAATCAACAAGGGATTGTTTCCACGCTGCTGACCGCTCAGGCCATTCTGGACCACAATCTGACTCCCGATATCAATTTGGGAATGTTCTTTGTCGCAGACGAGGAAACAGGCAGTATTTTCGGTTTGGATTATATTGTCCGCGAACACGATGATATTTTCAGGAAAGACGACCTGTTTCTTGTGCCGGACTTTGGCGAATCAGATGCTTCAATGGTTGAAATCGCAGAAAAATCAATGTGTTGGCTTCAAGTGACTGTTGAGGGCAAACAATGCCACGCATCCACTCCGGGACAGGGAGTAAACTCGTTGGTTCCCACGGCAGCCTTCATTCTCCGCATCAAGGAACTAGAAGATATCTTTGATGCGGAAGACCCGATATACAATCCACCACGATCCACTTTTCAGCCGACCAAAAAAGAAGCGAACGTGGAAAACGTCAACACCATCCCCGGACGGGATGTTTTTCACATTGATTCCCGGGTGTTGCCCGAATACGACCTTGACGATATCTTGAATAAAATCAAAGAGCTCGGCAACGACATTGAAAAGGAATACGGCGTGACCATATCGTACGATGTCACCCAGCGGGAACAGGCTGCGTCGGCCACGCCCGAAGACAGTGAGATCGTAAAAAAGGTCATGAAAAGTGTTAAGAAAGTCTACAACAACGAGCCGAAGACGGTTGGTGTCGGTGGTGGAACCGTCGCTGCTTTCTTGCGCCGAAAAGGATACCACGCCGTTGTTTGGGCCACGCTGAATCATTGCGCCCATCAACCCAATGAATGGGCGTCCATCAAAAATACCATCGGCGACGCCAAAGTCATTGCCGACATGTTGTTCGACTAGGCGTCAAAACGGGGTCGAACCCAATGAAGCCGAACATGCCGGAAATATTCGACCTCATAGTCGTAGGGGCGGGCCATGCAGGCTGTGAAGCAGCCATGGCCGCCGCACGCCTCGGACTAAAAACACTCCTGGTAACGATCAACGCTGATCGCATTGGCCACTTATCCTGCAATCCTGCCATCGGAGGGCTTGCCAAGGGCCATATGGTCAAGGAAATCGATGCCCTGGGCGGCATGATGGGGCTTTGGGCGGACGCCGCTGGCATCCAGTTTCGTATTCTGAACACCCGCAAAGGCCCGGCAGTACGATCCAGCCGCGCACAAATTGATCGCGCCGAATATATGCGTGTTGTTCAAAAATCGATCTTCCATCAGGATGACCTTTGGGTTTTTCAGGATACCGTGGACACCATTTTGACCCGAAATGGCCGGGTCTCTGGGGTAAAGACCCAACTGCAACAAACCTTTGAAGCAACATCAGTCCTTTTGACCACAGGAACGTTCCTTCAAGGGCTGATGCATATCGGCCTGACCAGTATCAAAGGAGGCCGTTTCGGTGACCCGGCTTCCAACGCCCTTTCAACCTCCCTGCGCTCCTTGGGTTTTGAATTGGGCCGCCTGAAGACAGGCACCACCCCCCGGCTGTTGAAGTCGTCGATCAACTTTGAAAAAATGACTATTCAACCGGGAGACATCCCCCCTGTTCCATTCAGCTTTCGTAATAAAACCGTTCCCATGCCTCAAGTGCCGTGCTACCTCACCTACACCAACCCGCAGGCACACGAAGCCATACGATCCGGTTTTGACCGCTCCCCCATGTTCACCGGCGTCATTGAAGGAACCGGGGCACGGTACTGCCCTTCCATTGAGGATAAAGTGGCCCGCTTCCCTGAAAAGGAACGCCATCAGATATTTGTTGAACCCGAAGGGGTGGACCATCCCGAAATGTACCCAAGCGGTATTCCAACCAGCCTTCCCTTTGATGTGCAAAAAAAAATGATCGCGGCCATTGAAGGACTGGAAAACGCACAGATTGTACGGCCCGGCTATGCCATCGAATACGACTTTGTCCCGCCGACGCAACTCAAGCCGACACTGGAGACCAAACGGCTACCCGGCCTGTTTATGGCAGGTCAAATCAACGGCACTTCCGGGTACGAAGAAGCCGCTGCACAGGGACTATGGGCAGCCTTGAACGTTGTCTGCCAGGCACGGGGACATGCACCGTTTCTCCTGTCTCGCGACCAGGCATACATGGCTGTCCTCGTTGATGATCTCGTCACCAAAGGAACCAACGAGCCATACCGGATGTTCACTTCCCGAGCAGAACACCGCCTCCTGTTGCGGGAAGGCAACGCCGATGAACGCCTGACCCCTGTCGGTCGTGAGCTCGGACTGGTCGACAATGAACATTGGAAGCTCTATTCGGACAAACAGGAACAATTGCAAACGATCCTGAAAGCCATGAAAGAAATTCGCGTTCGCCCCAATACCGAAACGCGGAAAACAATCGAATCCATAGGGGCTACCGTGCCGGGAAAAGCGGTCGAATTGGCCGCCCTGCTTCGTCAGCCACACATGGAAATCGAAAGGTTTGCTCCGTTCTACCCGAAACTGGCAACTATGGGGAAAGAGGTGTTGCGGGAAGCCGAAACACAAATCAGATACGAAGGCTACCTGACAAAACAGGCTGATCTGGTTGCCAAATCCCACCTGCTCGAAGACATCAAACTACCTAAAGAAATTGACTATTCAATAATTCCAGGATTGACGACAGAGGTGCAGGAAAAATTGACAGACATTCAGCCCGTAACCCTTGGACAGGCCAGCCGGATATCTGGCGTCACCCCTGCCGCCATATCCTGCCTGGAGATTTATTTGAAGAAACTCGGTATGGTATAACGAAAGCGGGCTTTTCCAGTATTGACAGAGAGATCAGCACTGTCTAAATAGGACAATTATAGTGGAACCTGCCGAGCTGGCAGTGCCTGCAATCGACACGTCGCCAACTTTTTACAAGGAGTCTGATCTTGGACGGAGAATCTGACAGTCGATTTATTGCTATTTTCAAGAAAATATTCGGCTCAAACGCCCAGCAATTGGAAGAACACATTCTCGAAGCCAGGGCAGACGGTGAAATCGAAAGCGATGAAGTTTCGATGCTCCTCAACATTCTTGACTTTGATGACAAAAAGGTCACGGAAATCATGGTTCCGCGAACCGATATCGTCTGCGCTGACGTCACAAGTGCTGTCAAAGATGTTGCCGACATCATAATTACTATGGGGGCCCATTCCCGTATCCCCATATGCAACAGCTCCAAAGACCACATCATTGGCGTCGTTCATGCCAAGGACTTGCTTGCCCCCCTTCTTGCCGGAAATACGGATTTGCCAATACAGGATTTGACGCGCCCCGCTTTTTTTGTCCCTGAAGAGATGCGTCTTGATGACGTGCTGTCAGCGTTCAAGCGAGAAAAACAGCACATGGCAATCGTTCAAGATGAATATGGCGGCACTTCCGGCATAGTCACAATGGAGGACGTCCTTGAAGAGATCGTCGGTGAAATTGCTGACGAATACGATCAGGAACGACCAGACGAAATCAAGAAATTATCCGATGACGTTTTCATTGTTTCCGGTCGTGTTCCCCTGGACGAAGTTTGTGAAAAATGCTCTCTTGAACTCAACAGTCCCAGCGTGGATTCAATCGGCGGCTATATTACAGCCATGGCCGGACGTATTCCGAATACCGGGGAATTTTTTACCTTCACCGGCAAACGGTTTACCATCCTGAAAGCGGATGAAAGACAAATCTGGTCCATTCGCGTTGAACCCCTGAAAGGCGTCTAAATTGCTCAATCTCGTTTTTGTTGCAGCTGTTGGCTCCTGGGTCGGATTCACCAACCCGCTTTTTCATTTTCCCTTGGCGGCACTCGCTTTGCCCATGTGTCTGGCCTGGATCGGCTTTCGGGCGGTCTCGTGGCGCAATGCCTTTGCCTTTGGCTGGCTGGCCGGACTTCTTGCCGGTATCGGCAGTCTTTACTGGGTCGTCATCCCCGTCCAGACCTATGGCGGGCTTCCGTGGTTTATCGCCCTTCCCTGCCCATTTCTTTTGGCCGCTCTCATGGCTACGTACTACGGCGTATTTTCGGTCACCATGTACTTTGCCGGCCAACGACTTGACGGGATTCTCCTCTGCCTGCTTGCAGGGCTGACATGGTCCTCTTTGGAAATACTGACGGGAACCCTGCTTTCTGGATTTCCATGGATGAACCTGTCGTCGGCATTTGTTGCCTGGCCCCAGGTGATACAAGCGGCTTCTCTGGTGGGAGGCTATGGGCTGTCAGGAATTTTGGCTATGATTTCCGTGGCTGCCTTGCTCTATTCCACATATCAAAGTGCCCTTTGGCTGGCCGTGGGAACCTTGTCCGGTCTTTGCCTTTTCGGACTGCATCGCATGAAAAATTTCACGGAGACCAATCCGAAAATTACCGTTTCGATTGTTCAGGGAAATATTGATCAGGGAGCCAAATGGGCCCCACAATACCAGATGGCAACGGTACAAAAGTATACCCGGTTGACCCTTGAAGCGATAGAGAGGGCCAGGCCGGAACTGGTCGTGTGGCCGGAGACCGCCATGCCCTTTTATTTTGAGGACAACACACCGCTCGCCAAGGCGGTGAAATCCCTTGCCCAAACAACACGGACACCGATCATAACCGGTTCTCCCGCATACAGGATAACGGATATGAAGACCCGCAGTTTCATTCTCTTCAACCGGGCATGGTTGGTTGACGATACAGGCCGAACGCTTCAATATTATGACAAGGAACATCTCGTACCTTTCGGCGAATACATGCCTTTTGAAGAATGGGTGCCCTTTGAAAAACTGGTGCAGGCAGCGGGCAATTTTTTGCCCGGTCAGGACAACAAACCCATAGCCGTCAACGGCGTTGCCCTCGGCATGCAAATTTGCTATGAAGGAATATTCCCAGAGCTTGCACAGCAACAGGTTGAACGTGGAGCAACCGTGTTTATTAATATCAGTAATGACGCATGGTTCGGCAAGACTTCTGCTCCCAGGCAGCATTTATTTCTAACAACCCTACGTGCTGTGGAACAAGGACGCTGGATCGTTCGATCCACCAATACCGGGATATCCGCTTTTATCAACCCGTTGGGAGAAATTACCGCTGTCAGCAATCAATTTCAGGCAGAAAGTTTAAGCAGCACAATCAAACCACGAACGCAAACCACATTTTTCCATCGCCATTATGCACTCATCAAACAAACGATTTTCGCATGCACCATTGCCGGATTGGGGCTATTAACTTTCGGACGAAAAAGAAAAGAACAACAGGAATCTATATAATGAAAGAATTTCAAGAGCTGAAAGCCATTTCAGCCGAACTGATTGAAACATACACCTCTCTTTGGAGGCGTCTTTGACTACGCCGAAACAAAAGAGCGTCTCAATGAAATAGAAAAAGAATTTTCCAGGCCCGGGGTATGGGATAAGCCGGAGGCCATGACACCGATACTCAAGGAAAAGTCCCAACTGACATCCAAACTGGAAATGTATGACGGTTTGGCAGAGGCCAAAGACGACCTTGACGCATGGCTTGAACTGGCAGAGGAATCCCCGGACGACGAATCCCTTTTCGCTCTCGACGCGCAGGTTGATATTTTCCGCAACCGGTTAGGCAGTACGGAATTGGCAACCATGTTCACCTTTGAACACGACAAGAGCAATGCCATTTTGGAGATACATCCCGGTGCTGGTGGTGTCGAATCTCAGGATTGGGCCGAAATGTTGCTACGGATGTACACACGATACGCTGAACGAAAAGGCTTCAAAATCAGTCAACTCGATTTTCAGCATGGGGATGAGGCTGGCATCAAAAGTGTCACCATGCAGATCGAAGGGCTGTATGCCTATGGTCTGCTCAAGGGGGAAACCGGTGTACACCGCCTGATCCGAATATCCCCATTTGACTCTTCAGGGCGTCGGCATACATCCTTTGCTTCGGTCGACGTGTACCCCGATATGGACGATGATATTGAAATCGAAGTAAAAGACGAAGATTTGCGTGTGGATACGTTTCGTTCGAGCGGCCCCGGTGGACAAAGCGTCAACAAAACGAGTTCAGCCGTTCGTATCACCCATCTACCAACCGGAATTGTGGCCCAGTGTCAAAATGAAAAATCACAACACAGGAACAAGGCAACCGCTCTTCGTCTTATAAAGGCCCGCCTCTATGAAGCGGAATTGAAGAAAATTGAAGAAAGCCGCCAACAAGAGTATCAGTCCAAAGAAGCGATAGCTTGGGGCAGTCAAATACGAACATACACATTGCAACCATATCGCCTGGTCAAGGATCACCGTTCCAATTGTGAAAACGGCAATGTAGACGCCTTTTTAGACGGCGATCTGGACGAAATGCTCAGAAACCACTTACTATTTATTCATGAACATGGAAAAAATACCTAAATTTCACGAAGACAAATTGACTGCCGAAATGATCGCCCTGCGAGACAAACTGGGGAACCAGCTTGGCTTTTTGGGAAGCGATGAGTCAACGGATGCCATATGGGTGTTCCGCTTATTTCAAGGGATTTCCCCTGAAGAGTGGGACTCCCTGGCGACAAAATACAACCTTACCGGTTGGCTGACCTTACCCGTAGACGGCAACGCATTTCCACATGTGAAACATCTTCAGAAAACCCTTGAACGTCTAACGTATCAGACCGACCACGATACGCTTACTGGCCTTGCCAACAGAAGAGCCTTCGACCGTACTCTCGATATCGAAATCGAACGCTCAAAACGAATCAACATTCCATTATCGTTGGCTATTTTTGATCTGGATGATTTCAAATCCGTCAATGACACGTACGGACATCCCAAGGGGGATGAAGTTCTGGCAACCTTTGCCAAACTGTTAAAAGAAACCACACGTCGATACGACCTTGCGGTACGCTATGGCGGCGAGGAATTCGCATTGCTCATGGCAGGCTCCAGCCTACAAAGAGCACAACGACTGCTCAATCGACTCCTCAAAGACTTCCGAAAAATCAAATTCACGTCACCTGACGACAAAACACATTTCAATGTGACATGCTCGGCGGGCCTGACATACTACAAAGGGACAGAGGACATCGATTCGGAAGCCCTCATCAAACTTGCCGACGATGCCCTGTACGAGGCAAAAGCATTGGGGAAAAACAGGATAAAAGTCTCCCCTTTGCCGTTTGTGGACAACATTCCCAATGAAACGTTGGTCCAGGCCCATGAAAAGCAATTCCTCTTTGGTGGAAAATAACGGAGCTATTCTATGAATGACAACAACACTCTTAGCCTTTCCATTCTGAGCGGCAAAGGTGGTGTCGGTAAAACCAACATCGTCCTCAACCTCGGATATGCACTACATCAGGCCAATATGACCGCCATGCTCATGGACTGCGATCTCGGACTGGCCAACCTTGATGTCCTCCTTGGCATCTCGCCAAAACGAACGTTGCATGACCTCATACAGACCGGTGTAGAAGCCACCGATGTCCTGGTTCCCATTGAAGACGGTTTTGACATGTTGCCCGCCACCAGTGGCATGCCGGAACTCGTTGAGATGGATGAGGACATGCAGGCGATTCTATTCAAAAAACTTATCGATATCGCGGGGAGATACGACTACATTATGCTTGACCTCGGAGCAGGCATAAGCAACACCGTTCTCTCCTTCGCGGCCCTGACGCAACTAAGAATCATCGTCGTGACCCCGGAACCGACCTCTCTCACAGACAGCTATGCCATGATAAAAGTGCTTGCCACCCAACATAACGTGCGAGACTTCCTTGTCATCGTCAATCAAGCCACATCGCATAGAGAGGCACAGCAGACCTTTGACAGGTTGGCGACCGCTTGCAAGAACTTCCTGAACATCACGCTCAAGAATCTCGGACTTATTCATCAGGACGCAACGCTTGTCGAATCCGTACGACATCAAACGCCGTTGATAAAATTTGCGCCGGAAGCTGTTGCAAGCAGTGATATCAATATATTAGCAAAAAAGATAATGCATTACCGCAGGGACAACAAGGAACGGATAGCCGCACGTCCCATACTTTTAGATTTTCTTTCCGTGTAAAAAATTAAATAAAGGGTTGACGAAAAGAGTTATTTTTCGGCATAGGTACTAAGAATTGAATCTGCGTTTTATATTTTGTCTGCAAAAAGAATTCAAACCAGACCCGCAGTCAACTTAATGTTTCAGGGGGAAACCATGAACAAGAGCGAATTGATCAAGGCTCTGTCCGAAGAAAAGAAAATGCACGTCGATGAAGCCACCAAGGTGGTCGGAGCCTTTGTTGATTCCGTCAAGGAAGCCCTGCTCCGTGACGACCGAGTCGAAATCAGAGGTTTTGGTAGCTTTAAGATCAAAAACTATGAAGGGTACACTGGCCGCAACCCGAAAACCGGTAGCGTTGTTGAAGTTCGTCCCAAAAAGCTCCCGTTCTTCCGTCCCGGAAAAGAGTTGAAAGAATTTATCAACGATTAAAATGCGTTGTTCTTTATACTGCCTGTTCGTGGCAGTACTGGTTCTTGCCAGTAATTTTGCACGAGCAGGTCAGCCATTGCTGACAATACTCTATTCGGCAAATACGTATGGCACGGTGCAACCATGTCCTTCATGAGGCGGTAAAACCCTCGGAGGCGTGGCTCGGCGGGCCACGTATTTTTTGGATGCTGATAAAGACGAAAATCCCAAACTGTTCGTATCCGGCGGGTGGGAATTTGTACGCCCAAACGGCATACCGTCCACGTCAAAACAGTTGTCCGGTCTTGCAACATCCTATAATATAATGAATTATGATATCGCTTTCCTCGGCAAACAGGAAGCTGAAATTCTGAAAAAATATGGTGTTACGGCTGATAACGGCAGAAAGACGTCGGAACAATCCCCTTTCTCGGCCATCACAATGGACTCAGGAGCTTCGGTAGGATTTCTCAGGCTTCCTTCGCTCAATACAGACGACGACACTCCCAGCAATTCTTTGGTCAAAAAAATTTCACGATTGGTCAAAATGTATCGTCCCAAGGTTCAACTTCTCATCGGCCTCAGTGACTGGGGGTGGCTGGGCGAAAGAGACTATTTAGCCAAGGCTCCGAAAGATATGCCGGACATTCTTTTGGGGAGCGGGAGCGGGTCCGGCGTCAATGGCCGCATTGAAGCTGACGGAAGATGCGTTTGGGTAAGACCCTATGACAAAGGAAGGACGGTTAGTGAGGTTCAGGTGTTTACTTGGCCTGACCGCACCAAACCCTTTACCTGGAATACCCCAGAAAAAATTACTATCCTTTCGGTAGGACTTGGCGACCAATATCAAGACGCCCCGGAAGTAAGTGCCATTCTTCACTGAAAGGCGTACACCGGATCATATTCACAGCACTACCATCCTGGAGGGGATGATTTATGGAATTACGAGGAGCTTTTACCGCCCTGTCAACACCGTTTAAGGACGGAAAAATCGATGAACAGACCTACAGAAATTTTATCGAGTGGCAGATTGAGCAGGGTATAGACGGTCTGGTGCCCTGCGGTACAACAGGCGAAGCTGCCACCATGTCCCATAAAGAACAGGGACAAATTATCAAAATCTGTGTCGAGCAGGTCAAAGGCCGCATCCCGGTCATTGCCGGAGCTGGTTCAAACAGCACCCAAGAGGCTATTGAACTGACCAAAATGGCCAAAGATGCCGGAGCCGACGCAACCCTGCAAATCACCCCCTATTACAACAAGCCGACCCCCGGTGGACTGGTTGAGCACTTCAAGGCCATAGCCGCAGAAGCATCCATGCCCTTTGTCATTTACAATGTTCCCGGTCGAACAGGCTTAAATCTGTTACCGGAACATCTAAAAATGATCGTGGATGCCGTTCCGGAAGCCATTGCCGTCAAAGAAGCGACTGGAGATATCAATCAGGGAGCGAAGGTCATTGAGCAATGCGGCAAAGACTTCAACCTCTTATCCGGTGACGACTTCACCGTCCTTCCATTATTGGCGGTCGGCGGCTGTGGTGTTATCTCTGTCACATCCAACATCATGCCTGCGGCAATGAGCAATATGTGCAAGGCGTTCTTCGAGAAAGATCATGAAACGGCATTGGACTTAAGCCTCAAGATGGCTCCTGTCAACCGCGCTATGTTTATGGAGACCAATCCGATTCCCGTCAAAACGGCTTTGGAAATGATGGGAATCTTCTCTAAAGCCACCTTCAGACTTCCCATTGTTCCGCTTCCGACATCTTTTCCGATAGGAATAAAAGCCCGGTGCGAAATATCCGCACCGGGCTTAACATTGCGAGAAACGACAGACTGCCCTACCCTTCAAAGGCCTTGATGAAGTTAGGAGCAACCTGCTTCTTGCGGCTCATGACGCCGTCAAGGTAAACCGGAGCACCGTCCGTGGCGACGCCGAAGGCCTTTTCAACCACAGAGGGGTCATCCGATGCGATCAGCATTTCAGAGCCTTCCTTCATGATGTCGGTCAGCAACAGGAATACGGAGTGACGACCATCGGCCTTGACCTTTTCGATCTCAGCCTGAAGAGCGTCCTTATGGGCATCCAGCATGGACAGATCAACAACTTCAAGCTGACCGATACCAACCTTGTTGCCGGACATATCGAAGTCCTTGTAATCGCGGAAAACCAACTCATTGGCAGAAGCACCGTCAACAGCCGATTTGACTTTGAACATCTCCATACCCAATGCCATGACATCATCGACACCCGCGATTTTTGCCAGAGCTTCAACGGCCTCTTTGTCCTGCGGGGTACAGGTGACGGACTTGAACATGACAGTATCGCTCAAGATCGCACACAGCAGGATGCCCGCAATATTTGCCGGAATCTCAATGTTGTAGAAATCGTACATGGACTTGATGACCGTACCGGTACATCCCACAGGCCAGACCCACATTTCAAGGGGATTGGCAGTCGTGACATCTCCCAATTTATGATGGTCGACAACGGCAAGAAGTTCACCTTTATCCAGGTTGTCGATAGTCTGAGAGAGGTCAGTGTGATCAACCAAAATGATCTGCTGATCAGTCGCATCCGTCACAATTTCAGGAGCGGAAAAACCGAATTTCTCCAAAACAAACGCACTTTCGGGCGCAATCTCACCCTGTGTGATCGCCTTCGCTTCCATATTGCGCTTGGTGTAAAGGTCAGCCGCAGCAATGGCGGAAGCAACGGTGTCAGTGTCGGGATTTTTGTGCCCGACAGTTAAAATTGTCATAGTTTAGTCCTCCTGATTAAAATTAGTCCTGAAAACAGGAACGTCACGCTCTTTACGAATGTGCCAAATATCACAACCATAGCGGACTGCCAAGTTGAAACGGATGGGGAAATTAAAAAATAAAGAATCAAACCGCGTTAAGAGGAAAAGGCAATGGTGAGTGAAACCAACACAGCTCCAGCGGCTAACACTCCATAAACCCTTGTAAATTTGAGTGCCATCAAGCCGCCCACGGTGGCAGCCACCCACATGTGTGCCCATGAAATATGAACGGAAGACATCAATCCCGGATAACAGGAAAAAAACGTTTGCAATGTGAATTTAAGAACAATCAAGTACAGATAAAATGTTACAAAGGAAAATATGCACGTGCGGGCAAGGGCTTTGGTCACCAATTTCCCCGGTGTGCCCGATGCGGGTCTGGAACGACGAGACCAGTGCAACAGGGCATTATAACTCCCCTGCTCCTGTTCGCGCAACAAGGCTTCCAGCTTTGCACCGAGCCAAGCAAGGGGCATACTCGCAAACATGATCACCAAAACACGTGCAGGGCTTTCATAATCAAAAAAAGTCGTCAAGGACAAAGCGGCAAAGGTGGCAGCAGTGAGATGAGGCGGTATATATGTTCCGACCGGAATCAAATCCAGCCAGAACAATTCAAAAAAAATGGCTATATTCACACAGACTGTGGTTTGCCCTGTAAAAACGGCCCAAAACAGGCCAACAACGAGGGGGCGTTCAAGCAGGCCAACGCTCAATGAGAAGCGGAATAATGAAAATATGGCAAAAAAAAAGCGACCAAAGCAAACCAGATATAGGGATCGGAAACGGGCATACTTAGAACCTCACCTGAACCGGATCGTTGGGGACACATCTGAAATCTAGCTCCACCCCCTTCCGGGAGAGGAGCTTGAGACAGTTCTCGTCGTCGCTGGAGAGAGCGACACTCGGTGAAATTTGCCTTTTTCCCGGACTATAATGGATGTTGCCGATGTTAAGGCTCTCAAAACCAAATCCCCCCTCATACGCCCGTTTTGCATCCGAACACGATGAAAAAAGTATAAGTATGGGACTATTGCTACAGTCTCCGATGACGTCCGCAAGGTCATCTATGGAGCAAAACAGGCTGATAACCGTCTGTGGAATAGCCAAAGACATAATTTCCTGTTGCAAGACATCTCCAGCCAATTCGTCATTAGCGACAATCACAGTCCTGGCACCTGTGTACGGCAACCATGTTTCAATAATCTGACCGTGGATCAGTCGGTTATCTATACGTGCAAGGATCACGGCATCCACCTATTTTATTTTTTACGCAACATAGCTCCAGCCACCTTGATCCCCTGCTGGCCTGCGGATTTTACCCTGTCGGCAAGATCCGACAAATTCATCGAACGATCCTGAAGAGTTGCAATCAGCATCGGCAAATTGACACCGGTAATGACTTCAAGGTTCTCCGATTTCATCAACGACAAACTCAAGGTTGTGGGCGACCCGCCAAAAAGATCCGTCAGCGCGACGACCCCCTTGCCGTTTTCTACTGACCTGATGGCTTCACGTATGGCTTCCATGGTCTCATCAACACCATTGTTGACGTCCACACCAATGGCCGAACAATGTTCCTGGGGGCCAAGAACAGTTGCCGCTGCTTCAAGTAAATATCTGCCGAAATCGCCATGAGTAACAACGACTACTCCGATTTGTCCATGCATATTGGAAGGTGTGGCCATCATTATTTATCCCAGCTCCATGTGTCGATGTTCAATGGTGACTGCATACCCTTTTTTCCTCAAAGCCGCCAGCACGGACTCGGCCACCGAAACCGAGCGGTGCTTTCCCCCGGTGCACCCCAAAGCCAACGTTATGCGATACCGCCCTTCGTCGGCATACAATGGTAGCATGTAGAAGATAAAATCCAGAAATTTTTTATTGAACGTCTTTCCTACTTCACTTCCCAGAACATACTCCTGAATATCCTTATCGACTCCTGACAACACTCGGAGATTCTTTTCAAAATATGGATTGGGCAAGAATCTCAGATCAAAGACAAAGTCCGCCTCAGCCGGAACTCCATATTTGAAACCGAACGTGATAATATGTACCCGCATACCCCGACCAAATTCTTCAATGGCCGTCCATTTCTTCTGGATCACCCTTCTCAAATCATGAATGGAATAATCGGTGGTATCAAGCACCAATTCAGCTTTCTCCCGAATCGGTCCCAACAACTCTCGTTCCTTCTCCAGTGCCTGCTCCAACCCCAAAGACTGACTTTCCAGGGGATGCAATCGTCTGGTTGTGGCATATCGCCGCACCAATTCAGCGTGCTTGGCTTCAAGAAAAAGCACTTGGGAATGAACGCCAAGAGCGTTCAGTTCACCAAGCGCATCATTCCAGCCGTCAACAAATTCCAATTGACGCATGTCCATACCAAAGGCGAGCCCTCGATATTGGGAATCCTGACTCAAAATAAGATTGGCAATCTTCGCCGCCATACCGCCGGGCAAGCCGTCAACACAAAAAAAAACCAGATCCTCAAATACCTTGAGGGCCGTACTCTTGCCTGATCCAGATATACCGGTCACCACAACAACAGGGAAGTTGCTACAGAAACTCACAAAAAGCCCCCAGCATAGCTATACATCCTGCATCAGTTGCCACAACCCGTCCAAACCATCCGCTTCCAAAAACTGCTGACGAAAATCAGCATCTTTCAAGACTCTGGAAATCTGTGCCAAAATACGCAAGTGCATGCCAGCAACATTCTCCGGAGCAAGAACAAGAAAAAAGATTGAACACGGCTTACGATCAAGCGCGTCAAATTCAACACCATCACGACTTCGGCCCACAATGACAATCACCCGTTCCAGGTTCTCAAGCTTACCGTGCGGTATGGCTATACCGGAACCAATGCCTGTGGTTCCCAATTTTTCACGATCAAGAAGGACACGGACCACCTGATCCGTATCCAACTTTGGATATTTTCCGCTCAAAGGAGTAAGAAGCTCAAGCAACACCCCCGTTTTATTAGTAGAGGAGAGTTCAGGAAGGACGAACTCCTTCTCCAGATAATCACCCAGTTTCATGATTTAATTTCCGGGGTCGATCAGGCCGTAATCGCCGTTCTTTCGCTTATAAATCACATTGACCTCCTCGGTCTCCGCATTGAGGAAAACAAGGAACTCATTATCCAGCGAATTGAGTTGTTCTGCGGCCTCATCCACCGACATGGGCTTTGCTTCATATGAATCCGTACCCACGATAGTCGGCCCATCCTCGGAAGTAGCATCCTCGTATGAAAGGAAATTCATCTGAACCTTGCTTCCTCGCCTCTTACGCTTGCGGCTCTTCATCTTTTCCCGCATCCTGCGAAGCTGTGCTTCCAACTTGTCAAGAACCATATCTATGGTCGAGTACATATCTTCGGACTCTTCATAAGCGGATATATGGATGCTGTCAGCATTCAAGATGACATCTGCCTTGTGGTGAAACTTGTCGACCAGCAGACTGACCTGAAGATCGGCTTCGGAGTCAGAAATGAACTTGCCCACCTTTTCAAAACGCTTTTGTGCGTATTCCTTGAGATGATCAGATGGTTCAAAGTTCTTGAAAGTGAAGCTTATATTCATAACGTTACCTCCTAATGATTTGTACAATGACGCGTATCAGAAATATTGCTTGCGCTTTGAGGATGAGGCGATACCCATGGCCGAACGGTATTTGGCGACAGTTCTTCTGGCAATATTCACATCCAGTTTCTTTTTGAGAATTTCACCAATTTTTTCATCACTCAACGGTTTCTTTGTATCTTCTTCGGCAACCATCTGCTTGATGAGCGCCTTGACGCTTTCTGACCCCACCTGCGAACCGTCATTTAAATCCAACGCACTATTGAAAAAGAACTTCAGTTCAAAAATCCCGTGCGGTGTCGACACGTACTTACTTGTCGTAATACGACTCACAGTTGATTCATGCATCTCAATATCTTCGGCAACCTCTTTGAGAATCAGGGGTTTGAGCTTAGTAACTCCTTCTTCAAAAAACTCTCGCTGAAAGTTGACAATACTTTCAACGACTTTATACAGCGTTCTCTGCCGTTGGTACAGGCTTTTCATTAACCATGCGGCAGATCGCATCTTTTCCTGAAAATATTCCTTTTCCTTATCAGCCGCCCCTTTCATGGAATCCATGTAAAAACTGTTCATCTGCAACCGGGGCAATCCATCCTCATTCAAAAGGATAACAAACTCATCACCATATTTATAGACAAAGGCGTCCGGGCTGACATAGTGGGGTTCAGTGCTGGAAAAATTCGTGCCTGGCATGGGATCAAGCGTCTGCATAAGATCAAGATATTCCTTTAATTCTTCCATGGACAACTTGAACTTACGAGCCAATGGCTTATATCGGTTCTTTTCCAGGTCTTCGAGATGATCCTTGACCAACGACTTCAAGATGGGATCGGTATACCCAAGTACCTCCATCTGGATGAGCAGACATTCCTGCGGCGTTCTCGCTGCTACGCCAACCGGGTCCAGCCGTTGAATCCTCGCAATAACAGCATCGATCTCCTCTTCCGTGGCTTGGACCATGGACATGAGTTCTTCATTGGATGCCTGCAAGTAGCCATTATGATCCACATTGCCGATAACGACTTCACCAATGGCGATATCATGATCGGAAAAATGAGAAAGATGCATCTGCCAATTGAGATGACCTTCAAGGGATGGTTTGGACACAAGCCGCGCCTCAAAGGAAAGCCCTTCCTCCGGAACTTCCGCATCACGGGCCGTTGCCTGCTTTGGGGTACTGGAAAATTCTCCGAGATAGTTTTCCCAGTCAGCAGTCCGAACAAGCTCTTCTTCTTGTTCGGATGCTGTCAATTCTTCCTTCTCATGAATTTCGATTTCAGCCTCGGCTTCATCCAAAAAAGGATTTTCCATCAATTCCTGCTGAACCGTTTCCAATAATTCAAGTCGTGAGAGTTGCAACAACTTAATAGCCTGCTGCAACTGAGGCGTCATGACGAGCTGTTGGGAGAGCTTAAGTTGTTGCCTGAGTTCGAGTCCCATAAATAAAACCTTAAAGGGCTACGAAAAGTGTCAATCAATCACATCGACAAAGTCATACTTTCCAAATTCATGATTTCATCATGACACACGGAAAAGGGATAGGCAAGAGAATATTTGTAAATATCTGATACTGTTGACTTTTGACAGAACGTCGGCGACACATGAAAAAATTGTACCAACCTTTACGGGTGGTGTAAATCCAGAAACGCGAAAAAGGTATGAATTATACAGCTACAAACGAAAATCTTCGCCCAAATAAATCTGACGGGCTCGACTGTCCTGAACAATCTCTTCCGGTGTCCCTTCCAAAATAACCGTTCCTTCATAGACAAGATAAGCACGATCACAAATATTCAATGTTTCACGGACGTTATGATCGGAAATCAAGATGCCGATTCCCATGGATTTCAGGACAGATATAATTTCCTGAATATCAATAACGGCGATGGGATCAACACCGGCAAAAGGTTCATCGAGCAAAATGAACTGTGGCTCCAAAATCAAAGCTCGGGCGATTTCCAAACGACGCCGCTCTCCACCGGAAAGATACATGGCTGCTTGATCGGCCAGCTTGGTGATGGAAAACATTTCCATCAGTTCGTCCGCACGCTTTTTCTGTGCAACCTTGGTCATATTGGTCTGTTCAAGAATTATTTCAAGATTTTGTTGAACAGACAATTTTTTGAAGATGGATTTTTCCTGGGGAAGATAGCTGACTCCCATTCGGGCTCGCTCATGCAGTGTTTTGTCCGTCAAGGGAGTGCCATTGAAAACGACCTGCCCGGTGTTGGGCTTGACAATTCCCACAAGCATATAAAATGTCGTGGTTTTTCCGGCTCCGTTGGGGCCGAGCAACCCGACGACCTCCTTGGGATTTACCGCAAGACTAATCCCGTGAACGACTTCCTTTTGCCCGTACCGCTTGGATAAATGCGTAGCTATCAGTCCATCAGACATCTATGGTACCTTAATGTTTTTCGGGGCCATAAATACCGCCTGCACCGGCTTGCCCTGCCCTCCGACAACCTCGCTACGGTTGCTTCGGACATCAAACGTAATGACGTCACCTGTCAGGCTGTTCTCGCCTTCCTTCAACATCGGGTGCTCTTCCATCCTGATCACCTGGCTGACAACATGATACGTCAGCTTTCCGCACGCCCCTCGCATTGTTTCTTTTTTAATACGAACATTGCCTTGCGCAATTATACGACCAATGGAGACAGATGAACCTTTCTTTTTTGCCCCGGACGTCAAATAGGCAGACAGGGAATCGGCCCACAAGGCCAATTGGCCGTGCTTGGCCACAACGTGCCCGACAAAGGAAACAATTTTACCACTTTCATCATAAACCATACGATCCGATGTTATCTGGACCGGCGTTCCCTTTGCCCCTGTCGCAACGGTCGATGAATCCTTGGAAAGGGGCACGGCAACTCCGCCTTTTGCCTTTGCGCCTCCACCGGCGACCTTGGCAACCGTTTTTTGCGTTTCCCCGGACTTCTGTTGGAAACCATCAGGGTCTTCTGCCACCAATCGCAAGTACTTTACATTCGCATACCCGGCGGCCCTCCTTTCATCACGTACCGTTTCATCCAGATCAAAGACAGCCACCCATCCATTTTTTTCAAAATCCACCTTAACCCGTTGCCCTTTGACAAGTGTTATCCTGTGGTTGTTTTGGGGGGTCCGTCCATCCCGTACATTCAGGTCGGACACAGCTTCTCTGATCTCACCCCATCCCTTTGCCGTAGCACTACCTGCAATCAAGAAAACGCACATAAACGCAATGACGGATATATTCACAGTTCTCATCAAAGACTTACTCCCTGGTTACTGAATTAATGAACTGTCGCTTATTGCCTTTAAAACCATATTGGCTTCAATATCGCCGAGTGCGACCAACTCACGAGTAAGTAAATTTATTTCTACCGATGAAGCCGTCAAAACCATGTCCGGCCTGCGGACGGTGACTCCACCCTTGAGATACGCCCTGTCAACGGCACCGACATATTGCAAAGTCGTTGCCTCGACCTCTATATCGCCGAATCGACCATGCACATTGTCATGCAAGGTCAGTCGATTTTCTTCCTGACGGACTTCTCCCCTATCCGACCGGACATGAACCTCTTGACGCTCTTTGCCGCAATAGACCGTCAACTGCGGGGAATCGACATCCACGGCCTTGCTTTCTGGTACGTATTGCGCCGACTTTGCCAGGAGTTTCCATTCCAAAGCACCCTGCGTACCCTGAACAAGCTCAATATTCTCAGCGACGATGTCAGCTTCTGTACCGTTTCAGCGTGTTTCCGGGATTCGGTGCTTGTTTCGGGTGAGACGGCTACCATCTTGGGAAACAGGATGGCTTTGATCGCTATTCCGAAAAAGACCATGACGGCGAAGACGGCAAGCCAAACCCAAAGAGATCGACCTTTCATCTATTCCACCCACTTCTTCATGGCTGCATCGTGAAGACCGCGAGCCTTGAGGATAAAGGCTATGGCTTCACGGACCGCTCCGTCACCGCCACGCCTGGTGGAAATCCAATCCCATGACGCCGAGATCAATCCAATCATCCCCCATAAACGCCGCTTCCGACAGAGAGACACCGACATTGGCACATATTTCCTTGAAAGACTGCACTTTTTCATGATTGCCGGCATAGTAGTGCCGAATACCGAGTTCCGCCACACGCTTTTCAACGGCTTTCTGGCTCAAACCGGTAATGACACCGATCTCAAGGCCGACGGCCTGCGCCAATTTGATTCCGAGTCCATCCTGAACGTTGAAACGTTTCATGGCAATGCCATTGGCATCGTAATACAACCCACCATCCGTCAAAACACCGTCCACATCAAGCACAAGTAGCTTGATTTTTTGGGCCAGTTCAAAAGCATGATCAATCATGATTGATCTCCCAAATGGACTTCAGGCGAATCAGCAACGCTTCCACCCCGTCAAGCGGTTGACTGTTGGGGCCGTCGCACAAAGCCTTGTCCGGTTCAGGATGACATTCCATGAAAACGCCGTCAGCACCCGCTGCGACAGCCGCAGAAGCCAGCACTGGCACATATTCCCGCTGCCCCCCGGAAGCCCCGCCAAGACCGCCGGGAATCTGTACGGAATGGGTCGCGTCAAACACGACAGGAACGTCGAAAGCCTGCATTTCCGGTATGGCACGCATATCAACGACAAGATTATTGTAACCGTAGGTAGACCCTCGTTCGGTGAGCCAAACCTGCTCATTTCCCGATGCTCGGACTTTGTTCACCACATTCTTCATGTCCCAGGGAGCAAGGAACTGGCCTTTCTTGATATTGATAACCTTGCCGGTTTTTGCCGCAGCCACCAATAAATCGGTCTGACGACACAAAAAGGCGGGAATTTGCAAGACGTCGGCCACTTCAGCCACAACAGCTGCCTGCTCAGGATGGTGTATGTCGGTGACGATAGGTAGCCCGGTGCTCTCTTTGACCTCCGACAGAATTTTCAACCCCTCTTCCATCCCCGGTCCACGAAAACTGGTGACCGAAGTCCGATTGGCCTTGTCAAAGGAACTTTTGTAAACAAGGGGAAGATTGAGCTTTTGCCCTATCTCCGCCAGAGTTTCTGCCGTGAGAAGGGCAATTTCCCGCCCTTCAATGACGCACGGCCCGGCCAGAACAAACGGGCCGGACAGGCTTTTTTCGTACAGTTCGCCTATAGCCAACTACTTACCCCTTTTTTCCTTATCCACCTTGGCGGCATTGATAAACTCTCTGAACAAGGGATGCGGATTCATGGGATTGGACTTGAATTCAGGATGAAACTGGCAACCAAGAAACCACGGATGATCGGGAATCTCCACAATCTCCATCAGGGAACCATCCGGTGCAACGCCGGAAAAGACCAAACCATTTTCTTCGCACTGCTCGATGAAATCATTATTGAACTCAAAACGGTGACGATGGCGTTCATCAATATTAACCGTCTTGTAGGCTTCATAGGCTTTGGTTTCTTTTTTGAGTTTGCAAGGATAGGCTCCCAAACGCATGGTACCGCCCTTGTCAGCCCCTTCGTCACGCACCTCGGTTTTCTTGGTACGAAAGTCGTACCACTCTTTCATCAGATAGATGATGTTATGGTCCGTATTCGGATCAAATTCTTCAGAGTTGGCCCCTTCCAACCCAATGACATTCCGTGCAAATTCAATACAGGCGCATTGCATACCGAGACAAATTCCAAAGAAAGGCACTTTGTTTTCACGGGCATACTGAATAGCCCGAATCTTTCCTTCCACGCCACGGGAACCGAAACCGCCGGGAACCAGAATCCCATCCAGCCCGCTCAATTTCTTTTCCACATTTTTAGCGGTCAGTTTTTCGGAGTTCACATACTCAAGGTCCACTTGCACGTTATTGGCCACACCACCATGAACCAATGCTTCATGCAAACTCTTGTAGGCCTCCGTCAAATCAACATATTTACCGATAATACCTATCTTGACCCTACCGGCGGGATGCCGGAGCGAATGGACCAATTCTTCCCACGGGGCCAACTCTGCATTACGAGCTGGCAGTTTCAGTAAAATCGCAATTTTTTGGTCAACACCCTCTTCATAAAACTTAAGCGGGACTTCGTAGATGGAGGAAACGTCAACACCGGAAAAAACAGCATCGGAGTCAACATCGCAAAACAGGGCAATTTTTCTTTTCAGGTCAGCATCAAGTTCTTCTTCTGCGCGACAGATGATAATGTCCGGTTGAATACCGACACTACGCAACTCCTTGACCGCATGTTGTGTCGGCTTTGTCTTTAACTCTCCGGCAACCTTGATATACGGAACCAAAGTCAGGTGGATGTAAAGCACATTTTCTTTTCCGAGATCGTTCTTCAACTGACGGATGGCTTCAAGAAATGGCTGACCTTCGATATCGCCAACGGTTCCACCGATTTCGATGAGCGCGACGTCTTCACCGTTGGGCAAATCGACAACCGCCTTCTTGATGGCGTCGGTAATGTGAGGAATCACCTGTACCGTACCGCCGAGATAGTCACCCCGACGCTCTTTCTGAATAACGGAATTATAGATGGAGCCAGACGTGTAGTTATTTCGCTGACTCAAGGCAGTATTGAGATAACGCTCATAGTGGCCGAGGTCGAGGTCGGTCTCCGCACCATCGTCCGTGACGTACACTTCACCATGCTGAAAGGGATTCATGGTGCCGGGATCAACATTGATATACGGGTCAAGTTTCTGAATGGTTGCCTTGAGTCCGCGTGCTTGCAGAAGAGCGCCAATGGATGCGGCGGCAAGTCCTTTGCCAAGGGAGGACAAGACACCACCCGTGATAAAAATGAATTTGGTTTTCATGCGAGAGAAAGCCCCTTCTTTCTTATTAAATTATAAGGGAAAAATATGGCCCCACATACTTTTTACCCATGTTGACTGTCACGCGCTGGGCACGTATGTAGTTGCCCAGCAAATCATTGCTTCGCAAATATTTTGCAGGGTCCAGCCACAAAGTCAATACGAAGGGAGAATTTCATGGCCGCTGTCAACGCTCTTGTTATTACCGGATACGGTACCAACTGTCACAACGAATCTGCCTACGCGCTCAAAACCGCCGGTGCGGACAATGCGGACATCGTGTACTTTTCCGATCTCACGGCTGGTCATGTCAGCATGGACAAGTACAATTATCTTCTCTGTCCCGGCGGATTTCTGGACGGTGACGATTTAGGAGCGGCACAGGCCGCTGCCCTTCGCTGGCGTTGGTCAGCCACCCAGGAGGGGCATCCGGTACTCGATCAACTCAAAAACTTCTTCGATAATGGTGGCATCATCCTCGGTATCTGCAACGGTTTTCAACTCCTTTGCAAACTCGGTCTGCTCCCGGCGGTGGGCGGCAGGTATTTTGAGCGGCAGGTTTCCCTGTCCTACAATGACTCCGGTCGTTTTGAAGATCGCTGGGTCGCACTCAAAACCAACCCCGATTCCCCCTGTGTTTTTACAAAGGGACTCGATTATCTTGAAGTTCCCATCCGTCATGGGGAGGGCAAAATCATCCCCATGAATGATGACATGCTTACATCTATCGTGGAGAACAATCTCCACGCCGTTCAATACGTTGATCCCGAAACCCACAACCCCACTCAAGAATATCCTTTCAATCCCAATGGTTCTCCACTCGGAATTGCCGGTTTGACCGATCCCACGGGACGTATTCTCGGCCTTATGCCACATCCAGAAGCATACAATCATCCGACCAACCACCCATCATGGACTCGTGGGACCAATCCTGATCTTCCGTTGGGACTCGCCATGCTTGAAGCAGGCGTACAATTTCTTAAAGATCAATAACAATCCATTCCCATGAAAGATTCGCTCCCCATCAACGCACCTGCCGGTCATGACTGGCGTGCCTATATGGACATTGCCTTTCAGGAAGCGTGCAAGGCGGAAAAAATGGGAGAAATCCCTGTCGGCGCAGCCTTATTTTCGCAGTCAGGTGACCTGATAGCCAAGGCGCACAACCGTCCTATCAGCCTCAACGACCCTACCGGACATGCCGAAATCCTCTGCCTGCGGGAAGCGGCTCAAAAGATCGATAATTACCGACTGCCCCAAACCATCCTTGCCGTTACCCTTGAACCCTGCCTCATGTGTACCGGCGCAATGATTCATGCACGGGTCAGCGGTGTCGTCATAGGGTCATAGGTGCCCTTGACCCCAGAACCGGCGCCATTGTGTCCAACATGGATGGACACGCCCTTCCCTTCACCAATCATCGCCTATGGCATCTCAGCGGAATAATGGAAGAAGAATGTAGCGGTATTCTCAAGCAATTCTTTCGTGAAAAACGGAAAAAATAACAGCGTTCCCCCTTTTCCGACCTCATTGGATATTTCAAGCTCTTTACAAATCGTCTGAGATGACTATCTTGTGACAATCGACAAAACACTGACTATCTCAGGAGAAGAACATGAAAATAGCACTCCCCACCCGAGATGGACGCATTGACGATCATTTCGGCCATTGTGACCATTACACCATCCTCACGTTGGATGGAGAAAAAAACATCATCAACAAGGAGACGATGGCTTCCCCGGAAGGCTGTGGTTGTAAATCCGACATTGCCCCGATTCTCGCAGGAATGGGCGTCAAGGTCATGCTCGCCGGCAATATGGGGCAAGGTGCCGTCAACGTCCTTCAGTCCAACGATATTGAAGTCATCCGAGGCTGTTCCGGCCCAGTCGACACTGTGGCCGAGGAGTATCTCTCCGGCAAGCTCAAGGACAACCAGATCACCTGCAATCACCACGATTGCGACAACCACGACCACGATCACAAAAAAGAAGACCTCAAACCGCTATAGAAACATATTTACCCATCAACATTAGCTCGGCGCGACCGGCAAAAACACTTGCCAGCCACGCCGAGTCTGTTTATATACCGACTTCACAACGTCACCTGCCACGATATGACAATATGGAGAGGTAGCGAAGTCCGGCCGTAACGCGCTCGACTCGAAATCGAGTTACGGGTTAATAGCCCGTACGTGGGTTCGAATCCCACCCTCTCCGCCATATTTCAAGGGGTTACAGCGTGATTGCTGTAGCCCTTTTTTCTGTTGCTTTTACGAATATATGCCAAAAAATAGGCAAACGGTTTGAAAAGGACAAAGACTGCCCCTTCCCAAAGCCGCCGGTATTCCAACAGGAACCTTTACTTTTCCATGGCAACTATAATCCACACAACTCTCGGCAAACCATGAAAAAGGCTCTTCCGGTTGGAGCATACTTTTCAACCATGTACCCCGCGCCGACAGGCGCATCCTTTACCGCGCGTCAACCGGGAGCAAATCTAACGGCTGACGCGAAGCGAGCGCGGCTCGGCCCTTTGGTGCTTCTTGGCAGAGCCACCGCGTGAACAATTTTTGCTTTGGCAACCTCAGCACACGAGCTCTCATGAGATAAAAGAACGCTTAAACCGGAAGCACCCAATCAGCTACGACCAGCAAAACCGGTAGCATAACAGCCGTACACTATGCGACACCGTTGTCCGACGACACGCACACTCCTCTATCCGACAATCCCGGACCGCAGTGGTTTCACACTTTTTTCACGCTATTTCAAAAAATTAACGAGCACTGGCCATCTTAACTACTCGCTGTCGTCTTCCTTTTTTTCATCCTGCCTGTTCTTAAATGTAATCGAGGCAAGACATCCCGCCAGACCGCCAAGGACGACGGCTTTGTTGGTGGGCATCATATCCGTAAAACTGAAAAGATATCCGATGGCGCAACCGGCAATGATACCCTTGGCAAGTGCGTCGATCCAGGCCATAAAATCTTTGGAATCATCACTCATGAGTAGCCCTTCAATAGAATCTTCTTTACATTCTTTCAAAACGTACCGCATCCGGCAACATAAAAACCGGTGGGAATATGAGCATATATCCCCAACATTGACAAGTTGACTCAGGCCGACAAAATACTTTGACTACTCTCTTGAGCAGTAGATGTGCCTACTATCAGCCGACGCCCCGTGACAGAAATGTCTCCGACGGGTCAGGAACCTCTTGAAAGAGGTTCCCGACACCCTCCAGAACTTTTTGGGTTCGCTTCGCTCAGAGGTACACTAACTTGGGACAGATGGTCTTTTTTGGGGCACTCACTTCGTCAAAAAAACGCCGAGCTATACGGCTTCCTGCTCCCCGACCCCGTAAAATCCCATGTGTCTCCCTTTCCCCGATAACGTAAAATTCTATGCGTCCTCCTTCCCGACCACATGAAGTTCCATGCGTCCTCATACCCCCGACCCCGTAAAGTTCTATGCGTCCTTCTCGTTCCCGACACCGTGAGGCTTGCGAGAGTGGTGCAGCTACAAGACGCCGATCTTGTTTTAACCGCAGGCGTAGCAGCGCTACGTTGAGGATTAAAACAGGGTCGGCAACGCAGTAGATGTGCCGCTATCGCAAGCCGATGTGCCGTGCACACCACTCTTGAAAGAGGTTCCTGACACCCTCCAGAACTTTTTGGGTTCGCTTCGCTCAGGGATGCACCAACTTGGGACAGATTGTTCTTTTTGGGGGCTCTTCCATTTCAAACGTCCTTTTCTCCATGAAAGTTGGCGAGATTGTCAAAGCAAACAATTGTTCACGCGTTTGATCTGCCAAGAAGCGCGGGAGGGCCAGGCCGCGCCCGCTTAGCAGGAGCCGTCCGCTTCGCTCCCAGCTGATGCGCGGCATAAGGTATGCGCCTGTCGGCGCGAGATGAATGAGGGGAAAGTACCCTCCAACCGGATGATCGCATAAAATAACCATAGCCCCGTCTGGCAGGATTGAGAGAGCTTTCTTTTTAACCGCAAATGCACTATGTTAGAGGGATAGAAGAGAGTACCCATGGACCAATTCATCGAAACAGCCAAGGAGATTTTCAAGGGAGCAGTCTCATCCTCTCTGGAACTCTTCAAAATCATGATCCCCATCATTATACTGGTTAAAATTCTTCAGGAACTGGGATTGATCAGGTATCTGGCATGGCCATTGGAACCGGTGATGGCGTTGGTGGGACTCCCTGCGGAAATGGGACTTGTATGGGCCTCTGCAATCATTAACAATATATATACCGGCATCATCGTCCTCACATCCCTCACGGGAGAAACCCCGCTCACCGCCGCGCAAGCGACCATTCTCGGCATCCTTATGCTGGTGGCCCATGCAATCCCGGTTGAATGTGCCATTGCTCGGAAAGCCGGGGCCAGATTTATCTTTCAGGCACTACTGCGACTTGTGGGCGCCTTTGTCTTCGCATGGATGCTCAATACCATCTACGCAGCCACGAACACCTTGCAGGGACCGGCCACAATGCTCTTCCAACTGGACCTCGGCACGGCAGAGACCTCACTGTCGAGTTGGACCATTGATCAGGTCAAAAACCTGATTTCCATATTCTTTATCATTCTCGGCCTGCTCACCATGATGCGTATACTCCACGCCCTCAAGATCATTGACTTCATAAATCATCTGCTTCGCCCTATCCTTGATCTGATCGGCATAGGGCACAAGGCTTCGGCCATTACGGTCATCGGTTTGACAATGGGGCTCTCCTACGGAGGCGGACTTATCATCAACGAAGCCAAAAGCGGCAATGTTGGGAAAAAAGACGTTTTCTATTCCCTGACTTTGATGGGCCTGTCCCATTCCCTTATAGAGGATACCCTGCTGATCATGCTCATCGGCGGCCATATATCCGGTATTTTCTGGGGAAGGCTTATCCTTTCCATCCTTGTCATGGCAGGCATTGTCCAGATCGTCCGCAAATTGCCCCCCACATTCCAAAACAAACATCTCTGGGCAGGCTAAACCGCCTGACAGCAAAAAAATGTCCATGTTGCGGACATATTGCGATTTACTCAAGCACATATGTAAGGACGAAACTCTTGTTTTGTGTCGTTACCTTTTTGACAAAACCATATTCAGTCTATATTCAGACCACAAGACAATGGAGGGAGTCATGCAATTATCAGAACAGATCAAGCCCATAAGCTACCTGAAAACCAATGCGGCGAAGATGCTGAAAGAAATCGGTGAGAAACAGCGGTACGTGATAACTCAAAACGGCGAAGCCAGGGCTGTTCTGCAAAGCCTTGAGGAGTATGAACGGACGCAGGAGACATTGGCCCTGCTGAAACTCGTCGCAATGGGCAAGACTGCCATCGCTGACGGCAAGGGCGAAGATGCGGCAGCGGCTTTGAGCCGTATCCGTGATGGGCTTTAAACTATGAAAGTGATATTGGCTCCCTGCGCCGTCAGAGACATTGAGGAGATCGTCAGTTACATCAAGGCGCACGACTCGCGTGAGGCTGCTACGCATGTATTGGACAACCTCAAACAGGTAATTTTCTCACTCGCCGATCTTCCGAATCGTGGGGCCGTCGTGAAAGAGTTGGAAGCATTGGGAATCAAAAGCGTCCGTGAGATTTACTACAAACCCTACCGAGTCATCTATGAGGCCGAAGCGGACGTCGTGAGCGTATTTTGTGTCGCGGATGGCCGCAGGGACTTCGTTTCGTTGCTGGAGAAGAGAGTACTGGGGATGTAGACCGCCTGACAACAAAAAAATGTCCATGTTGCGGACATATTGTGATTTACTCAGGTACCTATTTGCAGGTCTTCGCAGGTTCTCACTTCTCTTTCCACGCGAAGGGCAAGATTTTCATCCTCGGCAACGTCCAGATCGTATCGCTGTTGGAGGGTAAGCCAAAATTGTGGCGTGGTTCCAAAAAACCTGGCTAACCGCGTGGCAGTGTCAACTGTGATTGCACGATTCCCCTTTACAATCTGCCCGATACGTTGCGCGGGAATACAAAGGGCTGCGGCCAGCTTGTTACGACTCAAGTCAAGAGGCTCCATGAAATCGGCCAGCAAGACCTCGCCCGGATGAACTGGATTAAAATCTGCCATGACTCCCCCTAGTGGTAGTCGGTTATTTCTACTTGATATGCATGATTATTCTTCCATACAAAACATATCCGATATTGACGGTTAATTCGGATACTGTGCTGCCCTTCCCGGTCACCATGTAATGCTTCCAAACGATTCCCAGGCGGTACCTTCAAATCAATAATTTTATAGGCCGAATCAATTTGGACAAGCTTCCGATACGCAACTCTGGCAAGCTGGTTGGGAATTACTCGTGAATATTCCCGTTTGAAAATTTGCTCTGTTCCGCAATTGCCAAAAGATTTGATCATGACGAGACAATAAAACGTGAAAAATACCACGTCAAGCGTTATACTCGATTACAGTGCCATTTCGTCTGTTGTGGACTGCTTCACCAAAGAAGTGCGCCTCATTCATTGTCGAACGCCCCTTTCCCAGCTTCCCGAATACGTACGGCACAGACTTGTCTTTCTGCACAAAGGCCAATACCATAGACGGAAATGCCGCATCACACATTTGCCATATCAAATAAAACCGGACTGTTGAGTAGCATGAGATACTGTATTTTATGGCTGTTGCTCGTAGCAAGCCTCCTGTCCTGCTCCCGATATGATGCCGCTCGCATTGTTCGGGCTGCGGCAACAGGCAATCCGACCGTAGCCGCCAAGGCTCTGGCACGCGACAAGGCCATTGGTTATGCAAGCAATCCCAAGGCTCTGGCTACCGATCTCAAACAATTCACCCAATTGTTGAAAGCCTTCATTGCATCCATTGAGTCCGTATGGGGAACCGAAAACGTTCGCCTTCCCCGTCCCAAGCAATACGTCAAATACACGCACAACTATCTGTCCCGCGCCAGCGTGAACTTCGACACCGGCATCATTGAAGTCGAGACCATGGAGCAAAAGACGCCCCTGGCGAGTCTGAAAAATGCCATTGTCACAACATTGCTGACTCCCGGCGACCCGCGCGCCGTGGACCTCTATTCCGACAAGGCCGTCGCTCTTGGCGGCCCCCCTTTCCTCTTCGGTGAAGTAAAAGATCATGAAAATCAAAATATCCGGTGGGGCTGGCGTGCAGAGCGATATGCCGACTATCTTCTGAGAAACAGGCTGAAAACCCACGTCATTGACGGTAAAAACGCCCACTCTGTCTCCTTTAGAATGGTTCGTGATCATCTGGACATCCGAGCCGGGAAATACAAGGCACTGGTTGAAAATGCCTCGCGGCGCTTTGGCGTCAGTCGCAACCTCATCTTTGCCATTATGAAGGTGGAATCCGACTTCAATCCCTTTGCCGTCAGTTCTGCCATGGCCATAGGCCTCATGCAGGTGGTTCCGGACACAGCCGGAAGTGACGTTTATCGCCTTCTCCATAACAAAAAAGGAACACCTTCCCGAAAATATCTGCTCCAACCGCCCAACAACATCACCTACGGGACCGCCTACCTGCACCTGCTTGATGCCCGCTATCTGGCCGGAGTCACCGATCCTGTTGCGCGGGAATACTGTATTATTTCAGGATATAATGGAGGTGCAGGGTCAGTCCTGCGAACATTTGGAAAAGACAAGAAACAGGCAATTGCCACGATCAACAGCACGCCACCGGCCAGCGTCTTCAAAACATTGCGGCACACCCATCCATATAAGGAAACACGCCGCTACCTTGGTAAGGTTCTCGATGCAAAAAAACACTTCGTCAACTTCTAGGCAACCACGACTATGAACATCGCGCAACAAATTGAAAACATTATCCTTCCAGCAACAACATTTGTTCAAACCTTCTTTCCTGATATCCCGGCAGAAGTCATTCGCTATGGTGGAGCCGGACTCCTCATAGGGCTTGCCCTGTTAATGCTCTTCAAGGCCGTACGAATATTTCATGCCACCCACGCCCCCCAAAACGGCAAAAGGGTCAATATTCCCCGTACGCTCCAAAAAGCGGGTAGCGTCATCGATATCCTCAACAAGGGACAGGATGTCGCTGTTCGTTGCGTCATTACTGCCGCCTCGTCCGGCAAGATCAAATGCGAAATCATTGAACGACTTACCGTCATCACAACCAAAGAAGGCAACGATATCATGGGTGTCTTCGCCCCCATACAAACAGAACAAGGCCGAATCAACACCTTCACGGCTCGCCTCATGGAATCTGATCGATCAGGACGCAGACCGGATCGCATAGTTTTGTCCATTCCGACAGACTATGCCATGCTCCCGCGCCGCAAGCACAGCCGTAAACGTGTGGCTGACCAGCAATTCATTCGGGTCAAGCTATGGATCACCGATCCCTATACTTCCGATATTTCCTTTGAAGATGCCGCTGCACACATCGGTGTGAACTCCTTTGCCACCGATGGACCAGACCAATCCGCCAACACTGTGGTCAACATCTCCAACGGCGGTCTTGGCCTGAATGTACAAAATCACGTTATCCCCGAGACATGCGGTGTCGGTGCCCAGGTCACCATCAACCTGTTCATGTTTAATTTCCAGGAAAAGTCATTCAAACCATACTGGTATGCCGGAGAAATCCGCTCCATGAAAGAAGGCCGTCCTGGCTTTACCCGAATCGGTATTCAATTCAATGGCACTGGTTCCGATACAACGGAATCCGGCCACATCACGTGGGAGACATTTTAGAGTCTACCGGCCCCCCCCCTCAGCGGCAACACGGAAAAACAATTCAAGACCGCCGCATATTGAAAGATGTGACGGTCTTGATCGTGTTGAAACAACACAACAAAAGGCGGTTCGGCGAGTAAAAAAATCAACTTTTCTTGCTGATAAAACGCTCTTTTGCCAGCCTCGGCATATTGCCAGCCCCAAAGCTATATCCGGCTATACGCTTGTTTTGCTTCTTGATGTTCGCAAGGTCGCTCTTGAGGGAAGAATGAAGCTTCCGGGCCTCACCGGTAATTTCGTCATGAAGCGATTTCATTTCAACCAGTTTGTCAGCAAGGATTTCAAGGTTATTACGATCAAGCCCTTCAATGGCTTGATCGAGAATCCGCTCACGATCCTTGGACAATCTTTCTGCTTCAAAGACATCCCCGGCAGTGAGAAACCCAAGTTCCCGACGCCCTATAGAGAGGGCTTCTTCCAGCATTTGACGCCGAGCAGCCATGTCTACCCCCTGGTTGACCGGATATCGTCCCGAATTTGTTTGATAACTCTCTTCCATTTTTCCACCGCCGGCAGAAATTCGTATTCAAGCAGGTCTGCCAAAAGGATCCAGTCTTCATTTTCAAGAACGGAGGACATTTCAGCAAACAAACTATTCAGTTCTTCCGCGTTCCGCTCATACTCCACATGATCTTTAAGAGAGTATTCGTCACGAAGCACACCGATCATACGCAGGAAGTTGCGAATGACTTCAAGCAAGTCCTGATAGGTTTCCAACGCCTCGGCATCATCGGCCTGACGGAAGAGTTCGGCAACATGCTTACCACCTTCGGCCATAATATTGACGACCTTGTAAAGCTCCAAAGTGATCTCCACAGCCATATCGTCAGTGGCCATGGTCACGATCTCAATGGAATCGACATCAAGCATCTCAATGTCTTCAGCCTGATGGGGATAAATCTCGGTAAAGGACTCATCGTTGACCTTGACTTCAGTCACAATGCGATTTTCAAGATGCCCATTTTGAACAACCATCTCAAAAACCTGTTCAAGGTTCTCGGGATTCACGGACCCCATATCATACTGTTTGCCATCAATAACGATCATTGTGATCTCCTCCTCGAAAAAGGGATGATAAAATTTCCATATACATCAATTTGCCTTTAGCCATTCAATATCCGTGCCGATTACACAAATTCCCCACGCAAAGAGTCAAAAAGAGAGCGGTAACGTTCCGTCATGGAAAGGAGTGAACCAAGATCGTCCCCCCCTTGTTGTGACTCAAACATCCACAATAATCCCAGTATATTAAGATTTTCATTTGCGCCAAGAATATTTTGTACATTTTGCCATGAAGCAAGAAATTTTCTTTTTGCCGCTTCACATGGATTTCGAGCCAACAACATTCCCTGCTGAGACAGCAGGAACAATACGTCATGGGCATTCGTCAAAGTTTTGGACAAATCTGCCGCCCAATCAGGTGAAAGATTTTCTGCCAGCCCGGTCCGTCCGGTAAAATGAGTACCGTCAAGAAAAGGCAGGTAATGGGCACGTTGAATAGTAATCCACAAAGCACGGTCTGTCTTTTCATGGCCGGATAAAGAAACCAGTTCCATAAATCCGTCAGTGCCGATTTGGGTTCTCCAGGCTCTCGTGCCCTTGAATCGGACCTCGCCTTCACCTCGGAGCAAGACCTGCAACGCCCCGTACATCGCTTCCGGGCGAACGGATGTGCGACAAGTGCATTTTTCCGAAGGTGCTTTGCCGAACTCATGAGGATGGCATGCCGTATCCGGCTCCAGGCAGATATTGCCCTCACGATACGGGCCGGTATCCCACGGCTGGGCTGTGACAAGAAATATGGCACACAACGGAACACCCAAACCGGCCGCCAAATGCATGGTGCCCGTGTCATTGGTGAGCAATGCCCGGCAACACGTCAGCACACCGGCAAGCTCTGTCAATGAGGTTTGCCCCATGAGATTAATATGCGGGATATCCGTCAGTTGGGCAAAACGTTCCCCCAATTGGCGTTCACTGGTTGTTCCGAGAAGAACGGGAAGCAACCCATCTTTACGCCACGCAATTTCAGCGGTGCGGACAAAATATTCCACTGGCCACCGGCGTCTGTCCTCACTGGCTCCCATTTGAAGGGCAAGAAGCCCCTCACGCTTCACTGTCGACTTTTCACGCAACAAGGCTCTGCTGTCGGCAATGGTGGCATCATCAGGTTGCGCCAACTGCAACGAGTTGCCCTCATCCTTCAAGCCGGCAGTACGACGAAAAATGTCACAGATATTAAAGGGGCTTGCGCCGCGATGACCACCAGCCATTTGCAAAAATGCCGCCCACGATGACGTATCGGCATTGAAGCCGAAAGAGTCCACCAAAAAACCTGCAATATCCCCCGCAGCAGGAGCAAGGTCATAGGTCAATAGCCGCGAAGCCACAGAAGGAGTCAGGTTAATGGTCCGATCTGGGTGAAACGTTGAAAGAACCGTTTTTTTGAACTCGGTCGCCTCCCGTATGGCCAACCGCCAGTTGTCATCAAGTTTTGCCAGCAACTTCGCCCCCGGAAAGGGAAAGACCACATCCACCCCGTCAAGCAACGTCGCGGCCGAAGCAAAATTGCTCAGGCAAACCAGGCCTATCCGGTGTCCCAATTTTTTATAACCGGAGATGACAGGCTGGGTCTGGATAAGATCACCGAAACGGGTCAGGTTGATTATCAAGATGTTCACAAAACAATTCCTTCCAAAAAATTTGCCAATATTTCGTCAAGCCAGTAAACGGCTAGCAAAAATAACGCCAAAAGACATATCACGGTGACGAGGATTCTCTGTCGGCACCGGATGCAGGATTGAAAAATACCCTCAAACCAGATGAGCTATTTTTATTTCCGTATTGTTTTGGGACAAAAAGTTGCGCTCTCTTTCCTTGACAGGACAAGCACACCGAACTAGTGAGTAGCTCACGTAACCATTATTCAAGGAGATCACCAAACATGGATTATGATATCAGACTGGTCAAACTGATCAGCGGCGACATGATCGTCGGTAAATTCAAGGTGGAAGAAAACAAAATTGAAGACCCGGCAAGTATTCAGGCAATGCCGACCCAACAAGGCACGCAGATGGTGTTGCTTCCTTTCGGGTATCCCTTTGATCAGGAAATACATGGCGCAATCTCCATGGATCACATTTTGTTTGAATACAAAAACTGTCCTGAAGAACTAAAGACCAAGTATCTTGAAGCTGTCACCAACATATCCATGACCAGTGGGGGGCTCGACCTTTCCGGCGGTGCCGGTCCCGATGGACTCGGCGGTGGTGGTCTGAAACTCGTTTAGCAACACACGACACCACTTCCTGCGGGGTCGGTCCTTAACAGGGCCGACCCCGCATTTTTTGTAGACCTAAAAACGATTACCCAAT
>PDWI01000472.1_pt1 | contig 65119 bp, 71 predicted proteins | sample 1430891 | NCBI WGS metagenome assembly PDWI01 (sample SAMN01162508, study PRJNA174530) | Oral metagenome, whole genome shotgun sequencing project. | biome: Marine environment; feature: Marine mammal; material: Swab sample of the gingival sulcus; isolation source: swab sample of gingival sulcus...
TTGCTGCTTTGGTAGTTGTTGCACTTGCAATGCAGTCATGGCCGGACGGCAGCCAAGTTCTTTTTGCATTGGGTGCGCCCGTCGTTTTGGTTTGGTGGCAAGAAAGGCGGCGATCTAGAAAAATTGCCTCTGCGAATGGCGCCGCAAAGAGTTCGGAAATACCAAAATCGAATTCAGCGCCGGTAGTGCCTCCAAATGCCTATGAAAAACGTGTCGAGCGTGAACGCGAACGAACTCGCGATGCCAATGTTTCCAAAGCATCGGCTGCGACTCAAGCCTATTCCCCACCGAAGCAGGACTACGCCGAGATCGTTCGCGCTGGAAAGTCTGCGGCGCCAGCTCTTGCGGCAGCCGCTGAAAGAAAACAATCTGAGCGAGTTGCATCGAGCAGGTGGTCCCTAACAAAGAAGAGCGGATGGGTGCCGTTAAACGAAACGGCAAGCGTGGCAGCGCGTAACATCGGAGGGATGGTCTACGTTGGCACGCCGCCCTTGCTGAATACCTATGGGTATCGTGACAAATGCCGAGCTTATATCGATCCGTCGCTATCAGTCGCGCGTTCCGGCAATGATAAGGCTGGCGATGGCATGCCCTATTGGCCCGGGTACTCGGATATCTCAGCCCAGTGCCGGGCGACATACCTTGATTGGCTTGCCAGCGGGCGAAAAGATGCCTCCTACAACCCCGGCTACATGTTCCTGTATTTTTATGGGTTGGAGCGTCGCTTCTTCGTCGATCAGTCAAACGAAGATGCAAAGGATATCGTCCAGGAAGTTCGGCGGTTGCAGTCGCTTTACCCTGACAACCACTCCGTCAGGCGCTATTTGGGAGAGTTTCTCGACATCGCGATGCTCGCTGAAACCGACCTCGACGCTATCGAGCCGATATTCGAGAAGCAGGGCTGGGAACTTCCGTTCTCACTCAAATATGCAATCGGAGCTCGGATCGACAAAGGCGAGAACCTGACAGCTGACTGGTTGCTGAGTTGGTTCATCTGCCATCCGGAAACAAATCTGAGAACTCCTGCCACGCGGTGCCGTGACGAGTTCGTCGCTCTTTTCCGCATGCGGTGTAATCAGCGTTTTCCTGACGGACTTAAAGTTACCAAACCCCGAAAATCACTCACGGCATCTTATCGAGCCGCTTCCAGCGAGTTTCAGGGGTCCGCCAACCCGACCGTGGACGGCAAGCCGGTCCCGGATATTTCCGGCCTGCGCAAACCGGTCGAGATTGCCCGGGAGCTGGCTGATGAGGTAATGAACGATCTCGACAAGCTTAGTCGCTTCTTGGGCCGAAATCCTGACGGTCGCGGAAGCGTTGAAGCCCATGCCTTGCTGCCCTCGGAACTGTGGGAGGCCTTTCCATCCGAGGAAATGGACCGCTTGAAATCCTGGGCTGCCGATATCGTAGATCGGGGCGGATTGGTGCCGCTTAAGGAGGTTATCGGATACCTGGAGGGAGAAACGAACGAGAAGATCGGGAAACGGCAGATGACAGGAGCGGCCGACGCGCTCGCGCGCCTCGGTTTTGGTCTCGCGCCCGACCCTCGGTTTGCACTCCGATCACCCAAGGCGGAAGAGCCTGTTGTGCTGTTTAGCCTGGGCAAACCCATCGAAAAACTGGAGGAAGTCTCTGACAGCTATCGAAGCGCCTTGATCGAATTGGCACTTGGGTCGTTCGTCGCCCATGCGGATGGTCGCATCGCGGAGCCTGAACGCAGGGCGCTGGAAGATCAAGTTTCTGCCGCGGCCCTTAGCGATCAGGAATGCCGCAGGCTGCGAGCAAACCTTGATTGGTTCCTGGCCGTGCCGCCGGACATGACGCTTCTGCGGCGCAAATTGAAGGAGGTGGGCCAAGACAGCCAGGCCGATATGCGGGCAGCACTGGTTGGTGCAGCACATGCCGATGGTATTATTCACTCCGACGAAGTCGCAAGTATCGAGAAAATCTACAAGGCTTTGGGCCTCGATCCTGCGCTTGCCTACTCGGACCTGCATGCTGGCGAAGTTGCGGATGGTCCTCGCACTGTTCGTGCCTCGCAACCGGGTCGCCCGGGCGAAGCGATACCCGATCTTGAAAAAGCCAGCGGACCCAAACTCGACGCGTCGCGGATCGCAGCAATCCGTTCGGACACTGAGCGCGTGTCGTCCGTCCTCGGTCAGATTTTCGATGTCGAAGAGAAAAAAAGCGGTGTCTCCGGACCTGCCTACCAAAGTCAGCTGGCAGGGCTGGACCCGAAACACGGCGCCCTTGTCCTCGAACTTGTCAATCGGGAGCATTGGTCTGAAACCGAGTTCGAGACGATCTGCGCCTCGCATGGCTTGATGGCGTCCGGGGCTTTGGAAGTCGTGAATGAATGGGCCTTTGAGACCTACGATGAAGCGCTTCTCGACGAGTATGATGGATATGACGTGTCTTCGGAGATTGCGGAGGCGGTAAAAGAAAAGATGAGTGCGGAGGGCAGGGATGTCTAAGTTGAAACCACGTGAACGCGATGCAATCGTACAGGCGCTTCGGGCCGGGGTCGTGCCCAAGCTCGGTTTGCGCCATATTCAGGTTGGCCGCGTCCGAGAGATTGAAGAGCTCGTCAAGGACATGGGCCGGATATCCGATGGCGGATCGGCGATCCGGTTCATCATCGGGGAATACGGATCGGGCAAAACATTCTTTATGAACCTGATCCGCCTCGTCGCCCTGGAGAAAGGCCTGGTCGTGATGTTCGCGGATCTGGCGCCAGATCGGCGCATTCACGCGACCGGCGGACAAGCTCGGGGGCTGTATGCCGAGATGGCCCGAAACCTCTCGACGCGGACAAAGCCCGACGGCGGGGCATTGGCCAGCGTGGTGGAGCGGTTTGTTAGCCAGGCTCACCGCGATGCAGAAGAACAGGATTTGCCCACAGGGTCTGTCATTCGTGAACGCCTTGGCCACTTTGAAGAACTTACCGGGGGGTTTGAGTTCGCTGAAGTCATCCGCCGATATTGGGAAGGCCATGAGACCGGCGACGAAGAGCTGAAATCCGCGGCCCTGAGGTGGCTGCGCGGCGAATTCGCGACACGTACCGACGCGCGCAAAGCCCTTGGTGTGCGAACGATCATCGACGACGCCAGTGTCTATGACCATCTGAAGCTGATGTCGGCATTCGTGTGCGAGGCCGGTTACAAAGGATTGCTGGTCGGCCTCGACGAGATGGTGAATCTCTACAAACTCACCTCGTCGCAGGCCCGCAATGCAAACTATGAGCAGATTCTCCGGATCCTCAACGACGTGCTGCAAGGCAGTGCCGAGAACCTGGGATTTCTCATGGGCGGGACCCCGGAGTTTCTGATGAACACCCGTCGAGGGCTATACAGTTACGAAGCCCTCCAATCGCGTTTGGCTGAGAACACCTTCGCGCGAGACGGATTGATCGACCTTTCAGGACCGGTTGTCCGGCTGGCCAGTCTGACCCCTGAAGACCTCTTCGTTCTTTTGGCCAATGTCCGGCGGATCATGCAGGAAGATGCCGGAGCTTTACCGGACGACGCGCTCGAGGCCTTCATGGCGCATTGCTCGGACCGGATCGGTGAAGCTTACTTCCGCACCCCGCGCAATACGGTGACCGCATTCGTGAACTTGCTTTCTGTGCTTGAGCAAAACCCCGGTGTCGAGTGGAGCGATTTGATCGAAAAGATCGAAGTCTCCGAAGACCTCGGTGAAGACATGACCGAGGTAGACGAGTCGACTGGCGCCCAAGACCCCGGTGACGATGACCTGATCAGCTTCAAGCTCTGACGCCGATGAGCAGTGCGTTTGACAAACTGGCGAGGCCTGTGCAGAAATGGATACGCCAGAAAGGATGGCGCGAACTTCGCGACATCCAGGCGCGATCCATCCGGACGATCTGCGAGACCAATGCCGATTTGATCGTTGCGGCTTCCACGGCGGGCGGAAAGACTGAGGCGGCGTTTCTGCCGTTGATTTCACAGGTGCTTGACGAGCCGTCCGACGGCACCGGCTTCGACCTGCTCTACATCGGCCCGCTGAAAGCCTTGATCACGGACCAGGCCATGCGGCTCGAGGGCATCTGCCAGGAAGCAGAGCTTCCGGTTGTTCCCTGGCACGGGGATGTCTCGCAATCGATCAAGACGCGCGCGTTGAAATCTCCAAAAGGGATCCTGCTGATAACCCCAGAGTCCCTTGAGGCACTTTTCATTCGTCGCGGTTTGGAAGTCGTGCGCCTGTTTGGGGCCACGCGGGCGGTCGTGATCGACGAACTACACACGGTTCTGGATAGCGAACGCGGTGTCCAGCTGCGTTCACTGCTCACACGGCTCGAGCTTGCGATAGAGCGCCCAATCCGTCGGATAGGTCTGTCAGCTACGCTGGGCGACATGGACCTCGCCAAGGCCTATCTTCGCCCTGACGCAGCGAGCTCTGTTCAGCTGATCGAAGCAGATGGCGGCGAGGCTGAATTGAGGCTTCAGCTTCGCGGCTACCTCTCAGGCGATGAAGATGAAAATAGCCCATCCGCAACGGACGCCATAGCAGCCCATCTATTCAAACACCTTCGAGGCAGCGACAACCTGGTCTTCGCCGGAGCGCGCCAACGGGTCGAGATTTACGCAGATCGGTTGCGGGAACTTTGCGAACGGGAGCACCTGCCACAGGAATTCTATCCCCACCACGCGAGCCTCTCCCGAGAACACCGTGACTTCGTTGAGCGGCGCTTGAAGGACCCTGCGAATCCGACGACCGCCGTTTGCACGTCGACGCTCGAGCTTGGAATCGACATCGGTGACGTGACCTGTGTGGCTCAAATCGGCGCACCATTCAGCGTCGCGGCGTTGCGGCAACGGCTCGGGCGATCAGGCCGCCGTGACGGACAACCGGCCATTCTCAGGCAGTACGCTGTCGAAGCCAAGTTGACGCCGGAGAGTAGCTTCGTGGATCGCCTTCGCCTCGGCCTGATCAGGTCCATCGCGATGATAGATCTGCTGCTGGAAGGCTGGTGCGAACCACCAAAACCGCAAGCCCTTCACCTCTCGACGCTCGTCCATCAGATTCTATCAGTCATTGCGCAGCGCGGCGGTGCGTCTGCAGGTGTGGTCTACAACGTGCTCTGCCGCGAAGGTCCCTTTCGGAAGGTCACAACCGAAGTCTTCGCAGATGTATTGCGTGCGATCGGCCATCCAGAAACCGGCTTGATCGAACAGGCCGGCAGCGGGCTGTTACTCTTGGGGCAGACTGGCGAAAGGCTTGTTGAGCATTACAGCTTCTATGCGGTGTTCCAGACACCTGAGGAATTCCGTTTGGTTGCAGAGGGGCGGGATCTTGGAACCCTGCCGATCGACAATGTTCTTGCTCCCGGGATGCTGCTGATTTTTTCTGGGCGGCGTTGGGTAGTTCAAGAAATCCATGATCGTGAAAAGGTCATCGTCGTCAAACCCGCGATGGCTGGTGTGCCTCCCGTCTTCGGCGGCGATGCGGGGGATATTCATGACAAGGTAATTGACCGAATGTTTGCCGTACTCGAGGGGGATTTCAGCCCAGCTTACATGGACACAGTCTCCTTGACGATGCTCGAGGAAGCGCGTGCTCATTATGAACAGCTGGGATTTCGGGCCAATAACATACACAGCATTGGCGAGCATACATCAATCATTGCGACGCGGGTCGGGACGGTGAAGACATCAACCCTCGCGCTGGCACTCAGAAGCGAGGGGCTTTCGGTCGAACAGCATGACGGGTTTCTGCTGGTGGAGGCCGGGGACGAAACCCCCGATCTTCAAACAGTACTAACGCATATTCGATCTGGCGAACCTGTCGATCTGTTCGCGGGCGCAGGGAACTTCATGTCGGAGAAGTTTCATCCGTACCTGTCGAAGCCGCTCTTGGAGTTGGATGCAGCCAGTTCGAAGCTTGTTCCTCAAATTCTTCCAACGTTGGTTGAAAGGATCATTCAGGCATGAGCGGTGGGAAGCAGAGGTTGTTTCCTTGCATGCCCTGAACCGCTAGGGCCAAATGCAATGGCCTTTGGGGGCGCAGAGATCATTTGGAGAATGTCGTGGCCGATAAGCTGAACATAAATCTAAAATATTGCTATGGAATTGGAAAACTTGAGGCAGAGCTGGAGTTTAAGCACAAAGGCTACGCGATCTACGCTCCGAACGGTGTTATGAAAACATCGTTTGCGAAGACAATGATGGACCTTTCGGAAGGCAATGCGCCGAAGGACCTGCACTTCCCGAATCGAGAACCTACTTGTGAGATCACCCTGAATGGCGAAGCCATTAAGAAAGAGGAAATTTTCGTCGTTAAATCCTACGATGACAAATTCTCTTCAAGTCAGGTGTCCACTCTTCTTGCGAACGCCGAACTCAGAACGAAGTATGAAAGAATCCATCAGTCGATTGGCGAAGCAAAAAAGGCTTTGGACAAAGCTCTCAGGAACACTGCCGGGTTTGGAGAAAGATCACGGGAGAACTTAGACCCGATTATCGAGGATGTGTTTGGCGGCAGCTATTATGAGGCACTTTCTGCGATTGAGGACGAGCTCAACGAACTTCATCAATCGGACCTCGGCAAAGCCGACTACAAAATCCTGTACGACCCAAAAGTTCAGCAATTCCTTGCCAGCGAAGATGTGGCGGCTGCGGTCGAAGACTTTGCGCAAAAGTATGACGAGATAACCGAACAATCGCCAATCCTTCGAAGGGATTTTCAGTATCACCATGTCGCCCAGGTTCAGCAGCAGCTCGAAGCGAACAACTTTTTTAACGCTGGACACAGCATCAGCTTGGCGGATGAAAACACGGATCAGAAGGAAGAGGTTTCATCGGACCAATCGCTTCGCGAGCGCATCGAAGAGGAGAAGTTTCGCGTCTTGAACGATGAGGCGGTGGCGAAGAAATTCGACACATTCAATTCAAAGCTCAAAAACAAGGAGCTGCAGGCTTTCCGAGACTATATCACAGATAAAAAACACCTTCTGCCTATGCTAAACGAACCGGAAGGCCTGAAACGTGACCTTTGGATGCAATATCTTCGGGCTGCACTTGATGAGTACAAAGCGCTGGTATCCGAGTATCGAACTGGTCAAAGTGCTCTCGCTGAAATCATCGCAGACGCGGACAGCAGCAGAGGTGATTGGGATGCTGTAGTGGCAGATTTCAATCGTCGCTTTCTCTACCTGCCCTTTGAACTTTCCGTTGACAACAAGGCCGATGCGATCCTCAAAGGAAATGCTCCTTCGATTGCTTTCATCATCAAAGATGCAGGTGAAGAGAGGCGTTACGCTTCATCCGAAAAGCAAGAGCTGCTCCGAGCGCTAAGCACAGGTGAAAGCCGCGCGCTGTACATCCTTGATATTATGTATGAGGTGTTCGTGCGATGGAAGAACCGCACCAAGACCCTCTTTGTCTTTGACGACATTTCTGACTCGTTTGACTACAAGAACAAGTTCGCGATCATCGACTTCTTGGAGGATGTAACCAAGGTCGAAGACACTAATTTCCTTGCCATCGTCCTGACTCACAACTTCGATTTCCTTCGAACAGTTTCAAGCAGAGATATCTGCCCAGCACATCAGTGTCGGCTGGCGTTTCGATCTGATGATGGGATCAAGCTTGAGCCATTCGAGCGGACGGATATCCAGAGTCCGTTTCGCAAGTGGCAGGGCAGGTTGGCGGAACCGTCGGTTCTAATTGCCTATATCCCGTTCTTACGTAATTTGATCGAGTACACGCTTGGCCCAAAAGATGCCGATGGGAATCCTAATGCTGACTACCTTCAGCTTACCAGGATGCTCCACTTCAAAGATGAAACTGAAGCCCTCACCATCGAGGACTACAAGGCCGTATTTGAACGTCATTTGAGCGGGTGTACCTTCCCTGATGTTGATCTGACGCAGCCAGTTATTGAGCATCTTTTCGCCACGGCCGATGAGTGTGAAAAAGTTGCCGATGGCATCAATCTTGAGCAAAAGATCGCTCTGTCAATCGCGATCAGAATGCGAGCCGAGCGATACATGGTCGCGAAGATCCGTTCTGCGCAGGAAGAATTTGATGTTTCGAATAAGCAGACGGGGAAGATTTTTCAAAAATTCAAAGACTTGTTCAATAATGAAGCCGAAAAAATAGGCCTTCTACGCCGCGTTAATCTAATCACGCCAGCGAATATACATCTCAATTCCTTTATGTATGAGCCAATCTTAGACATGGGCATGGCCGAGTTGGTGACGTTGTACCAGAACGTAAAGTCAGATTTGAACTAGGCGTGATCGGAATGCGTTTTGCACTTTTAGATGGTCAACGAGTTGAGGCGACGCCTGGTGCCTTGGGCAACTGCCCAGGCTGCAATGCCGCCATGCTAGCTCGATGCGGGACCAAGAAGGTCTGGCATTGGGCGCACAAAGGCCGCCGTCATTGTGATCATTGGTGGGAAAACGAAACCGAGTGGCATCGCGACTGGAAGAACCGGTTTCTCACCGACTGGCAAGAGGTGCCAGCTCGCGATGAAACTGGCGAGCTTCATATTGCGGATATCAAGACACCCTATGGCCTTGTGATCGAGTTCCAGCACTCTGCTATCAAGTCGGATGAGGTAAGAAAGCGCACAGATTTCTACGGTCAAGTGATTTGGATTATCGATGGAACCCGCCGCCCAACTGATCTGATCCAATATGAACGGATGCTGTCAGAAAACTATCCGGAACGGTTCGACGGCGTAGATATCTACACCGTTTATTGCGAGGAAACACGGCTTCTCAAAGAATGGGGATCATTGGGCAAGATCGTCGGATTTGACTTTGGCGCCGAAAATCTATGCTTGCTGACAGCCGCACAAGGCAGAAGCCGTTATCTCTTCGACTTCCCAAAGGTGGAGTTCGCTAGGTTGATTAGTGAAGGGAGGCCGCTACCAGTGGTTCAGCTCGCAGAACCCACCCAGCGTGGCTATCGAAGGCGTAGAAGATTCTAATAAACTTCAGGTTGCAAACAGTCGTTCTTGGCGGCAATCCTAGTCTACTAAAATAAACCCTTTGGATATGAAAACCGCCCGTGGCAGATCACCAACAGTACCTTTGCGGTTTTGGAGGGTTTTTCTCATTTGCCCGTCATCGTCGCCCCAATCTACTCAACCTGGCCAGTTGCGCCAGCATCTGCGACCCGGCCCCCGGTGACCCTGTGCCGCTTGCCTGCCCCGTCTGTCCCATGCCTTGCCGCACCGGCATCTGCTGCACACCGAAAAACTGCCGCGCTCTAAGGGCGGCATATTCCGCACCACTCGCCCCACCGACCAGGTACCGGTTGTAGGCCTGCTGGCTGCCCATTGCGGCGCGGGCGAAGCTGTAGCCGCCGCCAAGACCGCCGGAGAGTGCGGGCATCATGATGTTGCCGGAAATCGCGCGGACGATGAACGGTGTTGCGATGATGAAACCCTTTGCCATCAGCACCATCATGAAGAAGGGGATGAGCGCGCCGATATTGGAGGCCCCTTCCGGGTCACCTAGCTCGCCGATCAGGGCGGAGGAGACGCCTGTGATCGTCGCGAACACGCCGGCCACGACGATCGGGTAAAGCGCGAAGGAGACCAGCGCCGACAGCCAGCGCGCGAAATAGTCCTTGGTCACTTCAAAGAGGGTGAGGAAGATCATCACCGGCGCGATCCCGATCAGGAGCGCAATCATCAGTCGTGAGGCCACGAGGATAAAGGCGGCCAGTCCGCCGAGGATCGAAAGCAGGAGGACACCCACGATGTCCAGCATGGCGCCGGCCATCCAGTTCAACTCAGAGCCGGCGGCGTTCAGGTAGTCTCCGAGTTCCGAGATCAAGCGGTCGAACTCTTCAGCGAAGGTGCCGGACGGGCCGGGGCTGCCCCCACCGACCGAAGCGACGAGTGCGCCCGCGATACTGTCGATGCCAGCGAGGATGGCGGAGGAGAGCGCGTTGAATTGCACCCAGTTGGTCGCGAATATCCCGACCAACCCGACCTTGACCGCGAGCCAAAAGGCCGTGCGCCCGTCCATCGCCTTGTACTGGTAGATCATGTTCAAGAAGACGAGGATCACAACGAGCGTTGTTCCCAGCACCAGAAGCGTGCCGACCGTTGCTGCGACCGCACCGAACTGGGTTTCAGCGGCGGTGTCGAGATAGCCTTGGGAGGTTTCAACGAAGTAGGTGACGACGCTCATCGGGGTTGTGCCTTACCAATTGCCTGCGGCGTCGCAGATGGCCTTGGCTGCGAGGCGAACTTCGTTTGCGCGCCGATTGTAGCGATCAGAGGCCAGCAGCATTTCCCATCGCTCGGCGCTGGCGTGGTGTTCGCGGAATGTGGCTTCAGCTTCATCCCATATGGGGAAGCGGGTTTCGCATGCGCAGCTGGCGGTCTCGACGATGCGTTCGAGGTTCTGCGCGCGATAGATGTCCTGGACCAACACCCGCTGATAGGCATCGCGCAAATCAATGTTCTGCATCCACTCCGGTTCAGCCGGACGGTCCGGGCAAACATCAAAACTGGGCTCAAGACTCGGGACCAGGTTGCGCTCCGCCGAAGCGGGTACTGCGGAAAATCCCAAAGCCATTGCGATGAGAGCGACATTGACCCAGAGACGCATCATGAGGCGGCCCCACCATCTGTCGTCTCCCGCTTCAAGAAAACTGTGTAACCAATGTTGGCATATTCTGATGCGCTGAACGAGATAACTTCCCAACCCGCTGCACCTTTGGCGTTAAGCACGTTCTTCATCTCGAATTCGCCCGTCTTGCGACTCATAGGAAAAGACAGAACGTCGTATTCAAAAGTTCTCATTGGGTCGCTCCGATCTGTTCTGCGCCGGGAAGGTAGAATTCGGTGATGCCGCGTTTGCCGTCGTGGCGACCGGCCTGGATGATCACATCGATGGAATTCTCGATGTATTGGATCATGTCGGCATAGGTCATCGGGATCTCGGTCTTGAGGGCCGCGATCGCGAGGCGTTGTACGGCCAATTGCGGGGTTTCGGCATGAAGCGTGGTCATAGACCCGCCATGGCCGGTGTTGATCGCCTCGAGAAAGGTCATGGCCTCCTTGCCCCGCACCTCGCCGAGGATGATCCGGTCGGGGCGCATGCGCAGCGTTGCGGTGAGCAGCACATCGGCGGTCTGGAACTCCGTATCCCGGTTGGCGATAAGGGTCACGGCATTCGGCTGGGTCGGTAGAAGCTCGGCGGCTTCTTCGATGGTGACGATGCGTTCCTCAGACGGCACATGGGAGAGGATCTTTCGCGCAGCGACGGTCTTGCCGGTCGAGGTGCCGCCCGAGACGATCATGTTGAGCTTGTTCTCCACGCAAAAGGCGAGGGCGTCGTCGATCAAACCGGAGGCCACGACCTCGCGCAGCTCGCGCGTTTTCTCGAGGCGCAGTTCTTCGAGCTTGCGTTCCTTACCGAAGAGAAAGTCGAGTTCGATGCCCTCGAGCGGCAGGCTGGAGAAGAACCGCAAGCTGATCGACATGGCCGAGAGCACGGCGGGCGGGGTGATGACCTGTGCCCGGATTGGGCGATCCCGATAGGTGATCGAGACCGAGACGATGGGGCGGTCCTTGCTCAGGGTGGTATTGGCGGAGGAGGCGATCTGGTTGCCGAGGTCCTTCACGTCCGTCGCTGTTAGCTTCTGGTCCAGCACTCGCATGAAATGATCGCCCTGGAACTCGCCCCAGCAGGCACCATCGGGGTTGATGCAGATTTCGATGACATCGTCGCGGGCGGCGGCGTCGATCCGGTCTAGAGAGGTCTGGAGATAGCTCAGCGACATCGGTTCAGAAAATCTCCAGATCGCGGTCGACCATCACCGTGACGCGCGCGCCCTGGTCGACATAGATGACGGGCCCGATCGAGAGGTAGTCGCCGATCACAGAGTCGGTGGCATCGGCCAGATCATCGCCCACGTCTTCAAGCACGTCTGCGGTGGTCTCATCCTGGACGTTTGCGGCGGCAAGGCTTGGTGCGGCGGAAATCAGTGAAATCAACGCCGCCGAGCCGAAGCGTTCGTCAAAGCGTGTATCGACAAAACCCGTGACGCCGGAGCGGCCCAGCTCGTCTCCCCCAAAGGAACTGATCTGAATGGTCTGGTTATCGGGCAGGATGATCCGGTCCCAGGCAATGGTGACACGGCGCTGCGCGATATCGACGCCGGAGCGATAGCGTCCGATGAGCCGAGAACCACGAGGGATCAGCAGGCGGCTGCCATCGAAGCTGAAGACATCTTCCGAGACGACAGCGCGGGTCTGACCGGGCAGGGAGCTGTCGAGGGCGGTTTCCATGACGGCCTGGATCATTGTTCCTTGCACAATCGTGTTCGACGGGTTGGCAATGACTTCGGCCTGCGTGACCGAGGTGGGCAGGGCACCGTTCAGTACGAAATCCGTCACCTCTCCGAAGGTCCGCTCCGTGAGTGCCGTCTCGTTCGCACCAGACGCGCCGCCGAAGGCGATAGTGGGTGAGGCGATACGGCGTTCCTGAAACGCGCGCTCTTCGGCCGCGCGACGCTCGAGCTCCGCCAGACGTCGGGCCTCTTCCTCGCGGCGGAGCCGTTCTTCCTCCCGCGCGCGCAGCTCGTCGTCGCTTGGGCCGATGGGTGCCGGGAGGGGGCGGTTGGCTTCGAGCTGGGCCAGCTCGAGATCCATGCGGAGTTGTTCAAGTTCGCGGTCGCGTGCCGTGAGCTCATCCCGGAACTGCTGTTGCGCGGCCTCGGATGCGGCTTGCAAGGCGGCGATCTGTGCGGTCAGCGCGTCGATGGCCTCGGCCGCCGCCGTGTCTTCCTCGACCACGGGTTCCGGCGCATTGCGCAGCTCTTCGATCTGGGCCTGAAGTGTTGCGAGCTGCGCCAGAAGTTCGGCATTGGGCTCGACGGGCTCGGGCGCGACTAGAACCACTTCGGGCTCGGGCGGGGGCAGGGTTTCGATAGCGCCGAACCCGTCGCCCTCGTTTTGAAACACATCCGGTGTGGCCGTGGGCAGGGTTTCCTCTTCCTCGGGCTGTGAGAGAAGATAGAGCAGCGCCCCGCCGGCGCCGATCACGAGGACGACGACCAAAGCCAGAAGCGGCGAGCGACGTGGGGCGGCGGAGGCGCCGCGGGCATTGCCTTGCTCAAGTGCGGCGAGGCGTTTTTCCAACTCAGTATTGCCTGTATCACTCATGACGCAGCCCCCGCAGGCGGCGTCGCCTCGATGCAAACCACCTCGTCACCGATCCGCAGCACCCATTGCCGGTTCACGCCCGAGACCCGGATCACGCCGTCTTCGGTGGCTTGGGTGTTGACCGTGCGCTCACGGCCATTCGCGTAGCGGAAGATCGCGGGCACCGGCGCGTTTCGCGGGAATGCGAAATACGTAAACGTCCCGTCATCCCAGACGCGGGAAGGCGTGAACTCTGTCCGTGCACTGGCGCCGTAATTGTAGTTGGGGGCTTGGGCCGCAATGGCACGTGTGGGCCGCGTGTTGTCGTCCGGGTAGCGGAACTGGACCACGTAGAAGGTTGGGCTGCGAGTTTCCTGGACGTTGAAGTAGTAGCTTCGGCGGTTGGTGTAGACCGTCACATTGGTATGGACGCCGCGCGCCACCGGCTTGATCGCGAAGGCCTGGCCACCGGGGACGCCGTCGATTTCGAAGCCCTCGGTATCGCCTGCGATGATCGAGCGGATGCTCTCGCCTTCGCCAAACTCGACCGTTGTGACATGCGTGAGAGAAACATTGAGGCGATAGACCTGACCCTCCTGGTAGGTGGCCAGCCGCACCCGGCTATCATTGGACCCGCCACGCGGGATGGCCTCGGCCATGGTGAGGCTGGGCAGCAGGGCAAATAGGCCAACAACAAAGAACTTTTTGATCAAACTAATTCTCCAATCTGTCGGAGCGGATGGAATACTCGAGCACGGTGAAGCCGAAGGGATTGGTCCAGACTTCGTCGATGGAGCGACGGGTCTCGGGGCGGAACTCGAAGAGAAGCGTGGCGGTGAAGAGCCCCGTCTGGACGCCATTGAGCGAGGTCAGACGCTTGCGCAGGCGCACGGTGGCGCGGTTCGTGCCGATCCGGTTGATGCTGAGGATTTCGACGTCGAGCCGGGCGTTCGGCCCGTAGACTGTTGGCGGGTAATTCTCATTGGCGCTGTTCCAGATCTGGCGCAGGCCGCTTTCAGCGGCCCCGTCCGAACGGCGCAGCACGCTGCGAATGCGCAGATCATTGTCGAGCTGGTTGTAGATTTCGCGGTCGGTCACGTAGCGGAAGACCTCCGCCTCGATGATGGCCTGGTTGGCGGTGACGGATGTGGCGCCGACGGACGCCTCGGGCAGGGCAAAGCCGGTGGCGGGATCATAAGGCACGACGACCGGAGGTGGATCGACATCGAGGATCGCAACCGCCGCCGCGCTCAGGCACCCGAGTATGCCGAAGATGAGGCCGATGAGCCCAAGGCGCTGCCAGAGCCGCTCCCTTCGGAGCGCCCCGTAAACCAGTTCCTCTTCGATAATCTCTTGTTCACTCGCCACGCGTCACACCCCGCTCTCGGCGTTTCGAAATAAGCTGAATCGGTTCTTCGCTGCCTCTCGCTTCGTTTGAGCACGAAAACCGATATTTGTTTTTGCGGGTCAATTTCGAAACGCCTTAATCAGCCCGCAACTCGGGCAGGGTGAAGTCCATGAAGCGCTGCTCCTCGGCGATGGTGGCCGCATCGATCACGCCGCCCGTGCCATCGCCCACGGTCTGCACCGCCTCGAGCTGCCACATGGCGACCAGAGCGATGGCAAGTTCAGCCGTCACGCGGGTGTTGAGATCGACGCTTTCCTTCAGCTCATCCATGTCGTCGATCAACCCGACCAGCCGGTCGACGCGCTCAAGCGACTGGCCCGCATCTTCGTAGCTGTTCTGGGCGGCGGCTGAGACCAGCGCACCGGTTGTGGCTTGGGTCGCTATGCGGTTGGCGCCGGGATTGCCGCTCGTGGCCATTTCCGAGAGCGTGTCATCGTCAAACCCGAGATCGGCCAGCACCCGGTCCATCTGGGTTTCGATCTCGCTCGCGCCAGAGCCGGTCAGACGGGAGAAATCCCCTGTTTTGATGGCTTCGATGGTGGCGATGATATCTCCGAACTCCTGGTCGAGCAGGCCGTTCAACTCTTCTTCCATCTGGGTGCGGATGATCTCGGGCAGTTCGGCGAGGCGGGTGAGCGCTTCGTAGGTGCGTTGCAGCTCCGCGAGTTGATCCGTGAGTGTGGCAAGCTGTTCGCGGAGCTGCGTCAGCTGCTCGTTCTGCAGGATCTCGTCTTCGATCATCTGCCGGAGCTGCTGGATGTTTTGCGCGATGTTCTGGGTGTCGACGACCGGCACGCCTTGCGCGAAGGCGGGAGATAAGGCGCACAGATGCAAACCAATCCCAAGTGTTGTGGCCAAGGCCGTCCTCACGAGCAAATGTCCCATCATTCAATCTCCCTGATTGTGAAGTCCATAAATGCGCCCTCGGCCATGCGGGCGCTGGCCTGCGCCAATTCTTCTGCGCTCAGGACACGGGTCCGCGCCGCCTGAAGCCGGATGCGCGCGGCAACGAGGCGCACGAGTTCGGCGCGGGCATAGGTGTTGAGCGCCATGCTTTCCTGCACGTCGTCTGTCTCGGAAATCCGCTCGACGATATCGCGGATGCGCAGGGCGGCCTGACGGATCGCTTGGGGCGAGTTGTTGCCGTAGACCGCGGCCCCATGGCCCGTGAGTGAAAGATTTGCATTGGCGAGAAGCGCGGGGTCGATGGTGCCAAGTGCCTCGATGCCCCCGATGCGGCTGAGGTAGAGATTGTAGCGTTCTGGAATGACCTGAACGTAGTGCTGCGTCTCGGCAAAGGGTGGCACGCCGCCATACTCGAAGACTCGACCGGGTCCCGCGTTATAGGCGGCGAGTGCGTTGATGATGTTGCCATCGAAGGTGTTGAGTTGGGTCGCGAGATAGCGCGCGCCGCCATGCACCTGAAGGTAGGGGCTGTCGTAGTATTCCGGGTTGATGCCGAGATCGCTGGCAGTGCCCGGCATGATCTGGGTGAGGCCGAAGGCGCCAACCGGGGACCGCGCGCCGATGGTGAAGCGGCTTTCTTGCCAGATGAGGGCTTGCATCAGCGCGCGCCACTGGACGGGTGAGAGGCCTGCGCGGCCCACACCCGCAAAGCCGCTGGTTTCCTGAGCGACGCGGATGATCAGCTGCTCGATGTTTGCAGCGGCATCTCCGAACATCTGCGCACCGCCGGGGTTGGGATCGATATTTGCCGTACCGTAGACGGCTTCCACGGAGCGGTCCGCATCGCCGCTGCCGCTTTCCAGCCTTGAGACCATCGCGGGCAGGCCTTGTCCCCCGAAGCTGGTCTGGGCATCGAGGATGCGCTGCAGGGCTTCCAGCTGTTCGCGCTCGATCTCGGAGATGAGTTCACGCACGGAAAGTTTGTCGGCCTGGAGGGCGAGGTCGGTTTCCCGATCCCCGGTCTCGACGATGTCGCGCGCGGTCAGCCCGCTGTCATTGGTCGGCACACCTTGGGAAAAGGCGACGCCAGGAAACAGGCAGAGCAACAGGATCTGGGTCAGCTTAGACGTCAATGCCGCCCTCCGGGGTGCCAAGGGGCGTGAAGTCGCAATCGGGCGCGACGGGTGCCGTGGAGGCGAGGAAGGTAAAGCAGTTGGCCTGTGGCTCCTGGTATTGGGCACAGGAGGCCAGAACGCCGAGTGCGGCGAGGAGAATTAGAATACGGGTCATGAAAGCCTCCAGAAGTCCGGGCGGTCGCGGTAACCGGCGCCCACGAGCGCTTCGCCTTTTTCCATGCCGCCGAGGATGGTGAGATTGGGGCCCAAGGCGCTGAGATCAGCATCGACCACAATCGAGCCCTGGTCATCGCGAATAAGTGCCAAGCGGCTGTCGCTGCCGGTGTTGAGAAGCACGTCGAGTTCCTTCTCGTAGAGGTTCAACATCGCGTAGTCGGCGGCATGCGCCCGGATATTGGGCAGCAGGATCTGGGTTGGCACCGCCTCGATGATGGTTTTGCCGGTGCGGGTGCGCTCGAGCTGGCTCGCGTATTGCGTCATCATCACCGCGACCGTGTTCTGCTTGCGGGCGGTCACCAGCCAGTTCGAAAGCCGCTCGGCGAAATAGGCGTTGTCGAGTGCCTTCCAGGCCTCATCGATGATGATGATCGTGGGGCGCCGGTCCTCGATCTCGCGCTCGACCCGGCGGAAGAGATAGGAGAGGACCGCCATCCGCTCCTTCTCGGCCTCACTGTCGAGAATGCCGGTGAGATCGAAGCCGACCACATCGCCCTCCAGCGAGAACGTGTCTTCCAGCGTCTGCCCGAAGATCCAGCCGTAGCGGCCCTCTTCGGTCCACTCAAACAGGCGCTGGTGCAGATCGCCGCCATCATCGGTGGAGACGAAGAGCGATGCGAAATCCCGCCAGTTCCGCAGTGCCGGATTGGAAGCCTGCGCGTTCTGGCGCACGACTTCCTGGATGCGGTTGGTCTGGGCAGGCGTCAGCGGTTTGTCGGCACGGTGGAGCAAGGTGGCGAGCCAATCCGAAAGCCAGGCGGTGCCGCGCGCGTCGACCTCGGTCCAGAGGGGATTGAGCCCGGTGGCTTGCCCGGCCTTGAGAGACGCGTAGCGCCCGCCATTGGCGCGGACCGCCATCTCCATACCGAGACGGTAGTCGAAGACGAAGATCCGCGCCCCTGCTCGACGGGCCTGCGTCATGAGAAAGGCAGAAAGCACCGACTTGCCAGAGCCCGGCCTGCCCATGATCAAGGTGTGCCCGCTGGTGGGTTCTTTGTCGGGTCTGCCCTGCTCGTGATAGGAAAACCGGTAGGCGCTCTGTTCCGGGGTGGGGAACAGGGTGATGACCTTGCCCCAGGGCACCTTGCTGGCGGGTTTGCCGAGCTGCGTCCGGTGGAACGCCGCGAAATCCGCGAAATTGCGATTGGTGATGGCGCTGGCGCGCACGCGCTTGGGCTGGTTGCCGGGATGCTGGCTGAGGTAATGCGCCTTGGCGGCGACCCGTTCGCCGATCATCTTCACGCCCTCGGTGGCCGCGGCGTTGACGATCTCGGCGCTCAGGGTCTGCAGCTCGTCCAGCGTGTCGCAGAAGATCGTCACGACCAAATGGTGTTCACCAAAGCTCTGGCGTTTGGCCTCGAGATCATCGGCCGCGATATCGAGCGCTTCCATCAGCGAGAGGGCCGCATCCTGCGAGGCCTGCATCTGGCGCTTCTGTCGTTTGATCCGGCCCGCCATGAGGTTCGAATTGATCGGGGTGAAGGAATGCGTGACGATCATGTCGACTGGCAGGTTCAGCATGTCGAACATGGTGCAGGAGGTGGCCTCGGAATACTCCCCGATGGTGAAGCTTTTGCCAAAGCGATGGCCGACGACGCCTTCGGAGAGCTCGAAGTGATCCTCGAGGAAGGTCACGCGGGTGTTGGCGACGTTGAAGGACAGGAAGCCGTATGTATTGGCGGGATAGAGCGGCAGCTCGCGCCCCGTGTTGAGCGCCCCGAGAAAGCCGATGAGCTCGCCGCTCTTCGCGGAAAGGACATGCGGGTTCAGCTCCGTCAGGCCCGAGAGGAAGACATTCACGGCCTCGCCCAGGCGGCGCAGGCGTTTCTGGGTTTCATCCTTGAAGCGATCCGGCGCGCTGCGGTTGAGGAACGGCAGGAAACTCTTCGGGGGAGGGCGGTGGATCACCGTTAGGGTAAGCGTCTTGTCCCGCAGCCCGCTCGTCTCAAGCTTCTTGCGCCAAAGCCGGTCCACCTCGCCTGCGAAGCTGTCCTCGCGCACCGGCTCCAGCTCCGGTGCGATGGCCTTGGATACCTTGTGGACATAGTAGCTGAACTCCGGTCCCAATTGCGCGATGATCCGGGCAAAGAGCGCCGTCACTTTGTCGAGATAGGCATCGTCCGTCGTGTAGCTGTTGGCCCCGTCGAGGCGGATGCACTGGAAAAGCTCGTTCACCCGCGTCCGCACGGTCCGATCATCGACCAGGCTGACATAGGGCAGCATATGCGCGAGACGGGTTTCTCGGGCATACCAGTCCGGCGTCACGGTGCGGGGATCGAGCGTTTCGTCCAGGGCTTCATTAGGGCGCATAGCTGTCCCCGCCATGAATGCTGCGGTTCCGGGTCGGCGGCGTCTCTTGCAATGCCGTCATCATCACATCGATGAAGCGCGGGTCCCAATCGGCGGCCTTCCAAAGCACCGGATAGAGCAGGGCCGCGACGCCCAGCACCACGATATGCTGGACCCAGACGAACAAGAGCACCGAGCCGAAGAGCCAGACCATCGCGTACATGATGGGCAGGCCCAGGAGCTTCGGCGGGCGCACGAGGCCGAGAAAGAGGGGCGAGCGTTCAGCCACCGGCAAAGACCGCGGCAACGATCGTGGGGGCGGCTGCGACACCGGCGATGCCGACAAGCACCCAGAGGGCCTGACGCAGATCGATGATGTTGAAGAACCAGCTGAGGAAGACGCCAAGAACAGCGAGTGTCGCAATGACCACGCCAAGGGGTCCGGTCAATGCATCGACGATGCCTTGCAGAAGGCTCTGAATAGGGGAGAGGTCGATGCTTTGGGCAAGCGCCGGTTCCGCAATGACCAGAAATATCGCCAAGCTGGCAATGAAGAGCGTTGAAATCTGTCTCATGAATTTGATCCTTCCAATCGGGTCACGGCGGCCATCACGCGGGCCACGTGGTTCTGGGTTTCTCGGTAGGGGGGAATGCCGCCGTATTGGCGCACGGCATCGGGTCCGGCGTTATAGGCAGCCAGCGCCAGGCGCGGATCGCTGAAACTCTCCAGCATCATCGCGAGGTAGCGGGCCGATCCGTCGAGGTTCTGCTGCGGATCACGCGGGTCGACGCCGAGATCGCGTGCCGTGGCGGGCATCAGCTGGCCGAGACCGATGGCCCCCGCGCTGGAGACCGCATCCTGCCGATAGGCGCTCTCCACCTCGATATTGGCGCGATAGAGGGTCAGCCAATCCGTGACGGACAGGCCCGCGCGGCGAAGACCGGGATGGCCAGCATAGCGCAGGGCGGTGGCTTCAATGGCCGAGAGGATATCGGCGCGGGGCAGGGGTGCTGGTCGGGCAAGGGCTGCAAAACGCAGCGCGTCAGGTTCAGACGCAGTTTCGGCCTCACCAAGGATCGCCAGCCCATCGGCCGCAGATCCCTGGCCGACGCCGTCATTGTAGTTGCGGGCAAAGCTGTTCTGGGAGCGGGACGGTGTCAGGGAGCCATCGCTCTCCATGACCAGCACCATTTGTGCGGTGGCGGGCGCGGCCAGAGGGCCGAGGAGAAGAAGGTTAGTCGCTAGCGCCCTTGTCGGTTGCAGCCAGCTTATGCGCGGTCCGCTGGCCTTCTTCGAGTGGCACATCGGCATGCGAAAAGCCGATGCCGATGAGGAAGGACACGACACCGGTGATCGTCTTGAACTCGCGGATCTTGATGTCGTTATAGGTCGTCCGTGTGCGGGCGGTGACCAGGAGCTTTTCGACGCCGTCGTCAGAGACGGCACGCATGATCCAGACCCCGTAATAGCTCGGGCCCTTCTTGTGTGCCGACTCCTGGCACAGGATTTCAGCGCTATAGCCGCTTTCCACGAGTTCGCGGAACCTGGCTTCCGTAACCACATTTGGTGCTTCGATGTCCCAGTTCATGGCCCGGCTCACGCTTTCTTCAAAGACGCAACGCCTGGGCATTCCTACTTGAAGCCCAGAGTTACGATAGTATATTAACAACCGCAAGATGTAATATCGCGGTTCATCTGTAGTTTGGTTACGCAAACACTAGTCACGGCCAGTGTCCGCGATCAAGGAGATAACAGGTTTGAGAAACCCAAGGTTGACAGACCGGCTCTCATTGCAAGCTATGGCCCTTCTGATCTGCGTCCCCGGGCCGGGTTTCACCGACTCCTGCCTCGCACCGGCCCGTCCCTTCCTGCCAAGCGATTCGCAAGCGGCCCGTGACTACGCCGACCTCATCCGTCGCGATTTCGAAGACTACATCCAGGATATCCAGAGCTACTTCCGTTGCCACGACGACGAGCGCGCCCGTGCATTCAAGGAAGCGAGGGAGGTCAGCGAGGACTATGGCCGGTTTCTGCAATTGGTAGGGGATTGATGGGTTATCCGGGGAGCATCAGACTTGCAGCCCATGGAAACCCGACGCCGATAACACCCTCAAGTATCTACTTTTTAGATAATAGATTTCATCCGCTAGCGACGTCACAAAAGGTATGTGACGCGTGGCAAAGACAATCAGAAGCAAGGGACAGGTGGCGCTTTGCCAAGCGTTGGTCGACGCCCGGATCAAGGCGGGCCTCGGTCAGAAAGACTTGGCGGGCAAGCTCAAATGCCACCAGTCCCTCATTGCCCGCGTTGAGAGCGGCCAGCGCCGGGTCGACGTCGTCGAACTGGTTGTTCTGGCGCGCGCCATCGGCTTTGACCCGTTCGAGATTCTGGCGATCGTCGAAGCCGCCACGGAGCCCGACCACAGGATTTGAACGAAGAGATTTGTCTGAGAATCAAGAGCTCAGTTCTCCTGGTGTGGCCATCGCTCCCATGAGGAAACCTAGTTAACCGAAAGCAACGAAGACCGGTGCAGGGTAGGAGTGAACACTCTGCAACCCCACGCCGAATTCGCAGCGCAATAGTGCAGGAAGTCAGTAAACAGTGAACGATGATAAAGGCGAAGGCGTCGCGATCGCAAATTTGATCGGGACCGATGGGTGCAGTGTTGTTGGTTGGGTGTATCGCTGGGGTACAGGCGCGCTTGGAGTGATGTGGGGCGTCGAAGGACCGCAACCCGTATTTGAGATCCAGCCGGACCTCGGTGATGCGGCGAAGCGCGAAATCGACTTCGATGGTTTGACGAAAATCCTGCCACCCAGCGGTGTGTAAGGATTGCAATCGCACTGTGATGGGTGACCGTGATGGGCTGGAAAGGGTGTGTTCACCTTGAGGCAGCTCGCTCTTGATCGAGCGAGATGCTTCGGATCGGGGTGGGATGGCCGCCGGTCAGTAGTTCACCTGCTCAAACCCATAGTTGCCCTGATAGTCGCGCCAATCGACAAAGACGGACCGGTGATAGATGCTTGGGCAACGATCTCCCCATCGCTCTAGGCCCTCATGCACTGACGGAAGGGCGGAGGTGGAAGTTCTCTGCCAGGAGAAGCCACCTTGGGTCCCATATGTGCCGAGGAAGATCGCTGCATTGCGGTAGCAGTCGCCATCTCGAGGAGACTCACGCTGCCAAGCGGATCGCACGTCAAAGACGCGAATCGAGCGCACGAAATTGAACTCCGGGCCACTGATGTCGATGTCCGCACGATCTTGGACCAGGCGCAGGGCAAATTCCGCTGGGGCGAGAACGTCTAAGGTTGCGTCAAAGCGCAAAACGGCTGGTTCTGAAGTTGCGTCAGATGCGCGATGGTTCACGGGAAAGGGCTGGCCTGGTCGAAAATCATCGGCATTGAAATCGGAATTGAAAAGGGCGTCGAAGATCCGGACCGTCCCGCTCGATTGACGCTCCATCTCGTAAGACGCACCCATTGGGCAGCGCCAGATCTGCAACGGCGGTTCCACAGGCCAAGGCGTGATCCGCCGGATGAACTCGGCACGCGCACGAGAGCAAGGGACAGATGCCGGCCAACCGCCGGATAAACAAAGGAGGATTGCGCAGTCGATAGGATACGTTTGCGCTCGGCTGCTGGTGGGCAGCGAGATGTTGGCTAGGCTCAAGACTATCATCAACGGGGAGAAGAGCTTCATGAATGGAAGGCGCATGCTGGAGATCCTTGAATAGCCGAGGCCAGCATACATACAAAAATATACTATCGCAACACTAGATATACTTACGCGTAATAACTGTTATGTTAAATTCGCAACTTTCCAGCCGCTTTTTTGCGCCTGGAAAGTTCCCGGTAAAGAGCTTCTCGACTGGTTCCAATCTCAGCAGCCAGTTCTTGCAACTGGCCGCGTGGCGGAAGGCTATTATTGAGAGACAGCCAGGCATCGAGACGGTCCGAAACGGTCCGAATCGTACGAATTTCCGCGCGCATTCGGGTTTCCTGCACTGTCCGAGACAGGATTCGAACCCAAATCTCAACCAGGTCATCGTCTCTCCGCAAGGCATCCCGAAACTCATGTGTTGGAAGCAATGCGACTTCGCTGGCTTCACGTGCCGCAGCTTCGCAATGATAGTGTGCAGAATGGAGCGATGCTTCGGCAAGAACTTCACCGCGACGCGCGACATGGAGGGTCAAGACGGTTCCTTGTTCAGTCACCCGGCGCAGTGCAACCGCTCCGAAGTTTACCCGGATCATGACTTTTACCGGATCACCTACTGAAAAGAGGCTCTGGCCAGGTGACAACCGGCGGGTCATCGCACTGGCGAAAATATCGTCAAGCGCGCTAGACATGATTGCTATCATATGAGGCTTGCTGCGCACGTGTCACAAAGAGGGTGACCCAGAATGCGCCAGGAGAACCCCAGTGAAACCAATCCACCTTTTGTTTGTCGCAGCCATTGGCTTGCCTTCGCCCGCGATCACGCAAAGCATGAGCGCCCACGATGGCATGAATCACGGGAGCTCTGATCACACGATGATGGTGCAAGGTTCTTCGTCTGCGGGGAATGCCCCGACCCAAGGCGGACAAGCGGCGTTCGCCGCCATTCAGGAGATCGTGATGATTCTCATGTCTGACCCGGCGACCAATTGGGATCGAGTGGATGTTTCGGCGCTCAGGCAACATCTTGTCGACATGAACAATGTGACGATGCGTGCGGATGTAGAGGCAGAGGTGATCGACGGCGGCGCGCGTTTTGTTGTTTCCTCCCCCGATGCAAACGTCGTCGCATCGATCCGGCGCATGTCGTTTGCACATGCCGCGACCATGAACGGCACGGAGGGCTGGGATTTCACGGTGAAGGAAACAGACAAGGGTGTGGCCTTCACGGCAACCGGTGATGCTCCGCGCATCCGCTCTCTTGGATTTGTTGGCCTTATGACCGTGGGCGCGCACCATCAGCAGCACCACCTCGCACTCGCTCGAGGCGATATGCCCCACTAGCGATACTTGAGGCGGTATCACCATCGGCGACACGGATTGAGCGCTAAACAACCGCGAACTGCCCCATCATGCCGCCATCTTCATGCTCGAGGATGTGACAGTGAAACATGAACGGCAAGGCTTCACTGGCGGGCTGATCAAACCTCATCAAGAGTTCGGCGCGACCATCAATCAGGACCGTGTCCTTCCAACCGGTGTTCTGTGGATTCGGTGCGCGGCCGTTTTCGCTAAGCACTTGGAACGTCACACCGTGCACGTGGAATGGGTGCATCATCATGTTTGCCGACACGGACCACCGCTCCAATGCTCCACGCTGGATGGTGAAATCCGTGCGTCGCATATCGAACGACCGGCCGTTGATCGAAAACCGGTTCGAACTCCGGCGCATCATCATCCCCGGCCCCATCCCCATATCCAGTGTTACTTTGCGGCGAGTTGCTTTGGTTTCGTCCATATCAGGCCGCGATCCACCGAGGTCTAGGGGAAGTGCAGCGATACGCGCATTGAGCGCTGTGTCCACTTTGAACGGAAGTATTTCGAATGGTGGTCCGGCCGCTCGACGGCCGCCCATCATGCCGCCACCCATCATCCCCATGTTTGTGCTTTGTTGGCTTATAAGCGACACATCTTTCCCGTCCCCGAAATCCACAAGAACCTCATAGCGTTCGCCTGGTGAAAGGGTCAGTTCGTTCAACTCGATGGGTTTGTCGAGCAAACCGGTATCCGTAGCTACCAGATGCATTGCGCGATCATCGGACATTGAAAGCGTGTAAATCCGGGCATTCGATCCGTTCAACAGGCGAAGTCGCACGATGCCTCGGGGCACCATTGCCGTTGCGCTGACCTGGCCATTGATGAGCATCGTGTCGCCAAGGAATCCCATCATCTGGTCCGGCATCGACAAGCTGTAGTCCATGCGGCCGCGCCTATCAAAACGCCGATCCTGAAGAACGAGGGTCAGATCATCGATGCCATAGGTCGACGGCAAGCCCCTTTCATCATCCAACCCATCGCTAAGCTGAAGAACACCTGCCAGCCCCATGTGGACCTGACGCGCGGTTTCGCCGTGAATATGAGTGTGATACCAAACCGTCGCTGACGCCTGGTCGACCGGTAATTCCGGTGACCATGTGGCCCCGGGTGCAATGGGTTGGTGCGGTCCGCCATCGACATCACCAGGGATGACCAAACCGTGCCAATGTACGGACATCGCTTCGTTCAGGCGATTTTCTACTTCGGCCTGAACCGCGCCCTTGTTAGCGACGCGCACGGTTGGACCCAGAAAGGCTTGGTTGAAACCCCAGGTTTCTGTCGCTGTATTTCCCAGGAAGTTCGTTTGGCCCGATTGGGCCGCAAGCCGAAATCGCCCCGTACCTGTCGCATCCAGAAGCGGAGGCATGGCAAGGGGACCCGCCTCACGGTTCGCCCAGGAAAGCTTCGGGATGAACGTTGCAACGGCGCCAGCGCCGAGACCGGTAATCAGACCGCGTCGAGTGATCATTAACTGAATTCCTTACTGCTTGGCATCATGTGTGTTCGAGCGGCGATCTTTGCCGCTCAACTCTTCCAGGATTGGACAGTCGGGGCGATGATCACCGGCACACTCTTCAGACAGGCGCGTGAGCGTGGCGTGCATGGCCTGCAGGTCGGCGATCTTGGCCTCAATTTCATTGAGATGTTTTCCGGTGACTTTCTTGACCTCTGCACTGGCGCGGGACTTGTCCTCGTAAAGCGCAAGCAGCGTCCGGCAATCTTCAATGGTGAAGCCCAAAGCGCGCGCACGTGCCAGAAAGGTCAGTTTGTGAACATCGGCATCGTTAAATACCCGATATCCGTTCGTTTCACGCTTGGGTTTGACCAGACTGATGTCCTCATAATACCGGATCGTCTTTGCGGGCAGGCCGGACTGGCGTGCAACATCTCCAATGTTCATGCTTTTCTCCTTTATTCCGCCGGGGCGGGAACCGCTTGCACGGCTTCCCTACCCCTGGTTTCATTTTCGTCAAGAAGTGGTGCCACGCGGCGCAGTCTCAGGGCGTTCGTCAGAACAAATACCGAAGAAAGCGCCATCGCACCTGCCGCCAGAACCGGCGAAAGCATCAGCCCGAACGCCGGGTACAAAACGCCCGCGGCCACCGGGATCAGCGCGGTATTGTAACTGAACGCCCAGAACAGGTTCTGACGGATGTTACGCATCGTGCGCGTTGAAACTTCGAACGCATTGACCACGCCTCGCAGGTCGCCGGACATGAGAACAACATCGGCGGATTCGATGGCGACATCTGTTCCGGTCCCGATGGCGATGCCCACATCCGCATGGGCGAGCGCCGGGGCATCGTTTATGCCGTCACCTACGAAAGCGATTTTCTGCCCGCCTGCCCTGAGCCGGTCGAGTGCTTCGACTTTTCCGTCCGGCAGCACACCCGCAACGACATGATCGATTCCGGTTTCCGCCGCGATCGCATCGGCTGTCTGCTGTTTGTCACCGGTGATCATCGCCACTTTCAAGCCTTGGCGATGCAGCGCTTCGATTGCTTCGCGGCTGCTGGCTTTTACAGGGTCAGAGACCCCGATTACGGCAGCGATCCGTCCTCCGATTGCAGCATAAAGCGCCGTGCGTCCACGTTTCGCCAGATCGATTTCGGCTTCTGCGAGCGTTCCCGGGTCAATCCCTTCACGAAGCATGAACCTGTCGGCCCCGACCAGAACTTCGACACCGTCCACATCTGCTTTCACACCATAGCCCGTGACGGACTGAAACCCGGAGGCTTTGACATCAGCAGCCTTCTCGACTAGCGTCGCGCGTACAATCGCCTGGGCGATCGGATGCTCGGACTTTTCTTCGACCGCCGCGACTTGCGCCAGCACCGCTGTACGCTGAAACCCGTCTGTCAGGATGACATCGGTAAGTTCGGGGCGGCCTTGCGTAACAGTGCCGGTCTTGTCGAGCGCCACAACCCCGACCGAGGTTAGCTGTTGCAGGGCATCCCCCTTGCGAAACAAAACGCCCATTTCGGCCGCGCGCCCGGTGCCCACCATGATTGAAGTCGGCGTGGCCAGCCCCATCGCGCACGGGCATGCTATGATCAGAACCGACACCCCGGCAACCAACGCAAAGGTAAGCGCCGGATCTGGCCCCACAAACAGCCAGACAAGGACTGTCAGCAACGCAACCCCCATGACCGCGGGAACAAACCAGAGGGTGATCCGGTCCACGAGCCCCTGAATCGGAAGTTTCGCGCCCTGCGCCTCTTCTACCATCCGGATAATCTGTGCCAGCGTAGTGTCCGCCCCAACGCGTGTGGCGCGAAATTGGATACTCCCAACTCCGTTGACCGTCCCACCAGTAACCGCGTCACCCGGCGCCTTTGCCACGGGAACCGGCTCGCCGGTGATCATGCTTTCGTCAAGGTGGCTCACGCCATCTGTGACTTCGCCGTCCACGGCAATGCGCTCTCCGGGGCGCACTTGAACCGTATCGCCAACCCTCAGTTCTTCGATGGCCAACTCAATCGGTTCTCCATCCCGAAGAACCCGCGCCGTACGGGCCTGCAGGCCCAGGAGTTTCTGTATCGCGGCGCCAGTGCGTCCTTTTGCACGCGCCTCCAGATACCGGCCGACTAATATCAGCACGACGATGACCGCCGCCGCCTCAAAATACACCGCCCGCACCGATGCAGGAAGAACTGCGGGCAGGAACGTCGCAACCACCGAATAAGCATAGGCTGCACCTGTACCGACCGCGACAAGGCTGTTCATGTCAGGCGCACCCTTCAAAAGCGAAGGAAAGCCCTTGAGATAGAAAAACCGACCCGGCCCCAACAAAACCGCCGTGGTCAGGGCGAACTGAATCAGCCAGCTTGTCTGGTGGCCGATCGCGCGACTGATCCATTCATGCATGCCTGGAACAAGATGCGCGCCCATTTCGAGCAGAAACACCGGCAGTGCCAAAGACGCCGCCAGGATCGTTCGTCGGGCGATTTCACGAGCCTCTTCTTCCTTGCGGGCAGCACGATCCAACGACGCATCCGCCTCGGCAATCTCGGCTGGATAACCAGCCTGTGTAGCGGCTTTGGCAAGCGCCGCAGCATCCGTTGCTCCCTCAAGGTAGGAAATAGTGGCAGTCTCCGACGCGAGGTTAACGTTCACGTCGAGAACGCCAGGCACGGCGGCCAGCGCCTTGTCAACGCGGCCAACGCAGGACGCGCAGGTCATCGAGGCGACATTGAGCGTTACACTGGCGCGACGTGCTGGATAACCCGCCTCGTCAAGTGTCCCTGCGATTTCGCGCAGCCGTTCCGGCGCATCGACTGACACACGGGCGGTCTCATTGGCCAGATTTACCGAAACATCGTCCACGCCCTCCAGGGAACCAAGCGCGCGATCCACGCGCCCGACACAGGACGCACAGGTCATCGATTCAATGGACAGCGTTGCGCTTGTTGGGTTGGTCATTGTCGTCTCCGATTCCGGCTTTCAACCTTACATCTAGGGATTCCAGTTACTGTAAGGTCAAGGGCGAGAGAGAAATATGTTCAACAGAGCGAAACCGACTTGACCCTCCCCCTACTGGAGCCCCCATATCCCGAAAAGACATCAAGATTAGGAGCCAATCATGGAATTCAGTGTTCCCGAAATGAGCTGCGGGCATTGCACGGCCGCAATTGAAAAAGCCGTCAAGGATGTAGATCCAGCGGCAACGGTTAATTGCGATCTCGACACCCGTCGTGTGGCCGTTGATACCTCCATTTCACAGGCGGATGTGAGCCTGGCGATCAAAGCGGCAGGATACGAGTCTGAACCTGCCGCTGCTTGAAAAACTGCCGCCTCAGGATCAGACTTGAGGCGGCACGTCCGTTCTTTCACTCGTCCCGGCCGGACCGGGCGTCGGAAACATAGATCTCCAGTTCGGATTGCTCCACGAAACCTGGTACCAAAGCATCACCAATCACGAATGATGGCGTACCGTTGAAACCTAGGGCCTGTGTCAGGCGCATGGAAGACGCAATGTGCTCTTGCACTTCCGGTGCCTCCATGTCCCGACGAAGCTGGCCGATATCAAGACCCACCTCTTTCGCGATGCGCAGAACCGATGCCTCTTCGGCGCGGCCGCTCATCCCCATCATGGCCCAGTGGAATTCTTCGTATTTGCCCTGGTTGCGCGCGGCCAGGGCTGCTTTGGCCGCAAACACTGATCCGTCCCCCAAGATCGGCCACTCTCGGTAGACAAGCCGCACATTCGGGTCGCCATCAAGCAGGCCCTGAACTTGCGGCATGGCCCTGCGGCAGAAAGAACAATTGTAATCGAAGAACTCAACAACCGTCACATCTCCATCCGGATTACCTAGAACCGGTGCATTGGGGTCTTGTTCCAAAAGGTTCCTTTGGTTGATCAGAACCTCAGCTTGCGCAGATGCTTGGGCGCCTGCCTGCTGTTGTTCAAGGATGGCGACCGCCTCCATCACGATTTGCGGATTTGCGCGGATTGTCTCAAGAACCAGCTCTCGTACGCGCGCTTCATCCAGTCCATCGGCATAGGCCGTGAAAGGTGCCATGATTGCCAGCGTAAGCGCCGCAATTCCTTGTCTGAATCTCATTTCAGTTTCCTCCCCGTTCATTGTCGAAACGTGTTCGTTCAGCCTGGAGCTGACGCTGACGCTCAGGCCAGGTTGATTGGATAAACGCTAGAATGTTCCAGATTTCTTCGTCGCCCAGATCATCGCCAAATCCCGGCATGCCGCTGTCAAACTCAACCCCTTGGTCGGCCAAAACAGCTTTCCCGCCACGCTTCGTGTAGTCAAAAAGCATTCGATCTGCGTGGTGCCATGTGTGCCCGGTCTCATCATGCGGAGGGGCGGGCAATCGCCCGTCCTCTCCCGGTGAGCGCCAGTCTTGTTGCCCCTCGAGATTATAGCCATGGCATGACGCGCAATACTCGCCATACAAAGCCTGTCCAACTTGGATATCTGGTTCGTTGGGAGCGGTTATGGATTGGGGGTTGCTTTCTTGCGAGACAACCCACCCGGTCGCGCCTATGAGGACGATAGCCGCCGCACCGAGCAAAATGGTTGGTTTGTTCATGATACGTCGATCCATGTCATCATGCCCGAAGCCGCATGTGAGAGCATGTGGCAGTGGAAAAGCCACTTGCCCGGGTTGTCCGCGACAAATGCGATTTCGCGCGTTTCACCGCCAAACATCAAAACCGTATCCCGCAAAGGCCCTACCGAACCATCCTTCAGCAACTCACGAAAATGCATGCCATGAAGATGCATCGCGTGCGGAAACGACGTGTCATTGTAAATTTCCAGACGTGCGGTTTCTCGACGCGATAAACGGGCAAGTGGAGCGTCGGTCATGCCGACCGCCCCGTTGAATGCCCAGAACTGGTTGGCCTGCGCGAGTTGGCGAAAGGAATTGCGCTCACCGTTTAGCTCTGCGGCATTCAGGCCACCCATCGCCCCTCCTTCCATGTTCAGGCGAAACCGTCGTGCTGTTTCAATACCCTCTATTTCCATGTTCGGGTTGGGCGGAAGTGGCGCCGGATCAGCGCGCGGCGTTGCAGCCGCGTCGCCGGCGACCGTGAAAGTCGTTTGCGAATACTGCTGCTGGTCATCAATTCGGACGAGATGAGCCATATCTCCGGACTCGGCAACAACATCAACGAAAAGATCGGCCCGCTCTCCCGGGGACAGCAAAAACGCCCCTTCAACCAACTCCGGCTTTGCCAAAGGCATACCGTCGTAAGCCATCACCCAACCTTTCAACCCAGCAAGGCCCAGTTCGAAGATCCGGGCGTTCGCCGCGTTGATTAAGCGCAAGCGAAGTCGCTCGTTGCGCTTGACTGGCAATGTGAAACCCGACCTTCCATTGGTCGCTATGTAATTGCCCCGGCGGCCGGCGTGACTGCGATCGTGCGGAGCCTCAAATTCCGGATCGATTTGGGCCGTTTTCGGGTCAAGAAGCCAATCATCAAGTATCAGCACCTCGTCACGGTCAACGTCCGCCGCAACCGGTTCTTCGACAATCAACGCACCATAAAGCCCTCTGGCAACCTGTTCAAAAGAGCGATTATGAGCATGAAACCAGAAAGTTCCCGCATCAGGGGCAACGAAATCGTAGTCAAAGCTTTTTCCCGGCTCCACCGCATCTTGGGTGAGACCTGCAACTCCGTCCATTGCATTGTCGATCCGAAGCCCATGCCAATGGACAGAGCTTGCTTGCGGCAGCTCGTTGACAAACCGTCTCGCAACGCGCTCACCTTGTTTTACCCGGATCGCAGGTCCCGGCATTTGCCCGTCATATCCCCATATCTCAGTCTGCGGATACGCTGACGGCGCCAACTGTACTCTAGCTGGTCGAGCCGCCATCACGGCCATCTCTTCCGAAGCAGCAAATCCCGCATTCGGCAGTGCTCCGAGTAATCCCACTGCGCCGCTTGCTTGCAGAAATTCCCGCCGTGATTGTGTCATGTCGTCCCTTTCGTTTTTGCGGGCAGTCTGGGACCGCCCACAATCTTGTCACCCACCTGAATGATCATCCATCAAATACGTTGCGATGGCCTGTCGATCTGCATCCGTCAGGAATTGCGTTCCTTGAAGAACGACCTCACCCATTGAACCACCGAAGGCGTCTCCGCTGGGCGTAATTCCCGTCTTCAGGGCGTATGCGAGCGCATCCACGGTCCAGTCACGAGACTGAAGCGTTTCATGGTCGATCGCCGGCGCTTTGTTGCCTCCCGGAAGAGATGGGTTGCCTGCGAAGTGCTCGTCATCGGAGTTTCGAGCGCCAAGGATGTTTCTGCCAGTATGGCAGGCCGCGCAATGTGTCGCTCCTTCGACAAGTTCCCGCCCACGGTTCCAGACAGGGTCGTTACCTTCAATCGGGCCTGTCCGAGGTGGTTCAAGAAATGCCGCGCGCCACAGTTTCAGGCCCCATCGTTGATTAAACGGAAACGCCATTTGATGACTTGGGGCCGGTTGAGACACCGCAGGGACGGTCTGAAAGGCCGCCCACAGATCTGCAATGTCCTGATCTGTGAAATTCGCGTAAAACGGATAGGTGAAGGCCGGGTAGTATGGCTCTCCCTCGGGCGAGATGCCCTGCCGAACCGCTTTTGCAAACTCCTCGATTGTCCAATCACCGATGCCATGCTCCGGATCGGTGGTCAGGTTTGCGGAATAGAGTGCCCCGAAGGGCGTGTCCAACTTCACACCACCCGCAAGTGGAGCGCCGCGGTCCTCAAAATCAGTGTGGCACGCAATGCAACCGCTTGCACGCGCGAGATAGGCGCCCCGATCTACGTCACCTATCAACTCGATTGGATCGGGTTTCAGGCCTATCGGCCAAATCACCAGTGTTCCAAGCCCAACGATGCCCAGTAACGCTACGCCGGAACCAAATAAGATAATTCGCTTCATCTTATTTTGACTCCGCACGGAATTTTGTATGACAGGCCGAGCAAACCTGACTGACCATTGCGAAGGCGCCATCCACCGGCATACCCGCAATGTCGTCAGCCGTCATCGCCCCCTGCATCATTCCACCGCCCATCATGGTGCCGCCGCCCATCATTGCGCCAGAAGACATGCCACTTTGGGTGCCTGCCATCATGCCGTTGTTGGCCGCTCTCGCCAGTCCGTCAGCATAGACCTCAAGTTGCTCGGCCAACTCAGTGAATTCGTTCCAGTTGGTCCAGACCGCATCCCTGGTTTCCGACGGGGCACCGCCACTGCCTTCCGGGAAAAGCTCTGTGAGATCAGCGCCTGCGTGATTTCCAATCGTTTTTGCTACCGAACGAACAGTGGCGGCATTGAATTCGATTTCGCCGCGCATCATTGGGGTGATCGCTTTAACGGCTTTTCCCATGGCGCTCATGGCATCCATGCGTTCTTTGACAATTCCGGTAGCGCCGCCATGAGCATAGGCGGCGAGCGCGGCCGAGGTGAAAACAAAAGCGGCAATTACGGTGAGTTTTTTCATCGGTTTGGTCCTTGATCTGTATGAGTTGATGTATCTGCAATCAGGACCGAACGCGCGGAGGTGGTGGATCAGACAAAGCTAACCAGCTTTCGCGTGAATGGCTGGTGAACGAAAATGGCAAAGGGGTTTGGGCACTTGAGACTGTTAAGTTCGGTTGCAGCGTTAGAACGGCGGTCACGTAACAGTCCAAGCCGGGATGGCAGTGATCGGAAATCTCCGCAAAATCTGCGTCATGCGCACCCCGGTGGGACTTCTCGTGCTCCCCGGCAATGGCGAATTCGACTTCGGGATGCGCGCGCACCGCTTCAGGAAGCGCCAAAAAAACTCCAAGCACAGTCACAACAACGACGCGGACTAGAAGACTTACCTGATTTCCTCTCCAGAGATGCATCAGTTGATCCCGTTCTCCCGTTGAAGCTCGCGCACGTAACGCGCAATGTATTTCACGTCAGCTTGGGTCAGTCCTTTGACCGGAGGCATGTTTCCGAACTTCCAGTGGTGCGCGCGCACGCCGTTTTTAGCGGCCAAAACGAATGCCATGTCTGAATGGTGGCTTGGCTCGTAAATCTTGTGAACCAACGGAGGTGCGACACCGTTCTGGCCTGCCGCATTTTCACCGTGGCAGTCCGCGCATTTTGCCTCGAATGCACGCTTGCCGAACTCCGCTTCAGCAGACAAATTGGCTGGCATGCGAAGCTCAACGATTGGTTCGCCCTGGGCGATCCGGCTTGTGTCCGGTGTCACCATCGAATGACCCTGAGTGGCGGGTGCGGGTTGCAGAAACTGCAACACTGCCACGGCCAAACCCGCAAGCAAGACCCCTCCAACGAACAGACCAGGTTTATTCATTTGTCGTCCTTTTCCCGTCTTGGGGCGGTTTTCTTCAGATAAGCTTGACTTGTGTCCCGATCGGCGTCCGCTCGTACACTTCCTCGATTTGCTCGTTGAAAAGACCAATGCATCCGTTCGACGATTTTCGCCCGATTTTGCGTGTGTCCTGGGTTCCGTGGATCCGGTAGTATTGCCACGAAAGGTAGAGCGCCCGTGTCCCGAGAGGGTTTATCGGATCGCCGCCTTTGACGTATGCGGGCCATTCAGGATTGCGCTCGCGCATGGATGGGGTTGGAGCCCAGCCCGGATTTTTTCGCTTTTCGACAACTTCGGTGTAGCCGCGCTTTGTCAGCTCGTCCGTCAGTGGCACCGACGTGGGGTAGACTCGCATCTCCCCGTCCGTTGTCCAATGCTGGAGAACCTTGGTGGTTGTGTCGGACACGATTACTCCCTTGCCCAAGCCGTCGAAATGATCCCGCCAGTCGTGCAATGCGAACGACGATATGTTGCGGCGCACAGGTTCAGATTCCTGCGCCCGCACTATCGAGGGAGCGGCAAGGAATGCTGACGCTCCAAAGAACAAAGTTCGTCTGGTGATCTGGATTGATCTGAACCTGCCCATGTCTTGCCTCCAATTAGTAGGATCATCCGCTTAGGTCTTCGGATTTTTTCTACTAGAAGACTGCTCGACATCAACCTGACAAGGCAGTGATTTTTGTATCCATATGTAACCTTGACCTTACCATATGTGAGGCCTGCAAATGGGGGTGCGATCAAATGTTGCGAGGAATCGATGACTAAAAAATCCAGCCCAACCGGGTCAGGCCACTCAAAGATTATGCACTACGGCATGATGGTGTGCTGTGCCGTTATGCTATTGCCGATTGCAGGCTATTTTGTTGCTGGAGGAACGATTGGCGGGCTTTGGGGCAAATCAGCGGTCTTTCTGCCGCTTGTGCTTTGTGTCGGGGCGCATTTCGTGATGCATAAGATGATGGGGAAATCCTGTCATGGGGCTTCAGAGGACGAAGGGACGACAAAGGCGATTCCATTACTCACGGACCAACGAATGGAAAAATCCCAACGCCAAGGGGTGTGAATTGGCCGGTCGTTGTCGCGTTGTTTGTGTAAGCTTGCTAGGGCTCGCAGTTACTGGCTGTTCTTCAACTGTTGATCAATGCGTCAAACCGGATGGCCCGGCGGTGTCTTCGAAAGGCACCGCTTCTGCGATTCCAGAAGGGTGTAGAATTGAAGGATCTCCTTCCGGCTCCGTGCAAGCCATTTCCTGCGCAAACGGGCGCCAGGGCTATGTAATTATTAAATAAATAACCATTCGAGAGGGTCTATGGAATGGCAAGCAGGCGTGGAGTTGTCTTTGGCATTGCGGCATTCGCAGCGGGTGTTATGTCCATTCGATACGCGCGATCATTTCTGGAACCTCTCCCCGAGTTTCAGGATTTGACCGATCCAGTTGGATTTCGAGAAATCTCTGGAGGTCCGTCATCAACCGGTTTTGATCCTTTTGTTGGTTTGGCTGATCCGAACGAGCGAACTAGGCTGCGCACTCCTAGTGATGTTCGGCAGAACCTCTGCAAGGCTCTTTTCGGGGAAACGGACGAAAACTTCGGTTTCGTTCCCTTGGCATCTTTCTCGGACTATTATTGTCCATATTGCCGGGTTCAGACAAAACGCTTGGCTGGTTTGGCGGAACAGCTGGGCGCTGGTGTTAAAGTTGTCTGGCACGAACTGCCTTTGCTTGGCGATACATCAATGCTCGCCGCAAAAGCTGCTTTGGCGGCGAAAAGGCAGGGTGCATACGTCCAATTCCACGAACGTCTTCTTTCCAGCCCATTTCAGGCAACACCTGAGTACTTACAATTGCTCGCAGAGTCTCTTGACCTCGATCACGCACGCCTGGTTTCGGACATGGAAAGCAAGGATGTGTTGCAAGAGCTTGATACCAGCTCGATCTTATCTGAGATTTTCGGGTTTATCGGAACGCCCGCATTGGTGGTTGGCCGTACTGTCATTCAGGGCCAGATTTCCGATCGCAACCTACTGAAAATTATCGACCTGGAGCGCTCAGAAGGATGGGCACAGGTATGCTGATGGCGCGCAGCAAGTGCCAAGTCATTCTTTTGGTTTTGACTTCAATTGTGTTTTCTGTGCTTCAAAATCACGCGGCACAGGCTGAGGTATCCGCCAAATTCAACTCTCCTGCTGTAACGGCGGCGCTCATTTCGGTCCAGAACGGTGTGGCCCCTGATGCGAACACAATATCTGCGGGGCTGGACCTAGACCTCGGTGAAGGCTGGAAGGCCTACTGGCGATCGCCAGGAGAGGTTGGTCTTCCTCCGGAAATCGACTGGAGCAGATCGCAGAACGTCGCGAATGTCAAAATGCTTTGGCCGGCACCAACCCGGTTCACGGCATTCGGGATCGAGAACTTCGGCTACAGCGATGAGGTCGTTTTCCCTCTGGAGGTTCAACTGGAGCAGCCAGGCAAACCCGTCTCCCTTTTTGCCAGGGTTTCTCTGCTGATCTGCTCGAATGTCTGTGTCCCGCAGAATTTCGAACTGTCGCTGACCCTTCCCTCGGGAATCGGAATTGATAATAAAAGCGCCAGCCGGCTGAGCGAATTTATTGCGCGGGTGCCGCTCGAAGAGAAGGATGCACAGCTGGAATCCGCCATTGCGCATGTTGATGACGGTTTTTCGGAATTGACGATTTCGGTAAAGGCCGCTGCGCCATTTCAGGCGCCTGACGTGTTCCCTGAACTCGGAACCGGCACCGCTCTTGGCAAACCTGACATTCGGCTGGGCGATCGCGGAACCCTGCTTTGGGCGCGCTTCACGGTGTTGTCATATGACGAGGAGCGCTCCAGGCCTCCGATCGTCACCGTTACTGATGGTGCCGGTCGCGCCTTCACCGTGACCCCCGACCGGGTCGAGACGCAGCCCGCGCCGCCTTTCCGCCTCAATGTGCTTGGTCCCGGCATTGACCAACTCGCCTGGATCGCGCTGGTTGCGTTTCTTGGCGGGATGATCCTAAACGCCATGCCTTGCGTGCTTCCGGTCCTGTCGATCAAGCTTTCTTCCGCCCTCAAACAGCAGGGCCGTGACAAACAGGTAGTACGTGGCGGATTTCTTGCGGCCGCTGCAGGCGTCATGGTGTTCATGTGGGGGCTTGCCGCCGTGCTTTTCCTGCTGCAACGCTTCGGAGTCATGGTCGGTTGGGGGCTTCAGTTTCAAAACCCCGTGTTCCTGGCCCTGATGTTCACCGTCCTGGCTGTGTTTTCGGCAAACCTTTTCGGGTTGTTCGAAATCGCTTTGCCATCCGGCCTGCAGACGCGGCTCTCCAATACTGGCCGCAGGCATGGCTATACCTCCGACTTTTTCACAGGCTTGTTCGGCGCGGTTATGGCGACGCCGTGTTCAGCGCCATTTCTTGGTACCGCTATCGCCTTCGCGCTCGCTGGTCGTGGAACCGATCTGCTGATCGTTTTCACCTTTCTCGGTCTCGGGCTCGCCACACCTTACCTGGTTGTCGCCGCATCCCCGCGCCTAGTGACCTTCCTGCCAAAGCCCGGCCGTTGGATGGTCGGATTGAAGCTTGTGTTGGGCCTGCTTCTGGTTGTCACCGCACTCTGGCTGTTTTGGGTTCTCACAGGCGTCGCCGGTACCCGGGCGGCGATTGCGGTTGCCGCCCTGTCAGCAGCCTTGATCCTGGTCCTGTCCCGCGGCGGCCTGTCACCCCGGCTGCGCTGGCCGGGAATCGCGGTGTTATCGATCCTGCCGCTCGTCGCATCCACCATGCTGGCGCAACCTGCCGCCAACCACGTAAGCGCAACAACTCAGGAATGGACGGCATTCGACCGCGCCGAAATCGCCCGCCTGGTCTCTCGTGGCGAGGTGGTGTTTGTCGATGTCACCGCCGACTGGTGTTTGACCTGCAAAGCGAACAAGGCACTTGTTCTCGATCGCGAACCCGTCCTCCATGCTCTGCGAAGTGATGACGTCACACAAATGCAGGCAGATTGGACACGGCCGAACCAGGCGATTTCGCGTTACCTGGAAAGTTTCAACCGCTTCGGCATTCCGTTTAATGCGGTCTACGGCCCGGGTGCCCCGAACGGGATCGTTTTGTCGGAAATTCTCTCGGCGGCAGCCGTTCTCCAAGCTTTGGAAGATGCCCGTCTCGCAACGCCGGTTGCCGCAGCACAGAACTAAGCTGATGCACATACGACCAGTCATTCTTGTCCGAGAAAGATACCCTAGCGAATACCACTCTTTGCCTTCACTTCGCCGTGAAGCTTGAGCAAAGTCATGGTTCAAAGCGCCGCAGCTCAATATCAAGAGCAAACTCGCAACTGATTTCTAACGGCCAAGCAAGCTCGGCACATTAAACGAAGGAAAACACCATGCCACCAATCAACCCCAACCGCAGAGCCGTTTTGCAAAGCGCTGCGGCCGCGCTGATTGCATCCACCCTGCCTGCAATTGCTCAAAGCAACTCTACACTCCACGTGATCAAGGATCCCAATTGCGGATGCTGCGGTGCTTGGATCAAGATAATGCGTGTTTCGGGGTTTGATGTCACCGTTCAGAACGCGTCAAATGAGGCTCTTTATGGTTACAAACTCAGAAACGGAATTTCCGAAGACCTTGCCTCATGCCACACCGCGACGATCGAGGGGTATTTCGTTGAAGGCCACGTTCCAGCATCCGATGTGCGTCGCCTGCTTGCCGAGCGCCCCGATGCGATTGGATTGACCGTGCCCGGCATGCCTTATGGGTCGCCCGGAATGGGTCCCGAGAGCGAACGAGACGCCTACGATGTGCTTTTGATGAAAAAGGATGGCACGACCGAGGTATTCGCAAGTTACCAAGGCGAATAGGGTGTCTTGAAATCACCTGTCTACAGGGTCGGTCTTGAAGCGCTTTGGCACTCAGTTTGCAGATCTGCCCAATGCCTTGCCTTCGCCCGCAGCGGCGCGCCAGATCAGCACCAACCCCACAGCGATCATCGGAAGCGTCAATGCCTGACCCTGTGTCAGCCCTAGATCGCCAATCTGCCAGGCAAACCCGGTCGGATTGCCCGCGCTGACAAACTGCGCGTCCGGCTGGCGTACGAACTCGACAGTAAACCTCGCCAGACCATAGCCGGCAAAAAAGACACCCATCAATAATCCGGGCCTTCTGAACCCGGCCTTTCGAAACGCAATCCAGAAAATGACTGTGCCGAGCAGAATGCCCTCAAGCGCCGCTTCATAGAGCTGGGATGGGTGGCGGGCGCAGAGCTGCCCGATCTGCTGCCCGCAATCCTGCGCCGCCCGTCCGGGGAATACCACGCTCCAGGGCAAATCGGTGGGGCGGCCCCAAAGCTCGGCATTGATGAAATTGGCCACCCTGCCGAGGAACAGGCCCGGCGCCGTAATCAGCGCCAGCAGATCACCGGTCGAAAGTAGCGACAATTTTTGCCGCAATGCATAGACCAGGGCCACGATGGCAACGCCGAGAAGCCCGCCGTGAAACGACATCCCGCCTTGCCAGATCTTCAAAATCGCCAGCGGATCGTTGGAAAACTGCCCGGGATTGTAGAACAGGACATATCCCATCCGGCCACCGAGGATGATGCCCAGGATCAGGTAGGTGACCAGATCTTCGAACTGGTCGGGCTGCATCACAGGCTGGTCATTACGCCACATTTGCGGCCGCGCCAACACCACCTTGGCCAACCGCCAGGCAATAAGGATCCCAACGATATAGGCCAGGGCATACCATCTGAGGGCAACCTCAAAGCCAAAGACGTCGAATGCGAACAGTTCGGGGGAGATGTCCGGAAAAGGGATCATTTTGGTATGCCTATCGTTGCGTCGGCCCGAGTTGCCCGGTCAAAGCTGTTTCGGCTGAGGTCCATCTGGACCTCGGAAGTTCTTCAAAGCTCGACTTCAGGCGACGGGATGCAGAACCACGCGGGTTTCCATGGGAACACGGTTGTACAGATCGATAACCTGATCATTCACCAAACGCGCACACCCGTTAGATACGCGGCGTGCCAGCGTCGAAGGTTCATTGGTCCCGTGAATCCGCAGATAGGTGTCGCCACGACCGGGCTGGAACAGATAAAGCGCCCGTGCGCCCAGCGGGTTGTTGAGACCACCGGGCAGCCCATTCGAAAGCCGCCCGTACCGGTTCGGTTCGCGCTTGATCATGTCGGGAGTGGGCCTCCAATAGGGCCACTCTCTTTTCGCTCCGACAAAAAACTCGCCCGCCTCATAGAGCCCAGGTCGACCAATACCCACTGTGTATCTGAGGGCTTTCTTTTTCGGCAACGTCCAGTAGAGCGCAAACTGGCCGGGATCGACATGGATTTCATTGGGCTCAAAATCCGTTTCGAGCCGGACCTCGCGGGGCATGAACGCTTCGGGCAACTGGTAGTCCGGGATAATCTCGTCATGCGCCAGCAGGGGTGTTGCCGCAGCGAATGCCGACATTGCCATCCCGCCTTTCAGTAAATCACGCCGTTTCATGGCTCTATCCTTTCAATTCCGATAACGCGCGTTCGATCCTTTGTCGTCTCGGATCGGTTTCCGGTGCGTTCTGCAACAAGGCGCTCGCTTTCTCATATGCGGATACTGCGTTATCGCGCTCGCCAAGCACGGTGTAGGCGTTTGCCAGCCTCATCCAGCCTTCCAGGTCGTCCGGCTCGTCTTCGAGACGGGATGCCAGGCGTTCAACCATGGACCGGATAAAGGCGGACCTGTCCTCTTCGGTCATGTCGCCAGCTGCCGCGACATCGTCCGCCGATGGTCCCGGGCCCGCTACCATCGGAGCAAAGCTGGCCAAGTTTACCGGGGCGCGGCCAATCTCGCTTCCAATTCGGTTCGCTTTGGCGACAAAGGTTTCCATCCAAGGCGCGAAACCCTCCGCTTCATTCAGGCGGCTGATCAACAGGTCATGTGCGTCCTTCGTTTTACCGGCCTGTTCCAATGAGACCGCCATGTAAAAGGCCGCTGCCGGATTGGCAGGGTCCAACCTGAACGCTTGGTTGATCGCCGACTGTGCCCGAGGCGTGACAATCCCAGCCTCTGCCATGACCAATGCTTCGGCAAGCCGCGACCAGGTTTCAGATGTGGCACCTTCACGACGCGTGATGACGTCAAAGGCCTGAACGGCGTCACTGTGTTTCCCCATGCGCATATAGGTCTGCCCAAGCAGCATCCACCCGTCCGATTGACCGCCATTTGGTTCGCTGGTCAGGCGTTCAAAAAGCTTCTGCGCCAAGTCAGCGATTTTTTGTTCTTCTTCGCGCTCGGCCTGAAGTGCTTCCAACGCACGGCTTGATGAAACAGGAGTGCCGTTAATCGAATAGTATCCAATAGCCAGAATTGGAACGAACAACGCGGCCAAATACATGGCGGCGTTTCCATCGCCAGCTGATTGCGGGCCTGCGTCAGAGGTTTTACGCGACAACGCCAGGATTCGCCGCTTGATCTCCATCCTGGCGGCGTCGGCTTCACCCTCGGAAATCACGCCGCGCTCATGGTCTCTTTGGACTTCGTCGAGCTGGTCCACCAATACCGCCGAGGTTCCATCCTCGGTGGCGACAACACCCTTGCCCTTTGCTAAAAGCGGCCAGGCTGCGAACAGCACCGCTATCAGGGTCATAAACCCGAAACCGGCCCAGATCATGATGGATCTCCTGATTTTTCATTGTCGATAAACTTCGCCACCTGACGCTCTTCGGCTTCTGTTAATTCAGGTAACGCGCTTTTCCGCCTGCCTCGCAGAACGATGTTCAGACCAAAGAGCAGAGCGATCAGCGTCAAGGCGATCGGTGTGCCCCACAAAGCGTAGGTCGACGGTTTGAATGGAGGCTTCAGCAGGACATAGTCGCCATAGCGTGCCTGGATGTAGGCCATCACCTGATTGTTGCTGTCTCCCTCCAGCAACCGTTCCCGGACCAGTAGCCTCAGATCTCTCGCGACGCCCGCGTTGGAACTGTCGATGTCCTGGTTTTGACAGACAACGCAGCGCAGATCCTTCGAGATAACGCGCGCCCGTTCCTCAAGCACCGGGTCAGCAAGCATTTCGTCGGGTTCCACCGCTTGCGCTGACAACGGCAGAAGGATCATGAAAACAAGCAGAACGACAAACCGATGCATTAGCTGTTCCTTTCCTCAAGCGCGCCAGCCTGAGTGAGCGCTTCACGGAACTTTGCAATGGCCTCATCGCCCACGACCGGTCCGACATAGCGGAAAAGAACCGTGCCATCCGTTCCGATGATGAAACTTTCCGGAACACCGGAAATCCCCCACTCGATCCCGATCCTACCGTTCAGGTCCGATCCGATCCGCTCGTACGGGTTTCCAAGATTGGCAAGCCAGCGCACCGCATCCTTGGGCTTATCCTTGTAATTGATCCCGAACAGCCGGATGCCATCGCGTTCGACCAGGTTGGTCAACACTGTATGCTCGGCGCGGCACGGAACGCACCATGAGGCAAACACGTTGAGCACGATCGGGCGATCATGCCCGGTCAAATCGGCGCGCGACAATCCCGGTGTTTGGAGACCCTCAACAGCTGCAAGCTCGAACTCCGGCGCTGGCTGTTCAATAAGAACCGAAGGGATTGCGTTTGGATCGCGGTTTGGATTCAGACCCCAAAGGAAGAACCCTCCAAAGATCATAGCGATCACAAGGGGTGCGAAGGCAAGAATACGTTTCATCTTCTACTCCGCCGGAACCGAGGTGGTCGCGTCAATGGTTCTACGCCGAGGCGCGCCAACCCGTAGCCTCCTGTCCGAAAGGGACAGCCCTCCACCAAGAACCAGCATGAACGATCCGATCCAGATGAAGTTCACCAGGGGCTCATAAAGAATGCGAAGCGTCCAGGCGCCGCTTTCTTCTGCATCTTCCGAAGCAGGCGCTGCAATCGAAGCGTATAGATCGCCTGCCAGGGTCGAGCGTATCGCGGATTCCGTCGTCGAGCTTTGTGCCACCGGAAATGTTCGGCGTTCGGGATAGAGCATCGTCACGATCTCACCGTCGCGACGCACGACCAACGTACCACGGTCTGCAAAGTAATTCGGGCCGCTAAGGCGCTGAACACCTTCAAACGTAACATCAAAACCGGCAATGAAGATGTTCGAGCCCGGCCCGACAAACACGACCTGTTCAGATTTCCAGGCACTCGATCCAACAAACCCGAACATTGCGACTGCAAGACCCGTATGAGCCATAGTCATACCATGGGTTGCCCTTGGCAGGTTTCGCGCGCGTCGCAGTGCCTCTTTGAAGGGGACATCGAAAAGTCGAATTCTAAGCGCCCATTCCCGTAAGGTCGCAAGGAACAGCCAGATCGCCAGAAGGATCGAGAGATAGGCAAGAACTGGGCCGCCCATAGTTACATACCAAATGGCGAGGACACCCAGCACCGACAGGATGGCGACGAAGCGAAGCCGCTGAAAGACCCCGGCAAGATCGGCACGTTTCCATGACAAAAACGGACCAAGCCCCATCACAAAGACAAGAGGCAGCATCATCGGAATGAAAGACGCATTGAAAAACGGTGGTCCAACCGAAATTTTGTCACCCGTCACGGCTTCCAGAAAGAGCGGGTAAAGCGTTCCGAACAGCACGGTTCCAGTGGCCGCCGCCAGAATGAGGTTGTTTACCAATAGCCCCGCTTCCCGGCTGACCGGCTTGAAGAGCCCACCGGCCTCCATCATCGGTGCACGCCACGCAAAAAGCGCCAGTGAACCGCCGATTGACAGCGCCAGAAGCATCAGAATGTAGAGCCCGCGTTCGGGATCGACCGCAAAGGCATGCACCGACGTCAAAAGCCCTGACCGCACGACAAAGGTACCCAGCAGCGACAGCGAAAACGTCAGGATCGCCAGAAGGATCGTCCAGCTTTTGAATGCGTCGCGTTTCTCGGTCACGATGGCCGAATGCAGAAGCGCCGTGCCAAGCAGCCATGGCATGAAGCTGACATTCTCAACCGGGTCCCAGAACCACCAGCCACCCCAGCCAAGCTCGTAATACGCCCACCATGACCCGAGTGCGATACCTGCGGTCAGGCTCATCCACGCGGCAAGTGTCCACGGTCGGACCCACCGCGCCCAAGCTGTATCGATCCGCCCCTCCAGCAAGGCCGCAACAGCAAATGAAAAGACGATCGAGAACCCGACATAGCCCAAGTATAAAAGCGGTGGGTGCATCGCCAACCCGACATCCTGAAGCAGCGGGTTCAGATCATTGCCGTCGATTGGCGGCGGAAACAGGCGTTCGAAGGGGTTTGACGTCAACAGCATGAAGGACAGGAATCCGACGCTGATCCAAGCCTGCACCGACAAGGTTCGGGCCTTGAGAGGCTCGGGGATGTTTGAACCGAAAAAGGAAACCGCAGCGCCGAATGCCGTCAGAATGAGAACCCAAAGAAGGAGCGACCCCTCATGGCTGCCCCAGGTCGCCGCAACCTTGTAAAGCATCGGCTTCAGGGAGTGTGAGTTTTCGGCGACATTCAAAACCGTAAAATCGCTGACAACAAACGCGCGCATCAATGCCGCGAATGCCAAGCCAACGAACAACAGTTGAGCCACTGACAAAGCCCGCGCCGAGCGCATCCACACTAGGTTGCCACGTGCCGCACCGAGGATGGGAAGCACGCTTTGGACGAGCGCAAGTGCCAATGCGAGTGCCAAAGCGAAATGGCCGAATTCGGGTGTCATGGTGTCTTCCAGTTCGTATGTGTTCGGTTGCGGGTTCGAAGCTCAAAGTACGGTGTGGAGTCGGGATTCAGCTTTCCAGGGTGCTTTTGCGCTTCTGGAATTCCTCCTCGTCGATTTCACCTTTGGCGAAGCGGTCCCTCAAAATGTCCAGCGCGTGCGGCTGGTTGGGAGCGCTGTTCCCATTGGTGAACCGGCGGACTGCAACCACAATCAGAAAGATAACCAGTCCCCAGAAAACCAGCATCATCAAACCGCCAAACATTCCATACCCTCCACCCCACATCATGTGGCCATAGTCCCACGGCCCGTCACTTCGCTGATCTGCGAGCGCGATGGACGGCACGAGAGCTGTCGCCGATGTGGATAACATATTGAAAAATCGCATTTCTTCATTCCTCTTCTCCTTGAATGGCATCGCCAGCGAGAGGGATAGCGATACTGGCTCGCACTCCGCCTTCTTCCAGGTTTGCCAGTGAAATATCACCACCGTGCGCGCGGATGATCGTGCGCGCGATGGCAAGTCCGAGACCATGCCCCCCGGTTTCGAGAGATCGCGATTCTTCAAGCCGATAGAACGGATCGAAAACGCGCTCCAGTTCGGTTGCCGGGATGCCCGGCCCCGAGTCATCGACGAAAATCAGAAGATCACTCTTTCGGACCGTGTAGCTAACGCGAGCACTCTTCCCATAACGAACAGCATTCTCGATGACATTGCGAAGAGCGCGCCGAAAAGCACTCGGACGAACACGCGCATGTATGCTTGCACCTGTTTCGAGCTCGAATTGCTCGACCATATCGATGCGAAGCGTCGATAGAAACTCGCCGACGTCCACCTCGACTGCTTCTTCAGATCCGGTCAGCCCGCGTGCAAATGTAAGCGTTGCGTCGACCATGGTCTGCATTTCTTCGATCGAGGTCACAAGACTGTCGCGCGTTTCCGCTTCTTCCACCATTTCAGCTCGAACGCGCAGCGCCGTCAGCGGCGAACGCAAATCATGCCCCAGGGCGGCAAGCAGCCTTGTCCGATCGGCGACAAAGCGCGTGAGGCGGTCCTGCATTCGATTAAATGCTGTTGTGAGATCGCGCACCTCTTTGGGTCCCGACATCGGCAAATCAGCCACGTCTTCACCCCTGCCAAGGGCATCAGCGGCCTTCACCAGTCGTTGCAGCGGACCTGTTAGGCGTGACAGCAAAAACCAAAAGACGACAATCAAGAGCAGCGCCGCAGTAAGGGCGAATGTCAGTGTTGAAAACAGTGGCCATTGAAGCGGCGGTCGTTCGAACCTCGTGCCCACATTCAGCCACTGCCCGCCTGAAATGGCGATAGAAAGGTTCATTTCAACCGCCGACAATTCTCCTTGCATCATGGCCATGTGCATTTCTGCCATTTCTTCCGACAAATGCGGCAACGGCAGTATTTGTCCTTCGATTTGATGCAACTCGACACGGATATCGCGGCTGTAGGTATCTCCAAGTAAAGCCCTGACACGGGCTTCGACCAATCCGCCGTCGGAGTGACCAGTATGCGTCACGATCGGCTCGTCCGACATGTCGAAGCGAACTAAGGGGGAGTTGGCTGCACGCAAAATCGAGGCATGTAAATCCGGCGGCGCTTCGTCGATTAGCCGCGCGACGTTTGCGGCTCTTCCGGCTGCCTCGAATCCGAAGGCAGCCCGGATCGCCAAGCTTCGCTCATCGACAAAGAGCCAAAGACTAACGATCTGCGCCGCGGTCAACGCTGCCACAACCAACAAGACCAACTGGACGCGTAATGTGTTGAATGGCCACTGCATCATTCGAGAACCTCGGCATCCGCCGCAAGGCAATACCCGCCATTTCTAACCGTTGTGATGATCTTTGGGCGGAGCACATCCGGTTCGATCTTTCGGCGCAGCCGACTGATTTGATTGTCGATCGTTCGATCAAGCGGCCCGGCCATTCGACCCGCAGTCAAGTCCAGCAGTTGTTCGCGGCTGAGCACCATGCGCGCCCGTTCGAGAAGAACCGTCAGCAATTTGAAGTCCGAAGTGGTCAGAGGTGTTTCTAGGCCCGCTTCATCGATTAGGACATGCCTGTCGGTATCAAGCGTCAGATGTGCGAAGTGCACTTTTTTGCCCGCGAAGTCACCGGCGTGCATTTCCGGTCGTTCGGATCGCCGAAGCACTGCCTTGATGCGAGCGAGCAATTCGCGGGGGTTGAATGGCTTGCTCACGTAGTCATCAGCACCGATTTCAAGCCCGACGATCCGGTCCGTCTCCTCACCGAGAGCTGTCAGCAAGATGATCGGCAAACTGCGATCTGCAGAAAGCCGTTGGCAAGCCGAGAGACCACTTTCTCCCGGCATCATGACGTCAAGCACAATGAGATCGAAATGTCCCAAGGCGAGTTTGGCGTCCATGTCATGCGCGTCTTTTGCAGCAGTCGCGCGCATGCCGTTCTTTTCGAGAAAGCGCGATACGCTCTCTCGAATTTCTTTGTGGTCATCGACCACCAGGATATGCGGTGCCTCGGTCATGTTTTTCCTTTTAATCAGTGCGGTTTCGAAGGGTCAGGGCCTATTTTGTCACCAATTGTATCAACTCACGGGTCTTGCGACAGGCCATTACAAAACGCTCCGTGCAGGCCATTCAAAATTCGATTTCTCATACCGAACTGAAAGACATCGAAACCAAACACGTGAGGAACCAATGAAAAAGATCTCCGTTCTTGCAGTTACTATCGTTCTTTCGACAGCATCAGCCGGTATTGCGTTCGCCGACACTGGACACGGCCATGGTGCCAACGCACCGAATGCCGGGCCGGGTGCCGGGATGAAAGGCGGCGGGCATAACATGATGAATGGCGGCGGGCATAACATGATGCAAATGATGATGCGCATGCACGCTGGCATGATGGGCGGTACCGGCATGGGGCAGATGGGCATGATGGGCAACGGCGGCATGTCGGGCATGATGGGTCCGATGATGGCCAAGTTCGATGCAGACGGTGACGGCAAGGTCACATCGGAAGAAGCGCACGGGCAACTTCAAGCGATGCATTCGAGTTTTGATGCGAACGGCGACAGCACTCTCTCGATCGATGAGTTCGAGATGCTGCACAGTTCCATGATCCGCGAAGCCATGGTTGACCGATTTCAGCATCTCGATGCGGATGGCGACGGCAAGGTGACCGCTGGTGAGATGACTGCGCCTGCTGACAAGATGGAGCGCATGACCATGATGCGCGGGAACATGAAGCCGGGCGCGATGATGGGTGGCACCGACATGAGCAAAGACGAAAACTGATCCGCGGCAACGCGGTTTCCCCCGCCCTGGTTGAACGTTGCGTCCTCTCGTTTGACCAGGGCGATTTCCAATCTGGAGTATCGGAATGAGCTATACATATGATCGGCTATTGGCCGGAGTTCACATTGATGACGCGGATATGCGCGTTCGCGAAGCACTGAAAGAGAAGGGATTCGGCGTCCTGACCGAGATCGATGTGAAGGAGACGATGAAAAACAAGATCGGCGTAGATATGGATGGGTATCGCATTCTCGGCGCATGCAACCCGAACATGGCGCATCAGGCTCTGGGTATCGAGGCTCGGATCGGGGCCATGCTGCCTTGTAATGTGATCCTGCGAAGCCTCGAAGACGGAACGGAAATCAGCGCGGTCGATCCGGTCGCGTCAATGTCCGCCGTGGACAACCGGGACCTGCACGCAGTTGCCGGGGAGGTACGCGAAATGCTGATTGAGGCGGTCGAACAGGCTTGATCGTTGTTAGGAGGACAATTCGAAATGAGATTTGATCGCCGAACGTTCCTTACGATGTCGGTCGCTATCTCCGCTCCGACATTCGCGACACCCGCGCGGGCTCAAAGCCGCAAAGTCTGGTCAACCAAGCAAGCGCACGCGGCTTTACTGGAGGATCAGGTCAGGCTCTTGGATATTCGGTCCCGCGAAGAGTGGCGGGAAACCGGAGTCGCCCAGGGTGCTTGGTTGGTCAGCATGCACGAAAAGCGGTTCCCTGAACGGCTGTTCGCAACACGACAATTGGCAGAAGGCCGAACCGTTGCCCTGATCTGCGCAACTGGCGGCCGGTCTGGCGCTGTCTTGAATGCTCTGCGGCAAGCCGGTCATGCGGGATTTGTCGACGTATCGGAAGGGATGCTCGGAAACCGTCTCGGCCCAGGTTGGATCGCCGCTGGGCTTCCTGTTGTTTCGATGAACGAAGCTTTGGCCGTTTTGCCCGCCGCGCTCCTCTGAACGAAGCTATGAGGCGACGAATTGCCAAGTTAAAAGACGAAGTCAAAACTCAAGGGATCAGGTTGAGCCAACGAATCCGACCGATCCTTTATGTGTTGACCTTCTTTGCACTGGGTCTCCTCTTGCTTGCCTGGACACCCGAGCAGTTCAGCTTTTTTGACCGCGACACAGTTGAACAATTCGTCTCTGATGCCGGGGTTATTGGCCCAGCTCTCATAATTCTCTTGATGGTTGTTGCAGTGGTCGCCAGCCCGATTCCGAGCGCCCCGATCGCATTGGCCGCCGGAGCAGCCTACGGTCACTACGCCGGCGCCGCTTATGTCGCATTCGGTTCCGAACTGGGAGCGATGATCGCGTTTTTGATCGCGCGCAACCTGGGAAGAGACGCTGTTGTGAAGGTGCTTGGGAGCAAGGCAGACTACGGGCTTCTCGGCTCGCAAAACGCACTCACTGTGATTGTGTTTTCAAGTCGGCTGCTTCCGTTCATTTCTTTCGATGCGATGAGTTATGCAGCGGGGCTGAGTCGCCTTCACCTCTGGCGGTTCTTGCTCGCGACATTCGCAGGGATTATTCCCGCCAGTTTCGTGCTGGCTCATTTTGGCAGCGAGGCCATGTCCGGCGATTTCGGTGCGGCGGAATGGCTGACACTCGGGCTTGGTTTTCTTACTGCAATGCCCCTTCTGATCATCGCGCTCAGACGCAACCGATCAGATGGTCGCCACCAGGCTTGACCATAAACAACTGAATTAAAGGAAAAATATATTCTAGGAAGCCGCTCGATACCAATTGTTACAGTTCGCCCATTGACCTTCCAGTGACTGGAACTGCCACCTTTTCGGAAAGACAGGAGAAATCGATGGCCGACCATATGAACCATCACCACCACCATGGGCACGAAAACGGTTCGGACAAAAGGCAACCTGGCGCTGACACCGTCCTTGATCCCGTTTGCGGCATGGAGATCGAGATTTCCGCCGAGACCAAAAGAGCGGAATTCAACGATCAAGAATACTTCTTTTGCTCGGACAGTTGCCAGATCAAGTTTGAGACCGATCCCTGGTTCTTTGCATCGGGCAACGCTGAGAAAGTGGGCCAACAGGTTCAGCCGGGCGCGCAATGGACCTGCCCGATGCACCCCGAAGTTATCCGCGACGAACCTGGCGCCTGCCCGATCTGCGGCATGGCGCTGGAGCCGATGGTGCCTTCGGACGAGCCGAGCGAGGAACTCACCGATTTCACCCGGCGCATGTGGATCAGCGCCGCAGCGGCCGTCCCGCTGGTCATTCTGACCATGGGCGAACTGGTCGGCCTGCCGGTGCGCGACTGGATCGGGCATCGCATCGCATCATATGTCGAGTTTCTTTTGGCGACCCCCATCATCCTATGGGCGGCCCGGCCCTTTTTTCAACGTGGATGGGACTCTATCAGGAACAATTCGCCCAACATGTGGACGTTGATCTCGCTGGGCGTTGGTGCGGCCTATGTCTACTCGCTCATTGCGACGTTTCTTCCGGGGCTGTTCCCCGAGCAATACCGCGTCGGCGAAGCCGTGGGCACTTATTTCGAAGCCGCCGTGGTCATCGTGGCCCTGGTCTTCGTAGGCCAGGTGCTTGAATTGCGGGCGCGCGAACGAACGGGCGATGCAATCCGCGCGCTTCTCGATCTGGCGCCCAAGACCGCGCGCCGGATCCTGCCCGATGATACGGAATATGACGCACCGCTTGAAAACATCGTTGAAGGTGATCTGCTCCGCGTCCGTCCCGGTGACAGCGTCCCGGTCGATGGCGAGGTTGTCGATGGCCGGACTTCGATCGACGAAAGCATGCTCACCGGCGAGCCAGTGCCGGTCGAAAAGACCGAACATGACCGGGTCACCGGCGGCACCATCAACAAGAACGGCACCATTGCCATCCGGGCCACCCAGGTTGGCGCAGACACCGTTCTGGCCCAGATCGTTGACATGGTCTCTGGCGCGCGCCGCTCCCGCGCTCCGATTCAGGGCTTGGCCGACAAGGTCTCCTCAATCTTCGTGCCCACTGTTGTTATCTGTGCGATTGCCGCATTCCTGTTCTGGTTGGCATTTGGTCCAAGCCCGGCGCTCGTCTTTGCGATCGCCGCTTCTGTGTCGGTTCTGATCATCGCTTGCCCTTGCGCCCTTGGCCTGGCAACGCCGATTTCGATTACAACCGCCGCCGGGCGCGGAGCGCAGGCCGGCGTTCTCATCAAGGATGCCGAAGCCTTGGAGAGAATGGCGCGCATCGATACCGTAATCGTTGATAAGACTGGCACCCTAACCCTCGGCAAACCGAAGCTGACCGACGTAATAGCTGTCGCGGATCGGGACGAACAAGAGGTCCTGGCGCTTGCCGCAGCACTTGAACGCGGGTCAGAACACCCGCTGGCCGAAGCCATTGTCGAAGGGGCCCAGGAGCAAGGCATAGCTTTGTCGCAGGCCGAGCAATTCGAGGCCGTCACTGGCAAGGGTGTCCAAGGCGTCGTGGATGGACGCAAGGTCGTACTCGGGAACCCGGCCATGATGCAGCAACTGGGCCTCGACACGACATCGGCGGACGAGATCGCAGATGGTCTGCGCAGCGACGGGAAAACGGCGATGTATATCGCGGTCGACGGCGCGCTCTCCGGGATTGTCGCCGTCGCCGATCCGATCAAGGAGACGACCGAAGGTGCGATCCGGGACCTGCACGCGCTGGGTCTACGCGTCATCATGGCGACAGGCGACAACCAGCGCACCGCGGACGCCGTAGCTGGAAAACTTGGCATCGACGAGGTGCGCGCCGGCGTTTTGCCAGAGGACAAGAAGGCCCTGATCGAGGAACTGCGCAGCAACGGGGCCCATATCGCCATGGCCGGCGACGGGGTGAACGACGCCCCTGCCCTTGCGGCAGCCGATGTCGGCATTGCCATGGGAACCGGAGCCGACGTGGCCGTCGAAAGTGCCGGGATCACGCTTCTCGGCGGTGACCTGGTGGGAATCGTGCGGGCCCGCAAACTTGCCAAGGCGACCTTGCGCAACATCAAGCAAAACCTGTTTTTTGCCTTCGCCTACAATGCCGCCGGCGTCCCGGTTGCGGCCGGTATTCTATACCCGGTTTTCGGCCTTTTGCTGTCGCCAATGATCGCTGCCGCGGCAATGAGCCTGTCATCTGTCTCGGTCATCTCGAATGCGTTGCGGCTGCGGCGGGTGCGCCTTTGATCGCGGCTTAGGAGTGAAACCCCATGGCAAACGGACATCAGGGACACATGCCCACCAGCGGTCGCGGATTGGCGATTTCAGCCTGGCTGACGGGCGTATATTTTGTCATCGAACTTGGGATTGGTCTCTGGACCGGCTCAATCGCCGTGATCTCCGACGCTTTTCACACCTTTTCGGCGGTCGGAGGCGTGTTGGTCGCCATCGTGGCTGCAAAGCTGGCGCGGCGCCCCGCGGATGAGGACCGCAGCTTCGGCTGGTATCGCGCCGAGATCATCGGGGCGCTCGTCAATGGTGGGTTTCTGTTGGCCATGGCGCTCGTTGTCATCGCCATGGCCGCTATGCGTCTTTCCTCGCCGATCGATCTTCCGACAGGCCCAATGCTGATCGCAGCCGCCGGCGGGCTCTTCACGGAGTTCATATCGCTTGGCCTGATCTGGAAGCAGAGCAAGGACGATCTCAACACCAAGGGCGCTCTCTGGCATATCATCCAGACCTTTGTCGGCAGCCTCCTGATCATCGTGACCGCGCTGGTGATCCGGTATACCGGTTTCTTGCTGATCGACCCGCTTCTGGGCATGGGATTCGGGTTTGTCCTGATCTGGGCCAGTTGGGGGATCCTCAGGGAAGCGGCGCATCTGTTGATGGAAGGCACACCGCCCGAGGTCAGCCTGCCCGAGGTCAGCCGGGCGCTCGAAGCGCTTGAGGGTGTCGAAGACGTCCATCACGCCCATGCCTGGGCACTGACGAGCGGGCGGCACGTGTTTTCAGCGCATTTGCGTATCGCGGAAGGCGCGCACCAGCACGCGATTCTGGAGGAGGCACATTCCCAGCTTCGCGAAACCTTCGGGTTCTTCTTCGTCACGCTTCAGATCGAGACACATTGCCTCGATGAAAGCGGTGCCGAAGCGATCGATTTGTCGGCAATTGAAAAGGAAGGAAACCACAGCCATGGCTGATGAAAACATTCACGCGCTACATCGTATCTTCATAATCGCCGTTACCCTCACTACGGCGGCGGAGATCGTCTACTTCACGGTCTGGGGGTTGTATTTGTTTCCGGAAGGCAATGTCGCAGGCAAATTGGTCTGGACCCTGACCTGCGGTATCGCGATGGGGCTGGTGATCGGCGCCTTGACCTATCTCTGGGTGGAGGAGCGGTTCCAAGGTGGCGAGGCCGTCTGGGGAGCCGCACTGGTAATGGCGGCGGTCGGCAGCTACTGCGCCTGGCTTTGCAGCAAGATCGACGCCCAACTGGGCTATTTCGGGGGCGACGAAAACACGACCCTGTTCATTCTGAGCGGGGTCATCCCAGCCATTTTAGGAGGGTTGCTCTACGGCTGGCTTGTTTATGGCAAACCCGCAGAAGCGGCGTAAGATGGGCACGTGATGTCTCAAGGGGCGTTGCTCAGGTTTCCGATCAAAGTACCGGGTACGCCTAAGACGCCAGAACATAGCAAACCTCGGACATGCCGCGTCCATCACATCCTTTCGATACTCGAACGAGTTCGCTTTCCAACGACTTCAGTTTCCCGATCTTTGCCTAAACTTCGGCGTCTTGCGTGGTAGCGAAGTGAGCTCAGAGCATTAGGTGTTCTTCAGACTGGGCCTTACAAGGAAGTATCTGCTAATACACAAGCGCGTGTGGAGTCATCTTTTTTCTTGAAGTTCTAGCGGGTGTAGGTTGTATCCAAAAGCCTACAGGTGGGCAATCGACACGCCAAATGAGCAAGACGACGGAGATAAGTTCAAGATGTTGACGAGACGCCATTTCATAGTAACGGGCGCGGCACTGTTTTCAACGCCGATTGCAACCCCGATTCTCGCAAGCACATGGCCAACTGCCTCTCAAAAGGCCGCCTGGGATGCGCAGGTGACCCCACCGGAATTCGATCTCGAGACCTCCAACCCATGGGGATTGCAGCCACGTTTCCTGCCACGGCGCGTAGAGGCAAGGGATGGTCTGACGCCCGGAGACATTCATGTCGATGCGGTGGCAAGATACCTTTACCACATTGAAGAGGGCGGAACGGCGATGCGCTACGGTGTGGCGATTGCCCGCGGCAATCTTTATGAGCCGGGCACCTACACTATCCGTCGCAAGGTCGAGTGGCCGCATTGGACGCCGACCAAATCGATGATTGAGCGCAACCCGCAATATGCTGAGTTTGCAAATGGTCAGGAGCCCGGTCCAAGGAACGCACTTGGGTCACGTGCCCTTTATCTCTTTGTCGGCCAGCGTGATACATACTTGCGCATTCATGGGTCACCCCAGTCGAGGTCAATAGGCGGTCGGGCCAGTTCGGGATGTGTTCGAATGGTGATGGCGCATATCAACGAGCTGTATCCCAAGGTCGCAATCGGTTCGACTGCGATTCTCTATTCAGCCGAAGACAGCGTTACGGCGCGCAGTTAATCCGCAACGCATCAAAGGCGTCTCGCGCTTGAACCATCAGCTAGGTATCACCTGGGGTCGAGTGTGCAGTCCAACTCTGCAATGACACCTAAGAAGCTTGCTTCACGCAGATCGGGTTTCCGCGAACTGTCCTGAGCGGCAAGAGCGTCGTCTCGACGGGACCGGCATGCATATACCAGTAGCAATTGTCTTCGGGGACCAGGCGTGCTGTTGCGAGGTCCTGGTTTGGTGCAGCAAGAACCGCGACTTCTTCAGGGAGAGGTGGAAGAGTTTCCGAACCCTGCAAGTTTGAGAAATCTGCCGAGCAGGCTCCAAGTATCAGCACGGTGGAGAGAAGAATTGCGCTTCGCTTGTACATGAATGGGAATCCTCAAGGCACATCGGTTTTTTTACGTCGCCTCTTGTCTCGCATCAGTCATCAAATGGCGCAATGATTTAACAAACCAAGACTATGTTTCCCTGAGAAAAGTGGCAGAAATTCAATGGTTATTGCAAAAAACAAGCTCTTGCGCCCAATGATGGCCACCATCGTACTTAGCACGGAGTTTTCCTCTTGAACCTCTAGTTGCTGTAGGGCGTATGTAGCAGGCATCATCGCGAATCCGAGGACGTTCCATGCCACATGATGCTGCCCAGAAAAGCCAAGATCTCTCATCTGAAACTGCGGATTCCTGCGGAAGCTGCTGCAGCACACAGGTCATCGTGCAAACGGAAATAGAGGCCTCGGATGGACTCAGTTTTCATGTCAGTGGACTGGACTGTGCGGAAGAAGTGTCGATTCTGAACAAGGTTGTTGGGCCCGAGGTCGGGGGCACCGCGTTTCTGGCTTTCGACGTGATCAATGCCAGGATGACGGTTCTGGAAGGCGGCAAAAATGCTTCTTCCGACAAGATTGTCGAACTTGTTGGGACCACCGGTATGACCGCCAAGCCGTGGAATGCCGAAGACGCCAATGCGGATCAGGCCGCGCATCTGAAAACCCAAAAACGTTTCACAGCTTTGAGCGGTGGCTTTTGGGCAGCAGGTTTCTTGTTTCACATCGTCGAAACCGGCTTCGGCGGCGCGATTGGATTGTTCTCCGGCCACGGCGAGGCTCCGATGCCTATCGCGGAAGCGGGCTTGTTCGCGATGGCAATCCTGTTCGGAGTTTGGCTGGTCGCGCCAAAAGCCTGGTCGTCGGCGCGGCGGCTCTCACCGGATATGAACTTGTTGATGGTCGTGGCTGTGGCCGGAGCCATCGGGCTTGGAGAGTACTTTGAAGCCGCGACAGTGGCTTTTTTCTTCTCACTTTCACTGTACCTGGAAAGCTGGAGCGTCGGGCGGGCACGCAATGCCGTGTCGGCACTTCTGGACCTCGCGCCGCCGACGGCACGGGTAATTCATGATGATGGATCGGAAGCAGATGTTCCCGCCGCAACCGTTGCAATTGGCACGAGCTTCATCGTGCGCGGCGGCGACCGAATTCCGCTCGATGGGGACGTAGTTGAGGGCGCCGGAGCCGTTGATCAAGCGCCAATCACCGGCGAAAGCGCCTTGGTGCCCAAAGAGGCAGGCGATGAGGTCTATGCCGGGACCATCAACGGCGAAGGCACATTGACGGTACGAGCGACGAAAGCCGCCTCCGATACTGTTTTGTCCAAGATCATTCGCATGGTAGGCGATGCCCATTCGCGCCGGGCAGATGTCGAACAGTGGGTAACGAAGTTTGCGCGCATCTATACGCCGGTTGTGATGGCGCTCGCTATTCTGATCGCTGTGCTACCACCCCTCGTTCTAGGTGGCGATTGGGGTTTTTGGTTCTATAACGCGCTGGTTCTTTTGGTCATTGCTTGCCCCTGCGCGCTGGTGATCTCCACGCCTGTTTCCATCGTCGCAGCGCTTGCCGCGTCAGCGCGGAATGGCGTGCTGATCAAAGGTGGAGCCTATGTTGAAATCCCTGGGCGCACTACGGCTCTGGCGATGGACAAGACTGGTACGATCACGATGGGCGAGCCGGAGGTGGCGGCGATCTACCCGATCGGTGAAACATCCAAGCACGATCTCTTGCTGCGAGCGGCGGCACTCGAGGCGCGATCCTCTCACCCGCTTGCACGGGCGATCCTGAGCAGGGCAGAGCAAGATGGCCTGTCCATCGCCGCTGCCGACGATACAAAGACCGTGCCCGGCCGTGGGCTCGAAGGCGAGATAAACGGTCAATCGATCTGGTTGGGATCGGATCGGTTTGCCGAAGAAAAGGGATTCGGCGCCGAGATTCAGAAAGATTTGCGTGATCGCATTGAAGGCGCAGGAAGTACCCTTGTTGCTGTTGGAGACGATACCGGCATTACCGGCGTACTGGAATTGCGCGACCGCATCCGACCCGATGCCAAAGGCATCGTTGCCCGCCTACACGCGCAAGGGGTCAAAAAGATCGTAATGCTCACCGGCGACAACACGGCAACGGCCAAAGCTGTTGCCCATGAGGTGGGGATTGATGAAGTTCGCGCAGAATTGCTCCCCGAGGACAAGGTGGCCGCGATTGAGGAATTGGTGGCAAGCCATGACACCGTTGCGATGATCGGCGACGGTGTAAATGATGCCCCTGCGATGGCGCGTGCTCACTATGGGATCGCAATGGGGGCTGTGGGATCGGATGCGGCCATTGAAACAGCCGATATCGCGCTCATGACCGATGACATTGGCAAGGTTCCTTGGTTGATCGGACATTCGCGCAGAACTATGTCCATCATCAAACAAAACATAGGGTTGTCACTTGCGACGAAAGCAGTCTTCGTTGTGGCAACAGCGTTTGGCATGGCCTCAATGTGGGGCGCAATTGCCGCGGACGTTGGCGTGTCCTTGCTGGTTGTGGCCAATGCGTTGAGGTTGCTGCGGGCGCGTGAGGACCAAGCCGGGCCTCATGGAGGAGAACGGATTGGCGAAGTGATGGCGAAAGGCGCCTTGGCTCACGGACATTGATCAAGGGCTAACCATGCTGTATCAAAAAGCCACACCAGACCTCACGAAAAGAGGTATCGAGCGGCGATGATTGGCAGTATCCCAAGACGGTCTTTCCTTTTGAGCGGCATTGCCGCTTTCCTTTCAGGGTGCGCCAGCAAATTCCGTTCGTATACTGGACCAGAGGTCACTCGGGTTCGCCTCTACAAGTCCGAGCGATTGCTGGTCTTGGATGGCGCGAAGGACGTGTTGCGCACCTATCCGGTCGGGCTTGGCTTCGCACCGGCAGGACACAAGCAATTCGAAGGTGACGGGCGAACACCTGAAGGCACATACGTCATCGACCGTCGCAATCCAGACAGCCTCTTTCATTTGTCTGTTGGTATCTCCTATCCGAACGAGGCTGACCGCGCATTTGCTGAGGCCCAGGGCCAGTCGCCAGGCGGAGACATCTTCATTCATGGCGGTCCACGACGAGGAATTGATCCGATCAACAAGCGGGACTGGACGGCCGGTTGCATCTCCGTCACCAACCGCCAGATCGAAGAGGTCTATGCCATGGTGCGTGACGGAACACCCATCGACATTTATGCCTGATCTTGGCTAAAGCTCCAAAGAGTGCTCGCAAGCAAAACTGCAACACCACTTACTATAAACACATCGGCAAGGTTGAAGGCCGGCCAATGTAAAGCGCCGATGTGGACGCCTAAAAAGTCAGTAACGGCCTGAAAGCGCAGGCGATCCATTACATTTCCAAGCGCACCGCCGATGACCGCACCATAGGCCAGTGCTTCTATGCGACTTTCGGCGCGAAGCATTTGCAAGGCCATCCAGCTACATATCCCCAACGCGAGGCCGACAAGAGCCCACCATGGAGCATTTCCCAGCATGCCGAAGCTCACGCCGTCATTGCGCAAAAGGACGAGATCAAATCCTGAAAACAGCTTAACTCCTGCCGAGAGCACCGAAGCATAGGCGACAACAACCGACTTTGTGACCTGATCCGTGAAGAGAGCAACTGAGGCGCTGAGCAGCCCGAGGAAAACGGTTCGTGTCATGGTCAACGCCGCCTCAACCGAGCCATACATCCAAAAACAACATGAGGACGAGACCTATAGAAAGGCCCAACGTCGCCTTGTTCTGATGCCCGCTCCTATGGGTTTCCGGGATGATCTCGTGGCTGATAACGTAAAGCATCGCACCGGCAGCGAATGCGAGTCCCCAAGGCAAGAGCGGCTGTGACAATGTGATAATCCCGGCCCCCAGCAATCCGCCGATGGGTTCCACCATACCAGTGAGCGCAGCAATGCCCCACGCACGAAACTTCGAATAGCCCTCGCCAAGAAGCGACACCGCCACGGCTAATCCTTCCGGCGCGTTTTGCAAACCGATGCCGATCGCAAGCGGCAGACCGCCAGACAGGCCATCCGCGCCGAAACCAACACCAACCGCAAGACCTTCCGGAAAATTGTGAATTGTGATGGCGATGATGAACAGCCAGACGCGGCGCAGCGATGCCGCTTCGGGACCTTCGCGACCTGAACTGAAGTGTTCGTGTGGCAATTTTTCATTCATGAATGCAACAGCACCCATCCCAAACAGAATTGCCAAACACACAATGGCAGCTGGGGCCGCGCCGTTATCGTAGCGCAACTCAGCAGCATCGAGCGCGGGGATGATCAGAGAAAAGAACGATGCAGCCAGCATGACACCTGCCGCGAACCCAAGAGACAGGTCCCGCGTTGCGCGGGAAGGAACCCGCCCAAAGAGCACTGGAATAGCGCCGACGGCAGTCAGTGACCCTGCAGCCAGACTGCCCAGAAATCCGAGCGTAATGGGGGATAACGTGTCCAAAATCAGATCTTCCTTAGTCAGTTGATTTAGTCGCCGGGATAGCTGGAAAACACTTCCGTCGTTCCATCGTTGTGGATCAGAAACACGTCATAGGCCTCGCGCCATCGGCTTTGATCCATTCCGGGTGAGCCGAGCGGCATATCGGGCACAGCCAGACCTACAGCATCCGGGCGCTCCGCAAGCAACCGACGGATGTCGGCGGCGGGTACATGGCCTTCGATCACATAGCCGTCAACCAACGCCGTGTGACAGGACACCATGCGTTGCGGGACACCGTTGTCGAGTTTGAAACGAACCAGGAGCCCGCCAAACATGTCTTGGCCCGTGGGCGCAAAGCCGTTTTCTTCAAGATGCTCCATCCAGGCGCGGCAGCACGCGCAGCCTTTGGTTTTCTTGACGTCAATGGCAGTAGAATCGGCAATCGCATGAGATGCCAGGACAAAAGAGAGCGCCGTCGCAAGTGTAATCAGTTTCATGATACTTCTTCTTCGCCTTTTGAAAGTATTCGGCGGATCTTCTGCACCGCGAATTCTCTTGGTTCATGATAGTCGATGGTGCTGGCAAACTTTCCATCTGCATCGAAGAGGAAGACGCTTGCTGTATGGTTCATCGTGTAGCCATTTCCCTCTGTCGGGACCTTTTCGTAGTTTGCTCGAAAGGCATCGGCGGCTTGCCGTGTTTGTTCGTGGGACCCCCGCCATCCCTGCACGGCCGGATGGAAATAGCTGACATACTCCGCCATAACCTCCGCGGTGTCGCGTTCCGGATCGACCGTGATGAACACGACATTCATGTCCGCGACATCCGTTCCCAAATCGTCGAGCCAGTCGGAAATTTCCGACAATGTTGTTGGGCATACATCAGGACAATAGGTGAAGCCGAAAAACACCATGGACAGATTGCCCAGAAGCGTTTCAGGCCCGACAGTCTCGCGGTTCTGATTGGCCATCTGGAAGTCCATCTGGGTCAATGGCAGAGGGCGCTTGCCCGTAATTTCTGGCGCGCCGGGTCCGTCCACTCGCCACCACCCAACGAACAGGGTGAGAGCCAGTGCGCTGCATGCTACGGCAACGTAGGTGAGGAGACGTCGTCGCTGCATCAGCCCTCAGGCCCGCGCGCCGCGAAGCCTAGGATGGGCACATCCACAGTCACTGTTTCTCCATCGGCAAACACCAGCGTCAGCGAAAAACTCTCACCTTCAACCATTTTGCTTTGCAGCCTCATCAACATGGCATGCAGACCACCCGGCTCCAAAGACACGCTTTCGCCCGGCGCGATAACGATGTCTCCTGCCGGTGCCATTGAACTCATTCCGTTAGCATCGGTCCTGGTTTCGTGGATTTGCGGCATCATCGCCAACGGCGTTTCAAGGCCAACCAGCGTGACAGGATCGGTGCCGGTGTTGTGCAATGTCATGTAGGCCGCACCGGGGCGGTTGACGCCAATTGAGGCACGGGCCCAGGCATCTTCAATCGCGATGTCTTCCGATCCCGCAAAAGTGGTGGCTGGAAGCCCCAAAGAAAAGCTCAGCGCAGTTATCGCGAAGGCAAAAACAGATTTCACGTTCGTATCCCTTTCGATGGATTCTTGGTTACGAGCCCGCCGCAGCAACTTCGGCCGCTACAAGTGCCCGCAATTCGTCCGCTCCAAACGGATCAAGAGGTTTACCATTCACGAAGAAGGTGGGGGTTTGGCGCACACCCACCTTTTCCACATCAGCGCGGTCTTGATTAAACACAGCGACAACATCCGGCGACTTGATCTGTGTTAGCGCAGCTTCCAAATCCAGCCCCGCGCCAGCGGCGATCTTGCCAATTTTTTCCAGATCGGGAGCGCCGTGCGAAGCCCAGGCATTCTGATAAAGCAAGAGGGATTCAAGGACCGGTTCGAACTTGCCCTGCATCCGGGCTGCTTCCAACAGTTTGATGGCGGTCTCAGACCCCGGACCATGGAACGGGGTATATCGCAGGACAACCCGGACCTTGCCGTCATGCTGGGATAGGATGTCTTTCACGATTGGATGAAACGCCCGGCACGCTTCGCAGGCCGGATCGAAGAACTCGACGATGGTGACGGGCGCGTCTTCCGGTCCGAGGATTGGCGAGTAGGATCGGATTAGTTCTTCGGCGATTTCAGGCTGAACGTAACCTGGTTGTGCAACCGAGCGGGGGCGGGTTTCGAACCAGATCAGGGCCACGAAAATCGCAAGGCCGAACGACAGGACAGATATGACCAGTGATTTATTGCTCACGAGCGAGTCTCCTTCAGAGAAAGAAATGAGAGAATGGCAATCAGCACGAAGGCGATCAGCGCAAACAGTGGGATCGGAACACCGAGAAACCGCTGGTTGTCGCCGGTGCAAGAAGGGCCGGTAGCTGTACAGGGCTTGATAGATTCAGGCAGGACCCCAGTGTAGAGCCCCATGTGCCAAAGCGCGATGGCCGCGCCACCGAGCGAGAGGGCAACGCCATAGCGACCGATCCGCTCATCCTGCCACCAAAGGCCAAGACCCAGAATGATCGCCAGTGGAAACATGAACGCCCTCTGAAACCAACACAGATTGCAGGGGGCCTGCCCTAAAACTTCACCGATGTAGAGTACGGCTAGCGAACTTGTCAGGGCGACAATCCAGGCAAGCGCAAGTGCCGTATCTTTCGACATTTCTATTTTCACATCGACATCCTTGCTTTCAGATCCGAAAGGATTTCTTCCGCTGATGTTCCATAAGTCCAGGCGCCAACATATCCGCCTTGCGGATCAAACAGGAACAATTGAGATGAATGCCCCATAGTGTATCCGCCAGGGGCGGCGGCTTCCTCGATTTTCTCATAGTACACGCGAAAGGTCTCAGACGTTCGCTTGATCTGATCTGCAGTGCCGGTCAGCCCGATGATGCCTGCGTTAAAATGCGGCACGAACTTTGCCATCTCCAATGGCGTGTCGCGTTCCGGATCAATCGAGATAAACAGTGGCTGCACCTTAGGTGCATCCGAGCCAAGCTTGTCCATGACTGCTGCCACCTCGGCCAAAGCTGTTGGGCATACGTCAGGGCAATTTGCAAAACCAAAAAACACGAGCAGCCAGCGCCCCGCGAAATCATCTTGGGTTTGCACCATGCCCCGATGATCCGTCAGTTCAAACTCGGCGCGAAACGCAGGATTGTCAGCTTGTTGATCGGTCCTGCTTGCGACCTGCAGCCATACAAAACCAATCATCGCTATTGCAGCGAGGCCCCAAAGCAGTTTTTGAAACGCCGACAAATTCACAGGAAGCAATCCGCCCGATTCTGATAATTTTCAAAGACTTCTAACTCTTCTAGTAGCTAGAGGTTCAAGCCTCTTTTCAGTATGCGAACCACTTATCACGGACCTGTGAAAATGCCTCTCGCTTGCATCTGGTACGCCCTAAAGCTACTGACGCTGTAGAAATGGAGATTACATGCTTACCATTGGAAATCTTGGAAAGAAGACTGGAACGAAGGTCCAGACCATCCGGTACTATGAGCAAATTGGGCTTTTGCCTGAGCCGGGTCGCACCGAAGGGGGGCAGCGGCGCTATGGAGATACCGATGTAGACCGCCTGTCCTTTATTCGGCACGCACGCCAGTTGGGGTTTTCGCTTGAAGCAATCCGTGAGCTCCTTGATCTAAGCGACAATCCAGACCGGCCTTGCCATGAGGCAGACTCCATCGCGCGGCGTCAGCTCAAACAAGTCGAATTGAGAATGGCGCGCTTGAAGGCACTGCGCACCGAGCTGCGCCGCATGATCCACGAATGCAGTGGAGGCAATACCGCGGACTGTAAAGTTCTCGAAGTCTTACGCGATCATTCGGAGTGTTTGACCGACCACAATGAAATCGGCGCGTGAAGAAAACCTGCTTGGGAGCACATCATCTGGAAGAAATAGCTTGAAGCTCTAGTTACTATAGCCTGTATCGATCATTTGCACCTGAAGTGCATGTGCTTTCAATAGATGGCTCAAGGTTACGATATGTTTGATTTCAAGCTTTATATGCTCGTTGGGAGGCTAGCCACGCCGGTCGTTCGGTTATTCGCATCTCGTGCACCGAAGCCGCGCACTGCAATCATTGAAAGTCAGGTCAAAACACTTCGTCAACTGGTCCGGACAGCGCGCGGCACACAATTTGGACGTGATCATGGATTTGCAAAGATCCGCGATGTTCAGGATTATCAAGCTTCTGTCCCAGTTAGAGATTACGAAGATTTCCAACAACAGTATTGGGCGAGCGATTTTCCGGTTCTTGACGATGTTACTTGGCCAGGGCGAATCCCCTATTTTGCTAAGACCTCCGGAACAACCAGTGGAAAATCTAAATTCATACCATGCACTCTCGCGATGGTGCGGGCCAACAACCGCGCTGGAACGCATGTGATCATGGCGCATTTTCATGCGATGCCCAAAAGTCGAATCCTGCTGGGTCGGTACTTCATGTTCGCAGGCAGTCCAAATCTGGAGGAATTGGCGCCAAATGTCTTTGCTGGTGAACTCAGCGGTATCGCTGCACGCGAAACGCCATTTTGGGCCGGGCGAGACAGGTATTATCCGCCAGCAGAGTTGGCCGTGATCACAGATTGGCAGGAAAAGCTGAAGCTGATTTCTGAAGATTGCGTCGACAAGAATATCCGCGCGATTAGCGGCCTCCCTTCCTGGCTCTCGATTTTGTTCGCACGTATGGCAGAACGCTCGCCACATGAGGCGACGCGCCTGTCTAATTGGTTCCCGGACCTACAACTAATCGTCCATGGGGGGATGAGCTTTGAACCCTATCGCGACCAGTTCTCCAGTTTGACCCGAGACCTCGAGGTGGATTTTCGCGAAGTTTATGCGGCAAGCGAGGGGTTTTTCGCCGTCTCCGACGGGGCTCAGGATGAGGGGATGCGGTTGATAACAAACTGCGGCGTTTTCTACGAATTCATTCCACTGGACCGATATCAGAGTGACAACCCACCGAGGCATTGGTTGGCTGAGGTTGTCACAGGTGTTGACTATGTGCTTGTTGTTACGACCTGTGCTGGCCTGTGGAGCTACATCGTGGGCGATATAGTCCGCTTCGTCGATGTCGAAGATTTCAGGCTCCGTTTTGCTGGCCGTATCTCGCAAACACTCTCTAAGTTTGGGGAGAAGGTGTTGAATGAAGAGGTCGAAGCCGTCTTCGCAAAAGTCGCGCAGGATCACGGGCTGGAGCTGAACGACTTTGCCATTTGCCCTCAATTCGAAGACAATAAAGGGCGCTACGTCCTTCTCATGGAAACCAAAGCATCCAATACTTCGGCAGACAGTGTTCGGCTTGCAGCTGATATTGACCTTGCTTTGCAGGCCGCAAATTCGGGATACGCCACACGGCGCTTGAACGATGTGGCCATCCTTCCCCCCATTCTACATATGTTGCCGGTTGGATCCTTTGCTGCCTGGATGGAGAGCAAAGGGCAGGTAGGCGGGCAGCACAAAGTGCCGCGCACCATCTCAGAAAAGCAGATGCGGGAGTTGATGCCACCACCGAGTTAAGGATGACATCAATCGCGGAGATATCTCGGTTCAAGGCAACGGCGACAGATTCAGGATTGAAGCTATAGTTACTATAGCAATTACATAGTGTCTGAGACGATTCGAGGAGACAAGTAATGCCAAATAAAGACCCGCTTCTTGCACCCACACCACTTTTAGATTTCGAACACCCGTCCATAGCTGGGTTAGTCGACAATCGTGGTTGGAGTCCCTTGCCGATGCATGATCGCATTGGTGCCGTGTACGACTTTGTACGCAACGAGATCGCCTTTGGGTACAATCGTGCCG